>Ga0335395_10000154_pt1 | contig 44235 bp, 27 predicted proteins | sample MAT02_FD_205744 | JGI IMG/M metagenome (GOLD analysis project Ga0335395, IMG submission 205744) | Freshwater microbial communities from Lake Fryxell liftoff mats and glacier meltwater in Antarctica - MAT-02 (spades assembly) (version 2) ... | reverse complement strand
TGGCCCGCAGATCGGGAAATATGATGAGCAGCGCATGGACCGCCCTTACGGCATGGCGGTGACGCCCGCCGGCGAGTTGTGGGTGGCCGAGCAGACGGCGGTACCCAAGCGCATCAGCGTCTGGGATACCAAGACCGGGGCCTTCAAAAGGGCGATCTACGGCGGCCCGCAGTACGGCGGTGGCGGCACTCTCGACCCGGCCGACAAGACCATATTCTACTACCCGCATTTCGCCAATTGGACCGATAAGGCGCTGATGGTGTTCAAAATCGATTGGAAGACCGGCGCCTCCAAGCTGACTGACATTCCGATGCGGACCTCGCCGTGCGGCCGCCGCATGGCCCAGAAGTGGCACGTACTGGACGCCGATGCCCCCGAGGAAAAAGAGCGGGTGTTTACGTCCTACGATGCGGCCTTCAACATCCGCAGAAGCAAGTCGCCGCACATGGCGGTGCACACCGCCGGTCACCGCTATCTGTTCAATCGCGGCTACCGCGCCGATACGCCCTTCTACAGCATCATCTGGCGCTGGGACGAGGGCAAGGACGCCATCGCGGTGCCGGTCGCCATCATCGGCACAGTTGGCGACATGTTCCGCGATGACAAGGAGGGCCTGTTCGACAAGTCGGCGGACCGCGTCGCGATTCTCAAGGCCCGTGACGGGGCCAGCGCCAACGGGTTCGTCTGGAGCGACCGCAACAGCGACCAGCAGGTCACCGCCGATGAGATGCAGTTCTACGCCATCCCCGGCGATAAGCTGCAATGGGGCAAGGTCGCTGGTTCCTACATTAAGGACGATCTCTCGTTCGGCGCGTGGCACCTCAACGGCGGCATGGTCCCGGCGCCCACCATCGACGCCAAGGGCGTACCGCTCTGGGATCTGACCAAGGTCACGCCCCTGGGCATCCGCGACCTCTCGACCTTGAACCCTCAGGGCCAAGTTCCGGTACTGGGTACCGACTTCAACGTGTTCGGGGCGATGGGCTGGGATTACTTCAGCAATCCCCAGGGCTACGATCGCGCCACCGGAGCGCTCAAGTGGAGCTATAAGTACAGCAACATCTGGAATATCCCGCAATACCCCGGCCAGTTGGTCGCCGGTCTCGGCAGTCTCGGTCGCATGGTGAAACCCAAAGCCGGCGAGGCGGGCGAGATCTGGTCAACCGCCAGTGATAAGGGCGCGGCCTACATGTTCACCGCGGACGGCTTATTCCTCAAGACCCTTGGCGGCGATGTGCGGACCACCCCGCTGTGGCGCTATCCCACGGCCAAGCGCGGCATGACCGTCGATGGCGTGAGTTTCGAGGACGAGTGCTTCTTTATCACCCTCAACCAGGGGTCAGACGGCGAGGTCTACGTCGTCACTGGCAAAGAGCACGTCAGCATCATGCACATCGACGGCCTGCAGACGGTGAAGCGCAAGGATTTCGGCACCATCACCATTACCACCGAGATGCTCAAGGGCCTGCCCGAGATCCTCGAAGAGCCGGTGACCAACCAGGTCCGCAAAACCCTGGAAGTGCCCCTCGGCGGCACCGCGCCCGTGGTCGATGGCAAGCTCGACGAATGGAAGGACGTCGCGACCGCTGACGTGGATACCCGCACCAAGGCGCAACTGTGGTTCGCCAATGGTCGCATCTATGGTAACTTGCGCACCAACGATCCCACCCTGCTCGACAACGTCGCCTCCGACCCGCGCTTCCTGTTCAAGTTCGGCGGGGCCATCGATCTGTTCTTCGGCGCAAAATGGGACCCGGGCCGCCTGTACGAAAACGATCCCTACAAAGAGGGCGACTGCCGGGTCCTGATCGCCAAAATCAAAGGCAAGCCCACGGCGGTGCTCTACCGCCCGTTGGCGCCCTCGGCCGCCAAGAGCGAGGAATGCATCTTCATCTCGCCGATCGGCAAGGATGTCTTCCAATCGGTCACCGAGATCACCGACGGGCTTGAGTTCGCCGAGGACGGCAAGGGCAATTTCGAGTTCTCGTTGCCCAGGGATCGCGTCCTGCGCCACAAGCAGTCCGACAAGCCCTGGGGCCCGGTGAACGATAATAACCTCGGCAAGCAGGACTGGCATCATGATAAGACGGTGATCCTTGGCGACGTTGGCTTCATCCGCGGTAACGGGACCCAGAACGTTCAGCGCGTCCTCTGGAACAACCAGGATACCTGGATGACCAGCGACATCCCCACCGAGGCCCGCTGGCGCTCGCTCAACTGGGGCATCCTCAAGCTGGTCCCCGCACCGTAAGGCGCGGCCCACCTGACTGCCATAACGATACGACCCGGTGAGCGCAGCGCTCACCGGGTCGTATGTTTTATCCTTAATGTCGCATTTCGAGAAACAGGAGACGCACAGACACACAGAGGGGCGATAGTTTAGGCACGATTCAGCGGTCACCATACTGGTGAATGATTCATTCCTCCCAGCTCCTTCTACCCTTTCGGTCTCCGTGTCTCTTGTGAATTTGAATGCGCTTCCTAATGGTCCTGGTCTGATATTTCGTGTCGTAAGCGCAGGCCCCGTCGGCCAGATGCAAGGCGCGGAAGGCGCAGTGGGAGCAGGGCTCCCACAAAGCGTTCCGCAACGCAGCAGATGGGTGGCGCGGTCACGTGTACGGCATGAAATATCAGACCGGGACCACTAGGTAGGAGTCTGTCGGAAATAGCGAGACGTCGGCTGGCTTGGTCGCGCCCTGCATCTCCTGCGTTGGGAAAACGGGCCGGTAGCCCTGCTACCAGCGCCATTTTTCCGCCATAGATCTGGAGGACGATCCACGGCGCCAGCTTTGCTGGCTATTTCCGACAGACTCCTAGGTTTAGGCTTCTTCTCCGCAAGGAAGCCTCAGATGCACACGCAACTCTCCCCAACACACCTTGGTCAAGCTCAGCTATCCCATTTTGCGCATTTTGACTCGTTAGCATCCCTTCAACTTGTCAACTCTGCGGACCTCCGAATCCTGATTCACCCGCAAGGCGTGCCGTGCGCCATCCACCACCACGGCATCCAGATCAACCAATTCCTGCCGACCGCCCTGGATCAAAGCTTGGGTCGGATCATGCTGCATGGCGGCGACGGTCTTGGCCGTGACGAACTGGTCGGCGCGCACCCCGGTCTGAGTTTTGCCGTGGTGGACGACCTCGCCGTGGCGTGGTCGGGGATCACCGACGGCATCGCCCATACCGTGACCTTGCGGCTGCACCCCACGGCAACCCAGTGGAGCTGGACGGTAAGCTTGTGCGCCACCGGTACCGGCACCCGTCAACGATCCGTGGTGTTCGGCCAGGACCTGGGTTTGGTCGCCAACAGTTCGGCCCGTCGCCAAGAGGGCTATATCAGCCAATACATTGATCACCGCGTCGAACGCGACTCCGCGCTGGGCTGGGTGATCTGTTCGCGCCAGGGCCAGCCCCAGAGTGTGGCCCCAGCCGGGGCGCTGACGCTGCCCGGCTGCACGGCGGCAGGCAGCACGGTGCATCCGTGGATCGCGCATGGATGCCACGAGGGCGCCGCATCATTCGCCACCGATGGAGCGCAATTCTTCGGCGCCGATCATCGCCTCACCGGCAGGCCTGCGTGCCTAGGCAGCGCGACGTTGCCCAACCTGGTCCAGCAGCAGGAGATGGCCTTCCCCGCATTACAAAGCGCGGTGCTGGAGCTGGTCCCCGGCGTCGAGCGCCAGGTGACCTTCTTCGCGGTCTATGATGCCCATCACGCCGAACCCTCAGACCCCCTCGACCTCAATCGGATCCGTCAGCGTCTGGCGGCACCGACAAGCGCTGCGACCGCGACCAAGACTGCACCCGCCCACGACCACAGCCCCCACCTGCTGGCGGCGCCGCTGTTGCACGGCGATCATCTCGACAACGCGGCCTTGGCTCGATGGCTCCCCGGCGAGCGTCGCCATGAAGAGCGCACCGCGGACGGCCGCGCCCTGGCATTCTTTCGCCACACCGGCGAACACGTCGTGTTGCGCGCCAAAGAAGAGGCCATCGAGCGTCCCCATGGCTGGGTCATGCGCAGCGGCCGTTCGCTGTGGATGGAGGGCGAAGCCGTGGGCGTCACGGTGTATGCCGCCGGGGTCTTCGCGAGCCAGGTCTACGCCGGCAATCCCAGTCTGGGTCGGATCATCTCGCCGGTGCGCGATGCCCTGGGCGTCGGCGGCACGGGCGGCCAACGCATCCTGATGCGTCAGGGCGACGGCTGGCGCAAGCTGGGAATTCCTTCGGCCTGGGTGATGTCGACCCATCGGGTGAGCTGGCTGTATTGCTGCGGCGCCGACGTGGTGCAGGTCAGCACGGCAACCACCGCCCAAGGTGGCGAATTGCGGCTCGAAATCACCGTGCTGGTCGGGGCGCCGCGGGCCTTCCTGATCACCCATCAACTTGCGTTTGGCGATCATGAAATGAACGCCGGCGGGACTGTGCACCTTGCCTCCAATGGTTGGCTGGCCATCCACCCCGGTGCCGACAGCGCCCTTGCCTGCCACCTGCCTGGGGCCTGCGCCGCGCTGGTGCCGCAGAACCCGACCCTAATCGAGGCCCTGGGGGATGATGCACTGCTGTGGGTCGATGGGCGCAGTCGCGGCAATCCGTATGCGGTGATCCGCACCCGGCCGGTGACCGCGTTTGCCAGCGCCGTGGTGATGGCCCGCAGCGAGGACGCCTTGGCCCAGGCCGTGGCCCAAGCGCGCGCAAGTGGCGCTGACACCGCCGGCGAGGCGCTGGCCCGGCGCACCCTGGGCGGTTTGCATCTGCAGCACCCCACTGCCAGCAGCGTCAGCCGCATCAACGAGATCCTGCCGTGGTTCGCCCATCACGCGTGGATCCACCTGTCCTCGCCGCATGGCCTCGAACAGTGCGACGGCGGAGCGCTGGGCACCCGCGACGTGTCTCAGGGCGATCTCGAGTGGCTGCTCGCAGTCGGAGCCCAAGCCCAGGCGCGCGCGCTGATCATCCTGCTGTTCAGCCACCAATACCTGGGCGATGGCAGCTTCCCACAATACTTCTTGGCCCCGCCCTTCGATCACATCCAGGAGAGTCATGCCCACGGCGATAAGCCGATGTGGCCGCTGAAGGCCGTGAGCGACTACATCGCCGCTACCAACGACAGTGGGATCCTGGATGAGGCCGTGGTCTATTCAGATCACGATACTCATGCCTTCCTGCCCACGGCTGAGCCGATCAGCCGCCACGTCGAGCGCCTGATCGCCCATATCCGCACCCGCCTGATGCCGGGCACCGCGCTGATCAACTACGGCGACGGCGACTGGGACGACACCCTCCAGCCGGCGGATCCCGCGCTACGCAAGACCATGATGAGCGCCTGGACGGTCGAGCTAGCCTATCAGGCGGTCAGCCAATACGCCGAGGTCTGCAAACGCAGTGACCGGAGCGGTGCAGCAGCGGAACTAATCGTTTTCCGCGATGCGATGCGCCGCGACTTCACCCGCTTACTGATGCCAGACGGCGTGGTCGCCGGCTTCGCCATCCTTGAGGGTGACCAGATCAGGCCGGTCATCCACCCCCGTGATACCACCACCGCGATCCGCTACCGACTGCTGCCCATGACCCGCGGCATCATCAGCGGTATGTTCACCCCGGCCGAGGCCACCGCCCACGCGGCAATCATCCACGAGCACTTGCTATGCCCGGACGGCGCCCGCCTGACCAGCGATCCGATCCGTTATGAAGGAGGCCGCCGCCGCCTGTTCCAGCGCGCCGAGACGGCCGCGAATTTCGGCCGCGAGATCGGTCAGTTGTACATGCACGCCCACATCCGTTACGCCGAGGCAATGGCTCATCTGGGCTTGGCCGACCGACTGTGGCGGGCCTTGCAAGTCATCAATCCCATCGGCCTGAGTGAGCTGGTGCCCCAGGCTGAACCTCGCCAGGCGAACACCTACTTCACCAGCTCCGATGGCGCGTTCGCCGATCGTTACGAGGCGCACCGGCGCTACCACGAGCTGCGGCTCGGTACGGTGCCCGTAAAGGCCGGATGGCGCTTCCATTCGAGTGGCCCCGGCCTGTTCATTAGCACGGTCATCGGCCACTTGCTCGGCCTGCGGACATACTTCGGCGAGGCGGCGATCGATCCCTGCCTGCCCCGCGAATTAGACGGCCTGCAGGTCAGTGCAACTTGGGCGGGGCGAACGGTGCAGATCACCTATCACCTTGCCGCGACCAGCAGCGGCTGCGGCCCGCAACGCTTGACCATCGGTGGCCACGAGGTCGCCACCCGGCGCCTGGATCACCCGTATCGGCTCGGCGGTCTGGCTTTGCCGGTTGGTGAACTGCAGCGTTTGATTGACGTGCATGGACCTCGGGTTGCGGTTGAATGTGGGTGAGGCGGGAAGTGCCGTTGATGGCTTGAATACGTATCCGGCGACGCCGAGCGACGCGTTCCGCTGAGCGCGACGCTTTGCGTCGGCTCTTTCAACTTCATTGACTTCATCCTGACTTCCATGTCTGAATGACACACATGTGACAGGTATCGATGGGGCCGTTATCGCTCATCGGGACTGCCCCAAACTGCCCTCGTCAGCGCAGGTCCAACTCCATGCCCGTGGATGACCCGCGACTCCCCACCGAAGCCCGCTGGCGCTCGCTCAACTTGGGCATCCTCAAGCTGGTGCCGGCACCGTGATCCTGATCAACGCGGCTCGGCCTCACGCTCCATCAGGGCGATAAGGCCGAGCAGGCCGCCCCACTGGTAGAAGCGGTCGCTGTCCGGCCGATCGCAGCCCAGGCCGGTGTCCGCGGAATAGTTCTCATGCACGTGTCCGTGCAGACGCCATTCATGCAGCAGCAAGGCGCGTGACTTGTCTGCCAGTTGCTTGGCGGCCCCCGTCTCGCCCGCGCGCCGCAGGGCGAGGTAGACCAGGAAGTTGACCGGCGCCCAGATCTTGCCGCGCCAATAATTTTGATCGGCAAATGCCGGATCGTTGCGCGGCGTCACCGGGATCACCCATTCGCCCCAGAATTCTTCTTCATTGAACAAGTGCTCGTCGACCAGGCGGCGAATCTGCGCTGGGGTCGCGGCGCCGATCAGCAGCGGATAGAAACTGGTCGGCGAGATGCGTGGGCTGGGATGGCCGCTGGACAGGTCACGATTGCGGAAGATGCCGCTGTGCTCGTCCCACAGGCTGCCCAAGCGTTCCGTCAGCTGCGCCGCATGCGCGCGCAGTTCACGCGCGTCGTCGTGACGCCCAAGTTCGTCGGCGAAGCCGGCGATCGCTACGCTGTCGGCGATGTGCAGGCTCATCTGGCCAACGTCGGCCAGCAGCATCAGGCCGCTTGCCGCATCAAAAGGGATGTCGTCGTACATCGGTGAATTATCGAGACCGAATTCGAACTTCGCCCCAAGCAACTGGCCTACGCCGTTGGTCTCTTCCCAGGTGCCAACGACCGGAGGAAAATGATTCGAGCCAAGACAGATGAAGCCGTCGCGCAGGCGGTGCTCTGCGTACCAGCGGTTCGAGCGGTAGAGGTCGGGATAGACCTCTTCGAGGAACCAGCGCTCCTGGTAGCGACGGTGGATCTGCTCGACGACCAGGCCACCGACCTGCGGCATCGAGCGGTCGAGAGTAATGCAGCCGGTGCCCCCTATCCAATTGGGGATGAAACCTGCCGGCGCCGCCGCCTTGGCCATCGCGATCGCATTGGCGAAGGCCAGTTCGCGGCTGCCAACCGAGGCGAGCAGCGCCGCGAAGAAGGTGTCCCAACCGAAAAGCACGACGCCGCCGAAATGATGGGTGTTCCAATCGCGGCTGACGGGGGTCACCACCCGGCGCAGCCCCGGATCATAGATCGTATTCCAGGCGATACAGGTTTGGATGGCCTCGGCCACCTCGGCATCGTCGCCAAAGCGGCGCAGCTCGGCGTGGCTGCGCGCCTGCGCGGCGGCGACGACGCGACTGATCTCTTCCACGCTGCGCTGGCGTCCGCTGGCGAAGCCCACCGGACCGTCAAGGCGCACGGCGAAATAGGGCGTCTGGGTCTGCACATGGAATTCATCCTCGACCAGCGGATTCGCGGCGAAGACCAGGATCTCACGCAGTGGACAGCGAGCCGCGATCACGCCCGGCGCCCGGTGCTCGATGCTGCCCGGGCGGTTCCACAGCAGGCCGGTCTCTGCGACCAGCACCGCATGACGAGACAGATCATGTTCGGGCGTGATCAGCAGCAGGAGATCCTCGCCATCGGTGGCCGACTGCACGCGCAGGCGTAGATCACGCCATTCAAGCCTCAGATCGGTGTAGCTCCCATCATAGGCACGCAACGCCGGCCGGCAGGTCGCCTCGCGGCCGGGCGCAATCGCCATTAGAGCCTCCTTCAGATAAGCCGGCTTCCAATAATCCTTCACCCCCAAATTGATCGCGAAGCCCTCAGGCAGCAGCACGTGGGAGAGCAGACTACGCGTGTTCCAGGTATTCCAGCCGTGCGCGAGATGGGCGGTCAGGGCAGCGTCATTGGTGATGGCCATAGCCCTTACTAGCAGCCCCGGCTGTTATTTAAAGGGCTGATACAGCGGGCTATTTTCGTTAATTCCCGCTCGGCTTGGCGAAGAGGACCTTTAGGTGGTCGACGCGTTCACGTAAATCCTCAAACCCGAGCCGCGCGCGGAGCGCGTCAAGCTGCTGCTGCACGGCTTCGCTGGTCGCCCCAGGAACCGCGTTCGAGCCGCGACGACGGATGCGGGCGATGGCGACATTCGCCTTGCCGACCAGGGCTGCATCGGCAAACCAACCGGCAAGGATGGTGCCCGTGAATGGCTTGCGATGTACGGCCAGGGTCTGATCGAAGCTCGCCGGATCCCAGGCGTCGAGTGCCGCACGCACCGCGTCCTGATGAAGCACGATCTCATCCTTCACGGTCGCGGTGAGTGCATCGACCTTCTTCGCCCGCACTGCATCGAGGGGCAGGGAGGCCGTGCCCACATAGAGCTTGATCGCCGCGGCGTGATACGCCGGACTTGCCGGGTCCTTGAGGCGTTCGACCTGCGTAATGATCTGATCGACCATCGCCAGCACTTCAGGATCGATGGCGAGTTCGCACTTGATCAGCGCCGTGTTCCATGACGAGGTGTAGAGGATGTTCTGCTTCGGATCCCAGCCGAACTGCACGAACCAGTAATCACGTGGTAAACCTCCTTCGGGTGCGCTCCAGCCCTGGCGAATATGTTCAGGCAGAGCGGCTATGGTCCTCCACGTGGCGCCATCGTCGTGGGTGACGGCAAAGCCGCTGAGTCCGACGACCAGCAGGCTGTGTTCGTCGTTGCCGAAGAAGGGACCGACGCAAGCGTCGACCTTGGTGCCAAGCCGCGCCCAGGTGCGACCATGATCCGAGCTGGCGATTACGCCGTCATCATCCAGCCAATAGCAGCGGCCCTTGAAGACTCGCATGGTGCGACCCTTCGGCCTGAAGTCTGAGACCTTTTGCCAGCTGTTGCCTCCGTTTGCGCTGAGGAAGATCCCACCTTCGCCGCCGACCAGGATGCTGTTCGCATCGGCGATGCCGACGTGGACTCCACCGCCATTCACTCCCTTCCAGGTCTTGCCCTGATCCACGCTTAGGCTCACCCCACCGTCGCCGTGTGGATTGCCGAGCATGGTATTTCCTAGCGGGTCGCTCCAATCAACCACGCCCCAGTTCCAGTGGCCCTTGCCCGATTTGAACCAGGTCTTCCCACCGTCGTAGCTGCCTCCGGCATCGCCATAGCACATGAAGCACATGATCCGGCCGCCTTCCGGATCGATGCTCAGTCCGCAGCCGGTCTCGGCGTGGCTCTTGACGATGGAATCATTGACGAGGACGAACGTCTTGCCGTGGTCCACGCTCTTGAAGATGCCCTTGCCATCGGAAACGGCGAAAACGTCACCGTTATTGCGATCGACCGCGATGCCCGCGACGGGCGTTCCGCCAAAGCAAGTAACCCAGGCATTTGGAGTCTCTGCCGCAGCGAGCGCCGTGGCTGCGAGCAGCCATGAGATGCAGGCGTTGAACTTGAACGGAAGCGCCATGCATCAGCTCCTGCGCTGCTTCATCGCGCAACTACCCATGGACAGGAATCCCATAGACAGCAATGCGAATAGCATCGCGATACCAGAGCCGATTCCGCAGCCGCCACTACTGTCCCCACCGGGCGCCGGTGACATGGGGTCAGACGCTGCCGTCATCGTGACCGTCACGCTCGGCGAGGTCGCGCTCGCATTGCCAGCCGTGTCGGTTGCACTCACCGTCAGGACGTGGCTGCCGACGTTCAAGCCGCTCACGGTGATCGTCCATTCACCACTGCCATTCGCGACTGCCGTACCGACCACGCTGCCGCCCTCGCGAAGGCGCACCGTAGCACCTGGCTCGGTGATTCCAGAAAGCACCGGCGCGCTCGCACTGTTGCCACTCACCGTCGGTGCTGCGGGCGTTTCCGGCGGCGTGATATCAAGCGTCCCGCCGTCGGTGACGCTCAGGATCGCGGCGGCCGAGGTCACCGTCCCAGCGCTGTTGGTCACCACCACCGTGAACACCGCGCCGCTATCACCAATCACCGTCGCCGGAGTGGTGTAGGTTGCGCTGGTTGCGCCGACGATATTCACACCGCCTTTCTTCCACTGATAGGTCAGCGGCGCCGTGCCCATCGCCACCACGCTGAAGGTCGCCGTCGCGCCAACCGTCACCGTCACGTTTGCTGGCTGGGTCGTGATCGTGGGGACCACCGCCGTGGCGCTGACCGTCAGGGTCGCATTGGTCGAGGTCACCGTCCCAGCGCTGTTGGTCACCACCACGGTGAAGACCGAGCCGCTATCGCCGATCACCGTCACCGGGGTGGTATAGGTCTCGCTGGTCGCACCGCTGATATTCACGCCGCCCTTCTTCCATTGGTAAGTCAGCGGCGCCGAGCCCGACGCCACCACGCTGAAGGTCACGGTCGCACCAGCCGTCACGGTCACGTTCGCAGGCTGGGTCGTGATGACCGGGGCCACAACCACCGGCGGAGCCACCGTGGTCACCGTCAGGGTCGCGCCGGTCGAAGTCACATTGCCCTCGCTGTTGGTCACGGTCACGATGAACACCGAACCGGTATCACCAGCAATCGTCGCCGGGGTGGTGTAACTCGACCCGGTCGCACTGCTGATCGCCACGCCAGCTTTCTTCCACTGGTACGTCGGTGCAGGCGTGCCGCTCGCGCTCACGCTGAAGGTCGCCGTCGCGCCTGCAGCCACCGTCACGCTCACCGGCTGGGTGCCGATCGATGGGGCAACGTTGGACACCGTGCCGCCACCACCGCCTGGCGCTGGGGCCGGGCCGGGGCCAGCGCCAGGCAGCTGCTTCCAAATGGTCGGGCCGCCCAAGCAATCTGCGTAGATGATATTGTTCTGGGGATCAAAGCTCCAGGAACCGCCATACCGGTAGTCGCAGTTGTCGGCGTTATACACCCAATTCGTGGCAACCGCGCCGTAGAGATCACCATCCCCATTCTGATTCTTTTGGTATTTTACCGGCCACGCGTTGCCGCTATTGCCGCCAATCAGATCCATCCAGGTGACGCCTTCGTCTTTGCTATAGCACACCCGCTCGTGGCTCTTGATGAGCATGCCGCCAACCTTGCCGCCGGTCCAATCGCCGAAGAGCATCGGACCCTGTAAGCCCAGCGGAGCGGTCCGCTTCGTCCAGGTCACGCCCTTGTCACGGCTGATCAGCAGGCCGTTGCTGCCGGTGAAATATACCCGGCCATCGCGCAGAGCGACGGGCGACTTACCCACATCGCCTTGACCATCGTAAACCTTGGTCCAATTCCGACCCTGATCGGTGCTGCGGAAGACCCCCGATGGCTTATCGTTACCGGTGCCGTTGTTGTAGAGCATCACGTTGGCATCGACCACGCACACCATCGAGGCGCCCGCGCCCGGTCCCAGTTCGCCGGTGCCGGTGATCCGGTTATCCTGCGCATCCCAGGTCGCACCAGCATCGCGGGTGATTCCTAACACCCAGGTGCCATGCAAAGTACCGGCGAAAAGCTGTGGATTTGCCGAAGTCCAGTCAGCCGAGCCGTAATCAAATCCATCCCCGGGGTGGGACAACTGCTGCGAGCTGGTGCCGTTGATGTAATAAGAGGTGCCACGGAGCATCAGGTAGGCGATCCGGTTGCTATCCTCGGGATCAATGCAAATCCCACCCTGCGTCTCTGGATAGCCGGTCCCCCGCGAGACTCGAGTATCCTTGGTGCCCGAATCCAAGCGCGTCCAGGTCGTGCCCCGGTCGCGGCTGCGCATCACCCCAAAAACGGTGGTCAAGAGCAGGTCGCCATTGGTCGCAAGTGTCAAGTTCGTGACCCAATAATGGCCCGATTCATCCCCAGGGTGCTCAGCTTTCATCAGGGTCAGGATCGGCGTCGACAGCTCCCTCCAGCCGTCGGCCTTAGCCTGATCGCGGCGATACCAGTACGGGCCGTAAGCCGAAGGATTGTAGGTGCCCACCGTGTTGCCGCCGCCACCACCAGCAGGAGCCGCATTCACGGTCAGGGTCGCCGCGCTTGAGGTCGCACTGCCCGCGGTGTTGGTCACCGCCACGGTGAACAAAGAACCAGTGTCGCCCGTGGTGGTCGCCGGAGTCGTGTAGCTCGCGCTAGTCGCGCCAGTGATGTCCGCGCCACCCTTCTTCCACTGATAGGTCGGAGCAGGCGTACCGTTCGCCGTTACCGAGAACGTCACTGTCTGGCCCGCAGTCACCGTCGCATTGGCTGGCTGGCTGGACACCGTCGGGGCCACCGCCGCCGCCGTCTGCACGGTCAAGGTCGCACCATTCGAGGTCACATTGCCCGCGCTGTTTGTCACCACCACGGTAAATACTGCGCCGTTGTCGCCGCTCACGGTCGCCGGAGTGGTGTAGCTCGCACTGGTTGCGCCAGAAATGTTCGTGCCGCCCTTCTTCCACTGATAGGTCGGAGCGGGAGTGCCGTTCGCCGTCACGCGAAAAGTCGCGGTCTGGCCGGGCGTCACCGTCGCGCTGGTCGGCTGGCTGCTGATCGTCGGGGCGACGGTGGCCGGGGGCGTCGAACCGCCGCTGACTTTCCGCGCCCACAGCCCATCCTGCCACACTGCTGCGAACAGAATGTTGTTGGTGGTGTCGAAGACGCCGTTGTACATGCCAGGGCTGAACTGCCGGCCGCCCATTGAGGTCCAGTTCACGCCATCAGTCGAGCTGTACGAGGTCTTGCTGCTGCCGCCGGCCCAGAAGCCGGGAATGGTGTAAAACTTGCCAGCGCCCTGGACGACCGCGTAGCTCTGCTCGTTGGTCAGACCATTGACCTTGGCCCAGGTCGCCCCGTTGTCGGTGCTGCGGATGACCCCATCGAGGCTGCCGACCAGGAAGGCGCCATCACGGCTGGTCATCTGCATGCCGCCATGGCACATGTGCGCCGTGTACACTTTGCTCCAGTTGGCGCCAGAGTTGGTGGTGCGCCAGAAACCTGAGGCCTGGGTGCCCATCAGCCAGGTCGAGCTATTGTTGAGGAAGGCACAGCGGAAGCCGACGCCCTTCATCCCAACATCAGGCATGGCCACCCGCCAACTGCCATTGAGCCGTTCGATCACGCCCGAGCGCTGATCATCCACGTTTGAAACGCTGCCCGTATCGGTCCACGAGCCATGAAACGACACCAGCAGATGGGAGGGATCGCTGGGATTGAGCTGAATATCATACAGATCATTGCGGAACTTCGCGTCGCTGAACTTGATCCGCGGATCATTGACGATGTCGGCGTAGCCCGCCGGTGGCGCCCAGGTGGTGCCGCCGTTGGTGGATTCCCAAAGGCCCCAGGTATCCGGCTGGCGCACCCCGGCCACGAGATACAGGTGCTGCGTATTGGACGGGTTAATGCGCAAATGCACGGGCGATTCAAAGGCAATATTTCCAAGCTTGGCCCAGGTCGCGCCGCCATCGGTGCTCTTGGTCACTCGGGAACCACCGGTACTGATCGCCTTCTCGTCCCAGCAAGCGTACAAGACGTTGGGGTTGCCTGGATCGATTTGAATGTCATTACATCCAAACGAACCAGGGTCGCTCTTATTGATCAAGCTGGGAGTGATGTCGACCCAGGTATCTGCGGGATAGTCCACCGCCGAGAGGCAGGAAGCGCCCAGCAGGGTCAAGATGACAGCGCCCATGAACGACGGCGAACGGCGGGCGGATATCGACATGGCAGGCTCCTATGGGCGGGAATGGATAACCCACCCAGGCACCTCCAGTGCGTGCGCCGGGGCTCGACTTAACGGCGCAACTGAGCGGCCGGTGTCCGCGTGTGACTCATGGCGCGGCGCTCAGCTTCCACCGGCGCATGAGCCGCTGTTCGAAGGCGCGCAGGGCCTCATCCGCGAGGGGTCGGCGGATCACCACGATTTCCGCCATCGCGCCCGTGAAAAAACGCTCGCCCGACCACTGATTCCACGCGAGGTGGTTTCCGCGGCGCTCCAGCAGAGGTGGCATCACCACTTTGCCGCGCTGGGTCAGCACACCGTCCCAGCGTAATTCCCCGCTGCCATCCGGTCTGGCGATCATCACCAGCAGATGAGGCGCCTCGCGATTCGCCGGCGTCGCGCCGACCATGGATAGCACGGAGGATTCCTTGCTGCTGGCGATGCCCAGGAGAGCGTCGCGCAGGCCGAAGCGCATGGCACCGCCGTCATGCCACCCCAATTCGAGCAGTCGCAGTTCGGTCAGGTCCGGTGGCGAGCGATCAGCGAACACGAAGGCGGCGGTCAAACCTTGGCGGAAATCAGCAAAGCCGTCGGGCAAGTGCAGACGATCATCGACGCCATCAAAGACCACGGCCGGGCAGCCAGCCAGGCCATCGCGGCGCAGGCGTGGGCGCCTGCCCGCCTCGGTCTGCGTGGCGGCTGGCAAACCGGCAATCGGTGCGTTCCATTGCTCGATGCTGCCGTCAGCCGCAGAGCGGATGCCGGCATCGGCGCTCAGCCACAAGACAAGATCGGCCACCGGCAACGCGTCGAGGCTGAGCGGCGCGCTCTGCGTGGCAATCGCGGCGGAGCTGCCCGCTGCCACGCGCAGCTCCTCGCCGGCCGCGGTCACCGCGACGACGCCGTCGCTCACCGCCACCTGCGTGCGCTCGGCATCAACGTCGAGAACGAAACGCGTGCCCACCACGCGAATCACAGCTTGCGGCGTAGTGATGCGCAACTGCTGTCCCGGAGCCTGATGCGCGGCGCTGACGCTGAGCGAGCCGGCATCAAGCTGCCACCCCGCCGCGGCGCTGGAACTGCCGAGCACACCGCCGCGCAAGGCCAAGCGTGATCCGTCAACGAGTACCACCTCGACGCTGGCCGTACCGCGTGCCTGCATCTGCGCGCCCGCCGGCAGGGCGGCTCCGGACAGCCAGGGCCGTCCCTCCCTATCAAGCACCTCGCCCTGGAGCGCTTCGAGGTGGGCGATGGAAATGGGTGCTTGCCCGGATCCGCCTGGGTTCACCGCGTGCCGCGCCTGTAGCAGCGCCGCGCCGCCCACCGCCACTACCAGCGCCGCCGCTGCCGCTGCGAACCAACGGGTGACGCCCGAGCCACCCGTGCGCCGCCGCGCGCGCCGTCGCGCGCGCACCACGCGCAAGGCGAAGGCCGACTGATTCGCCTTGGCCCGCCGGGCCGCGCCGATGCGGTTACCGAAATGCGCACGGTCGGCAGCATGCTGTCGATGCAGCATCTCATCGACCACCAGTAATTCGCGCACTTGGCTAGCGGCCTGGGGATCGGCGCGCAATTCTTCGCGCAAAGCGACGAGTTCTTCGCCGCCCAGGCTCTCGCGCCTTTCGAGAAAGCGCTGCGCGAGGGGCGTCATGAAGGGGTTCCCTCGCCGCGAAGATGCCGACGCATGCAATCGCGCAGCACCCCGCGCAGACGGTGCAGCGTCACCTGCACCGTACCGAGCGTGGTCGCTAGGCGTTCAGCCAGATCGAGGCCACTCAGGCCTTCGGCATAAGTCAGGCGCAGCAGTTCGCGGTGGCGCTCCGGCAGGCCGCGCAGGCAGGCCCGCAGGGCGGGCAAGGAATCGTCGCCCAGGCCTTCGAGCGGCGATTCGGCACTGCGGTCGATCAGCTCAGCGATCTCGGCCAAGAGTGACCCGCAGCGCGGCTGACGTCGCAGATGCTCGAACGCGCAATTACGGGCGATGCCTTTCAGCCACGCGATCTCGACCACACCAGCCGGACGACGCTCGGCCTGCGCGAAATAGCGCAGGTAGGCATCCTGCGCGACATCATCCACCGCATCGAGCGGAATGCCGATGGCACCGATATAGGAGCGCAGCGCCTCGTTGGTGGCACGGACCAGGGCTTCACTCGGATCGCGGGCTGGCATGGCTGGGTCTGAGTCTGGGTTCGGGGACGGTGTCTTTACTTTCCGATGCGGCGAAACAGCGCCCGCTTAGCGCGCAGGGTGTGAAACGCGGCCCGGTTGTATCACACTGATCATGGAGCATGCGCCTCCCCAGCGAGGCGCCAACGGGCGAAGGCCTCGGCCACCGGATCGGCTTCGCTGCCGCGTCGCCACACGGGCACGCCCAAGCTGGCCGCCCACTGCGCGTTGGCCGTGACGCGATCACCCGCCCGCTCGGCCGCCACCGCCTTCAGCCAGAGCAGAGCGGCGGCCGCAGTCCGCGCGCCGCCGGCTCGATGGGCTGATCGCGGTCGAATATCAGGGCGAGATCGTGCCCTCGCCGCCGCCTTGCGACCTTTGGCCGGGCACCTGTCTTCATTTATGCATCCTGCCCTCATCAGCGCCTGCGCGTATGCCGTGCAGCAGGCGATAGCGGCTTGGCACGGCCATCATCACCCGCCTTGGACACGCTTAGCGATATGGGCTGAAATGCGCGTCGATCCAGCCGACAGGATTCGAATAAATCGGCAAGCCTTAGTCAGGGCGCCAAGCGCCAGTGCACGAAGCGCTCCGCGAGTGGATCGGGGGTCTCACTGCGCTGCCAGGGCGGGATGGCGAGCCACGCGTGGTAGTCGGTGCGCGCAGCGGAGGGATCGCTACCTTCGTTGCGGATGGCGCGCAGCAGCAGCAGATCGGCGGGCGCGTAAAGCCGGACCGGTTGAGCCAGGAAGGCGGCCTCGTCGATGCTGCCGGCCAGGTATTGCAACCAGTGCCGGGGGCGCTGGCCGAGGCGCGACTGCTGGGTGGCGGCGAGGGCGAGCAGCGCGTCCCAGGTGACGGCGTCGCGACCGCTCAGGCGCCAAGCCGCGGGCAGCAGCACGCTGAGCGCCAGGGCCTGGCGGGACGAGACGGACAGTTCGGAGGCGCTGGTCGCGCTGGCCAAGGCGGCCGCTGGCGCCGCTTCGCCGCGCTGGAGCGCGCCGACAGCGACGAAGGCGCGGGCATAGGGAGCGTCCGCGCCGGCGTGTTCAGCGACGCTCAGCACGGTGACATCATCGCCAGCGGCCGCCGCGGCGAGGATCGCGAGATCGCCCTGGCCGCCGGTAAGGCGCAGACCTTCGTCATAGCGGCCGAGGAAGGCCAGGGCGCGTCGCGCGGCGGGACGATGCGCGGCCTTCGCGGCGCGTTCGAGGTCGCCGAGGAACACCCACGCATCGGCAAAGCCGGTGGGCAATGACAGACCGTCGGCGCCCGCCGCGTCACCGTGCATCAGCAGCACGGTGGAGGCCAGCCAGGTGTCCTCGGGATAGCGGGCCAGGGCCTCATCGGGCTGGCCGGTTTCGAGGAGTGCGCGCACGACCATGCCGCGCTGGTCAGCAAAACGCTCCAACACCTCTTCGGGGCGACCGAGTTGGAACAGCGCCCGCGCGCCGGGATTACGCTGGCGGGGGAAACGCGTCAGCACGTCTTCGGGACGTTGCAGGTAAAACAGCAGTTCGGCGGCGGTGTATTCGCTGACCGCATCGCCCGGCAGCAGTCGTTCGCGGAGTTCGAGCAGACGCTCGAGCGTTTCGGGACTGCCGGTGCGCAGTTGCTGGGCCCAGCGGCTCCAGGCCTGGGCGACGCGGTGCCGGGTGTCGGCGTCGCCCTCGGCGAGCATCGCCCGCAGGGCCGCTTCGCAGCCCTCGGTGCCGGCGCCCAGCACCTGACGTCCCAGTTGGGCCAACTGCGCCTGCTCGCGCCAGATGCCCGGCGGAAGTCCGATCCACGCTGCATCCGCCGCCGCGTGATCGCCGAGCGCTTCGCAGGCCATACCGAGCTTGCAGCGCGCCTCGGCTTCGCCGCTGCTACCGGCGAGACGCCGCGCCGCCCGCGCGAACTCGCGGCGGGCTCGAACCTGATTGCCGTCGGCGGCATAGGTATCTCCGAGCGCGCAGGCGGGCAGACGTTCCGGCATTTCCAGCGCGCGCACCGCGATGTCGGTGAAGGCTTTGCCCGGATAATAACTGTAGAGCATGAACCAGCCGCCATTGAAAGGCTGGACATCCTCATGGCGCAGGATCTCGCGCCCGTCGACGCTCACGGTAATCGTGTGATCGACGATCTCGACCCGCACATGGTAGCGCACGCCGGCTTGCGGGCGAAAATCGCTTACCGCAAGATGATCCCAGCGGCTGATGCCATCGCCGTACATGATCGCCGAATACGCCGCGTCGAAGGCGCCGATCTGGACATGGTATAGCGGAATATCGTGGAAGGTGTCCTGATCGGCACCCTTCGGGAGATCGCGGGCGAAGATCAGCGACAGATCGCAGGGTGAGGCGCCGGGCAGGATTTCTGCGTCGTAGTCCACTACCATGCCACCGTCGACGCGCTGCCGCCAGAGCAGGCGATGGGCCGCGGCGCCGGTCGTGACCAGTTGGCTATCGCGACGGACGAAGGTGCCCTCGGCGATGCGCCAACGGCTGCGCCAGGAATCATCGGCGAAGCTTTCGCTCTGCGGCGCGCCCCACCAGGCCAGCGTGTGTCCCTGCGTGCGCCAGGCCAGGCCCAGGCCCATGCCCATGCCCACACCAATCACCATCGCACCCACCACCACGAGCCAACGCTTCACGGGTAAATCCTTTGGCGCAGGGCGCGGTGCTTGTTCCATAGCCAACGCTGGGAGAGGACGCGACTGGAGGAGAGGTCGGTCGAGAAGCCGGTCGATGTCGGGATCCGCTCACCCTGCACATCGTAGACCAAGCCTGTGGGATCGCAGACATAGACGGTTTCGAGATTCGTCTCGGCCGCTTGGACATTGCGCAATACGTCGAAAACCTCACCGCGGATGACGATGCGGTAGAAGCGCGACTGCTGGAGAACGAAATAGCCAGTCAATGAAAAGCGGTTCGCTATCGGCACCACGCCCGATCCGGTCCCGCCGGCATAGCCGCTGCATCGCGCGCTGCCATTGCCGTCAAAATCGAGTGCGGCAAAATTGGGATACTGCGGACTGGCGCCGAAGAAGCTCAGGCGCAGGTCGTTCAGCGCGAGTTCCATCAGGGCCGCCTGGGCGGGGTTGATCTTCCCCACTATCAATTGGTTGCGTATCGACCGATTCCGCTTGGGTTCGCTTTTGTCGGGCTCGAAGGGCTCGGGAACCTGTCCCCAGCCGGGATTGGTGAACCCCCAGAAGACGGTGGGGAAGCTAGTCTCGCCGTTCGGTGCGCCGCTTCCCGGGTCGTCGGGATTCTCGCCGAGGAATTTCAGGAATTGGCGGTCGACCAGGGGTATGGTGTTGAGCAACGATGGACTGTCTTCAACCCCATCGCCGTCGAGGTCGACATCGAGCATTGGCTGGCCAGCGACATTGTTGTACTCGGGATCGCCGGGAACGCTCGGCCAAAGCGGCACGCCTTTGGCCGCGTCGCCGATGCGCTGGCGGCCATCGAGGCGCTGATGCGCGTACTGGGTCAGTTGCACCGTCATGCACAGCGCATTGGCGAGATCGAGCCAGTAAGAATCCGTGTACCAATAATTGCCCTTCCAGGTCGGCACGGCGAAGCTCATCATGTTCGCATGTTTGGCCTGGAGATAAACCCGTTTGCCGCCGGCGCCAGTCGTACGATCCTTCTCGATGCTGGACCGTTGCCAAGGTATCATATGCGCCAACCACGCGCCTTGCAACGGCGTCGCGGCCATGCCACGCAAACCCGACAAGTTGAGCTTGTCCGCCCAGTCGTTCGCTTGGTTGGCCCGCCCAAGGAATTCATTCCAGCCACCGGCGTTGTAGGTGTTACTTGCGTTCGGGTCGGGCACCGGATCGCCGCTTTTCCACGCGCTGGTCGTGCCCGGATACGGCTGGGTTCCCGCGAAGGGTCCCGCCAAAGGGCTCGGTGCGGTGAACAGATCGATGTGCTTGGGCAAGAGCTGCTCGAGGGCATCTGTCGGGACATAGCCGCCATAGTTGTCTTCGCCGGTCTGCGCATTGCGCCCCGTCCAGCTAGCCTCCTGGCGCAGATCGTAACGCAGGGCGTGAGCTTCCTGTGGCAGGTAGGCGAACACCATCGAGGAGATCGTACGTGCGGTGGCAGTGGTCAGGTTAATCCGCCAAGGGCAGTCGGTGTAGCCTTCGTACCAGTGCTGCGGGTTCGATTTCAGCGTGGTCGCCCGGCCGAAGGGCGTGAAGGCAAAGGGTACCTCCTGCCACGTGTCGCGAGCGTGGTTCTGCCCATCGCCGAAGGCATAGCGCACGCTTTTCCCCCCGGCGCTCACCCGATTGCGACCGGCTTCATACTGCGATAGCCGTTGATACTCCGTCTGCTGGTCAAGGCGCAGATTCCGCTCGCCGGTCGGCACCGGGACATTTTCATCATAGTCGGACCAGTACTGTGGTTTTCCGCCGTTGAATGATGACAGCACCGGCATCAAGCTCTTGGCGCCTTTGCCATCGTTGCCGCCACGCGTGTAGAGCCCGTGCGCCCGCCAGCTCAATTTACCGGCGAGATCCGACATGCCGTCCATGTTGCTGTCGCGCGCCATGCACTTGAGCTGCATGACCATGTTGGCGTAGGCATCCGCATAGCGTGCGGTCACCGAGCGGTCGACCTCGGCGGCGGCGGCGGCGCTGATCTGGGTCGGCACGCCAGAGCCGGGCGCCTGGTAGGGCGCCTGGCACGATGACAGGATTTTGCCATCCAAGGATTCAATCTCGACGGCATAGCGCAGACGATAGCGGACGCGCGCCAAATCCGTGGTCGGCACCAGGCGGCTGTCGTACCAGATCGGCTCGTTGAGGTCAGGCACCCACGGCTCACCCAGGCGACGGGCTGGATCCGGACTGCTCGGGTTTGCAGCGCAGGGATGTTCGAGATGGAAGCTGATCGGCTTGCCGATCAGATCACGGTGGTAGTTGCCCGGTTCAATCCAGCGCGCCGTGCCGCTAAGCCAGGTCGAGCCGGTGACGAACGGCTTGTTGCGGTGGTAGCCGGTGGAATCTCTCCAGTCATTTTCGCTGCTGCCGAGGTAGAAATAGGAATCCGTCAGCAGGCTCTCGGCTTTGATGTCATTCTCGTTCTCGTCGTAGGGCGAATACTCGATGCCTTGCGGCCTGTCTTGGTGCACATTCACACCTTCTTTGCCGGCGAGGCCAGAGTCGATGGGCGCGAAGGCCGCGCGCCAATCGCTACCAAGGCTGCCCGGGCGCGGGCCATTGCTGAGGAAGCTGCGGTCGATGACCTCGATGGCGTGGGTGCTGCCGGCCAGCGCCGCTTGGCGGGCCAATTGGTTCAGGCCATTGCTCAATCCCCCTTGCTGGCGCGTGCGCATCGTCACCACCAAGGCATACGACAGGGCGGTGGCGATCACCATCAGGCCGAGCACCAGGATGAACACCGAGCCGTTAGTGGGTTTAGACATGGCGGTTCTCTCTCATGGGGATGGACTGTCTGGACCTAAGGCAAAGGAAAATGCGAAGTCCTGCTTCTGATACGCGCGGCTCGCGCCCGGCACCGCGCGCTGTGGCGCTTCGGTAAGCGTAAAGGAAAGGCGCAGGAGCATCGGCCGGGCCGCGCCCGCGCTGATCGTATCGGGGGTCAGAAGATGGTGGCGGGCATCCAGGAAATCGCCGTCGAGGATGAGCGTCGTTGCGTTCCACCAAGGCTGCCCCAGAGCCGCGATCGTCGAACCGCTGGCAGATTTCACGCTCAGACCCTGCTGGGCGCTCCACTGGATCTGCCGCCCGGCGCGGTCGGTCCAACCGATACGGAAATCCTCAGCTGAGGTCGTGGGCGCAATTACGGTAGACAACTGCGCATCGAGATCAGCGCTGTCGCCGGGGAGCGCGAGCGCGGCCAACGTGGCCGCGTCGATACCGGGAACGAGGCGCAGATCATTGTCGTCGAGCGGGCGCCTGCGATCGCGGCGCGGCAGCGGATCGATCTCGATGCTGGCGCTGCGCGGGCTGCCGCTAACGTCGTATGCGAAGCTGGTCGCGCGCCACGGCGAACCACGCGAGATGCGCAGGCGGCCACGGGCCGGCGCCTTAGCGGCGTCCCAGCGCAGGCGAAACCAGCCCAGTCCGACGCGCGGATTCTCGCCGAAGATCATGGCCCGATCGACGCGTTGTTCATTGGCGCTCAGGAAGGTCAGGCTGACCCATTCATCCCCGCTATCCCAGACCCCGTCGGCCCCGGGCGAGGACTCCAGCGCCCATTGTCCGCCATGATGCAGATTGCGCACCGCCGAGCCAACCACGGTAATGAACGCGGCCGCATCGTCGTGCAGGGCAACACGGACCATCGCCCGGGCTGACAGCCGCCAAACGTTGTACACCATCGAGGTCGCCATCCCGGCCAGGAGCATGCCGATGGCTAGCGCGACTAAAACTTCGATTAGGGTGAAAGCCCGGCGTGTCATGTGTTTGGCCCTCGCCGCACGATGCGCCGCCGCAGGCCAGTGACGTAACTACCTTTCGGTCCCCAATAGACTTCGACCGTCACGGTCGCGGAGCGCGCAGCACTGCCGATGCGATCCGCCGCCGTCGAACTCTCGATGCGCTTTACCCAATAGCCGTTCACAGCTCCGCGCACGGTGATCGTGTAGCTCGGCCGGCCGAGCAGACCGCTGAGCGGCGCGTCACTGCCCCATTCGTCACCGTCGGCGTCGCCGACGTCAGCGCTGCGGCCCAGGGGCTCGGGATCTTCGAGCACGCTGATCGCCGTCGGCATCGCCGACAAGGCTGCCTGCGCCTCGCCGCTCAGGCGCACGCCATAGCTGACGAGCCCGATAACCGCGCCGAAGCCCAAGGCCATAACCAGCATCACGGCGAGCAATTCGATGAACGTGAAGGCACGACGGAGGTTACTCATCGAGCCACCACACGCGCTGCGAGAGCATCGGCGCGCACACCACGTCAGTGATTGGCCGGCCTCGCGGCTTCAAGGGGGAGCCCGTACCGGCATCCTTGGTATTGGGCTCATGCAGCCAGCCCAAACGGCAGTCGCGCCACAGCGGGTCGCTGGCGGTAGTCGCCGGACCGGCCCAGACATTCGGATTGCCCGGCCACGTGGTCTGGCCATCGAGCCAGCCTATCGGATTGGCGACTGCCAGGGCGCGCGCCACACCGTTGCGGCCAACGTAAACCCGCCACATCGGCGTCAGGCCGGCCAGCGCGCTGCGCTCGTCGGGAAAATGATCGCGGTCATCGCGCGCATCCGGAGCTAACGTGATATACCAACCACCCGTATGGCGGTCGAAATGGGCGACCTCGGGAATGTCGTCCTGGTATTCGTAATCGAGGCCGGTGTAGGCCGGCAGCCTGCGGTCATCCGAGGGCAGGGGATGATCCGTATGGCAGGGTTTGGCACGGTCGGCGACACCGTTGTGACTGCCCCGATGGTTCCTGGCCTGCGCGGCGTGGTACATGCGACGGCCCCGGTTCCACTCGCCGAAGCGCACCGTGCCGTTGGGCAGGAAGATGATCACCGCATCGAGCCACGCCGCATTGACCAACGGCCGTGGCTCATCCTTGCGCCAGACCGGAAATCCCAGTTCGGTCTCGCCATAGTCATCCATATCGCCATCCTGATTAAGATCGCTATTGGCCAGCTGATAATTATAGTAATCTTTGCCGCCCTGGGCGAAGGGGACGTCGTAGCGGCGATCCGTCGGATTGCGGCAGCCAGCGATCGCGCCGTCCTTGCCCTCATAGCGGAAGCCGCTCTTGGCGATGGCCTGGTCATAGCCGCCCCACGGGTACAGGCGCTGCGCAGCGGGATCGTAATAGCCGAACCAGGGCCGAGGATACGTCGCCCCATAAGGCTGGGTTACCCACGCGCCGGGATCCGCCCCACGAGCACGTGGGCCCTCATCGGTATCGCTTAAGGCCAAGAAGCGGACCTTGCCGGGCGGCAGCACCACCGCGTCGCCCATCCAACTGCGCTGCACTTCAGCGATGAAGCGCGGGAAGTGCTCGTAGGTCGACGAAGCCCAGGGGATGGCGTCGGGGATGCTGGCGCTGCTGAACAGGTGCGTCGAGGGGCCGATGACCCGATACCAATGTCCGCCACTGCGGTTGTTGAGAACCTTTCCGGAACTTCCTGGCGCATTCTCGATGTTGAAGGCCACCCCCAGGGCGACGCCGCGGGACATGGCTTGGTGCCGAGTGCGCGACAAGACTGCCGCCAGTTCTTCGGCCGCGGCGCGCACCTGGCTCTGGCGCTGCTGCCGCCCGGTTGCCGCGAAGGCAATGCCGAGGATGATGCCGAGGATAGCCATGACCACCAGCAGCTCAATGAGGGTGAAAGCTTGGCGGTGACTCATTCGAGGCCTTTCAGGTAGGGCTGCGCCGAGAGATTGTCGCGATTTTCCGTAGCGTCGCGTTGCGGCGCACAACGACGATCGGGGCCGACGCTCCACACTTCGGGAGCGTAGCGCCAACGTTCTCCAGCATTACGGCGCAGATCGCTGGCCAGACTGCGCGTCAGATCGCGGCCCTGCGGCCCCAGTCCATACCAGGTCTCGTCCACCGGGGCGTCGGTCACCGCCGCGTGCCAGTCGAACTGTTCGAGCGGCTGATTCGGCAGGCTGCCATGCTGACCTGGCAGCACCGGACAGATGTAGAGCAGCGGCGTGCCATAGGGATCGATGATCGCATCACCGCGCCGCGCCTTGGCCGATAGATCACTGCCCAGGTAATCACCGGCCCAGCCGCTGCTGTTCGCGCTCGGCAGCAGAAGCAACGCGCTGTTGTTGACGCTGCCGAAGCGCAGGCCACGGACCTTGGTATTGCCGCTGAGCACCGCCAGGCGGGCTCGACCACGCGCCAAGCGGTTGACGATCCCGGAATACAACGGCTTGAAATCATTGGCCCACCATTCGCCGGCCTTCATGGCGCCCAGATAAAAACCGCGCGGATCCAGCTGCTGCCAGATGACCTGGTGCGGCGCAGCGTCATACCAGCCAGCGGCCGTGGCCGCATCCTGCTGCACGGCCGTCACCTCGGCCGCACTCAGATCGACGCCGAGATGGAAAGCCAAACGGTTTTCCGGCACGAGCGCGGGCCCCGGCGCATAGTCCTGGTAGGGGAAAACGCCGACATCCTGATGGAACTGTTGCAGCGCCGTATCGACCTTGAGTAGCAATGCGCGGGTGGCGCTGCGTTTGCCCAGACGCGAGGCGCTGCTCACGATGGGCACCAGCAGGCCCATCAGGACGCCGATGATCGAAATCACCACGAGCAGTTCGATGAGCGTAAAGCCGGAGCGCCGAAGCATGGCTTAGCCGCCGTCCCGTTGGTAGATCCAGGCCCGCGCGTTGCTGGCATCACCGAGAGGGCCCAGCGACCACACATACGGGAAGGGCAGGGCGCCGCCTGCTGGCAGGGCCTCGGTGCGGCCCCAGGCCCGCTCCCGAAGACGGCTGACATCCCAATTCCAATCCTGTAAGGCATTGCTGGGCGCGCTCGGAGCGGGTCGCGTGTGCTGGTAGCGGAAAGGACGACCCCAGGCATCGAGCAGACGCGTAGCGTTGTCGAGACGCAGGCTGCCGCGGCTGAAGAGCGTCCGACGATCGAAGAGTTCGAGCACCGCCGGGCCGCCCGGCACCTGTGGACGCAAGCACAGCGAGGCGTCCGGGGTGACTGGTGGCAAGCGCTTCAGAGGATCTTCATCTGCGTAAACTTGGCAGGCCTGGGTCAACTGCCCCACGGCCTGGCGAGTCACTGTCGTCGCCGCCTTGCGCCGGACCAGTATTATTGCGGGCATCAGCAGCGAGGCTAGGACCGCGATGATGCTGATCACGACCAGCAGCTCGATAAGCGTGAATCCCAATCTGTTCATACCACCGAGTCTGTCATTTTCTGTATTGAGTCAAACGATAACAGATAAGATTGGCTTGGCTACGGCTGACACACCGCGCCATTCTCTTTGGGCAACGCTGTCCTGTTATAAGTCTAGAAATAACAAGTGTTTACCGAGTGGTCCTGGTGCAGAACCAGCGCGTTCTCCGGTATTACCTCGAAACACGTCAGCAGCTTCATGCAAGAACCTGTTGCGAAACCAGCCATCAAGCGCATTCACCGGTATTTGCTCAAAACAGGTGAGGCTCAGAACCTGCGAGATCTGCCAGAGAGCGAGATGGTCCAGCGCCAGCCGCTTACGTAGGATCGCAATCATGCGCGCGACTCCCCGTGGTGCGCTCACCGCGCTGGACCCCCTCCTGATGCACCCGTTCCACCCGAACCTTCAGCCGGCGCCAGCTGGCATGCCGCTGCACGCGGCAGCGGATGCGCCGGGGAGCGAGAATGCGGATGCTGAGCGTGCCGCCGAGGCGGTGCCAGCTAACGCTCAGCGCGCCGAGCGGGGTCGCGTGCGAGCCTTCGGCCCAATCGAGGCCACCGACCAACTGCGGGCTGATGGTGAAGGCCCGACCACCCGGCGCGCTGGCCCGCACCCCGAGCACCGTGCGCATAAGCACGTGGATGGGCGCCGCCGACCAGCCATGGCAATGGCTGCGCGTGATCCGGTGGTCGCCCGGCACCGGGAAGGTCTCCCAGCAGGTGCTGGCGTCATGGGCGAGCATCACCGCCCAGTGCTCGCGCAGCAGCGCCAGGGCATCCTCGCCGCGGTCTTCGGCTTCGAGGGCTTCCAGCAGAAATTGCAGGGCGAAGGGACTGCCGGCGCGCACCGTGCCGGCCCGCGGCCGCAGCAGCTGCCCGAGCGCGGCTCGCCGGGCCTTGGCATCGGGCAGGCCGCCGTGCACCAGGGCCAGCGCGGCGGTGTGCTGGCAGGTCGAGGGCGAGGGCGTGCCGTCGGCACGCAGCGCATCCGGGAAGCCCGGTCGTTTGCTGTCCCATTGTTGCCGCAAAGCGGTTTCCACCCGCTTGGCAAAGGCGCCCAGCCAGGCGGCGTCGCGCCGCCCCAGCACCCGGGCACCGGCGCGCGCGGCGCGCAGCGCCCCGAACAGCAACAGGCTGTTGTGCAGCACCAGATCGTGGCCGCAGTCGATGCCCGACCAGTCGAAGAAGTTCCAGGCATGGATGTCGAGCAGGCCGCGTGGGCTGTTCTCCTCGCAGGCGCGCAGATTGGCGATTACTGCTGGCCACAGTTCCGCGAGTCCGGCGCGGTCGCCGCTCGCTTCGTACCATTCCTGCACCGCGATGCCCCACAGCAGGCTCCACGCGGGCAGTAGCTGGTTCCAGCCGCTCGGCACCTGCGAACCGACAAGCGGGCCGTGCTCCAGTGATTGCGCGGCGAGCCGCAGCGAGCGCCGGGTGAGGTCCCAGGCGCCGAAGGCCGCGTGGGCATAGAGCGCCTCGTTGCGCAGATCGCCCACCCACAAGACCTGTTCATAGAGCGGGCAGTCGGTGTAGCTGTCCTCCATGCACAAGCGCACGGTGCGCTCGCTCATCGCCCAGATGCGGGTGAGTCCGGCATCCGAGCAGCGGAAACCGCCTGCCGACTGCGCTGGATAGGTCGCTTCGAGCAGGCGTAGGCCGCGCAGGCGCAGCGGCGCACGCAGCTCGCGCAGGGACACGATCAGATAGCGCCCGGCGCGGCGTTTGCAGGCAGTAAGGCGCTGGCGGCCTTCGCGCAGCACCCAGCGCAGGCCGTTGCGTACTCCGTCAGTGTGCTGCGGCTGGTGTTCGCCAGTGAGGTGCTCAACGAGATGGACGTCGATGATGCTGCCGGCCGCCGCGTCGGCCTCCAGCTCGACGTAGCCGATGCTCTGCAGGCCGAGATCGACGCACAGCTCGACGTCGCCGTTCTCCACGGGATCAATGCATGTCCAGTGGACTTCGTCACCGAGCAGGCCCGCGTGGTCGGAGGGCGGCAGGGTCGCGAGCACCCGCCGGCTGCGGAAATCTGCCCAGGGATCTTCGAGCAGCAGTTCGGGCGCGACCACCGACCAGGTGCCGGCGGCGCGCAGGACGGCACTCGTCGGGTGCGCGCCGAGCGCTTCGACCTCGGCGCGGGCGTTGTCGACGATGGTCGGCGCGGTGGTCGTGCCCTGATTGGTCGGCGGATCGGTGGGCGCGAAGGGCCCGCACCAAGCCCAGGGGGTCGCAGCGTCCGGCAGCCATGGATGGCGCAGCTCAAGCGCTGTTTCGCAGGCCAGGGTGGCATCGAAGCCATGGCCTTCATGCAGCACGGTGAACACGAGAAGATTTTCGCCCCGCCGCAGTCGCAAAAGATTGCCGTCGCTGGACCGGCCGTTGACCCGCAGGCTCCAACCTTCAGGCAGCGCTAGACTCAGCCGCACGGTGCCAGCGCGCGCGCGGTGCACGCTGGTCGCCAAACAGCCGAGCATGCGCAGGCGATTCGCCGACGTGTCGCTGGGATAGCAGAGCCGGTGGAGATCGATGCAGGTTTTCCAGGCGCAGCGCCCGACAGCGAGCTCCCAGCACACGGCCTTGCCGAGCTGGGGCAAACGCGTCAACGATGGTGTGCCGCGTTCCTCCAGTCCGCGCCAAGGGCCCGCTGTGGCGGCGTAGCGTTCAGCCGCTGCTGGCCATTTTGGCAAGGGCGCATCGCCGTGCGCGGGCAAAGGCGTTTCCACGCGGAGATCGCGCAGCTCGACCGCTTCCTGGCCGATGAATACGCGCGCCGCGGCGGAGGTCCAGCTGGCGTCGACGCAGGCGCGCCAGTGGCGATCGCTGATCAGGCGATGGGCGGCGCCGGCGTAGTCTTCGCCATCCAGCTGCAGCAGCAGGCCGGCTTCGCTGGGCAGATGCTGGAAGCTGGCAAAGCCGTGATGCAGGGCGGCGACGACGATCACGTTGCGGCCGACGCGCAGGGCCGACCGAACATCGATGCGGTCGTAGCTCTGGTGCGTGGGCCAGCAGCGGCCAGGGCCGTCCTGGATCCACTCGCCATTGATCCACAGGCGGTAGCGGGCATCGGCACTGATGCGCAGTCCGGCGTGGCGCAAAGCGGGCAGTGTTACTTCGCGACAGGCATAGATCCGCTGATTGCGTGGGCTCGGCGGCTGGCCAGCGGCCCAGATCCATTGGGCTTGCCAGGGGGCTTCGTGATTCATGCCAGCGCATCCAAGCTGGCGCCGCCGATGCCGAAGGCGTCAAGCCGCACCCGGCCCTCGGGCAGGCCGCCGGCGTCGGGGGCATATCCGTGGGCCGCGATGCGGCGATTGCCCTCTGCTGTCGCGAGGTAGGGCACCCGCTCATCACCCTGCTCGCGGAAGTGCGAACTGAGGAGATTGCGCAGGGTGTTGGCGATGATCAGGGTGAAGCGGTGCTCACCCGCCGCGAGCTCGCCCAGTTCCCAGTTCCATGGTGACCAGGCGAGCAGGCCGCGATCGACGCCGTCGACCAGCAGGCGCACAACCCCGCCTTCGACGCTGGCGAGGCTGAAGCGCGCGGTGCCGCCAGCCCAGTGCGCACTAGTATCCAGCGCCACCTCGCCGGCGTAGTGCGCGAGGCCCTGACGCGCCAGGTCGCCCTCGCCGAGCGCCGCCGGCGGATGCAGCACGGGGGCGATGCGCGCGTCGTACATGGTCAGGGGCGGTCGCCCGGTGAGCGCATAATCGCGGCCAGCTTGCGCCGGCCAGACCTCGTCGCAGCTGACCGCGAAATCACCGAGCACGCAGATCGGCTCGATCTCGATGCCAAGCCGGCGCGGCTGATACGCCGGTGAATCGAGGCGCGGAACCGAAAATTCACAGCGTAGGTCGACGTGGTTTTCGCCCGTTATGAATGCCTGCCCGGCGGACACCAGTTGGAAGGCCGGATCGAGCCAGGTCGAGCTTCCGTCCCAATGCACCGGCACACCGTTCACGCGGATGCGGTAGCGCCCCGCTTCCTCGACCAGCAGACGCAGGCCGGTGTGATCGCGGAGCTGGCTGTGGCAGGTGAAGCGCAGTTCGAGCGGACCGACGTGATCGCGGGCAACCAGCTGGCGCATCAGTTCGCTGCTGGCGAGCGGTTCCGACCAGGGCGCATCTTCCGCTGTACGCCAGGCGCAACGTGACAAGCGCAGGGCATTGGCGCCCAGCGCGCGGCCATGCCAGCCGCTGATCGGCTGGCGACGCGCAACCATTGCTGGCGCAGCTGCGCTGATCGTCCGTGCCGTGCCGAACTCCAGCAGCACCGCGCCACCAGGCGCCAGCGCGAGACGCCACACGCAGTCCTGTGCCTCCAGCGCCTTGGCCGCACCGCTCACGGGATCAACCACACAGGCCGGGCCCTCGGCACGGATTTCGACCGTGCAGCCCTGGCGACGGTCACCGTGATGGATGAAGAGCCGCCGGCCGCGCGCCAGCACCCGTTCATGGCAGCGCAGCCAGCCGCCGGCATCCGCCGAGCTGATCTTGATCACGGGAGGAACCAGGCGATCCAAGGTCGCGCCGAGATCCGTCACGGTGCTGGTGCGCACGCAGGCGGTCAACCGCGCCAGCCATCCGCGCTGCGCCGCAGTCGGGGCTGCGCCCTCGATCAGGGTGGGCAAGGGCGCGGTGATGATCAGCGCCACCCCGGCCTCGCCTGCCTGCACCAGCAACTCAAGGGTCGCCGGCCGCAGGGTCAGCAAGCGCGGCAGCACCAGGGCGCGATACGTCGCGGCGCCGACGCGCAGGGCGCCAGCGAGGATCGTGACCCCTGGCGCGCCGGGGCCATGCAGCAAAGGCTCGGACAGGCAATCCATATCACGAGGATGACCGAGAACGGCTTCGAGCGTGCTGAGATAGCTGTCCTGCAATTCGTGGATCGCTGACGGATGGTGGTCGAACCACTGGGCCGGCGAGGGAATCGGCTGCGTCACCAGCCACGCCGAATCGAAGGGATGCAGCAGCGCGATCTCGCAGACGGGCTGGCCCTCGTCGAGCAGCTTCGCCAGCCCAGCCAGACGTTCCGTCAGCTGCGGGATCGCCGCCGCGTAGGGTTGATGGCTGTGGATGGACGGCAGGCAGTCTTCCTTGCGCCGACCGCGCAAGCTGTGGTGCACGAGGTGCGAACAGAAGCGCGTCACGCCGAGCGCGAGGTGCCAGTCGGCGATCCAGCGCAGGTCTTCGGGCGCAGCGCCCGCACCGGCGAGGCCGAACAGTTCGCTCTGCGCCGGCCGCGCGAGCTGGCGCGCCGCACCGACGCAGGTCTTGAGCGTGGCGTTCTCGTCGATCTTGCGCCCGAGCATGTCGACGCCCGGCACGTGGAACCAGGGATACGCCGCCGCCGAGATACCGGACCAGGTGACTAGTGAGGACAGACTCTCTTCGCAGGCGAGATGCCCGACGAATTCCAGGCGATGCGATGTGCACCAGTCATGCAGCGGCTTGAAGAAGGCCTCGACGAGGCGCTCCTCGACGAGGCGACGGAAACGGTAGCGCGCGCGCGGCGAGGCCGGCAGATCCGCATACAGCGCCGGCAGCAGCGGCAGCAGGTCTTCATCCCAACGCGCGCGGTACAGGTCGAGCATACCCTCGGTCCAGGGCAGGGCCGGGCATGGCGTGGTGAAATAGTAGATGACGTTGGGCTCATCCATGAAGATGCCCGGTACGGTGCCCCCGAAGGCATGGCCGACCGCGGCGACGTAGGGCTCGTAGGCCTCGCTGATCAGCCGCCGCGTGGTGCGCAGATTGAGCAGATCGCCGATGCAGCCGCCGGGCGCGCGTGACGCATCGATGCCGGGCACGAACTGCACGTAGGTGCCGCTGGCATCCGCGTGGACCAGGGTCTCGTTCTCGGCCAGCTGCCAACCCGGCGCCCGGCGCACGAGATGACGCTGACGCAGGGCCGGATCGAGCCCTGCCAGGCCGCCGCCCGAGCCGCTCGGCCAGCGGTCCTCGTCATAGAGCCAAGCTTTCAGCCCGCAAATCGCCGCTTCGTCGACCATCGCCTGGATGGCGCGCATGAAACGCGGGCCGAGGAAGGCCTCGGCCATGCCCCAACGCACGTGCATATAGAAGCCGCCCCAGCCGTTCGCCGCCAACCGCCGCACCTGGGTCCGGCATTCCGCCTCGTCGAGGCGGTCGTTGAGCGAGAGGAAGACGAGGGGTTCGGGGGTCATGGGCTAGCGCTTCGCATAAGGTTTTGTGTCTTAGATCGGTGCATCAATTGACTTACGAACTGGTTAACGTCGAAAGCTGCCTGTATCTGTTTGTATCATTACAGTATGCTTTTGAAAAACGCAAGTGCCCGACATTCGGAGCCAGAGTTGACCCGAAAAAAATCTTGGTGTAGATTGACGGTATGATCTTTATTCTCCGAGCCAATGCAGCCATAGCAGCATTCACCCTGATCGAATTGCTTATTGCGATCACCATCATAGCGGTCCTCGGCTCCCTGCTGATACCCACCATCTCCCTGATACAGGAGAAGGCCTATCGCACCAACTGCATGAGCAACCTGCGTCAGATCGGCATGGGCGACGTGATGTATTCAGGTGATAATGATGACCGGCTGATGCTGCGCGATACGGGGCACATCCAAGGCGCGAACAAGCTCGCGGGCCAGCACAACAACAGCAACAGCTTCAACCGCAGTGATTTCTCGCTGACCCAGTATATACCGGCCAAAGTCTGGTTCTGCCCACGGTATTACCAGTCGTTCAATTCCGGACAGCCCGGAAAACGTCCAGGCACGCGCTTTACTGACGACGAAAAACGTGCCGCAGTGAATAATAATCAATTCGGCTACGCATTCCATCGCTCTTCGTGGGAATCTGTCAACGGTGTGATCGGTTATCACCCGTTCTCGCCAGGCGAAAATGGTTACGGCGATCAATACGGAGGCGAGAGCAATGGCATGGTCACCACCGAAGCGGCCCTCTCGCCCAAAGCCGTCCGCATGGGCGAATTCTATGTCAACCGCACGGATCTCGCCGGTTTTGACAACAACGCCCAGAATGATGCCAAGTTCACTGGCTGGTGGCACCTCGGCAAAGGCGGCGTGCCCGAAGGCGGCAACGTGATCTACGGCGATCTGTCCGCCGGCTGGTCGAAGAACTTCCTCGACTTCGGCGGCATCAGCTTTGTCGGTCCGAAGAATTGATCACGCCCATAATCTCCCAGCCAAACTCGACGTCGTTCGACCAGTGGGTGTTCCAATCGACCTTGAAGCTGTAGCCGAATTGGTGAGTGGCGCTCCGGTATTTGGATAATTCCAGGCAACCGACACCGGCGCCGTCGTTGACGCGCAAGGAGAACCGGAGTGACCAGGCGGCGTCGAGGCGAGCTTACACCGAAACCCGGCGCCAATTGGCCAGCCTGCGATTCTGACTCACGTATGCCCCGTTGGCGCTGCTATCGTCGAAGCCCGGGCGACCAATTCGGGGGTCAAGCGTCGTTGATACAATTCTGGGCCCTGGGCCAAGGCGCGGGTCAATACCGCCACTAACTCGTGGCCATACGTCGACATGGGCGGACGAATGGTGCTGAGTCCGCGCTGTCGTCCCTCCGGCAGATCGTCGAAGCCAATCACGCCGACCTCCGCACCGGCTTGCCGACCGCGCTCGGCGAGCAGATCAAGAACGAGCAGCGCGAATTCGTCGGCAGGAGCAATAATGCCGCTGCGCCCGTCCCAGCGCAGAGCTCCGCCCGCTTCGGCGGTCGCCAAGCAGTCAACCAACGCCTGCCGCGCCAGTGTGCGATCGCCGCCCTGCAGGGCGCGAAGCGCGGGATAGCTTCTTGGACGCGGCGCGAACAGGCTTCCGCGCGCGGCTTCCCGAGCTCCGGAGAGGCGCTCATCAAGCCATGGCTCGGCTCCGAGGTCGAGGAAAACCAGCCGTTCGTAACCGGCACTGAGCAGATGGCGCGCCGCATAGAATCCAGCATGACGCTGATCATAGGTGAGATGCGGAAAGGTGGCCGGTGCCTGGGTCGTGCTGAGCAGCAGGCAGGGCGTCACCAGCACATCGAGTTGCTGCGCGCAATCCTCGGTCCACTGGTCGTCGCTGGCGTACAGATTCAACAGCGCGACGGCATCGGGTTGATGCCTGGCTAGTTCCTGCTTCAAGGTGGCGGCGAAGTTCGCGGCGTCGGCTGGCCATACTGGAACGCAGATCAGGTGCGCGCCGATCTTTCCGGCCGCGGCTTCGGCGTGGTGCAGCACCGCAGCAGTCCAGGGATCGTCGGTTGGGCTCGTGGCGGCAGGTCGGGGCATCAGCACCAGCAGACGTTGGCGGTCGAGGCGCTGGGCTGGGGCCGGCGCCGACGCCCGCGGCTGCTTAGGGAGGTCGGCGGCGACATAGGTCGCCACGCGCGAACTCGCCAACAGCACGCCGTCGGCAATGAGCGCGGCCACCGCGCGATTCACGGTCTTCAAAGCCACACCGTGGTCGAGCGCAAGCTGTCGCCGCGACGGCAACTGCTGACCGCGCACCCAGCGCCCCGCGGCGATGTCGCTGCTGATGCGCTGCGCGACCTGCGACCACAGTGGCTGCCCGATGGGTTCCGCAGGTGGTGGCGGATGCATGGGCGGAGTCTCCGCCCTGAGTTCCTCTGAGTCAATCGCAGGTGCGTGCCGCTAGCCCGTAACACAGCATAAAAGAGTGTAATCTCTATAACTCATGTAATTCGCATTCGCTGTGCGCCTCAAATCCTGCGTTCCTCATTTTGACTCCGCGCCATCACCCTCGACGACAGCGGCAACATCTACCTCGCCATGTGCCGGCGCGAAGGCTGGGGCGGGGGCAACCTGATGCGCAGGATGATCCCAGCGGCACCGAGGCGCTGTGGGAGCGCCAGTATCTAAAGTTCTACGAAGGCGCCGACGCCGATCCGGGCATTGACGGCGTCGATGTGTTCACCCAGATCAACCACTACCAGCTCGATTTCAGTGTCGAGGCACTCGTGCTCATCGTCGGGATCGGCGAGACTCAACCGGCTGCGGTCGGCGTGCAGACGCCATTCTCTGGTCAGGGCTGACCACGCGCACGGGGACTGAAGCGCAGCTCGGTGCGGAAATCGCAGAGGTTGAAGCCCTTGCTCAAGCTCGTGAAATCATTGCTGCGCCAAACTAGTCAGTCAAGAACTGGAAGTGGCCCGATTCGCTCAGCATCAGTCGCCCATTATTGTCCTGGCTGTAAGTGCATGACCGGGGCCGACTTGGCGCACGTTGCTCAAGCAGACCGTGCGCATGGCGCGCTCGCGACATAGGTGATCGCCGGCACGAGCATTCCAGCGAGCACCGCGATGATCGCGATGGACCAGGAGTTGGACGAGGCTGAAGGCGGCATGGCGCACGGCAGACTCCGTGTATGGCCTTGTCTCATATTTTGTCTGTATTGTTACAAAACTCAATACAGATCCAGCAAGGCCGCATACTTGGGCCGAATTCCTTTTGTATACATATGTTATGATTTACAATGAGCCCGAGATGTCTGCCTTGCGACATATCGAGACACGACGAGACTAAGGTATGGACCTGCGACAGAATACCCTGCGAGTCCTGCCCCCCTATCGCCGAGTTGCCAGTGAACTCGGAGAGCAGATCAAGCGCGGCCGCTGGGCGCCTGGCGACCGCCTGCCGCCGCACCGGGCGCTGGCCGGCGAGTTCTCGGTCGCACTCAACACTGTCACCCGCGCGATCGCCTGCCTGATCGACGAAGGCCTGGTCGCCACCACCGAGCGCCACGGCACCTTTGTCAATCCCAGCCTCGGGCAGGCGCCGCTACCGACGAGTGCGCCGCTCGTACCAGCTTCGACGCCACTGCGCGCTGCGCCGCCGGCGCCAGCAAAGAGCGGCCACGTCGCAGTGATCACCTGGACCCCGGACGACCCACGCCGCGATCCCACGGCGCCGATCCGCGATGTCTGGTCGATGACCGTGCAGCGCCAGGTCGAGACGACGCTGGTCGCCGCGGGTCTGCCCACCCGCCATTACCGCGTCTGGGGCGATCCCGCCGCGCTACCCAGTCTGGACGCCGCGCTGACCGCTGCCGCTTCCGGTGGGCCGCTTGCGTGGATCGTGATCAACGTCAACAGCCACGCCGACTGGGACCAGATCCTTCTGCGCAAACTCGATCCCGCGCAGGTGCCGTTGGTGATGATCGCCGGGCCGCCGACCCTCAGCAGCATACCGCAGATCAATTATGATCAGGCGCGCGCCGGCCATCTCGCGGCCCAGCACCTCGCCCGCGCCGGCTACGAACGCGCGGTCTTCCTGCGCCTCGCCGAAGCCGCGTGGCTGAACGAGCGCATCCTCGGCGCCCAGGCCGGCTGGCGCGATGCCGGGCGTGCCGAAACGCTGTTCACCATCCACCCGCCGCAACCGACTGCCGCCTACCAGCAATCCCTGCAAGGCGCCGACGAGGCCGGCCATACCGCGCTGGTCGCCCATGCCATCGATTCAGCGCTGGCCGCCGGCGATCTGTGCGCTGATGGTTCTACCGGCGTCATCGTACCCACCGATCACGCCGCGCTACCCCTCCTGCGCCTGCTCCACGAGCGCGGCATCGAACCCGGACGCCAACTCGGCGTGATCGGCTTCGACGACCTGCCCGCCAGCCTCTACGCCGGCCTGTCCACGGTGCGCCCGCCACTCGAAGCGCTCGGCAACGAAGCCGCCCAGCAGATTCTCACCGGACTCGCGCAGGGCCCGCAGATCCGGCAGATTTCGCTGCCCTCGCAGGTCGTGGTTCGCGCCTCGACCACCCGCGGGCACTGAGCGCCGCCCAGAGTTTCGCCGGCCCCTTGCCCGGCTTAGCCGCGGCTGCCGACTTGGCGGCAGGCGGGGGCTTTGATGTTGAAATGGGTGCGCAATGAATCCTCGCGCACTGGCCCATCTGCGCGCTGGCTCATCTGCGCGCTGAAAGCGCAGATCGACTGACAGTCGCAGCCGATCGCTGCGGTTGTCGCAGCCCTGATGAACGGTGTGGCCACGAAAGATCAGCGCATCGCCCGACCGCATCGGTTCCCACGCCCAGTCGGTGGCAGTCAGTCCGGCAACCTGCTGACCGCCGGCACCGACCGCCTGTTCAGCGGCGATGCGACCGCGTAGGTGGGATGGCGTTTCAACTCCGCATCGACGTTCTCGTTGGCATCGGAGTCGAAGGGCATGCGATCCCCTTCCTCGTCATGAATGACGGCACGCACGCGCTCCTTGCTGATCATAACGGCCATGATCATGCCATCACGCGAAGGACTTGGCGCTGCCAGTAATACCGCAGTTGATCATCTGCCGACCAGGTCCGATAGATCTCCTCCCAGGACAAGATGTCGAAATGGGTGCGCAACGAATCCTCGCGCACTGGCTCATCTGCGCGCTGATAGCGCAGATCGACTGACAGGCGCAGACGGTCACTGCGGTTGTCGCAACCCTGATGAACGGTATGGCCGTGAAAGATCAACGCATCACCTGCCCGCATCGGCTCCCATGCCCAGTCGGTTGCGGTCGGGTCCGCTACCTGCTGACCACCGGCACCAACTGCTTTTTCAGATGCAATTCGACCGCGCAGGTGGGAACGGGGCAGGACGGCGAGTCCGCCCAGTTCATCTGGGCAGTCGATCAACGGCACCCAGGCTGTCCAAATGTTGGGCGTGCCGCCAATGTACCACACATCCTGATGCGGCGGAGTGGTGAAACGGGCGGTTTCAGGACCGACGCAGCGGGCGATATGGCGCGGGTGGACCAACACCTCGCCGCCCAGGATGGCGCTCATAGCGGCCAGCAGCACGGGCTCATGGGGAATGGCATGAAAGGCTCGGGCCGCCTGAACCTTGCGGTACCAAGCGACCCACGCGGGATCGTTGGGGTCCTCTTTCACTCCTGAGCGGCCGCGGCCGTGGCTCCGCCAACCCACCGATTCAGCGGCGTCGCCGATCACCGTGTGAGCGGCAGCAAGGGCCTGCGCCGACACCGCACCGCGCAGCAGGACCGCACCTTCGGCCTGAGCCAAGGCGTGCAGGGCCTTGGGATCACCAAGGAGCGGAGTGCCATCGGGCAGGGGCAGGCGGCGGATGATCGGATGCATGGCCATGGGGAAGGTCCTCGCTGGTCATCCTAGCCAAGCTTGGCCGTTGTGGTCGGTCAGAGTCGTCGATCGTTTGTCTTTTCCGCTACGATCACGAACCTGAGCCCATGCCGAACCCTGGCCCCTGTGTCGTCTGGGCGAACCATCACCAATTTGTCCCCGGCGAGGCGATCCGCGTCGATCGGCTCGAAAGCCGGATGCTGCTCTGGTGTCGGCACGGATTTGGGTCGGTAATCGTCGATGGCAGTCAGATCGCCCTGGAACCAAGCTCCGCTGCCCTGCTGCCTTGGGGGGTCCGAATCTTCTATCAAGCTGCCCGCATCAGCCCCTTCGAATTGGGCGGGGTTCATCTCATCCCCCACTGCAGTGGCGCCTGGCAACCCGGTGCCGCCCATGGGCCTGAAGATGAAGGTGCGGGCTCACCACTGCGTGCGGATGCTCCCGGTTTGCCGCAGGGACTGGTCCAGGCGACCTGGGAAGCACACCCGTCTCTGCATCACCTAGCGGAACATGTCGCGGTCCGCTGGATGCGTTCGCCACCCGATGAAGTCACCGCCCGAAACCAAGGCTTCCTGCTTGCTGCAGAGCTGAGCGAAATGCACAGCCGAGCTAGCGACGAAGTCCTACCGCGTGAACTCAGTCGCATGCTCGCTGCCATGCGTGCCCGGATCGACCGGGACTGGACTCTGGACACGCTTGCGGCTGCCGCCGGATGCTCACCGGCGTGGCTGACGCGGCTGTCGGCGCGTCACTTGCGGCGCTCGCCGCGTCGGCACCTCGCGCTCCTGCGCCTGGAACGCGCCTGCGACCTGCTCCGCGCGAGTCCCACAAACGTCACCGTCGCGGCAGTGGGGCTGGCGGTGGGACTGCCCGATCAGGCGCGGTTCGCCAAGGTCTTTCGATTCGCCTATGGGGTCTCGCCGAGCGCATGGCGCAGGCTACAGACTCGGATGTGATCTCCTACTTGATTGAACCCTTCGGCCGGCGCGGGTCAGACCCCGGCGTGCAGCCAAAGGCAGTGCGGTAGGCGCGGATGAATGCCGTCGTATCGCTGTAGCCGACCAGAGCGGCGACTTCGCCCACGCCCAGCCCGCCCCGGGCGAGCAGGGCGGCGGCCTGATCCAATCGCTCGCGGCGCAGGAAGACTCCTGGGCTGCACGCGCGCTGCTGGCGGTACAGTGCGCAGAAGGCCGAGCGTCCCAACCCGGCGGCAGCCGCCATGGCCGGAATGCCAATTCCGGCCCCGATCTGCGCGCGCGCACTGTCCTCGGCCCGGGTAATGCGCACGGTTGGATCGATGACCGCGCCAACTTGAATGTGGGCGACCCAATCGAGCAGCAGTCCGGCCAACTGCTGGGCCGCCACCGCGGCATCCGCTGGCTGCCCCTGCCGCCACCGACGCACCAAACGCGGCACCCCGGCCCGGAACAGCGCATCCTGCGGGGCTGGAATTCGCACCGGCAAGTCGATTCCGAACATCGCCAAGGCATCTGGCTGCAACCAGCCGGACCGCCGTCCCAATTCTGAATCGCCGGCGCGAGCCTGGGGATGTTCCGAACGTCGTGGATGAAATGACAGGTCGAAGTGAACCCACACCGGTGTGCTTCCACGCACGGAACCAAGGTCGGCAAGGACTCCAGGCTGGATCAAGTAACTGCCCCCACGCGGAATCGCGACCTGGCGATCATCGACCACCAGCTGTTCTTCCCCGTCGAGAGAACTCACCAGCAGCCAGTGGGTCAGCCTACGTTTCTGCAATGACCAGAGAAATGGGCGCGGCTCGTCTCCAGCGGAATGGATCCACGGAGTGAAAGCGCCAGTCCAGGCGATGGGGGCATCCATGATAGGGTCGTATCACCTGCTCAACGGACGAAAAGCCGATATCGTCTGTTGACCTGCCGATGGCGCTGACGACCGCACTGGCCAAGCTCAGCGCAGGAGAACCGACCATGTCTGGCTGGACCAATCCCCTCGATTTACTCAAAACTGAACTGAACCAACGGCAGGATGAGGGCTGTACCATCCCCGAGGCCCTCGTCGCGGCCATCGCCGCGCTACCACGGGACGGCTATTGGGACCGCGCCCGCATCGACCCTCTCTACGACCAGCTGGTAGCTCTTGAGCCCGCAGCCGCGATCGCCGCCGAACCCAATGAGCTCGCCGCCATCCGCGCCCTCCGGCCCGCTGGCCCACGCGATCTCGGTTGGCAACCCGATGAGGCTACCCTCCTCGACCGCCTGCACGGTGCCTGGACCGGCCGCTGCGTCGGCTGCGCCCTCGGCAAGCCGGTCGAGATGTGGAGCCGCGCTAACATCAAACAGTACCTCAGCGCCGCCCAGCAGTGGCCACTCACCAGCTACATTCCCGCCGGCAAGGCTGGCGGTCATCAGGTTTGGCCGAGCGGCAGCACGCGTGCCGAAATCGCCTTCATGGAGCCCGACGACGATATTCACTACACGCTGGTCGGCCTCGGCGTACTCGAACAACACGGCCCCGAGTTCACGTGGGATCAGATCGCTCGCTATTGGATGTACCACATCCCCTATGGTCACATCTGCACCGCCGAGACCCAGGCCTACCTCACCTACCTGAACCATTTCGCGCGTTTCGGCAACAAACTCGGCACCACCTGGCAGCACACCGCGATGTACCGTAATCCCTTCCGTGAATGGATCGGCGCGCAGATCCGCAGCGATGGCTGGGCTTTCGCATGCGCTGGCAAGCCTGAACTGGCCGCCGAATTTGCCTGGCGGGATGCGAGCTGGACCCACACCCGCACCGGCATCTATGGCGAGATGTTCCTCGCCGCCGCTCAGGCCGCCGCCTTTGTCGAACACGATCCGCTGAAACTGCTCGCGATCGGTTTGTCTGAGATTCCGGCCGAGTGCCGGCTGGCCAAGCTGCTCCGGCAAGTGCCTGGTTGGTGCGCTGAAGCGATTGACGACGACGCCCTGCTCGCCCGCATCGAAGCCGCCTGCGCCACGTTCAGCCCACACTACATCCGCTCTGAGGACGGCCTCGCCTATCCAGGAACTTCATCGGTTCACACCCTCAACAACGCCGCCATCTGTGTTGCCGCAATGATCCGGGGCGGCCTGGATTCGCGCCGCTCCACGCTGCTCGCTGTCGAGCTCGGTCTCGATACTGACTGCAATGGGGCCTCAGTCGGCTCCATCGTTGGCGCCGCTGCTGGTCGGGCGCGCTTCGACACCGGGTTGGCCGATCCGCTCCATGACCGCGTCCGTCCAGCGATCATCGGCTTCCAGGACACCACCATGGCCGAGCTGGCACAGCGTCATGCCAAGGTGTGGCGAACCGTTGATGCATGGCATCGCACTCGGGCCACGACGGCGGCACAGCGCTGATTATTGCACCATGCGTCCCCTCCTCGTCCTTGGCTCCATCAACGCCGATCTGTACATCGGCTCCGACCGACAGTTGCTGGGGCGTGGCAGTCGGTTAGGATCATTCGTGGTCAAGGAAGTCTATCGCCGTTTCCGCGACCGAGACTTTTTGAGCGCGACAATTGATTCTTTGCTCACATGGAACCGCTGGTGGGAGCGGGCCCGCCTTGTTGATGGCTTCCTGCGCCTTGGTTCGCATCCCTATCCACCCAAGGTCGGCCACTGGGAGGAGACCAACAGCGTCGGTGCGCTAAAGGGAAGTTTGTTCGAGGCGGCCCTCGACAATTCGCCGATGTACGATGATGTGGATTGGGACGACCGCACCCACACGCAAGAATGAGCCGAGGTCGGCCTCATTAGTTTATTGGCCCCCGACAGCGACAGCCTTGCGGACCTCCCCAGGGTCTTGGGCCGTACCGCCGAGGAAGCCGAGTTGCGTGCCCGCGGCGACCGTTGTCGCACCATGCTCGAACGCTTGAGGGAGGACGAGACGGACATCTGCCGCAACTGGTACCCGGACCCGCATGCAGGCCAGCCAGCGAATCTCGCCCACCAGCCTCTATCCGCTGTTCGTCGGCATCCCCAAGACCCACGCCAAGCGCTTGGTCAAAGAGCATCTGCTGAATCCCGCTGCGTTCGGGACCGAATGGGCACTGCCAACGACCCGGCGTTCTCCGAACAACATTACTGGCGCGGCATGATCTGGCCTCCGATGAACTGGCTGGTCTACGCCGGCTGCCGCCTCGCCTGCGAACCCGAGGCTGCCGCCAACCTGGCGCAGAAGTCCTTGGCCCTGCTGCTCAAGGAATGACACGCCCACGGCCATGTCCATGAGAACTGCACCACCACCACCGATATGGACTGCGACAAAGAACAACTAACACTTCTGCCACTGGGGCGGCCGCCCGCCCTGGTCGAGGCCAGGCAGCGTTTGTCACAGTTCTCCTGGACCCCCGTTAGGATATCAGAAGATAACAGAGTAACCCAGGAGCTTCCCCATGCGTCTCGCCCCTACCCTTGCCGCCCTCTGCTTCGCTGCCTGCGCCTGGGCTGCGGATCCGACCGCCACGAACCTGCCTGCTGGCTGGGCAGTGGCCGATGTCGGATCTGGTGATACTGCGGCCGGGGCGGCCAGCTACGATGCGGCGACCAAGACCTTCACCGTAGCCAGTTCAGGCGATGTGAACCAGGGCAAAGCGACCTTCGCCTATAAGAAGATGAAGGGCGATTTCAGCATTACCGCGCGCGTCACCGGGCAGTCCAAGGACGGTATCGCTTCAGGGCTGATGATCCGCACCAATACGAAACATGGCACGCGGCACATCCGCATCGGCTACCAGGATGAGCGCGCCGGCGGTGGACCGAACGTGGCCTTCGCGAGCAGCGATGCCAGCGATTTAAAAGTTCCAGGCGATATCAGTTACAAGCAAACGCTGCCCTGCTGGGTGCGCCTGATCCGGGTCGGTGACGCGGTGGCAAGTTATTCCTCGGTGGATGGGAAGGAATGGACTCAACACCATTTCGGTGGGGTGCGCTTTCACCCCGGCCTGCCTGACGAGGTTCTAGTTGGAGTCAGCAGCGCCCGGCGCGATAACAATGCGCCCACCGAAAGCGCGACCATCGACAACGTCAGCATCACCGAGGGCTACAAGCCCGCCTACGTCTCGTCGTGGCTCGGCAACACCTGGGCCTCGAACTATTATCAGGGCCACGTCCAGATGCAGGTCGTGGGCATGTGCATCGACCGCTCGGGGTCCAAGCCGACCCTGCGCGTGTCCGGCCAGAATGAGGCCGAGGATTCGTCGGTCTACGACCTCGACGGCAACCTGCTCTGGATGTACCAGACCGAGCACAGCGGCACCTCCTGTATCGCCGCAGATGGCGGTTTCATCTACGAGGGAACCGGCGGTAACGACAATGGCAAGTCGAAGTTAAAGCGCTTCGACGCGACCAACAACAATCACGCGCCCGACACCGGCGGCCGCAACCGCAATAGCATCAGGGACAACGACTCGGCCCTGTCCCTGGTCGGCAGCAATAAGACCGGCCTGGGTGCGGCGGGTGGCAAGGTCTATGTGGCCGAGGCCAACAGCAGCCGCGTGGTGGTCCTTGACGGCAAGACCATGGCCGAGGTCGCTGCCTTCCCGGTGCCCTTCCCCGGCAGCCTCGCCCTCGATGGCAAAGGCGGCCTGTGGATAGTCGAGCGTCCAGGTAAGGAGGCCAGTCACCCCTCCGCTCCCGGGGTCCAAGGGACGAACTTCAACTACCGTCCGACGGGTAAGCCCTTTGCGGCGGATGCCCTGGCCAAGATCCACTACTTCACCCTCGACGGGAAGCAGGTGAAAGAGCGCACCATCGATCTGGCGGGCCTGCCCAACCAGGCGATGCCCACCGCCATCGCGGTCAGCCCGGTGAACGGGAATATCTATCTCTGCGACGTCGGCCCCAGCCAGTGCGTATGGATCTTTGACGGCGCCACCGGCAAGCAGATCGGCACTGTGGGCACGATCGGTGGCGTCTACAAGAACACGATCCCCGGCCGCGTTG
>Ga0335395_10000153_pt1 | contig 44256 bp, 56 predicted proteins | sample MAT02_FD_205744 | JGI IMG/M metagenome (GOLD analysis project Ga0335395, IMG submission 205744) | Freshwater microbial communities from Lake Fryxell liftoff mats and glacier meltwater in Antarctica - MAT-02 (spades assembly) (version 2) ... | reverse complement strand
TTCAAGCTTCGGGAGCAGCTCTTTGCCTACTCCTACCTGGAGCATAAGAACTGCATCTGGTTTGCCGTCTTTGACAATGGCAAGCGGCAGATTGGTTTCTATCGGATTTCCAATTTTGTGGTGCGGCCGCTGTATCTGATCAAGTCCAAGACAGACCCGAAGCGGCTATTTGAGGTGAAGAATATCCACGGGGTAAAGTATATCCTGGACATCCCGGCCAAGGCCTTGGTGAGTATGACGGAGTTCCAGGTCTTTTGCGAGAGCCACGGCAATTTCCTGTTTGAGGGATCAAAGGCGCAGTTCACCAAGATCAAGCGCAAGCTGTATGACAATACCAAGGATGCAGAAGAAATAAAAATGCTCGGGTGGCAGGATGACGGATTCTATGCCTTTGCCAACGGTGTATTTGAGGAGAAATTCACCAAAGTTGATGAATACGGGATCATCAAGCACATCATCCCCAAGGGAGAGAATGAGGCGGAGGAAAAATACTTCTTCATACCCGCCATGTCCTCGATCTACAAGGATGAGAAGGACCAGTATGACATGGAAAAGAAGTTTGTGTATGTCAAGCGGCCCGATGTGAAGTTCAGCGATTGGGCGGAGCTTTTTTTCGATACCTATGGCGAAAACGGCATCCTTGGCATGAGCTACTATATATCCTGTCTTTTCAGGGATATGATATACGGCAGGTTTAAGTTCTTCCCGCACCTCTTCCACTTCGGACCTCCCGGCACGGGCAAGAGTACGATGTGCTGGAGCATGCAGTATATGTTCGGTTTGGAGCGAAAGCCCTTTAACCTCAACTCGGGTACGGCGGTCGGCTTTCACCGGACCTTTGCGCAGACCCGAAACGCCCTCGTTTGGTTTGATGAGTATAGCAATTCCAACGACTTCAAGCGGATCCAGGACTTGAAGTCTTCCTACGATGGTTCCGGACACGTGAAGGGCGAGTGGTCCGCCTCCGGAGGGTCGAGCAACCGGACCACCACCACTCCGGTGGAGAATGGATGTAATATCTCCGGGCAGGAACTACCGATTGCGGACAACGCACTTTTCAAGCGGGTCATCCTGACCCAATACCACCAGACGATATTTTCCGATGCCGATAAGGAGCGGCTAACCCGCCTACAGAAGATGCAGGAAAAAGGCCTAAGCCACATCACCGGCGCACTTACCCGCTTTCGGGCAAAGATGGAAGCCGAATACTTCAAGCACTTCGATGAAGTAGAGCGGGAGATTATTGCGGAGATGGGCAACGATCCCACCATCGAGAGCCGCATTATCAAAAACATGGCCGTCATCGCCACCACATATAAGGTGCTGAAGGATGACCTGCCATGGCCATGGAGCTGGCAAAAGATGCTCATGGTGATGAAAATAAACATCAAGTCCCAAAACAACCTGATCAGCAACGCCAAGGAGACCTCCCAGTTTTGGGATCAGGTCGAGTACTGTATCAACGAGGGAGAGCTGAAGGATCATGAGGATTTTAAGGTCGAGCATATGAACACCATCCGGATCACTGTTGATCGAAAGCCCGTGGAGAAAAACCTTGGGAGCTTTACCAAGGTGCTGTTTGTTCGGATCGCCACTGCCCATCCAAAGTATATGGAGGCCCTCCGGAAGCAGGGAGAAAAGAAAGGGATGGACAAAGGTTCCCTGGCGCACTACCTGACCAACGCCCCTGGGTTTATTGGGATGGTCAGCTCTACGAGGTTTCGTAACGGCAACGCCAGCTTCACAAGCTCCGCCTATGCTTTCGAATACAAGCACCTGGAGGATCAGGGGTACAACTTCGACCGGGACGATCCCGATCTTGACGCCGGGGAGGAGGGCATCAAAGTAAACAGTGCCAAAGCGGACTTTTGATGGTACCGTTTGTCGACAAAAAAGGAAATGGCCTATGGGCCGTCTCTTTTTTTGGAAAAAAAAGCTTCCCCGCTATGTGGCAATATCCTGTCAAACACGTCAAACATGTCAAACAAAAATCAAAATCTATCTATATATGCTTAAAACAAGGTTTTTGAATTTGAAAAAGGTGTTTTTCTGTTTGACACTGTTTGACAGTGTTGGAACATGTTTTTTTCGTCCACGCTGTCAAACAGCGTTTGACAGTGAAGAAATGGCAAAAGGTGCGTTTCCAGTCAATGGAGGCGGTTTTATGGGTTTGTTTGACATGTTTGACACGTTTGACGGTATTGTGTGTCCCGGAAAAAAATGACGACCGAAAAAGTAACAATCGAACTCGAAGTGCTTGAATCCATCCGAGACCTTCAGATATACGAGGGTGGCCGGTGGCAGCGGCGTATTGGGATGCTGTATTTCCATCAGCTTGAAGACGGTCACTTCGTCTTACACCTGATCACGGACAAGACGAACGGAGAATGGCTGAACAAGATGACCAACCAAAAAAAAATATATGTCCCAAAAGAAAGAATCCAAGCCGAAACCCGATGAGCGGCCAAAGGTGATCATCGAACATGACAGCTGCTACCGGGGCAGGATAGAGGTCCATCGCTGCGCCGACACGGGCAAAGTTTTGAAGATGGATATTATAAGGTGAAGTTTATTTGATTGAAGGAGTAAAAATTTAATAACAATTAAAATAACAAAAAAATGAATGTAAAATTAGTATCACTGACAAAATCGCTGATTAAAGAACAAGAATTATCAGCCGAAGAATTGATTGCCTACATCGCAAGAGTAAGTAATCCTTCAAACCAGTTAAATAACGAAACAGCAGACAAGTTGCTTGGCTACATGATTAAACACAAACATTGGAGTCCATTCGATATGGTAAATATGACTGTTGAAGTAACAACTTCAAAAGCTATCGGCATTCAAATTTTGAGACATTGGAGTATTAAGCCACAAGAATTTTCTCAACGATATGCAGAAGTTGTAGATGTAGAGCCTATTGAATTAAGGAAAAACGGAGCAACTAACAGACAAAGTAGCGAAGAGGCTTTTGACCCTGTTTTAGATGGAAACGTTGAAGCTTCAAGGTTGATTGAAAATCACATAAAAGGAAGTCAAGATTTATACAAATCACTTTTGAATGCTGGCGTTGCAAAAGAATGTGCAAGAATGGTTTTACCAATGGCTACAAGTACAACAATGTATTTGAATGGCTCGGTTCGTAGTTGGATTCATTATATGGAGCAAAGATGTGATGAACACGCTCAATTAGAACATCGTGAAGTTGCAAATCTTATTAAAGCAATATTTATAGAAAATTTTCCCAACATTTCTAAAGCCTTATCATTATGAGTGAACAAGTAAATCATCCAAAACATTATGGAGGTTCTGAAAATCCATACGAGGCAATAAAAGTTATTGAGGCTTGGGATTTAGGTTTCTGTCTTGGAAATACTGTAAAGTACATTTCAAGGGCTGGTAAAAAAGAACCGGACAAAGTTGTTCAAGATTTGGAAAAGGCTAAATGGTACTTAGAAAGAGAAATTTCCAATTTACGGAGTATTTCTCGAAATGACTCCTAACCCAAAAATTATCGAAAACATGAATGATGTTGATTTTAGTTATTCGAGGGGGGCTAACTTTCTTTCAGCTCCAGAACCGATTACTTGTGATCCGGTGCCGTATCTCGATATGGTGCCGGGTGATAAGGTTACTAATCTGGGGACAAAAAAGCGGTCATCTTTTGGGGTGAAAAGTGGCTTGTATATCCAGTACTGCGGAATGTACACCCTAAGAGGCATCAAGCATCTTGTGTTTATGCCCACAGGCGAAACGGTCTTCTGGATGGACAAATACTGGTATTATGCTTTTGCCGTGGTGGAGACGGCTACGAATAGACTATACGTCCAGACAAGTAAAATCGGGGGTATGGACATTGAGGTAGATCAAATTGGGTATTTTGAAAATGAAATTATATGAAAAGCAGAAATATTAAACCAAGCAACAAGCCCGTAATTGTAGGCAATAATATCTTACCAGCATACTTTTCTGATTTTGAATGTGTTAATCAAATTCATAAAAGCAAGTCTAGTTATTATGTTCGATGTAAAGGATGGGATGATGGAATTAACAAAAAACTAAGTCCACCAACGACACAAGGATATTACCACAATGAATATATGGTAAGATATCATAGTGCTCTTGATGGGTTGCCTTTTTAAAGATTGGGGTAAAACCAATTATAACCACAAAACTAAATAAGATGGAAAAAGACACAATTAATCAGGACAGCAATAACCCTCCATTACCAATATCGAGTGTTAGCGATTGTTGTTCTTCGGAAATGATACCTCCAGATTGGGAGATGGCGGAAAAAATGGGAAGTATGTGGAGAGCATACGCCTGTTACATATGCAAAAAGTGTGGTAAAGCATGTTATGCAGTCGCTGTGTCACAATAATAGGTAACCCCAAAATTGGACAATGTCAGTCCCCGACATTGTGCCAGTTGCCTGTTAAAGCAGGTATTTGGCACAATCCTTGCGATTATGGGTATAAATAGTTAATATTATGGGTACAAAAAGTACCCATGGACCGACATATAAAACTATCCATACCCATCAAGCCCCACCTGAGGGCATATCTCGAAGATTTTCACAACATGCCCTATGTGCTAAACCAAAAGGATCACATGGGGCTTTTCCTATACCAGATCCTGCGGAGACGCAAATTCCGGGACCGGAAGTACTTCACCATCGACAGTTGTACGGACAGGCTCGATGTCATGGTAAGCGAAAAATATGGCTTTGGTCACGGATGCCTACTGCTGCATGACTACCAGGTACACCTTATCAACAATTACCTCGAGGACCAGATGATGGAGCATGCCATCACCTGGGTCAGGGCGGCGGAGCTGGCCGGGATGAATAACAAAGCGGCTATCTATAACTGGATAGATCTCTACCAGCTCGATGAGGGCAGCTCGGACTGGTATCACCGTATAAAGCAGCATTATTTCAGGTTTAGAAAGAAGCTCCATCAGCGTAAAACTATCGGTGCGCCCGCTGTCCCCTGATTTATGGGATTTACATCACATATTTGGGCATGAATCTTACCTTTCCCGTGTCCGGAGACAATTATGGAGGCGTAGACCGATTTTGGTTTATCCATGAGGAGGATATTGGCCACGTTGATTTTTTTGGCAGGGTGATCCCCAAGCCGGGCCGATACTACAGTGTGGGCAAAGGCACCAAGTTCACGATCGAATACGGAAACCCCGCCAATCCAAACCGGGGAGGCGTGGTCTACAGCCCGCAGCTAAAGGCAACGGTGAAGAAATACCGCCCCGAGCTTGAGACGATCCTGCACAGCATGCGGGGGGAGCGGTTTGCCGTGATCTACAAGGACAAAAACGGCTACCTGATCCAAGTCGGACTGCCAAACGAACTCCTGACATTCTCCACCGAGCAGGGGACGGGAGGTCTGCCCTCCGATCCCAATGCCTACACCATACGATTTGCGGGTGACACCAAGCAGGAGCCGGTTCGCTGGTTTGGCAGGGTGCCTGTCGCCCCGGGTTCCCCCCAAGAACCAGTGATCGGATCGGGCGTGACGGTGATCCTGAACGGCGTGCAGCTGAGTATACTTCCCCCCGGATCGGCGATGTACATCAGTTCGGAGTTTACGCTTGAATTTCTCTTCCCTACCCAGATAATACCCGCTGCCGATGCGCCGCCAGTGGGGGCATATCCCGTGGGCATCTTCTTCAACGGCAGCATGATAGAACTCGTCCCTGCCGGATCTACCTATGTCATCTCATCCGAATTTACATTCACTTATATAACCGAGGAATCATGAACTCCTGGAACGAAGTAAAAACCTATATCGAAAACCTGCTTAAGCCAGGCATCACGAACAGCACAAACGTCCAAAAGCTGCTAAACAGCTTTCAGGCGGTTATCAATATGCTCAATACCGGGTCCATTGACCCGGAAAACGATGCGGAATGGAAAGATGACGTGACCTACGCAAGGGACGTGCAGCCCGTACTTTGGCGGGACTCCTGGCTCGTCAGCAATATTGCCAACAACTTGGGCATCCCTCCCATCAGTGCGGCGGGGGTACTCCACCCGGCATGGAGGATAGTGGTAAGCAGTATTGGCGCCGGGATCAATATATGGCGACCCATTATATATCCCAATATCCTCGAGATAGTCTTTCACGAAGGCGGCCTATACTATCTGGACAGGCAAGTTGTGGGAAACGGCCCCTTTGTGTCAGTTTCTTTTTCCGCTGAGTTGGCACAGGAAAAGTGGGTTTTCATCACCGGATCAGCCACCATCAATCTTCCGGTCGGCCTGTCCGGCCAAATATACAAGCTGAACAGGGACAACACCAACGAAGTCGACGCTGTGGATTTCATGAAAGTGGGTAACTATATCACCACGACAGCGCAGCTGGAGGATTCGTCAGGCGCGCAAGGTGTGTTTATATCTTTTGCCAATGTTTTCCAAAACTGGAGGAGGTTTTCCCATGGCGGCAATCCGGCATCACCCGGTCTGGTAGTAACAAATCCACTCGTGCCTACCATACCGTCACAGACGCAGTCTTGGTCCTTGGTGGGAAATGAAGTAAGGAGCACGATAAACAGTGGAAGTTTTATCGGTTTTGTCTCGGATGTGAAGCTGCTCAACTATGACCATAGGGCCACACTGACATCAACTACTTCGGACAACGATATAATTTCCCTGATAATCGCCTATGTGGAAGACAAGAGCGACATGGTGCTAAACAATGCTTTTGGACTAAACCCCGCAACGCACCTGGGAATCAATGTAACAGATGAGTTTATCCCAAACCAGCACACACTTTCACTCTTGAGGGCCAGGCTTGGATTGGGATTTTCTTATATAATATACTACAACTATGGTCGTCCGGACGAAGCGGTTATTTTCAACGGATCCAGCCTTCCCCTAAACACAAGCTCAAACTGGAACAGCAACGAAGTGGACGTGCGGGTATTGCGAGAGGGGGACCTGATAAAATGCTACACCACCGACTTTTCCGATTTTCCACTTGGCAAAGGAACCCTGAGGTTTGAGCTGGCCATCGACCTGAGGGACGACATAAGAACGATAAAGTTCCGGGGTCCGGCAAGTTACGGCTATGGGGCAAGGTCCCAGGCAAACGCAACTTTCAAGAACGTGACGATCACCGGATCACGGATCAATGAAATCTATGACCTGAGAAATGGGAATATCTGGATTGCCAACGGAGCGGGAACCTGGAACCTAAGCACCGTCAGGGTACTTGCAGATGAACTGCCATACGGGACGCTGGTATACAATCCCCGATTTTATGAGGTTACCTTTTTCGTAAAGCCGTATGACTTCTATGTCATAAGCACGATGAGTGATAATTTCAGCGAGCAAACATTTGCCACCATTGCCGCCAGAAATGCCCACAATGTGACGTTTCTTCCTTTCAATGCATTTGTCACAGACGATGGGGACGGTAATTGGGCACTCTATAAGGCTATTTCACTCGGGGTGGCCGCAACCTATGTAAAGCTATCGGACTTTGACTTGATAAACGCCGTCATGACGGCTTCGGCAATAGCTTCCGCCTACGAGGGATTTTCCGATGTACGGAGGTTCACCTCAGCATTATTGACAAAACTAAACGGTATTGCCACAGCTGCTGAGGTCAATGACGACGCGGAGGCCATCAAGACAAAAATTGAATCCCTGACAGGGGCGCAGCGATTGTCGATGGACTTTCTGAAGGACAACGAGCAGCCGATTACGCCTTCTCAGTTTGAACTTGTTCCCGTGACAAACGAATTGAGGATCAGAACCGACCAAGTTCCTGTCTCCGGCTCCCAAAGATTTGTGTCTTCGGGAGACATGTTTGGCTATGAACTGGCCAACCCCAGGGCAGTCCCCGGGAGTTCCGCTGTTTTCGGGGCGTCGACATTTCCAAGCGACATACGATTTGCGATAATCAGGGGATTTCAAAACATGATTTTCATCGCTTGTACGGAAGGAGCCACACAGCGGGTGATAATATCGTCTGACGGGGGGTTGTCTTTTTCTTTTGCGGGGATATCCAACAATGGTAACTACCAGTCCATGGATATCAGTCCATCCGGGACCATTTGTGTAGGGGATAGAAATATATCCGGAAACACAATAAGAAGGAGTACAAACTTTGGGCGCACCTGGGTAAGTTCCACGGTGCCTAGCCAAAGGCAGGTTTCATCGATAGCTTATGGGGATGGTGTATGGGTGGCCAGTTGTGTTGCCGGCACGCTCAATCGTGTCATGCACTCCATCGATGATGGGGTCACTTGGATCAACGGCGTCACCCATGAGGACAATACTTTCGAAAATGTTTGTTTTCACAAGTCAAAGTTCTACATATGTTCCTTTAACGGAACCAACAGGCTTGCCGTATCGATCAACCGGGGGCTGAATTTCACGGCCCAATCAATCGGTAATTTTCTTGGAGACTTCTCTCGTCTGGCTTCCTTCAAAAATGCGTTGTGTATACTGGACAGCTCGTTGTCTTTTAATCCCAGGATAAGATACACAGTCGATGAGGGAGTCAATTGGCTTAGTTCCCTTACGGTCAGCCCCAATACCCAAACGACACTTTGCATGAAGCAAATAGGGGCGTATCTGTTTGTAGGGGGCGGGGTAGGTTTTCTTGTAAGGTCAAAAAACCTGATTCTATGGGAGCCAGTAGTATCTGGCACCATACTCGACATCAACGACATAGAAGCCACCACGGTCGAAGGGCTGCCAGTCATAATCCTGATCAACAATGGAATTGCCGGCACGAGAATATTGACGTCTTTCCCACCACTATAAATGGCAAATTACTATATATCCAACGGCGGGCTGAACAGCAATCCAGGAACCATATCCCAACCCTTCGCAACGCCGGAGCATGCGCAGACGATAGCAGTTGCCGGGGATTCGTTGTTCATGCAGGCAAATTCCGAGTTTGAATCGCTGACCCTACAAAAAGCAGGCACTTCGGCCAACCCTTTCCACTGGGGAAAGTACGGGTCGGGAGCAAATCCAAAAGTACACGGTTGGAAGACCATGACGGGATGGTCCTCCATAGGAAACGGCTTGTTCAGGATCACCGATCCGGGACTTCCGCCTCGGGTTAGGATAATAATGGTCGACAATGTTCAAAAAACAGTGGCAAGGCTTCCCCGTGAAAATTATTATCAGATATTGTCTGGTACTGGGGCAGGCTCCGGTACTATAACAGACGCCAGCAATCTATCCGGAAAAAATTTTACCGGGGCAGAGATGTTCACCAAAAAAGAATTGTGGGTTGTGGACACGGGAAGAGTGACGGCACATTCGGGATCGACAATCAACTATATAGGGACTTCGTCAAATTACAACCTCAGGAACAGCTGGGGCTATGGTATTCAAAACCACAGGGATTGCTGTACCCAACTTTTTGATTGGTGCCAGGAGGGCAGTGATATTATCATGTTTTTTGGTGCGGTATCTCCCTCATTCCACCAAATAAAATGCAGTTTCAGGGCTGGATTTGACATCAACACAAGGGGCTTCAACAGGTTTTCAAACATTGATTTTGAGGGATTCAACGGCAATGTGGGGTCCAACACCATAAATTTTTCGTCTGACTTCCCGGTTTTCAGAATACACAACAGCCAGCAGTTGTATTTTCAGAATTGTGGTTTCAGAAATATGGGCGCACCTGTGTTTCACACCACGGCCAGCAATTGCAACGATCTGGAAATAGCTGACTGCACCGTGGAAGATTGTCTTCAGATTTTTGTCTGGATAAGATTTACCGGGTCCCCGAATACCACAAGGTTTAAAGTCTTGCGGACTAACTTTCAAAGAATAGGTACCATCCTTGGACAGGGGGGAAACGGTGACAACGGGTACAGCTGCATTGTTTTTTCGGGAGGTGCTGACGGTGTCAGGATTCTGGGAAACGACCTGAGAAACATCGGGTATAACGGCATTGAATGGGCGGGATTTGACATATTGGTTTCCAGAAACAGGATAGAACACGGCGGACTTGTAAAAGGAGACGGCGGATGCGTCTACTCCTATGGAAAGTCGGACGAAAACAAAGCCTATCTGCAGTCAAACAGGATAGTTTCCCACAACATCTGCCTAAACTCCCCAGGCAACCGGTGGGGGGTACCAAGCCAGTTCGCAAACGGTTTTCCAGAACCATACGGTGACTTTGAGGGGATCTACATTGACGACCATGTAAGGAACTGCCAGATAATCCACAACACGATCTCTGGTTGCAAAATAGGTATTAAGGCGGCGAACAACAATGGCTTGCTGATAAGGCACAATAAAATGTACAATAATCTCTTTGGTGCCTTGCTGACAAACAGCTCCAACGGAACGTTTGACATGAGGAATCTGGACTTTCAGTTTAACCAGATCTACCAGGGGAATGCCAACACGGTGATATGGATAGAATCACTCGCCCATGACTTTGACCTTTGGGGAGTGATAGACAACAATTATTATATGCGTCCATCAAACCAGAACGCAATAATCAGACACTGGAAAATAGGAGCGGGGGGGTATGACAACCTCATCAATCTTGCGGAATGGCGAAACAGGACGATACACGATGACAACACGAAAGTTAGTCCGATATCCTCAAATTTGTCTTTTCTCTATACAAACGAAACCGCGCAAGACAGCGTAAGCCAATCCATACTCCGCAGACGGGTGAACGTGGACGGGAACGAAGTGACGGAATTGTTCCTCAATGCGTTTGAGTCCGCAATTTTGCTGGGCGATTTGGGCCCTTTGATTGTTGCTCCGATACCGGAACCCGACCCCGGACAACTTAGCTACAGGGGTAGAAAATTTGTCATAAGCAATTGATCTTAGGCGCTTGGAGGCAAAATCTTTTCTTTGTGGAATTTAGTTTGTATAGAAGTTTTTTTCATTGTCCTCCAAGCGGCCATATTCGCTATTTACCTTCATAGCCTGATATACTTATCCGATAAACATCCGATATGAAGCTTTCTTTTTCCACACTTGGTTTTCAGCTGATGGCCCTCCATGAGGGATGGCTACAGGATAACGTGCTGGAGCTTGGCAACTCATCCGACCATCCGCCGATATCCATCGAAGCCTATCAAAAAAAACACGAAGCCGCTTTGAATGTAGGATACGACCGTGATGCCGGAACCTACTATCTCAAGTCCCACAATAATATAGCACTTATTCCCGTGCTTGGACCCACGTCCAAGTTTGGCGGGTGGAGTAGCGTTGGTACGCAGATGCTTTCCGGCATATTGGAAAACGCCAAAAAATCCGACAAATACAAGGCAGCCCTCATCTACATTGACAGCCCCGGCGGAGAAGTAGACGGGATGCGGGATTGGTCTGAGGAAATATTGAATGTGGGCATGCCCACCCTTGCTTTCATAGATGGCTATGGAGCCTCAGGGGGATACTGGCAAGCAATATCGGCGGATAGGGTGATTGCCAACTCGATGAACAGCAATGACATCGGGTCTATTGGCGTGCAGACGATCCACATAGACCGCCGCGAAGCCGCAAAGTCTACTATAGGCGATGTGAAGATCATCCGTGCCAGGCAGTCAACGCTGAAAAACTCCGTCAATTCCTTTGAGCCGCTTACGAAGGAGAAGGAAAACTGGGTCATCGACCGACTGTCGGAAAGTGCCGACTTATTCATCAACTATGTGACATCCAGAAGACCGGATGTCAAGTTGGATTCCCCCGCGTTGAAAGGCGAAATATTCACAGGTCAGCAAGCACTCGATGAGGGGCTTATTGACGGACTGGCTACTTACGGCGAGGCCGTGGAAGAGCTGGCCTCAAGGATCCAGCCCGAATCTGCCAAACCAAAAAAATCAAGTCAAAATCAATCAATCAACCATAATCAAGCAAACATGAAATTTAAATCAGCATGGGCATCCATACTCGCAGTTATCGGGTTTGGTGCCGTAGCTTCCGAAGAGGAAGCTCCTATGGTGACTGAGGAAAGACTGGAGCAACTGAACGGCAGCCTCACAACTGCCAATCAGACCATCGGGGACCTAAAGTCCCAAGTGACTAAGCTCCAGGGAGACCTACAGTCTACCCAAAACGAACTTTCTACCGCCAAGGAGGACAGAGACGCCTTCAAGGAGAAAGCCGAAAAGTACGGCAAGCAAGCAGGTGCCTCTCACAGCATACCCAATCCAGGGAAGGCTGAAGGAGGAAATGAAGATACTCCCAAATCCGAGCAGGAGCAGTTTATGAGCTTTGCTCACAACAAAATAGCATTGGACGAACTTTCTAAATTTTCATAAGACATGGATGTAATTAACATTGCTGACATTATAACCGAGTGGGGTGCGAGATATACCCCCGAAGGGCAGAGTCTGAAGGATATCAAGAAGCAGCTATTCTCTCCATCGGAGACAGAAGCACTGTTTATGAATATGCCGACTGACGGGGATTACTACAAAAGCACATTCGTGACTATTGGTGACGTGACCCAGGCTTTTTCCATTCCTTTCGTGCCAAAGGGAGGCACGACTTTCGATGCTTATGAAACCAAACTTGGAGAGTATAAGATCGACCAGGTGATGACCCCTGACCGATTCAGAAACTCATGGCTTGGTTTCTTGGCGACAATCGAAGAGGCAGACCGGTCCAAGTGGCCAATCATCCAGTGGTACATCCAAAACCTGCTGTTGCCAAAGGTAGAAGAGGAGCAGGAAGAAGAGCAGTCCTATTGGGGATGGCAGTTGACCGGCTACAATGCGACACCCGTGGTGAACGGGACGACCTATGTCCGGCAGTTCTTGAATGCATCTGCTGTCACTCCTGCCAATGCGGCTGTGGACGGTATCCACACTATCATTGCGAAAATGAGGACTGCGGGAAGGTGTACGGTAAACAACTCCGGTGCATGGTCTGCCACTCCGGCCACATTCTGTACTCAAATCGAAGATTGGATGCAGGCGATAGAGCCAAACCTAAGGAGAAAGCTTGATTACCTGTTCATGTCTGAATCGCTGAAAAACAGGTACACGGACGGAAGGCGGATAAAGTACAACGTGAACTACGGGCAAGAGTCCGATCTGTTTGCGATTGACAAGGTATCCACCAAAGTGAAGTCGCTCCACTCAATGGCAGGTGCCGGGAATCACGTATGGGCTACCCCAAAGGAGAATCGTATTCGCCCTCTAAAAAAGGATAAGCCTGGCATATTTGATGTTCAAAAAGAGAATAGAACAGTAAAGATCCTAAGCGACTGGAAGAAGGTGCTAACCTTCGATGTTCCGGAGTTTGTCGTGACCAACGATCAAGGCGGCGTGATAACCGCCGGGATGATTACGGCGAGGTATTCGTAAGCATTATTCCCCATCCATATAGGGTGGGGATCTTTTCATTATAAGACAAGTTAACGATGTCAGAGACAAAAGAAACGCCTGATGAGCTAACCAAGCTCAAGGAAGAAAATAAGAAGCTTGCAGCAGACCTGGTAAAAGTAAGTGAGGCACTTGCTAAAAACACGGAGCTGGTAAAGCAGCTGAATGAAACGCTTGCTGAAAAGGAATCTGAAAACGACTCCCTATCCAAGTACCCGATCATTGCCCACAAAGGCAAGAAGTACGAGCTGGTAGATCCTAGATCTAGGGCCAGATATGAGGAAGAAAATTATGTACTCACCAAGGAAGAACTCGAAAACAATCCAAAATTGTTGGAATTCTGCATCACCAAAGGGTTTTCCTGCTTAAGACTCAAAGGAGGTAAGTAATGGGATTTGCGGCACTTAAAAAAAACAAGACCAGGGACAACGCACCAGGTCTTCGGAAGAACATCCTGATAGCGGAGCGGGATTGGTTTGTGGTAAATATCGGGCTAAAGGCTCCGGTAGCTCCATTTACCGCTCCTGGGGATACGTTGCGTATTGAGGCTAATCATACGTTTGTCGCTGGCAGGGGATTTATTCCTTTCCACGCCACGCTAGCCTCAGCTGAGCTTACTGCTGAGAATGTGGGAGACCGGGAATCACGGACCAACAATCCTTCCCTGGTAGCCCAGCATCCAGGCCTTACGGCAGAGATTGTCGAGTTCTTCCAAAGCCGTAAAAACGGAGACTGGATCATACTCGTCCAGACACTTGCGGGGGAATGGATACAGCTGGGTGAAGATGGTCTGGAAGCAGAAATCATGTTTTCCTTTGGCTCGGGCAAAGTGGACGGGGGATACCAGGGAGTGACGGCCACCATATCCAATTACGGAAAGCCGTATTTCTACGAAGGTGATATTGTGTACTATCCACAACCAGTATAAGCCATGATGGAGCAAGAAATAAAACTTTCCGAAGAGGTGGCTAAAAGCTACGAATGTAGCATCGTACCCACTACCGTCACCATCCAGAATGGAGCAGCCAAAGGCACCTATGATCTGAAAACGATCAGCCTGGAAGATGCTGCCAAACTTGCCAAAGCTGGTAAGTACCTGACTGAAAAAACACCTGCCAAATCAACGCAGGAAAAGAAATAGTTTTTTGGGTTTATTGTAACGGATTCCAGCCTCCTGATCTTCGGGGGGCTGGTTTTTTTATGTCCTCCGATTGGCAACTGCCAAGATGTAGGTTTGGAGAATGAAACGGACAAAAAAAACAACCCAGCAGCTGATGGCAATTGCCAGTCTGCAAAAAATCATGGTATGACGGATTATGAACGTTGGGAGCTGAATCCGGCATATTCCCTGGGGGTAGAGCTATACAAGCATCTTGGAGGAAATGACGTGGTTTTGCTTTCCCTGTTTTCTTTGCCTGAGACGTCATTCACCCGGTCCAAGCTGGAAGAGGCACTTAGGGATATTTCGGGTAAACCTGAGAAAAAAGCAGCAACTAGCGAAGGCCTTGAACCTTCAAAAGAAAAAACACCCGAACCGGTGCTAACCTTGATCAGGCAAAGGAGCCAGCTGCATGAAGCACTTTTCCACACGACATCCAAATCCGACCGGCACAAGATTGCCTTGAGGATTTTGGCCATGGGCAAAACACTGGATAGGTACTACGATCACGGGCAGCTTCCTGCCGGAGAGGCAGAGAATGAAATGCCCGAATCGGACATCCCCGTTAATGCCTGGGAACTTCACCAACTCATCAACAACAACATGGCCTATATGGCCAAAAACAAAAACCGGGAAGATAAGCAAGGAGAGATAAAACGAAGGGACAGAATGAACGGAGATATAGAAGAGCGACTAAAGGCAATCAATCATGAATGAGTTGTTTCCTGAAAATAGGGGAAAAATCAATATAAAGCTGGATACCCCCGAGGACAGGATATCTGCCTTCATGATCTCGAAAATCACGAAAGAAGAACTCCATAAAGGCGATGATAAAATCATGCGCCGGTGGCTTAAGATCTGGAATCTTCTTCTCAATTACCACTCCGCTTCCCAAGCGGTCACAGCTCATGTGAAGATGTGCGCAGAAGATCCGGATATCGGGCAAATATCTGAACGTACCGCATGGTATGATCTCAAGAATGCGACCAGCATTTGGGGGAACCTGAATGAGGTTCCTTATCATGCTTCCCTAGTGCTTCTTTCAGAATATGCGATGAAGACCTTTCAGCTTGCGGCTAAGCAGCAAAATATAAAGGAGATGAATCGGGCCATTGCTGAAATGAGGGAGATAAGAAAAGACCTTCATAACATTTCCGATAAATCGGACTTTGACACCCCCACTTCACGGTTTGTGCTTATTATCCAGACAGGCATCGATGGACAGGCTCCAAGGACTATAGATTTGGACGATTACCAGGAGCTCCCTGATGACTTGGCCGCAGAGGTAATTGAGGCCGTCCAAAATCAGGAGATTGACAGTGGTAAGTTTATGCAGATCGTGGAAGATTCAAAGAACGTAACTGAATAATGCTTAAGGCCAAACAGACAGTTTTCAATAAGCCACAGCAAGTATTTCAAGTCCTCAAAGCAGCATCTTCCAAGAATGTTTGGTCTCGGGGTACTGGGAAATCCTTTTTGATTGCTTGGATCATACATATGATTGTTCGCTGGATGCCAAGATCCAGTTGGGCGATTGTAGGCAAGTCATACAAGCAGCTATTGACTAGAACCCTTCCAACGACCATCGCCACCTTGGAGAGTGTTTTTGGTTACAAGCAGGATCGGGATTTTTTCGTTCGGAGAAAGCCCCCTAGGGAAAAGCGGTTTGAGACACCTATTTGTCCTCCCTTGGATTACGAACATTCTATTACTTTCAAGAATGGTGCATTTTTTCATCTGGTTTCCCTTGATGGGGGTGGTTCTACAATCCGGGGTCTTTCAATAGACGGATTTTTGGGAGACGAGGCACTAGACATTAACAAGGAGAAGATGGACACTGATGTGGTGCCTACGAATAGGGGTAATATTCGGTTTTTTAAGAACATACCGTTTCACCACGGTAGCTTTTTTTTCTCTTCCATGGGCTATGGTCACGAGTTCAAATGGATGTTGGATTCGGGTAAATATTACGAAGATGATGGTTTTAATTTTCGGGGTGTTCGCCAGCAGATCGTGCAAAAAGAGATGGAACTGGTAGATTGTCCAGACAAGAAAAAAATGGCTGAGCTATGGACCGAAATATTGGAATTGAAGCGGAAGCTTAAGTGGTACAAAAACAAAAATGGGTTTTTGTACATGGAGGCAGATGTATTCGATAATATTGAAAATCTCGGTTGGGCTTATATCAAGGAAATGCGCCGGACGCTTTTGGAGTTCATTTTTTTGGTGGAAATGCTTAATTGGTTTCCTGAAGGAATTGATGCCGGGTTTTACTTTGCCCTTAATCGTTCTGATCACGGCTATTCCAATAAGTTTGATCAGGGCTTTATAGGGTCGTTGTCCCATGACTCTGAGGCCGTCAAAAAACCAGATTGCAGAATGGACACTGACCTGGTATCTGGACAGCCCCTCAGGATAGCGGTTGATTGGGGCAGCCATATAAACTGCCTTTCCGTAACCCAGTTATTGACTAGTATAAACACGCTTCGATTCCTCAAGAACCTATATGTCAAGGGTGATATATTAGACAAACTGGCTAATGATTTCTGTAATTACTACCATCATCACAATAAGAAGGAAGTTTACATGAGCTATGGTCACGATGGTAACGTAAGCCATGCAAACAGTAAACTAACATATGCCGAGCAGTTCGCCAAAATACTTGAGACAAGGGGATGGATTGTACACTTGTCCTATGAAGCCGTTCCGCTTAGCCAGATGGAAAGGTATTTGCTCTGGGCTAAAGTACTGCAGAATACAAGCAATGCCAAGCGAGGTAAGCCATTTGATTCATCATTACCCATGGTAGAGTTCAACCTTGATAATTGTAATGAGACATTTGTCTCCATGCAGAATGCCCCTGCAAAGGAGGGGCGTAATGGAATTGAAAAGAATAAGAGTTCGGAGCGTAATGCGTTAATCCCACAAGAGGAAGCCACGCACCTCAGTGACACAGCTGACTACAACTTAACCGGTATAGTTCGAGATCCTTTTTCAAGTCTCCCTGGATACATTGGTTTTTAGACATTACTCAAATCATTTCAAGGATATACTAGCAGTTCGTATATCCTTTTTTTATGGAGGCAACTGCCAAATCTCTACAGATCCATGGCGGGGGTGATCCTGGCATTATTGCAGTTTGAAGAATGATAAGGTACAATAAAATATTGAAAATCAAAAGGTTAAAAAAAAATAGTTTGCAGATAAAAAAAATTGAAAATTTTTTGATTTTATCTGTCCTCCATTAAGTTCAATAGCTTTTTCACCTTCGGGCATGAAAATTATCCATCTTAAAGATGCGCTCAAGGAAATGGATGATCCAAATCCTTTTTCTATCGTCTATACGACCTGCGATATAAATAGAAAAACGGGTGGTGAAATTTTTAAACTTGACAATGTAATCCTTTCATTTAATGAAAATCGAGCAGAGAAGCTTGGATTTGAAAGTCCTACACAGGGGGTTACAGGTTTTACAAAAAAAGCAAACCATTACGATCACGCTTCACGAAACGTGCTTCTAAAAAATGGTTTGAGGAAAAAGTTTCACATCCGGTTATTACTTGAGTTCAACGGGAAAAAAGTATTCTACTAATGAGCAATCTAATTGAAGGAATAAGTTTGGATGTAGTGTACTCCAAGGCCACTGGAAACGTTTTTCAAACCGTTAACAAAAAAGCGCATTTGCCAGTAAAGGTCCCGGACTTTAAGGGAAACATAAACTCGCAAATTGTACAGTGGGGTGTTGACAATCTATTCCCGCAACGCGTGCTTAAGGAAATAAGAAAGAACTCAATCATTGGGCCTACCCTTAAGAAACAAGCGGAGATAGCCTACGATGAAATCATCTATGGCTTCAATGAGGATGACGGCAGCGGGAATATAAAGTTCCGAAGGGTGATCGATCCCAAGGTTGAAGCATTCTTCCAGCGCTCCCACATCCACCGGTACTACCTGGAGGCTCTCCGGAACTTCTATTTCTTCTACTTCGCAACACCAAAGATTATTTTTTCATCCGATCGGTCTGAAGTATATTCACTGACATGCTATAAGACAGCTCACTTTAGATTTGCTCGGCCATCTGAAAGCGGTTTCATAGGGAATGGATATATCTGTGCAGATTGGGAATCACACTTGAACATCGATTCACCATTTGTTGAGACAGTTCCCTTGATCGACATCTATGCCGATCCGGAGATGTATAGAAACGGGTCTGGCTACAAATACATCTATCCGCTTGCCTATCCCACAGAAGACGAAATCCATTATCCGTTGGTTGACTGGAATGCCGCCCGGGAATCAGGGTGGCTTGATGTCGCCCAGTCGATTCCCAAGTTCAAGAAATCCCTGATGAAAAATCAAATCAGCCTTAAGAACCTTATCCAGGTTCCGAGCTGGTGGTGGGAGTGGAAGTATCCAGGTTTCTCCAAGATGGATGAGCAAAGAAGGAAAGAGGTCCTTGACCTTGAGGTTGATCGGTTCGAGAAATTCTTTGTGGGTGACGAGAAGGCCGGCTCATCCATGATGGTAACATTCATATCTGATCCCGCACACCAAAAAGAATACCAGGGCTGGAAAGTCGATGCCGTCGATAACAAGATAAAAGACGGACTGTACATAGAAGACAGTAATGAAGCGTCATCCCATCTGCTGTATTCACTCGGCATGGATCCGGCAATCATCGGAAGCCAACCGGGATCAAAACTAGGAGCTGGATCCGGATCTGATAAGCGGGTAGCCTTCAATATTTACGTGGATACAATCAGATCACATCAGGATATTCTGCTTGAGCCACTGGCTTGGATAGGGTCATTCAACAAATGGCCTGCCTACAAATTCAAATCCAAAAACTCCCTGAACGCTTCCAGCTCCGCGGCGGCTGATCTGCCTCCATCCAAAAATCCCATGAACGAACCCCAACAGCAAGCATCATGAGCCACCTCATCAGCAGCATAACAGAGCTTCAGGAGTTCGTCCGGGTAGGGAACGGACTTGCTTATTCCAGCATTCTTCCATCTATCAACGAGGTAGAGTCCGGAGAGCTGCAATATTACCTTGGCACCGGCCTACTCAATAGGCTTATCCAGGTTCGTGCCTCTCAGGTATTTGAACCAAGCGAGGAGCAGCTCTCAAAATACGCCGCCATGGCTTTGGCCTGTCTGGCCGTATACAAAGCAGGACCGGAAATAGAAGTCAACTTCTCCGAAAACGGAATCCTTCGCCAAGAATCCGCCAACGAAAAGTCAGCCTTTGGCGGTCAGGTAAAGCGGTTCCGGGATGCTGTAGGTACCCGGGGATACAAGGCACTCGACAGCCTTGTAGTTTTTCTGGAAAAGAACGAAGATGATTTCCCGCTATGGCTTGATTCAGATTACTATCAGGACCGATCCTCCTTGCTGATTCGTTCGGTAAGGGAATTCCAGGAGGCGGGGGAAAACATAAAGGGAAGTGCGATCACTTTCCAGGCACTCAAGCCTATCATGAAGCAGATCCAGGAAACCCGGATCCAGATGGCGCTCCCCGATGGAATGTATCAAAGCATTCTCGCCGATGTAAGCGCAGCGGCTAACGCCTACCTGCTGAAAAACTACATCCGCCCGGCCATAGCCAAGTTCACCATCCAGGAGGCATTGACTACCCTGCCCGTGGAGATTGATCATGAGGGCGTGTATATCAATCAGATCGACCAGGGTGACGGGCGCACGATCACCCAGGCACCCATCCACCTACTCGAAAAGAAATCGTGGAACCTACGTGGCCTGGGTGACTACTATATCAGCAGAATGAAAGAATACCTCAATCAACATGCCTCATCCGCAATCTATCCGCTATGGTTTGGATCGGATCACTACTCAGAAACCCTGAGGGCACAAATACTGAGGGACACCTTAATCAGTGATGACAGGAAAATATATAGGGTATGATTTCAGAAAAATGTATAAGTGCGTTTGAAAACCTCGCAAAGAATATAGAAAACCCCAAGGGATGGATGCTGGCTACCAGTCTGTTTTGGTTTATCAACCAGTACGTGTTTTCCCAATGGTCATTTGCCATCGGCTTTATGATGGTATTTATCATCGACACTTTCACTGGCAGCTACTGTGCCTTTCAAAAAAAGGAATTTTCTTTTGTCAAGTTCAGGGAAATGCTCTTTGAAAAGTCATTGGCTTACTTCAGTATCATTATAAGCTACTCGATAGGCACCAAGATCATAATGGAGGACGGTACCGGCTCCATCATACAGTACCTCAATATCCCTTTTTACTCGCTGTTCTTCACGGTTGAGTTCGGTTCGATACTGAAAAACTGGTATAAATATAAAAAATGGCCATGGCTAAAACCACTCATGAAACACTTCGATGGATTTGACGACAAAACAGGAAAGGAGGAAAAAGATGCAGCTGACTAAAAACTTTCATTTGGACGAATTCCTGCTCAACCAATGGGCTACTCCTGAGGAGCAAGCCAGGATAATAAAAAGTCTGACAGGTGATGTCCTTGAGAATCTAAAGGAGCTCGCAAAAAATCTGCAGGTACTGTCCGATGACATCGGCAATGTCACGATCACAATCAACATCGGCTTTCGACCACTATGGTGGGAGCTTTCCCGGAAGCGATCCGGCAATAGTCAGCATGTGCATGGGAAGGGTGCGGACATTGTCGTGGCTGGCATGACCCCAGTCCAGGTAGCGCAGAGAATAGAACGCCTTATCAAGTCCGGCAAGATGAAGCCTGGCGGCTTAAAAACATATTCAAGATGGACACACTACGATATCCGGGGCGTCAATGTCCGGTGGTAAGTATCACAATAGGAAGAACCTGATATGAGCGCATTTATCAAAAACAATATCCTGCATAAGCCAATTCTGAAGGGATATCCCTTTGAGATAAAACTAAGAGGCCCGGCCGGATATATGGCCCTGTTCACGACAATCCGGGCAGACTTCAAATCTAGCAAGACACTGGACTCTCCCACCGTGCTGTCATATAGCTTGGGGGCAGGCATAGCAGTCGATGGAAACGACATGATACTTACGATAACCAAGGAAGTGACAGCCAACATTCGCCAGGGCTTTCTTCTGGCCGACATCAAGGCCGCTGTGGGAAGCGGCGACCCGGTCCTACTTCTGGACGGATACTTCGAAGTGATAGAAAAAGCAACACTATGATATTACAGATCTTAGAGGAAGTAATTCCCAACACCGAAATCATAGAAGAAATCATCGTTCTTCAGGTGAGTATCATTGAAGGGTCAGAGTCCGCAGCCGTAGCCGCCGCTGTTGCCGCCGTTGCCGCCGCAGCTGCGGCATTGACTACAAAAGGGCAAATTGACGATTCCTTGCAAAACATCGTACCCGCCATCAGTCAAGCAGGTACCGATCAAGTAGGCCTAGTAAACACTGCCGGAAGCAATGCCGTTGGCAATATTAACACTGCCAGGACTGATGCCATCGGCGAAATCACTCCCTTGGTTACAAATGCGCAAGCAGCGGCAACAGCAGCAACGACCGCAAAAACAGAATCAGAAGACGCAAGGGATGAAATTAATAATGCCTTGCAAAACATCGTCCCCGCTATCGGTCAAGCCGGTGCCGATCAAGTAGGCTTGGTAAACACTGCCGGAAGTAATGCCGTTGGCAACATTAGCACTGCCAGGACTGATGCCATCGGGGAAATCACTCCTTTGGTTACAAATGCGCAAGCAGCGGCAACAGCAGCAACCACAGCAAAAAATCAATCAGAAGGCGCAAGGGATGCCATCCTTGCCAAAGTAAACTTTGCCGGATCAGTAGCGGGAGATTTACTAAGAGACGTAAACGGTATTTATGTACCTCAAAGACCAGACTTGGCGATTGTGCGGGCTTTTTACCGAATTCAAACCGCATTGATTCCAAGATTGATTCAGCACGAAGGGTTTAATATAACGGGAAACGGGGGACTAACAAATTTTACAGACCCTATTTCATCGCTTAGTTATAGAATTTTATCGGGATTGGTAGCTAATACCGCCGCTGATATTACCCCATCTATAATTTACGTTAATGGATTCGATGAATCAAGCTTACCTACTAATAAGGGAATAATTTTAGGGATAAACTCTACGAATTACATAGAATTAATTTGGAATCGCAACAGTGTATGCATATTTAGGAGAATAGAAAATGGGAACGTTGTATCTTCAAATAGTTCTAGTATTGGAGGTGCTCTTCGGGGAGCACCGTACCAGCTTCAAATTAATTTGGGGGGATTTAGTTCTAGAACTAGTATAGGTGCTTTGATAACTGGCTTGGTTAGAGTAAGTTTTTCTTTTGATGATAATATTATTTCTTATAGACAAAACATAACATTCATAGCATTGACAGCTAATATTGTCGGTTCTGTCAATAACAATATTTGTATAGCAGGTCAAAAATTTACTTAAAAAACCATGCAACTAGAAAAAATATTAAACCCCGAAACAAATAGGTTTGAACCTGATTTTACAATTTTGACAGACCGACAAATTGAAAAAATATCAGGCTTCATATTAAACGAAGACGGGGAAACTTATACGGTCACAATCAACGATCCCGAATCGGAAGCAAAAGAAATGGCCGCAATATTGGCGACAGTACAATTTACAGCGGCCAAGGGACTGCTCGATACATCAATTCCGATTGAAAGGATTGAAGAATTTGCAAAGGTGTTTGATTATCCTGTTCCGGGAAAAACCTACGTCCTAGATTGGATATTACGCAACCCCGAGGATAATGAATTATATAGAGTAGTTCAGCCAACGGTAACGTGGGAAAAGCAGTGGGTGATGTCAAAAATACCCGCAATTGTTACCCCTCTAAGACCTCAAAAAAGTGCTTGGGTTCAACCATCTGGAGCGCATGATGCCTACAAAATAGCTGATATCGTTACTCACAAGGATAAAACCTGGGAATCACTTAACGCAAACAACGTTTGGGAGCCAGGTGTATTTGGATGGAAAGAAATATAAAAACTAAACTAATTTAAACCATGAAAATCAAACCAATTCAAACCGTAAAAACCTACCTTGACAAGGTAGCGAACGCTGTCGTAGCCATCAAAGACAAGATCGTTCAATTCGTGAAAGACTTCCCCGGAAACGCTGTCAACGCTGTTTTTTGGATGAAAAAGGAACTGGTTGAAATCGGGTTGATTCACATTGACAAAGTGATGCATGCTGTTAAGGGTACCTTGTTTTATGCGATACTTGGGCTGTTTGTTGCGTCCTTACCCGCACTGATAGCGACTATCATTTTGGCAATTGCCGTGGAAGCGTTAGACAAGCTGTCAAAAAAAGGCACCCCCGATATCTGGGATGCTGTCGCAACCTTTATACTCCCCCTAATTATTTACTTTCACTAGCAAAATGAAATACATCATCCTCCTCATGATCATCCTCGGATCCTGCAAGGCTCCGGAAGTTCTTACCGAGCGCATATTCTCCGACACCACCATAATCCGGGAGACAACCAAGATCGTCACGATCCCGGGGCAGACGGCGCAATCTCCGAAAGTCAACCTTGACAGCCTGGTTAATTTGCTCAAGTCCGGTGTCAAGCCGGAAATAATAAACAAGTCGCTGTATTACACCGATCCCGAAACAAATATGCGGATAGGCCTCATATTGGATCAAATGGGCAACCTAAGCGCCTTATGCGAAACCCAGGAACAGACAATAGAGCTGATGGAACGTGAAATTGAAAGGCTTAGAATAGAACAAACCACCACCACCATCACCAAAAAGCCCTCGTTCCTTGAAACCCTATCCACCTCCTTCAAAACCCTGCTATACCTAATAATCGCAATCATCGCAATAGCCACCATCTACCGCTTCACCCGCCGCTAACCTTTAACCCTTAACTTTTTAACCTTTAACTTTTTAACCCTTAACATTTAACCCCTTCCCCCAAAAACACCTGTCCTCCAATCCCCCCCTTGATACTGCTATTTTTCGCCCATGGTAGCAATCCAAATAACTTACCCAATCTGGCTCCTTGGCCAGCAAAAACACAAAGTAAGCGTTCCCCAGTCCTGGAACGAACTCACAAAAGACCAGCTTTGTCGGGTGGCCGCCCTGCTATATTCCGGCAAGTCAGACCTAAACCGCATCCGGATAGAGCTGCTTCGAATCCTGATGCGGCTCAAGTGGCACCACCTGTTTTTGATCGGTGGAGACAGGCTCATCGACCTATTCCCCTATGTGGCTTTCATCGAAAAGGATATTACGCTCACGGACAATAAAGTTCTTTCTTTTGCTGTTGACAATATCCGGTTTTTTGGCCCCATGCGGGATTTTTCCACGCTGACGGCGGAGGAGTGGACCGATGCCGATGAGGCGTATACCGACTGCCACCCATCGCTGAATCCCGAGGCGCTGGATAGATTTATCGCCATCCTTTTTAGGGAGCGAAAGAAAGGAATGTGGCAGAATCACTCCAAATGGTCCAACGATTACCGCCGTCCCTACCAGGAGCACGAGTTACGGGGGCGTGTCCGGCACATCGCCAAAATTCCGCAGCCGGTCAAGCTTGCGGTGCTGCTGTGGTGGAAAGGCTGCCGCCGGGAGTGGGAAGATGTCTTTGAGCGGGTGTTCAAGTCCAAAGAGCAGCAAGGCCCGCAGTCTTTCGGTTGGCAGGAAACCATACTGAAGCTTTCCGGCTCCGAATTCGGAGACCTCGAAAAGACCCAGCGCACCTACATGTACAAACTCATGCTCAAGATGGAAGTCACCATCAAGGATGAGGAATACCGCATACAACACGAAAAAGCCCAGCGAAATGCTCATTAAAGACCACAAGACATATACCGATTTCTTCAGGACGATGGCGATCCATCACCTCGATATCAGGCACAGTGACACCCAATCCCATTTTGCCCGGATGAACCTGTCCGCACATCCCATGCTCGCCCGGGAGGACATCACCGAGTTCCTGAAAGCCATCCGGACGAAGCTGCATTTCCCCGCCCTGCTGCTGAACAGCTACCAGGCCAAAGCCGATGCCCAGGACAGCAACGATGCCAAGCGAAAGGTGATCCAAGGGGAATTCTTCATTATCAACCGGGTCATCAAGGAAGATTATGACAATCAGGACACCGTATTTGACGATACTGAGGAGATAGGGACCGACATCATCAGTTTCCTGGGCGAATACTACGAGGAGAACCCACAACACGGCTATTTCGAGTGGAACGACACCATGATGGAGAAGATTTCCAACTTGGAAGTGGACAACCTGGCCGGGACAAAATTTTATTTCACGATCAGCATTCCCAACGAGGTAGCCTTTCAGCTTCGCCCGGACAGATTTGATGACCAACTCTTTACACCATGACCAAAAACTACGCATACATCTATGAGGGAGTCCCCGGGTCGGTAGCAGTCACGGTCAACTTTGCCAGCTGTCAGGTGGTCGAAGTAGGTCCTACTTCCCTACATCGGAACGGAACCCTCACTGCCCAGGTCACACTGGGCCAGTCACTGCCCTTTAATCTGTTTATCCGCATGGATAAGCGGAGTGAGTACAATGAAAATGGGGTAAATGGTGTAATCACGGTACAGGAAACGCATATTATACCATCGGGTGTCACAAGTCACACCCTTACGCTGCAGTGCCTGACGATGCAGCCCGATCCGTGGATCTACTATGACATCTCGTACATTTTCCTGGATCAAGCCGCACCGCAAAACGAAGGCTCTCCGCTTGCCGCTTCTGTTCAGTTGACAACAAATGTCACATGCTTCGGCAGGGCTAACGGGACGGTTGCCATCTTGGCCAGATTTGGCACCGGGGTATATGCATATGTATGGTCAGATGGGGGACCGGCCACAGCCACCCGCACGTCCCTGGCACCGGGTACATACTCCGTCACCGTCACCGACACGGGGGTAGGATCGGTCTTGTTGACAGGAATTGTCATCAGTCAGCCCACACAGATTCAGCTGGCCGTGAACAACACGCCCGTGGGATGTTTTGGGGGAAATACCGGCTCTTTGGTCTTGACCGCCTCTGGAGGGAGTGGATCAGGGTATACCTATGCCTGGTCCGATGCGTCCACGTCCAAGGACCGGACTAACCTGGTATCAGGCAGCTACGCCGTCACCGTCACCGATGGCAATGGCTGCTTTCGTGCGTTCCCGATCACCGTCACGCAACCCGCCCAACTCATCATCACCATCAACCAGTCCGGAAGGGATGTCATCATGGGCATTGCGGGAGGGACGGCGCCTTATGCTTACCTATGGAGCGATCAGGTCACGGACAGGGACCGGTTTATTTTGCCCAACGGGATATATACCTTCACCGTCACCGATGCCAACGGCTGCTCGCAGCAGACAACGGTTGTCATCCAGGATTTCAAATTCTATTTCTCCAAAAATCCCGTATGGCTTGTCCTTGAGGCCAACTTATCCAGTCCCAAGCCAAACCTTTCATTTGTATGTGAAGTCCACCTGGAGGAAGTCTACAAGAGCAACGTATTTTCTCAAAAATACCAAACCGAACACCCCGCCCGGGTGGGTGGCACCACGGATTTCAACCTGCAGCAGGTTTTAAACGCCTATTTGGACGCTTTTGTACCTAATTTTGGGGAGAATGCGCCCAAGATGGTCGGTGAAATCTTCAAAAGGTTCTATCTACGGTACTTCGAAAAGTTCGGAACGCCTCCCGTTCCCGCCACATCCATACAGCAGGACACCTTTTATGTCCTGTTTGGTGGCCTTTCAGATCAGGAATTTGCCAAAAACGTGTTTTTCACCACCTATTTGGACAATATACGTCCATTTCTGACGTGGCAACCGAAGAGCCTCCTTATAGATGACTTGCAACATGCTTACCTTCACTATGTAGTCACCTCCCCTATCATCGCCAGCCTGAGGCTCTTTGTCCGGGTGATCTACACCGATGGGAGCAATGTCGGATTTATGTGGGGCGACACCATGCAGCCCGTCAGTAGGTATGAGGTCTTCCGATTTCCTGTTGGCATGTCGCAGCTTGGTCTTTTGGCACTCAATCCGGCAAAGAAGATCCGGGAATATATCGTGGAGCTCAGGGACTTCAACACGCCCGTATCCGAGCAGCGGACATACATCCGGGCTGCGCCCAAAAAGCACCACAAGCGGCTCCTGTTTCTCAACAGTATGGGGGGGTGGGACTCCCTGCTCTGTCGTGGCCGGGGCAAAGAGGCCATCCGCACCGAGGAAGAAAGCATAAGCAGCGATCTCCCAGTTCGCTTCGCCTACTCCGACCGGGAGCGGGAGACGGTATCCAAGACGGGTACCCAGCGCATGGAATGTGTCATCACCAACCTGAACGGCTCCGAGCGCATGCACCTGGTAGACCTTGCCATATCCGAAAAGGTCTATTTGCAGACTTCATCCGGCTACCTGCCCGTATCTGTCGAGTTTTCGTTTGATCCTTCTGACGATTACCAGAATATTGACACCGTGGAGCTGGATATCATCCTGCCCACGGTCAAACGCTACACCCCCGAGCTATGATATCGATCACCGTAGACGACCAACTGATAGACATCAACGATTCTGCTTCCTTCAGCATCGGTGGCCGCAGTCCCTACACCCAACCGGGGGAGCTATACGGCCCAAAGGTGTACAACGTATCGGCCCTTGACAGTAGGAGCAATGCGAGGATATTCCAGTTTGCCAGCCTCATAAACAATACCGGTCGGGTGAAGGCCTATCCAAACGCCCAGATCCGGTTTGGGGATCTGCTCTGGAAAGTCGGCACACTCAAGCTCCGGGACATCTCCGGGGGGTACAATTTCAGCTTTCACTCCGATGCGGGCGACATAGAGGCCAAGATCAAGAACCGCACGCTGCCCGCACTGGATCTTGGCACGGATAGCACCGGGCTGAACACTGTCAACATCTACCCGACAGCCAAACACGCCTGTTTTGTGGTCAAAAATCCGCTTTTCTATGCCGAAAACAACAGCAAAAATACGCTCTATGAAGGCTATGTAAACCAATATAATACAGGAGCTTCACGCCTATACAACCCCACACAGGACGGCAACGCCTATACCGTCACGCCATTCCCGTTTCTTCTCCATGTTTTAGAGCGCATATTTAACGACCTTGGGTACTTTGGCATCTCCGGAGCCTGGACCCAAGAGGAGAATATCCGAAGGGTAGTCCTATATAACAACTATGACCACCGCAGCGGGGATATCATCTACAACAGGCACGTGCCGCCCATATCGGTCGGTGCTTTTCTGATAGACACGGCGATATATTTTGGGATTACGTACGTCATCAATCCCGTCACCCGCCTGGTGGAGATCCGGAAAGTCTCCGACTGGCTCGCCGATCAGAGCTATGTCGACCTGAACTACCGGGCCAACCGGTCCTATAAGCTTGAGCCAAACGAGAATGACGGTTTTCGCTTTTCGATGCGTGCCGATGGCTCGGACAAGCTGCTGGAAAATGATCCCTCCTGGATGGAAAGCAAAATCGGCAATGGCTCCCATCCGATAGAGGTAAACGCCTCCCCGCTTACCATGATCACCGAGACCAATCCCGATGCGGCCGAGTGGACTATTCCCCAGGTGCAGCAGCAGGGCAGCGGCCCGGCTTTCGACTTGGAGTTGGACAGTAGGGGGGGGCTTCGCTTTATGCTTTTTGAGGGGATGGCCACCGACAGCGGCGGCAATGCCTACCCGCGGGGACACTACCTGCGCACGGGATTTTCGCTTAGGTGGTCCGGGGCGGATGGGATCATCGCCCGGTCATACGGCGGGTGGACCGACTGGAAGAGCGAGACCGAACACATGGAGCGCACCGTCGAGCTTACCCTGGTGGAGCTGATGCAGCTGGACACCTCCCGAAAAGTCATGATAGACAACCTCAAGTGGATAGTCGAGGAGTACGATGCGTCCATCACCGCCAAGGGCAACCCGGACCGGATTAAGGTGGCCTTGAAACTCTATTCCGTCAAGATCTGATGGAACGCCAACTCAACATCCACGAAAAAATAAACTTCAGGGCATTGGCCAGGGAGTTCCCGATTATAGCCAAGAAGGAGATGGCCGAGCGGTTCCGCAAGTTAAAGATCGGAGATAGCGGGGCTTTGGAGCGGGACATGACATTCCGGGGCAAAGTATTGGTGAACGGCATTATGGTCGAGATAGATTACTATTGGTATGGACGGTGGACAGACTGGGGGCTTGGCAAGGGCATCACGGCGGGAGACGTATCCGTGATGACACTTTTGGGGGGAGGGCGCAAGCGCAAAAACTGGACACGCAAGCTCGCCGCTTTCCGTCACCGCCTTGGGGAGCTATATAGCGAGATAGCCACCGAAAGTCTTGCCGACCAAGCCAGAACTAGCTATGACCGGACATTGAGGTTTAAACTTTAGAAAATAAGTTGTAATTTTGAGTCTCGGATATTGGCTAAAAAGATGGAGTACCTATCACAAATCGAAAAGCATGAAAACTGGACAGCAGTCCTAGAAGCTCTAAAAATTATTTTTGGAGTAGCCATTATAATTTATTTGGGTTATCTGGGAAGAAATTTCACAAAAAGATACCCCAAATGACATTAGAAAACCCCGGGCTTACTGCTCGGGGTTTTCTTTTTTCAAACACTCTAAACCTTTTTTCACTAAATATTGATAGGTTACTTTCAAAGAGCGCCTTACTTTCGTTTGTTTTTCAATTTCCGCATGAAGTATTTTTATGTCTAAATGCAGATCTTCCTCAATTTCAATTTGAACTTTCGCCATGTTTTATATTTGATTGATACAAATATATCGCACAAATATTTTTTTTCCTAATCTTATTGTTTTTAAATAATAAGACATTATATTTGTAACCAATAGATATAAAAATAATTAAAATGAACACGCAAACAAGAACAGTTGCTGTAATCAACCAATCCAAGATATTGGTTATTCAGGATGGTCAAAAATTGGTGCCTATCAAACCCATTTGCGAGGCATTGGGGGTTGATGCAAAAGCACAAAGATCGAAGATTCAAGAGGATGAAATCTTAAGTTCAGTTGGGGTGCTAAGCACCTCAACTGGATCTGATGGAAAGCAGTATGAAATGTTCTGCATTCCCTTCAAATATGTCTTCGGTTGGCTCTTCACCATCAACCCCGCAAACGTAAAAGAAGAGGCTAAAGCAACGGTGATCGAGTACAGGGAAGCCTGCTACAATGCGTTGTATCAAAGCTTCACCGACATGTCGGATTTCCTCACCGAAAAGCAGCAATCTGTCGCCTCACTGCTGGAAGATCAGCGTACGGCAAAGGATAATTTCAGCCAAGCCAAAAAGAGATTGGCGGAAGCGGACAAATCCCTGGATGCGGCAGTGGGAATGAGCTTCGATGTCTGGATGGCCAACAATCGTCAGATGAAACTTTTTGGAGACGATAATCAAGATTAAAAAAAACCCCCGGTGTTCGTAGCACCGGGGGATTCAAATAAATGAATTACATCACTTAAAAACTGTTTGAAATGCCAATTTACAGAGAAATTCTTACCTTCCAACATGTGGAGCAAATCTATTACCTATTTGAGGCCATCGAAGCAGCGAAGCTTCCTGAGAAAATCAGCCAGATATCAGACTACCTCAGGGAAGGCTACCGCTACGCCTCCAATGTGAATGATGAGCGGGTTCGCAAGATGGACGTCACCCGGCACACCGACCTTATCCACCTGCTGCACCTCTGCGCCCAGGAGATGCTCAAGCCAGAGCCGGCCCGATTCCTCGCTGTACACCTAGACTGCGGCACAGTGATCAATCTTGAAGCCTTTCTCGACTTCTTGGATTCGCTGGACGAGGTAGACGAAGCCGTTGACGATCTGGAAGAGCTCGACCGGGTCCTGCAAAACTACCTAAACGATTCCAACGTATGGAAGTACCGGGAATGCTCCGCCACCGTCAGGGAAATACTATATTTGATGCGGCGCATTTCCCAGTTTATCAAATCAAACCCCCAAACAGCTTAGCGATGCCAGAAGAAAACACCAAAACACCACTACAGGAGCTCAGGCAAGAACTGTCCAAACGTCTCCCCCTTCTCCCTGACTACAAGATAATAGAGCTATGCCAGGATTATGGGATCAACTATGAGATGGCAGACGTAAACACCCTCCGGATATATATGTTACTCTGCGCCGCCGAGGATATGATATTGAAAGACCTCACGCCATAATACCAATTTAATCTTTTTGCTAATGGATGACTTTAATCTTGCCTTTCGTCCGTCCTCCAAAACCCCGATAATCCGGGGTTTTTTTGTTGTCATAATCCCGCAACTCCATGGCTTCGAAGACCGAACAGCGCAAAATTCAAATTATAGCCGATGGCTCATCCGTCAACTCCTCCCTACAGGAGATGCAGAAAGCCTCCAGACTGCTATACAATGAGATGAGCAAGCTCCCCACCAACTCGGAGGAGTTCGCCAAAAAGTCCGAGCAGTTCCAAAACGTCAAGAAAAGACTCGATGAAACCAAAGGTGCCGCCGTGGGTGCCACTAAGTCACTCAACGAGATGGCCAATGAAGCCCTACAAATGTCACCGATCGGCGGCATGATCAACGGCATTACCGGTGCGATGGGCAAAGCCAAAGTAGGAGTCAATCTTGTATCTGCTTCCTTCAAAACACTCCGGGGTGCCATCATGGCCACCGGGATTGGTCTTCTGGTAGTAGGCCTGGGGGTGTTGATCAACTACCTAACGTCTACCCAGGACGGCATCGACAAAGTAAACAAGGTACTGACTCCCCTCAGGGTCATTTTTGAAAAGCTCCAAGGCGTAGTCCAAAACCTGGGGGGAAATTTATTCAAAGGTCTGGGCGAACTCCTAAACGGCAACCTGAAGGATGGATTCACCACCCTAAAAAACGGAGCCAGTCAGGCAGGCGATGAACTGGGCAAAGCCTTCACCGATGGGATAAAACAAGGTGGGGAGCTTGCCGATATGAATATCAATATAGAAAAGTCAGAAAACCGGTTGATTGTAAAAAGAGCCGAATTAGCCAAGCAATATAAAGAGGCTGCTGAAATAGCCGAAAACGTAGCGGCATCTGATGAAGATCGAAGAAACGCAGCTCTAAAAGGAATTGAAGTGACAAATCAAGGTCTCGCTCTTGAAAGGGATTTGATTGATCAGAAAATAGCCCGAAAAGAATTGGAAAATAGTCTAAACGATACTTCCAGGGCCGATGATGCAGAGCTACAGGAACTCATGGCACAAAGATTATTGGCTGATACACAAGCATCGGAAGCAAGAACCACTGCCCGCTCAAAGCTAAACACCGTAAACCAATCTATAGCTGGAGAAGATAAAAAGAGGCATGATGAAGCTCTTAAGCGGATCGATGAGCAGTCGAAAAAGGAGGATGAAAATCAAAAGCGCATCGAAAAGCTTCGTGACGAATACCTGAAGGCTACCCTCGAAGCGGAGATGGCCGTCCAGGACTTGATGATAGCCGTCATGGCCGAGGGTACAGACAAGAAAATCGCCAAGCTGGACTTGGATTTAGAAAGGGAGCTGGCCAAGCAGGAGGAGCGCCGGGTCCAGCTACTCGAAAACGAAACCCTGACCGAAACCGAAAGACAGTCCGTCCGGGATCAGTTTGCCGAGCTTGCGGAGCTCAAGCGGCAGGAGCACAGTCAGCAGCTGGACGAGATCCTGGAAGAGGAGAAAGAAAAGGATATTGAAAAGCAGCTCAAGGAATTTGACGAAAGCCAGGAGCGGGATACCCTTCTTTTCCAGACTTCGATGATGAATGCCGTCAATGCGGAGATGCTGAAAAAGGACGCACTCCTCCAGATTCAGCGGGAGTATGCCGCCGAGAAACTCGCACTCCTTGAAGCCTCCGGACAGGGTGAATCCATCCAAGCCCTCAAGCTGAAAAACACCATTGCACAGATCGACAAGAACATCGCCGATAACAAGATAGCGGAAGCACAGCGGGCCGAGGACTTTAAGGTACAGCTTCAGCAGATGGGTTTTGAGGCCGCAATGGGATTTATGCAGCTTGGACTTGAACTCATTGGCGAAGAGGCAAAAGGTAGAAAAACGCTGGCAACTGCCATGAAGGCGGTCCAAATTGGGCAGGTAGTGATGATGGGAATCAAGGAGGTGCAAGCCATTTGGGCGGGAGCTTCCACCCTTGGGCCTATTGCCGGCCCAATAGTCGGTTCCCTTCAGACGGCCATCGCCGTCTCCCGTGCGGGATTGGCCATCAACAAAATTCGTACAACCCAATACGCCTCCGGAGGCGCAACGGGTTCCGGCAGGGCAATAGACATGATGATGGGTGGAAATGGTTCTTGGAACATGCCCGATGGCAGATCTACCAACAATGTAGGGAGCTTTGCCAGGGGCGGCCACATAGGCAGCGCATCTTTTGGCGTGATCGGAGAGCGTGGTTCCGAGTGGGTAGGGCCAAACTGGATGCTTACCTCTCCCAAGTACGCCAATATTTTCGGATACCTGGAAGCAGAGCGGCGTAGGGCTACCCCATTCGCCATGGGGGGATCCACTTCCCAAGGCACGCCCCAGCTGTCGCAAAACTCATCGGCCACCCAAGACCTACAGCAGCTTATGTCGATGATCGAGCAGTTTGGAGAGATGCGGCAAGTCCTCGTGGATATCCGCACCCTCCTCGGAGCCTGGCCCCAGCAGCTCCGGGTTGTCAATGACCCCCGGGACATACTCGATGGCGTCCGGGTTCTTAACGAGATCGAGGCTGATAGTAGAATTAACCGATGATCAAACCCTGTCCAACAAAATCGGACAGGGTTTTTTTATTAATGTCCCCAAAATACCCAAAAACGCATTGTTTGACCTGTTTGACGGATTTGTCAATAATCTGTCCTCGTGAAATTACTAATACGCATACCCTCTGTTTTCTTCCGCTGATCCATGATCTTCACATATTTCTCGCTCATCTTCGTAGTAGTATGGCCTAGAAAAGCAGCAAGCACCTCCAGCTTCCCGTCATGCTCCATATATAAGGTGGCCAGCGTCTCCCTCGCCACCTGAAAGCATATCCGGGTTTTTATTTCCAGCAAGTTGGATATCTCGTTGATATAGTCGTTTTGCTTCTGCTCACTTGGATAGCGAAACAGATTTTTATCACCAATCTCGTCTATCTCATCAGCCACCAAGTCCAAGGCCTCCTTCGTGATCGGCATCCTCACCCTCGTACCAAACCTCTTCGTTTTGTTTGGCACAAAATCAAAAAAGTCGCCATCAATCCAGTCTACATCAAACCGCCTAAGATCCCCATGCCTCATGCCCGTCACACAGCAAAACAAAAATGCCCGAAGCACTACCCGGTGACTGGGATGCAATAGCGGCTCCTGGTAATAATCCCAAAACTGGATAAATTGATCCTTGGTAAGCGGCTGATATCTCCCCATCTCCTGCTTTGCCTTGAAAAAATCGTATGGATGGATAAATTCGATATGGTCCACCTTTCTGGCCTGATTCAGGTAGGTCTTGAAATTCTTGTGGGTAGCCCACCTGGCATTAAGCGACTTGGCCCCAGTCTTACGCTTCATCCACGAGTCGAACATCTGGGCCGTCCTGTTATTCAGCTCCGCAAAAGTAAGATCCGGTTTCCACTGCCCAATCTTCCGGACACTGGACAGGTGGTTGTTCCTGCTCGATTCCTCAATATCTCCCTGCCGGTATCGGAGATTTATTTTTTCCTCCATATACTGTAAAAAGTTCGATTTGTTCAGCGAGCTGGTAAATTCACCCAAAAAAACATCAAGCGTAAGTTCCAACCTCCGAAGCCGGTATTCCACAAAAACGGCATTCGCCTTCGCCTCAGCATCCGACAGCAATAGGTTATAATCCTTCGCCAGCTCATCATTCTTTGACCGTGGAAGGCACCTCCTGTTTTTCAAATCGAATCTGGCCAGCTCCCAATAAAGTTTAAGGTCCAGATCCTTTTTTTTCCGATCCACAATCACCCGCAGATACAGCAGCACCGTGCCATCCTCCCGGACCCGCTGTTTATTGTAGACCACCTTTGCACTACAGTTCACCATTGTTGAAACGAAGTTGAAACCAACCATTCAAAATTCGTCTGCGGCCATATGCCCCAGCACCCCTGAAAGTCGCTTTTTAAGCGGTTTTCAAATAGCCAAGATGGCTTGGTGCACTCGGAAGGATTACCCATTTCTTCTAATAGTCAATTAATTAACACTTGATGTTGAAACCACGTTGAAAAATTATAGGTCTTCGAACAGCAGTTTGAGGATCTTGTCCTTTTTTTTGCCCTTAAGCCGGATTGTTACCGACAGCTCCTCATCCTGCTTTTTGTGGATTGTCTTTTTGTATTCGCCGGGCTCTTCCCAGGCCATCGTCACTTCCTGTTCGGTCGAAAATTCCGGCTCGGGCAGGTTGTGGACGGAGTTCCATTCTTTTGCCAGCAGTTCATAGAAATTAATGTCAAGGGCGTTGGCATAGCTTTCCAGAACCGACATAGACACCTTTTCCTTGTCCAAATCTTTTTTTACCCCCTCAGGCGATTTATTTATCAATTCGCCAATTTGCTTGAGGCTGTATCTCTCCCTTTTGATACATTCTTTCAAATAGTTGCCAATATGCATACGCTTTGTAGATTATTAATTTACTTTATGTACAAATGTCAACAAAAAGTATCGAAACCAATCAACTTTTACAGGTGTAAAAAGTTTAAAAAAAGGGTGTATAATGTAAATTATATACCAACAAAAAGTAAAAAATAAGTACATATAATTTGTTTTTTAGGTACATATAGTTTATATTTGAATTACCAAACTGTATTAAGCTAATGAACAGAATTAAAGAAGTACTCCAAACCAAAAACATAGATGAGGTGAGGCCATCAAAAGACCTCCTCGACCTACTTGGTATTGGTGTCCACTCTTGGAACAAGTGGGTGGAAAAAAAGAAAGACCCTGAATTGTGGCAGCTGGAAATCGTTGCCTCCTTTCTGTCCTGTAACCTGTCTGACCTCGTCCAAGCCAATGAAAGAGCGGGTGTGTGACAAGCTCCGCCAGATCGCCAACGCCAGGGAGTGCGCCTTCAGGAGTGTTGGCAGGACAAGTCTGGCAAAGATGGCCGCAATCGGAAAAATACGCAACGTGGCCGGGTACATATCCACCCAGCCCGAAGGTAAGCAGCTCCGTGCTGTTTTGACCGTGGAGCAGGAGCTTTTGCTCATTGCTCCGCACGAACAAAGCCGATTCAACCGGCTAAGGGAAAAAATCCACACCATCATCCAACAAGCCCATGAAGCATATAACCAAGCTCTTTATTGAAGCCGATAAGGTAGCAGATACCAGGTATCGACTCAGGAAGGGAGTAAAGTTGGTTTTTGGAAGCGAAAGCCGGGGCCGGATAGGATGGGACCTGTATAAGAGCACACTGGAATTCCGAAGGATCAATCTCGCATTGTTTCATTTTGCTGAAAGCGAAGTGAGCGACGCGGAACTTGAGCAGTTCTTACTTACCCAAATACCGACATGAAATACCTCACCTTTTACTTCCGGTATATGCTGTTGCTTTTTGCGGCATGCATGGTGGCCCTGCTCTTTGGATATGAGGTGTCCATCTTGACATTTTGGTTTCTCTTGTTACTGCCAAATGTCCCTGTTTTATTCGCTCTTATCTATTTGTTTTTCCATGTAAACTATTTTGATGAAAAAGACAAATAGACTCGCCATCCAGCTTACCCTGTGCTGTGTACTCAGTGTCGGTGCCGACACTGTATCCAAGGATATTCTCTCACAAAAACAAAAGGCCATGCGAACCCTCCGACCTGGGCGGCGGACTAGAGATGAGCTGGCCGAAATATGGACATGGAACTAACAATAACAACAAAAAAAGCAGCAGATAGGTGGGTGGACCCACTTATGAACTATCTGGAGGAACATATCTTTTGGATATCGCGGGAGCTCCGGGGGGAGATTATCCAAGACATGCCTACCCTGTTCAGTTATATTGTGGACCTCAAAGCCGAATTCCTGCTTTGCAACAAACAATATGAGAAGCCTTTTGGCTTCAACGCCGAATACGAATCCAACGGAACGGCCACTATCAGGGTCGGATACTCACAGGAACAAATAACAATAACAGAAAAAGTAAACCCATGAAAAAACTACTTCTATTACTCATCATCGCATGCATCCTACAGACCGGATGCGCCTCCCGCCTGATCTACACAGGAAGCACGGGCGAGAGACCTCACGTATTTGTCCAGTCGCACAAATACGAAAAACAAAAGAAAGCCAGGTGGAAGCACCAAGACAAAAAATACAGAAAATATGAAAAAGCTCATTAGTATTCTACACATACTACTGATCATCTCCTGCGCACCGATTCCCCGTGCGATGATGACCGAGGCACAGATCGTCAACACAGAGACAGACCGGATATACGTGATATTCAGGGAAGCACACACGCCAGACCGCTACACCGGAGGCTGGTTCCACGTCCCGGGAATGGGGCTGCTTAACAAAGATTCCTACGATGTCAACCTAGTTATCACACCCAAAAAAAGCAACCAATGAAGCAGCATTTCACAGACGTGTTGAGGGCATCCCTCACCCGTCAGTTCACCAAGTTATTTATGCCAAAACTTCCAGACTGCCACTTGAGCCGGATCGTGATGTACGAGGCAATTAATGCCAGTGCGGACTCGGGGTATTGCATCATGCAGATAGATGTAACCCGGGAAAAAAATCCATCAGACCGGTTGATTGTGAAGGTAAACAACGAAATCCGTTTGGATTTTGACTTTGCGAAGGAGGTCTCCAATGCTTAACCCGAACCTAGAGGAATACGCATCCCAGGTAAACAAAGTCAGGGTATTGCAGCGCGGTTACTTTGAAGCCAGCGCCAGGGCAAGGAAAAGCCGCCTACCGGATGATTTTGCCAAATCCAAATCCTTGCTTGTGGAGAGCAAGAAAGAAGAAAAGGCACTCGATGAGATGACGGATAATATACTTTTTTGGAAGGGGGTATCCAATGCCTAAGCTAAAACCAAACCAATTCGTCCTTGCCGGACATATCATCACGGAAACGCCCATTCTGTTCCAGACCGAAATGGTACAGGCCAATATGGAGGGGCGTAAGACGCAGACAAGAAGAACCAAAGGGCTCGATTATCTGAATGATCCCAGTACATTCAACTGCTTTGATTCCTTGGAGCATGTCGTATCGCTTGACGGAAAAAACAGACATGGCGTCATGCTAAACATAAAGGATTCATCCAGAGGCATATTTGTCAGGTATCCTTACGGAAAGCCCGGTGACCTCCTTTGGGTAAGGGAAACTTGGGAATCAGTCCCTGTTCAGGTTGGTGGGGTATATGATGATAAACCGCCCATAGAGGAGGTTGTGATTCGTTTTAAGGCGGATTCACCGGATAGTTTTGAGCGGTGGAAACCCTCCATCCACATGCCAAAGTCCGCCTCCCGAATATGGGCGATGATAGAAGATATAAGTGTCGAGCGGGTGCAGGCTATCACCGCAGAGGATGCCATTTCCGAGGGATGCTCTCATTATGGTCCTTTTGGAGAATTCAGGGGATCACTCCATCCAAATGGGGGGTCAATGAAATATAGGGCTTATTCAAAGCCAGAAGGAGCATTTCAGTGTATATGGGAAACCATTAACGGATCCGAATCCTGGAAGTCAAACCCCCACGTATGGGTAATCAAATACCGAATCCTATCCAAGAAGGGAAGGCCAAGTGACGGAGAAATATTTGACAATTACTGGCATATTACAGCAAAAAAGGCCATAGGTGGATAAACATATCAAGTCCCTCACCTCCGTGCTGGGCAGCTTGATGGAAGACGTGGACCTGATGAAGTTCAACATCAACAGGGACGTGAGCCGGGAGAGCCTCGATGACATCATAGCCCGGTACCATGCCGACCTCAAGCAGCACATGCAGCAGATCGCCTACATCAAAAGACAAAGATTCAGAACCCTCAAAAGAAAGAAAAAATGATCAGCCTGACGCAATCAATTCTAAAGTCCCGGATGAACACCCCTCCGGACAAAACCAAAGCGGCATTTACAAAATCAAAGGTAAAGTACAATAGATTCTTCATCTATTACACCGCCGGTGATGTATGGGCCTTGGCCACGGCACTGCGATGCGATCCCTATACGCTGCTTATGGTTTTCGTTGTATTTATCCGGGATTTCTCGAGATCCTTTATGTCGATGTCCAACGCCGAAACATCCATAGCCACCGGGATCACAAAAAACCACGTGAAATGGCTGGCCAAACTTCTGGAACTCAAAAAACCAAGCGAACTAAGAAGTAGACTCGCTCAGTCAAACTCCTTTTCGGTTGAGGAAGACACTTATGTGATCCAGTATTATTTGTCGGTTCCTATAAAGCGGATTGCCAAGGATCTGGGCCGTGGCAGCACTGGCGTGATGGGCTGCTTAAAGAGAATGGGATTGACGATTCCCGACTATATCATCGAGCGAAATACACGGGATGGGCGGTTTAAACCCGGTGTAGTCCCACAAAACAAGGGGAAAAAGTTACATGAATTCATGAGTCAAGAAGGGATTGAAAATTCAAAAAAGAGCCGATTCAAAAAAGGGCATATCCCAAACAATACCTACGACCAAGACGGTATCATTTCCATCAGGAATACAAAAGGAAGACCCTACAAATATATCCGCATAGCCATGGGCGCATGGGTGCCGCTGCACAAGCAGCTATGGGAAAAGGAAAACGGGGCAGTGCCATCGGGTCATTGTCTTTTGGCAAAAGACGGCGACTCACTGAACGTGGATCTATGCAATTGGGAGCTGATCACAAGAAGGGAAAACGCAATAAGGAATTCGGGTAGTGTGTCACTTACACAGCAATGTGTCGCAAAATATCTGAGCCCAAAAAATACCGATCTAAGAGAAGTAATCAAAAAACACCACCCTGAGCTGATAGCCATCAAAAGACAGCAGCTCCTGCTCGCAAGGGAGATAAACAAAAAATAACCATGAAAGCATACGAAGCAGAGTCCAACCTAAACGATCTTATAGGTCAAAAAATAAGTGTTGACAACAAGTCCGGCAAGGTGATCCGATGGAGCCTCAAGGACGCCATTCTCAAAATAACGATGGATACCCAGGATATCGTAATCCTGGAGACCGACATCCCCGCATTCCTGGAGAGGATAGAGATGCCCCAGGAGCTGGCCATACATCCTGTACCAACCACCACAATGATACATGCCGTGGGCAAGGAACTCTCCAACATAATAATGGACAACATCAGAAAGGTCCAGAAAGACAAAGACTACATCAACCAAGCCCGGGAAGTCAATGCAAATATTAAATCTATGATAGATCTGGCCAAAACCGAAATAGAGTATATGAAAACCCTGGCCTTTCTCCACAAGAAAAGATGAGTGAAAGACCAAGCAACTTTGAAAAAGAAAAACTGATGATGGAGGACAAGATCCAGGGGTGTCACAACCAAATCCAATACGCCAGATCACTAAATTCCGACCAGCTGCTAGGCCTGAAAAAAGCAGTGGAAGACTTGGAGAAAGAATATAAGGAGTTTTTTGGGGAGGAGGGTTTATGAAAGATTCTGCCTTAACAGCCACGGACCAGTTTTGCGGTGCGGGAGGTAGTTCCCAGGGAGCAAGAAACGCCGGGGTAAAAGTGAAGATGGCCCTGAATCACTGGAAGCTGGCTATTGAAACGCACAATACCAATTTTCCAGATACAGACCATGACTGTACTGATATATCGGCATGCGATCCGAGGAGATATCCCAGCACCAATATCCTGCTAACATCTCCGGAGTGTACAACACACAGTCCTGCCGGAGGCAATCGCCACCGAAAAGTAAGCGATACAATGGATCTTTTTCAAAAAGGAATCATTGACCCTGCAACTGAGCGGAGCCGTGCCACGATGTGGGATGTCTGCCGATTTGCCGAATATCACAGTTACGAAATTATAATTGTTGAAAACGTGGTCGAAGCACGTACCAAGTGGGTACTCTTTGATGTTTGGCTCCAGGCCATGCACCGACTGGGGTATAGGCACCGATGTAAATACCTTAACTCAATGCACTTCTGGCCAACGCCACAGAGCAGGGATAGGATGTATGTGGTTTTCTGGAAGTCTGGAAACAAGGAACCAGACTTGGATTTCCATCCACTTGCATACTGTTCCTGCTGCGGCAAGGATATCCATGCCGTGCAAAACTGGAAAAATCCAGAAAGAAAATTTGGAAAATACCGGACTCAGTACCTATATGTATGTCCGGTAGACGGTGCGGTAGTAGAGCCTTATTATTACGCCGCCTTCAATGCCATTGATTGGAATGATATAGGCACCAAGATCGGAGACCGCAAAAAACCATTATCCATAAACACGGAAAGACGGATAAAATATGGATTGAAAAAGTATGGGAATCATCCATTAGTAATTAACGTAAGACAACCAAGTGGATTATTTAATAGGGTAAAATCTGTTTCAGAGGTATTGGGAACCCAATGTACTGAGACAAGTCATTCTATAACAACCCCATTTGTAATAAAAGGTGAACATACACATTTGACAGGATACGTCAAATCAGTAAACGAAACATTCTATACCCAAACGGCACGCCAAACCAATGCGCTGATTACGCCATGGATAATAGAGATGAATAAAACAGGAGAGTGCAAACCCGCTTCATCTCCCACGAGCACCATTACCGCGGGAGGAATTAACCATGCCATACTAGCCAGCGCATTTATCACGGAATCCAGAGGCCAGAGCAAGACCAAACCCATTGTGAGTCCCCTTGGTACCCAGACGCAAATGATCAATCACGGGATAGTCACGGATGAAAACATGAAAACATTCCTCAGCTACTACAACAGATCCCAACAGGCTTCGGGAATAAATGACCCTATGGGAACGATACCCACGCATGACAGGGTAAGCGTTGTCAGCTATGAAAAACCAGTTTTGGAGGAATGCCACTACCGTATGATCAAGCCACCTGAGGTAAAAGCCTCCATGGGATTCGATCCGGACTATAAGATTCTAGGCAGCGGGAAAGACCAAGTCAAACAATGCGGAAATGCCGTCACGCCACCGGTACAGGAATGGATTATTGGACAATGTGTAAAATCGCTGGAAGCATGAAAAAACTAAAAACAATAACCCCCACTCATGTCTGAAAAATACAAATACAGCCTCGAAACCGGGTCAAGGAAATACCATTGCCCAAGCTGCACCAAGAAGACCTTTGTCAAATATGTATTCACAGGTACCCGGGATTATGTGGGGGAGGACTTTGGCAGGTGCGACCGGGAAAACAATTGTGGCTATCACCGCCTTCCGGAGTCGGATATCCCCACGCCCCCACACCCCCTTACTAAAGAAAAACTTCCGCCGCCCACAGTCGTTTTTCCGGATAACGACTACCTGAAAAGTATCAAAAGTGCAAGTCCCGGTAATTTTGCGGTTTTCTGCCAAAATCAACTTTCCATCACCAAAGAACATTTGGCAAAATGGAACATGGGCGCACGGTGGATTTTCGATGCCTTCGTTTTGTCCAACTCAAAAGGGCAGAGCCTCAATGTCAAATTCGTGGCCTACACCCCCGAGGGAAAGCGGGATAAATCCGAGGGGACAGGGGGCGCACCGAAATATATACCCCATTACCTGGGCAAGTCCTACCTGCGCAACCAGAAGATCGAGACCGACAACGCACGGCTTGAGGACTGGCAGGACTACTACAAGTTTGGCCGCTGCTTCTTCGGGGAACACCTATGGGATCCCACCAAGAACACATGCCTGGTAGAAAGTGAAAAGACAGCGGTGATAGCCGCTTATTTTTTCCCATCGGTCAACTGGCTCGCCACCGGGGGAAACAACGGAATGACCTTTGAGCATTTTGGCGTGTTCAACGGATACCGGGGCCGGATCTGGAACCTGGTGGACAACGATATCGCCGGCTACAAAAAGTCGAAGACCATACAGTGGCTCGACAAGCTGGGCGAGATGCGGGACGATCCCGCCGAAATCGTCTCTGTCAACCTGCAGGTGGGCAAACCAAAAGGCTGGGACCTTGCCGACCGGATTATTTACGATTTTTACAAGGACGAAAAGCAGTTTCTCCACGACCTGGATTACGCCATCGACTGCCGCCAGAAAGTCGAGATAGATGAAGAATCGGGAGAGGTGCGCATCGTTGGGATATTCAGCGAAATAAAGCCAGACCCCAAGGAGCTGCGGAGGGCCATACAGGTGGGAAACCGGATTTTTGAGGGAAAGGTAAACCTGCTCATTAAAACGGATACCAACACAATTGACCTGATGCGGGCCATCGCCCACTTTGGAGAGGATGGAAGAGCTATCGGTCTTAAGGTGTTTGAGGCGGGGGGAATCGAAAAGGCCGCCGCCGATGCTGTCTTTGAGTTGGCACTGATGGACAGGGACGAAAGTCCCAAGCTGTTCTTTCAGAAAGCGAAGGATGCGGGGGTCGAAGTGCGGTATATCAAGACAGCCCGATCCGAAGCCGCAGAGGGAGCCGAGGGGATAGACGCACACGACTGGGTGATCACCTGGCCGGACGATCTCGGGGAGCAAGAGGGCTTCGATGAGTTCAAGCTTCGGGAGCAGCTCTTTGCCTACTCCTACCTGGAGCATAAGAACTGCATCTGGTTTGCCGTCTTTGACAATGGCAAGCGGCAGATTGGTTTCTATCGGATTTCCAATTTTGTGGTGCGGC
>Ga0335395_10000152_pt1 | contig 44642 bp, 45 predicted proteins | sample MAT02_FD_205744 | JGI IMG/M metagenome (GOLD analysis project Ga0335395, IMG submission 205744) | Freshwater microbial communities from Lake Fryxell liftoff mats and glacier meltwater in Antarctica - MAT-02 (spades assembly) (version 2) ... | reverse complement strand
GAAGCAATAGCATATAATTTATATAGAAGCCCTAGGATAATTATGAATAAATGCCAAAATTAATGGTAATCAGGTCTTTAGGAAGACAAAATTACCTTATAAAAGCAAAAAAATGAGTAAAAATCGGCCTTAAAAATTCAAAACGCAAAGAAAAATTCAAAAAAATATTTAAATCCTGATGCTGTTCGTTTTGCAACGGTCTTATATTATAAAAACGAGTACAGCCGGCATAAGTTTGTGTGCTTTTATCAAAAACTATGAAAGTGTATTCGGTTTGGTTTTGTTTGGCTTGGGTGGCTTGCTCAATGTAATTTTTTAACCCTTGTTTGCCACTTACTGGTACTAATGAAAATTGCCAAATATCGGGTTCAAACATTGCAAAGTTTTCTAAGTATTGGTAATCTAAAGGTTGTAAAGGTCGTAATAATGCAATTTGGTTCTCTAAAGTTATGCTTTCTGCGAATGGTACAGATAATATCATATTTAATGTAAAAAAAAATAACTTGATCTATAGTGTTTAAAGCTTATCCAGTGAAAAAACTAAAATAAGATTTCATCTACTAACAATGATTTTTTTTTGTAAAAGAAATTACAAATAGAAAATTAACCTAACAATAATTTGTAAGTCACCTCAAAAAAAACAAAAAAGCAGTTTTAGTTAAAAAAACTGCTTTATAAAATATCAATAAAAAAACTATCCGTTAGATAACGCTGCTGCACCACTTACAATCTCCGTAAGTTCGGTGGTTATAGCTGCTTGCCTAGCTTGGTTGTACGATAATTTTAGGGCTTTTAACAATTCGCCTGCATTATCGGTTGCTTTATCCATAGCCGTCATTCGGGCACCATGTTCGCTAGCGTGTGAGTCTAAAACAGCTTTGTATAACTGTAGCTTAATGTTTTTAGGTATCAATTGTTCTACAATTTCGGCTTGCGATGGCTCTAAAATATAATCGATAGTACTTGTTTTTTTATCGCTTTGCGCTGATTTAGGAACAGGCAACAATTGCTCAGTAACTAAAACTTGCATAGCTGCATTTTTAAATTGGTTGTAAATAATTTCTACCTTATCATAACTGCAAGCTACAAATGCATCCATAATACTTTGGGTAATATGTGCTACGTTTTCGAAAGTTAAATCGGCATAAACCTCATTATTATTGCCCACAACTTTGTATTGGCGTTTTTCATAAAAATCTTGTGCTTTTTTACCAATGGCTACTATATGCAAATTGCCTTTTTGATGCAATTTACTATAACTACTCGAAATTAAATTATTGGTAGTTTTTATCACATTCATATTAAATGCACCAGCCAAACCACGGTTCGATGTAATTACTACCAACAAAACATTTTTTACCTTACGCTTTTGCGTAAAAACTGAAACATTATCCTCTAGAGTAGAAGATAGATTACATAAAATTTCTTTTAGCTTGTTTGCATAAGGGCGTAACTGAATAACGGCATTGGTAGCTCGCTTTAGCTTTGCTGCCGAAACCATTTTCATAGCTTTAGTAATTTGCTGTGTTGAGCTTACCGATTTTATTCTATTTCTTACTTCTTTTAAGTTGGCCATTTATTAATGGTTAATTATTAATGATAAATGGTTAATTGTTATTTTATCATTAACAATTAACCACTAACAATTATTTAATATTTTGCTGAAATCTCTTTTGCAACCGTATCTAAAACGCCAGTTAGTTGGTCGTCGAATTTACCAGCTTTTAAGGCCGCTAAAACTTCGGGATATTGTAATTCTAACTGTGTAGTAAACTCTAACTCAAACTCACGTATGCGTTTTACAGGTACGTTACGCATTAGGTTTTTAACACCTGCGTAAACAATGGCTACTTGTTTTTCAACGGTTACAGGGGCAAACTGTCCTTGTTTTAATATTTCAACGTTTCTTGCACCTTTATCAATTACCAATTTGGTAGAAGCATCTAAATCAGACCCAAACTTAGAGAAAGCCTCTAATTCGCGGTATTGCGCTTGGTCTAGTTTAAGTGTACCCGCCACTTTTTTCATTGATTTTATTTGAGCGTTTCCACCCACACGTGATACCGAAATACCTACGTTAATAGCCGGACGCACACCTGCATTAAATAAGTTTGATTCTAAGAAAATCTGACCGTCGGTAATAGAAATTACGTTGGTTGGTATATACGCAGATACATCACCAGCTTGAGTTTCAATAATTGGCAATGCGGTTAAAGAACCACCGCCTTTTACAATAGCTCTAATAGATTCTGGCAAATCGTTCATTTGCTGTGCAATAGAATCATTTTGATTAATTTTTGCTGCCCTTTCTAATAAACGGCTATGTAAATAAAACACATCTCCTGGGTATGCCTCGCGACCCGGTGGGCGTTTTAACAATAGTGAAACCTCGCGGTAAGCAACGGCTTGTTTAGATAAATCATCGTAAACAATTAAAGCTGGGCGACCCGTATCACGGAAAAACTCGCCAATGGCAGCACCAGCAAAGGGGGCATAAAACTGCATGGGAGCAGGTTCGGCGGCAGATGCTGCAACAACAACCGTAAAAGCCATTGCACCGTGTTCTTCTAAAGTTTTAACTACGTTGGCAACCGTCGAAGCTTTTTGCCCAATAGCAACATATATACAAAATACAGGTTTGCCTGCATCATAAAATTCTTTTTGATTAATAATTGTATCAATACAAACCGCCGATTTACCCGTTTGTCTGTCGCCAATAACCAATTCACGTTGGCCACGGCCAATAGGTATCATGGCATCAATAGCTTTAATACCTGTTTGTAAAGGCTCGGTAACAGGTTGGCGGTAAATTACGCCTGGTGCTTTACGCTCTAAAGGCATTTCGTAAGTTGTACCTACAATTGGGCCTTTACCATCAATAGGTTGGCCTAAAGTATTTACCACACGACCTAACATTCCTTCGCCCACGTTAATAGATGCAATGCGTTTGGTACGTTTAATGGTGTCGCCTTCTTTTATATCGTCAGATGCGCCAAGCAAAACCACACCCACATTGTCTTCTTCTAAGTTTAAAACAATTCCTTGAAGGCCGCTTTCAAACTCAACCAACTCGCCAGCTTGTACTTGTGTTAAACCATATACACGGGCAATACCATCGCCTACTTGTAATACGGTACCTACTTCTTCTAATTCAGATTCTGACTTAAAGCCAGCCAATTGCTGACGCAAAATTGCAGATACTTCGTCGGGTCTTACCTCTACCATCTTTTTTTTTATTTAAGATATTAATGTTAAAAATGCGTTCTTATTTTTTTTATTGTGCTAAGCAGTAACGCCTTGCGCAAATTCTTTTTTTAATTTAGCTAAGCTAGATGCTATGCTGGTATCTACCTGTTTATCGCCAACGGTTAATATAAAGCCGCCTATTAAACTGGCATCCACGTAAGTGCTTAAAACCACCTCGCCTTTTACAGCTGCCTTAACTACGGCGGTAATTTTGTCAATACTATCTTGTGTTAAGGCTGTTGCCGATGTTACTTTAGCTTTAAATATTTTCTTGTAGCTATTGTACTGGTTTAAAAACTCTTTGGCTGTACCGTAAATAATATCGGCTCGGCCTTTATCAATTACAATTTTCAAAAATGCTTGAGTGGTTTTATGCACCTTGGCAGCAAAAATTGCAGTAGTTATAGCGTTCTTTTTTCCTAGCGGGATAATTGGATTTTTTAAAACCGCTTGCAACTCGGTATTGGCTTTTAGTGTTTGCACAAAAAACTGCATATCGGTTTTAATTTCTTCTAAAGCGTTTTGCTCTAGGGCTAAATCTAAAAGCGATTTTGCGTATCGGGATGCTACTTTAATTTCCGACATTTTTAGTTTAGTTTAACGTCGTTTAACAATTGTGTTACTAAACTTTCTTGGGCTTTCTTATCGGCAAATTGCTTTCTTAAAACCTTTTCGGCAATTTCTAACGATAGGCTAGCCACTTGGTTTTTAACTTCGCTTAATGCTGTAATTTTTTGGTTATTAATTTCAATTTTAGCTTTCTCAATCATTTTATTGCCTTCGGTTTGTGCACTTGCTTTTGCTTCGGCAACAATTTGGTCTTTTAAAATTTTTGCTTGTTTTAAAATCTCATCACGCTCGGCTCTGGCTTGTTTAAGTAGGCTTTCGTTTTGGTTGGTTAAAGCCGCAATTTCTTCACGGGCAATTTCGGCTTTATTTAAAGCATCTTCAATAGAACGCTCACGCTCGTGTATGGCAGTTAAAACTGGTTTCCACGCTAATTTTTTTAAAAGTACCAATAATATCAAAAACGATACTAAAGTCCAAAAAACTAAACCTATACTTGGGGTTACTAATTCCATAATATTTTAAAATATAATCTTTTTTTTGTTATAAATAAAATTGGAACATAGCCAATCGCTATGCTCCAATTTTAAAATTACGCTGGGTTATTACCCAACAATGCTACCACTACACCAAATAAAGCAACACCCTCAATAAGAGCAGCTGCAATAATCATTGCAGTTTGAATTTTTGAAGCTGCCTCTGGCTGACGAGCAATACCTTCCATTGCTTTACCACCTACTTGACCAATACCGATGCCTGCACCGATAACTGCTAAACCTGCACCAATTGCAGCAATTGAACCTACCATAACAATTTTAATTATATAATTTATTAAACAAATGTGTTTCTAATGATGATGCTCTTCTACCGCTGTACCAATAAATAACGCGGTAAGCATGGTAAAAATAAAGGCTTGCAAAAACGAAACCAATAATTCCAATACGTACATAAACAATACGAATGCAACTGAAACAGGAGCAATGGCCAGTGTTTTAAAAATAAATATTAACGATATTAAGCTTAGCACAATAATGTGACCTGCAGTAATGTTGGCAAACAAACGTATCATCAATGCAAAAGGTTTCGAGAAAACTCCAATAATTTCCACAATCCACATAATTGGCAATAACCAAAATGGTACATCGGGCTTAAAAATATGACTCCAATAATATTTGTTACCATTTAAGTTTACAACAACTAATACAATTGCCGCTAAAACCATGGTTACTGCAATATTACCCGTAACGTTTGCACTACCCGGGAAAATTGGAATTAATCCCAATAAATTATTAAACCATATAAAAAAGAAAATGGTTAATAGTAGGGGCATAAACTTTTCGTACTTGTAACCAATGTTTGGGCGGGCAATATCGTCTCTAATAAAAATAATTAAAGGTTCGGCGAAAGATTGTAAACCTTTAGGTGCCAAACCTGCTCGTTTTTTGTACGCCCCTGCAACACTTGTAAATACTAACAATATGGCTATAACCGCTATAAACATTGCGGTTACATTTTTGGTAATAGAAAAATCGTATAGTTTTAAAGTAGCTTCTTCATCTATTTTACCATCGGTAGCTAATATTTTTATATGTTCTGCTTTGTTTAGGTAAGTGTTTTTACCGCTGTTGTAAGCAACCGCCTCGTGGTGTTCGTTTACCAAATTGCTTGATGAAAAAACATCTAAACCATTTTGGGTAAATAAAATTACGGGTAGTTCAATTGTGGTATGGCCAATTATGTGCCAGCTGTGGGTGTCGCTAATGTGTTCTAAAATTGTAACGGTAGGATCAAATTTTTCTTCGGAATTGGCGGAATTTACTTTATGTGGTACAGCATTAATAGCGGTACTGGCGAAGACCTGTATTGAAGAAAAAAAAAGAAAAACGCCCAATAAGCTTGTTATTCTAAATTTCTTGTAATTAAATATATGGCTAAACTCCATCAATTGCTTGTTTTTATCTTTTTATTTAGGTGGCGCAAGTTAAGTAACAAAATATAAATTTCAAAGGAGGTAAACCATAAATAAACTATAAAAAAATTAACAATGAATAAAACAGGCTTTACGATATAAATTTGCAGGTATAGTATTGCTAAAGTCATACAAAATAACAATTTTAATACATTTACAGCCAAAATTATAAATATACTACTTGAAGCGTTGTTACGAATAACCAAAACACATATATTTATGACCACCGAGGTTAATATGCCTATAAAAATAAACAATATCCAAAATTTGGGTATCAATAAATTGGGATAAAAGCTTTCCACCAATTTTATAATTAATATCAATAAAAAAGCAAAAAGCAAAAAATAGGTGTTTAATTTAAGCATATAAAATTTTAAGAATAAAAATTAACTACTGATTTAAGCATTAGTAATAATGTGATATTAATCTTTATGTTAATTTAAGTATCAACACTTATAAAAAATAAAATACCAAATTAGCTATTTAAAGTAAAATAGGAAGAAGTATAAAATTAAAAAATGTTGTGTATCATATTATTCAACAAGTTATATTCAAAAAACGCCTAAAATCTGTTTTTAATTTTTTGCATTTCCCATTAAAAATGTAGTATTTTGTAAATTATTTAAGCTTTTAGCTGTTTAAAAATGCTAAATTTTTTTATCATTTTTAAATTATCATTTATGATAAAAATACTTATAATATATACATAGTCAATTTAATAATGCAGATTACCGATTTTAAAATAATAGTTGCAAGTGTTGAACATATACGTTATGCCGAGCAAATATGCCAAGAAATGTTAGTCTCAGCAAAAAGTCGAGGTACGGGTATTGCCAAAAGATCGGCTGAATATGTGGCTAATAAAATGCTTGAAGGTAAGGCCATAATTGCTTTTAACATTGATGGTACTTGGGCTGGCTTTTGCTATATAGAAACTTGGAGTCACGAGAGTTTTGTAGCAAATTCGGGCTTAATTGTTAACCCTATCTACCGTAAAGTTGGCTTAGCAAAAGCCATAAAAAACAGAATATTTGCGCTTTCGCGAGAAAAATACCCCGACTCTAAAATATTTGGTTTAACTACTGGTTTGGCTGTTATGAAAATTAACTCCGAGTTAGGTTATGAGCCCGTAACTTACTCGGAGCTTACACAAGACGAAAACTTTTGGAAAGGTTGCCAAAGCTGCGTTAATTACGATATTTTAATGAGCAAGCAACGCCAAAACTGTATGTGTACCGCTATGCTTTACGACCCTGCCGAGAAAAAAGAATTAGAGGAAGAACGCTTTAAAAAAATTACCAAAAAAGCAACGCTTTTGCAACGTATTGAAGCAAAACTGCGCAGCACTTTAAGTAATTTACCCCAGATTTAATTTAGATTTTTATCCCACAAAAAATGAAGAAAAAAGTTGTTTTAGCTTTTAGCGGGGGCTTAGATACCTCGTTTTGTAGCATTTACCTAACGCAAGATTTAGGTTTAGAAGTACATTCGGTAATTGTAAACACAGGTGGCTTTACCAGTGATGAATTAGCCGAAATAGAAAAACGAGCGTACAGTTTAGGCGTAACCAGCCACCAAGCTGTTGATGCCGTAAAAGGATATTATGATAATTGCCTAAAATATTTGGTGTATGCTAATGTGTTAAAAAATAACGTTTATCCGCTATCGGTAAGTGCCGAGCGTGTTACACAAGCAACTGCAATTGCCAACTATGCTAAGCAAATAAATGCCGATTTTGTTGCCCACGGAAGTACTGGCGCAGGTAACGATCAAGTACGGTTTGATATGATTTTTAATATCTTAATCCCCCAAATGGGTATTATTACGCCCATTCGTGATTTAAAATTAAGCCGCGAAGCCGAGATAGAATACTTGCATAAACATGGGGTCGAAATAAATGCCGAAAAAGCAAAATATTCTATCAATAAAGGTATTTGGGGTACTTCGGTAGGTGGCAAAGAAACCCTAAACAGCAACGGTATGTTGCCCGAAGAAGCTTGGCCAACTCAACTTACGGCCACAGGCGAACAAGATATTGAATTAGAATTTGTTTCAGGCGAATTAATAGGTGTAAATGGTCTAACTTACCAACATCCCACCCAAGCTATACAAGCCTTACAAACAATTGCTGCACCTTTTGCAATTGGCCGCGATATACACATTGGCGATACTATTATTGGCATTAAAGGCCGAGTGGGTTTTGAGGCTGCCGCACCCATTATTATTATAAAAGCTCACCATACTTTAGAAAAACATACGCTTACCAAATGGCAGTTAAACTGGAAAGATCAACTCTCGTTATTTTACGGAAATTGGTTACACGAAGGCCAGTTTCACGACCCTATTATGCGCAATATGGAAGCCTTTTTTACCGATACTCAAAAAACAGTTAACGGTAAAGTGTTTATAAAACTATTGCCTTACCGCTTTGTGGTTTTGGGTATAGAGTCGGCTAACGATTTGATGAATAGTGCCTTTGGTAGCTACGGCGAAATGAACGAAGGCTACACCGGCGACGATGTAAAAGGATTTTCTAAGATTTTTGGTAACCAAACCAGTATTTGGCATAAAGTAAACCAACCCTTATGATAAAAGCAGGCATTATAGGCGGCGCAGGCTATACAGGAGGCGAATTATTAAGAATTTTAATAAACCACCCCAATGTTGAAATTACTTTTATACACAGCAACAGCAATGCGGGTAATTTAATTTCGGCAGTTCATACCGATTTGTTGGGCGATACCGATTTACGCTTTACCAGCCAGCTTTCGCAGAGTGTTGACGTACTATTTTTGTGTGTAGGCCATGGCGATGCAAAAAAGTTTTTGGATGCAAACCCAATAAACGATAATATAAAAATTATAGATCTTTCGCAGGACTTTAGATTGGCTGCAAATGCCAATTTGGGCAGCAAAAATTTTGTTTACGGTTTGCCCGAGTTAAATACAGAAAGTATAAAAACTGCGCAAAATATTGCCAACCCGGGTTGTTTTGCCACTTGCATACAATTGGGTTTATTGCCTTTGGCAAAAGCCGGTTTACTAAATACCGAAGTACATATTAATGCAACCACAGGTTCTACCGGGGCTGGGCAAGGCTTATCGGCAACTTCACATTTTAGCTGGCGCAATAATAATTTATCAATTTATAAAGCTTTTGAGCACCAACATTTAAACGAAATTGGGCAATCGTTAAATGCCATACAACCAAAATCGGCAGCAAGCATAACCCATAATAATCTTAGTTTTATTCCTCAACGTGGTGATTTTACTCGTGGTATTTTGGCCACAATGTACCTTGATTGTGATTTAACTTTAACCCAAGCCAATACACTTTTCGAGGATTTTTACGCACAACACCCGTTTACCCACATAAGCCCAAATACAATACATTTAAAACAAGTGGTAAATACCAATAAATGCTTAATTTATTTAGAGAAACACGGCGATAAATTACTAGTAACTAGCGTGATAGATAATTTATTAAAAGGTGCATCGGGCCAGGCGGTTCAAAATATGAACTTACTTTTTAACTTACCACAAACTATGGGTTTAAGGCTAAAAGCAATAGCGTTTTAGTTTCTATTTTTTTAAATATTTTTCTTTAATAACTTGAATGTGATGATCAGCATGGCCAGCAATAATATATAATAACGCACCTACCGAAACTGTATGTCCATTGGCTACACCTTTCTTTTTACAATCCACATCTTTTAAAGATTTAAAGAAAAATAAATGCGCTTGACGTAAAACTAAAAATTCATCTAGCAAATCGTTGTAGGATACTGCATCAATATTGGTATGTTCAACATAATTATCTTGGTTAAAGCCTGGCAACTCTAAACTATCGTTTTTTGAAAAACGCATTGCTCTATAAACCATAACTCTTTCAGTATCAATTAAATGAGATAATATTTGTTTTACGGTCCATTTGCCCTCTGCATAAGCATATTCGCGTTTATTTTCGGGTATATCTATAAAAAAATCATCGAAAGTGTTAAGTTGGTTTTTTAATTTTCGTTGAATATCCATATTACCAACTAATGAAATATATGGTTGGTAAAATGGGGCGTAATCGTTACTTGATGGTTGATACATATTTTAAACTGCTTTTTAATATAATTCTAAATGTGGTCCCTTTACTTGAGATTGAATCTTTAACAAAGATATGCCCATTATGATAATTTTCGATAATTCTTTTTGCTAAAGATAAGCCTAACCCCCATCCACGTTTTCGGGTAGTGTAGCCGGGTTCAAATACGGTTAAAAATTTTGATTTCGGAATACCTTTGCCCGTATCAGTAATATCAATATATACTTGTTCTTTAACTAAGTTTTCTTGAATGTTTACGGTAATTAAACCTTTCCCATCTATAGCATTTACTGCGTTTTTAAGAATATTTTCAATAACCCAATCAAACAGTTGTAAATTTAATAACGCCTCAACATCTTGCTCTCCTTTAAGCGAAAATATTATTTTGTCAGATACTCTAACTTTGAAATAAGTAACATAGTCGTTAATAATAGTATATACGTTTTGACTAGTAAGTTTAGGTACCGAACCAATTTTAGAAAACCTGTCTGCAACTATTTCTAATCGTTTTACATCGTTTTCCATTTGCAAAATTAATGGGTCTTGTTCGGCATCGTATTTCTCTTTTAGTAACTCGGTCCAAGCCATTAACGATGATATAGGCGTTCCTAATTGATGGGCAGTTTCTTTGGCTAAACCTACCCATACTTGATTTTGTTCGTCACGCCTCGAAGAATTAAAAACATAATAAGCCAATGTTAAAAAAACAGCAATTAGCAATAATTGAATGTATGGAAATATTCGCAATTGAGTTAATAATGCACTATCTTTAAAATACACATTATTTTTAACTCCCGAAAATTGTAACGGAATTGGCGGATGCTGGGCTTTCATTTGTTTAAGCTCACGCATAAAATAGGTTGTATCGTATTTTTTAATTCCACTTTCACTTAAAAAATAAGTTTTAGTGCTATCTAAACCTTGATAGGTAATTATAGAATCTTTCTCTGATGTAACAATTGCAGGAACTTGCAAACTATCGCGAACTAGTGAAAGATAATTCATCGTTTCGTCGTTATCAGTTACAAACATATTTTTTATACTCTGCGACCAAACAACCGCTCTAATACGCTCGGCTTTTGCAATGTTTTTAACCAAAAAATTGGTGTATAACAACGAAGATGCGGCAATAATTACTGCAAAGGAAAGTAGTATATATTTCCAACTCTTCTTCTTTTGATATGGGTTTAAGTTTAAAAATGATGTATCTACACGCATTTTACTTCACTAAATTTTTTTTTTGAACTCTAAGAAAAAAAAATTAGTTGCCATTTATTAATATGGGTGTATTTTTAGAATTTCCTAAAATAATTACTTTGGCATTAGGCGAAGTTGCTATTTCCTTTTGAGCTTTTATAGTTTCGTATTGTAGCTGCTTATCAGATAAGCCAGCGGATAATATGCGTTGATAATCGGCAATACCTTGTGCTTCTACACGTTTACGTTCGGCTTCTTGTTTTTCTTTTTGAAGTACAAATGTCATTTTTTGCGCATCTTGCTCTGCATTTATTTTAGATTCGATGGTGGTTTTAACCGACGCAGGTAGGGTAATATTACGTACCAATAGTTGTTCTAATTGCAGCCCTCGTTTGCTGAAACTTTTATCAATATATTTATAAATTCTATTTTGAAATTCATCTCTTTTAGTGGAATAAAGTGCCACTGCATCGTAATATACAGCATTATCTCTAATAGCTGTACGGGCGATGGGGCGTACAATTTTATAAACATAATCAATCCCAATTTCTTTTAAAATTATTGGAGCTTGTGTGGCTTGTACTCTAAATAATACCGATAAATCGATAACTACCTCTAGCCCATCGGCCGATAAAATACGGATAGCATCATCGCCATCTTTAGAGCCTTCATCCTGAAGGCCCGACATGGTGTAATTTTGAGTTTTAACATCGAAAGAAGTTATCTCAACCAAAGGGTTCACAAAATTTAAACCGCTGTAAAGCACATCATTATCAACTTTTCCAAAAAGTGATTTTACGCCTACTTGCCCAGCATCTACAACTTTAAAACAAGAAGATAAAACACCTATTATTAACAAAACAGGGCCTACTAAAGTAAGTGTTTTGCCGATTTTATAAGCTGGATTTTGGTTTTGTTGTTTCATAAAAAACCCAACTGCAAATAAAATTAATCCCAAAAAAATGAATACCATATTATTTAATTTTAAAATTTAATGTTCCTCACAATATAGCAAGTTTTATTTTGATTTGTTTGGTGTTGATATATTTTTTTTACGCTCAAGTGACTTAGCTTGTATATCAAGCCTTATTTGTTTAATTAATTTTAGCTTGTAAAATAGCGTTAAACCAAATGCTGCTAAGCAAACTATGGGTATTAAATAGTTAGAAAGTTTAAAAAAGTATACTCCTACCACTACCGAAATTATTAGGATAAGATTAAGTATGATATTAAATATTATTTTTTTTCCCACGTTAATTAATTTTTGATTTTTGATGTGTGATTTATGATTTTTTTAATAGTGAGTAGCGAGTTGGAGTGGGGAGTTTCTTATAATAACTCATATTATACTCGTTTCTTTTTTACTACTAACTATTAACTTCTACCAATTCTACACGAACTACTAATTATTTGCTACAAATTATTCCCCTACTAACTATTTCCTGCTAACTACCTCCTACTCCCACCTAATAAACTGTAATTTCAGGGTCGATTTGTGCTGCCCAAGCCAATATGCCACCTTTTAGATTAATTGTATTGGTATAACCAAGTTTTTCTAACTGCAATATTGCTGCTGCACTTCGGGCCCCGCTACGGCATTGCATTACTACGGGTATATCTTTTGATATTTTGTCAGCTTCAATGGTAATCCCCGCTAAGGGTATATTTATGCCCTCAATATTACTCATTTCATACTCAAAGGTTTCTCTAACATCTATTAGTTGAAATTCTTTGTTTTCTTCTATCCATTGGGCTAGTTGGGTTACGGTTATCTCGTTCATTTCTAAAAAATTTAATGCTATGCAAATGTACGTTATTAAATAAAAAAAAACTTTATAATGATATCAAAATAAACCATTGGCAGATTTTATAATTAAAATTTAAAGAGCGTTTATTGTCTTTTGCATTATAAAATCGTTAAGCATAAAGTTGTGGTAAGGTATATTAATCGTTTCTAAAACTTTATAACCCATTTTAAGGTAAAAAAATTGTGCTTTATTTTCTCTATTTACATTTAGTTGAACAATCGCAGCACCTAATATAATCAATTCCTTTTCTAAGGTTTTTATAAATATTTTCCCTATTCCTAAACCTTGTAAATTAGGAAGCAAATAAATTTTTTGAATTTTATAAATTTGAGGATTAAATGTAACCGAATAACTTGCAAAACCACAACATTTATTTTCAAAGTTTAGTAATTTGAATGTATGGCCACTTTCCATTTGGTTTTGTAACGATGCTGGGCTATACATATCATTTAACATAAAAGTAATTTGCTGAGCCGATATAAAATTACGGTAGGTAGGCCACCATATTTGATGTGCCAAATAACTTATTGTTTCAATATCGGCAATGATTGCTGTAGTAATTTGTATCATAATGTTTCGGAAATAAACAAGCTATTTTGTTTAAAACTAAAACCAAAGAAACCATCATAAACTGTTATATATGTATGTGGAGCTATTTTTTGTAATCCATAATAACTTATTATGTTTCCAAAAGTTTGTATGGTGGTTTGACTTATTTCCCACTTCTTAAAATTATTTTTTATGGGATAATATTTTTTATTATTAACAAAACACACTATGTCAAGCTTATCTGTAAATGGATTTATATCTGGTAAATTAAACGTGTCGTTGATAATGTTTACTGCTGGGTAAGCGTGAGTACATAAAAAATTTATACCCGCTTGAAGTATAGTTTGTGTTTTGGCATTATAGATAAACTTGATACTTTCTTGCAAATGTATATCTAATTTTTCATTACAAATTATCACATCAATTTTAATTCCTAAAGTATATAATTTTTCGTAAACGCTTGCAGCTACAATTACCGTTGGCGACCATTCAAGTAACTGCCCTAAATACTCTTCATCAAAATCATCTAATCCTAAAATCAATAATGCAGGTTCTTGTTTTTCGCGTACTATATGGTGACTACTCATAAAATAAATACACTAATAAATAGCGTTATAAATATCTTTAAAAGCTTGTTTTGGGTTGGTTGCTTTGTTTACCGCAGCCGATATCGCCACACCATGTATCCCAGTTTCCAACAATTTTGAGATATCTGCTTGTGCAATACCACCTGCTGCTATTAGTGGTATTTTAAAATCTAATTTACTAAGTTGAGTAACTACATTTATATACCCTTGCAAGCCCCAGTGTGTAAAAGTATTAGGTTTGGTATTGGTATGTGCAAAAGGACCACATCCTATATAATCAACATCTTTGTTTTGTAGCATTAAAATTTCTTCTAAATTGCTTGCCGATGCGCCTAATGTTTTATCGTTACCAATTAAGTTACGAATTAATTGCAAATCAACGTTAGAATTTTCTATATGTACCCCTTGAATATCGGCGATGTTTAATAAATGGTAATGGTTTGTAACTATTAAAGTAGTTCCCCAATCATCGCAAATGGGTATAATATCGTTCAAATCCTCCATCATTTCATCATCAGCTTTGCTAAAACAGCGGTACTGAATCCAGTTTGCCCCAGCCTCGCAAGCCATTCGGGCTTGTGCTGTATGAGAATATTTTGGTAAATCTTGGGTAAGATAATGAAACTTGCCTATAAATTTTTTCATAGAGATTTTAGTATTTTAAATAAAATTAAATATTATCGAGTGTGTTATTTTAAATCATCAAGCACTTCTAAAATAGGTTCGCCTATTGTTGCATTTGGCTCTTGTATATTTAGTAAAGCGGCAAGAGTTGGCGCTATATCCGAGATTGCAATTTGACGATTTGAGTTACCATGTTTTATTCCCCATCCCATAAAAACTAGTGGTATATGCGTATCGTAAGGATGCCAAGTTCCGTGTGTGGTACCTGTTATACCATAGCCACTAAAATATCCTGGTTTAAGAAATATCTGAATTGCACCACTTCTTTGATGGTTATACCCGTTAATTGCTTTCTGTTTAAGTTTGGCTGGTAATGTTGCATTACTTACATTATCCATATCAACAGCAAAAGCAACACCTTCTAAATTTTGTAAATAGTTTATGCAGTAGTTTTTTAATTCGGCAATATTAATTTTTGAAATAGAAATTGCTGCATTGTTAAAATTAACTTGATAGTTAGCTAGGTTTAAAATTAATTTATCGACTCCAAATTCTATTTTTAATTTAGCATTCAAATCTTTTAAAGCTGCGTTACCCATAAATAAGCCAGCAGGAATTTTGTGGTCTATTAAAAAATTTGGGTTATGTGCAGCTCCATGGTCGGCGGTTAAAAAAACAGTGTAATTATTTTTGCCTAATTGTGTATCTAAATAAATTAAAAAATCGGATATATCTTTATCTAAGCGTAAATAAGTATCTTCAATTTCAACAGAGTTTGGCCCATACCAATGTCCAATATAATCGGTTGATGATAAGCTTATGGCTAAAAAATCGGTGGTATTATTTGCGCCCAATTTTTCTTCTGCAATGGTTCTTTTGGCAAAATCGAAAGTAATGCTATTGCCGTAAGGCGTGTTTCTAATTATGCCAGCACCTTTGGTATTTTTGGAAATTTGGTGAGGAAATATAGGCAATTTTTCGCCCATGAATAATCCTTCATATATATTATTATCGGGTTCACTTTGGGTATAAGTATCAATATTGTATAAAGTATTCCAATCTTTGGCAATGTATTTTTCGGCATTTTTTTCTTGATTAAAGTTGCTTACCCAAGCGGGCAACTGCTTCATGTAATAAGTGCTAGTAATCCAGTCACCTGTTAAATCATCAAACCAATAAGCCGCGTTAGCACTATGCCCAACTGGCAATATTGCACCACGGTCTTTTAAAGCTATACCTATTGTTTTGGCTTTAAAATTAGTAGCGAGTTTCAATTCGTCGGTAATGGTACTTGCCCATAAATTACGTGGCGACATTTGCCCAGCTAATGATGTGCTTCCCACAGTTTTTGTGGTACTATCATCGGTACAATACATTATTTTTCCAGTGGCTTGTTCGGTCCATTCGTTGCCTGTAATACCATGAAGTGCGGGTACCGAACCAGTATAAATGCTTGTATGACCAGCAGCTGTAACAGTGGGAATATAATTTATTTGGGTATTATCGCAACTAAAACCATCACGCAGTAGGCGCTTAAAACCACCATTTCCATACCTGTTTGCGTAACGAAACAAAAAATCCCAACGCATTTGATCAACTACTATACCTACAACTAATTTTGGGCTTATTAGTTTAATTTCATTATTTAGCTTTACTCTTTTAATTGTTTTTTGTTGGGATAAAACCGTAAATGGTAAACAAAATATCAAGATTAATAAATATACTTTTAAATTTTTCATTTTATAAAAATTTAACACAATTATACAAAATATATAAATGCTTAATCCGAAGCGAAATCAAATTATGATCATTAGAGATAATCCTTGAGGTTTAAAAGTTAAAAAAAATTTTTATTTAGAATAGAAAATAGGGGAAATTGATTAAAATATTTTGCTGTTTATAAATTAAATCTTATGAGTAAATGACAAAAAAATGATTAAAAAGCAACAAGATAACCAACAATAAATTATAATAAAACATTGATAGTCAATATAATAATTAATTATTGCGACATAATTTATTTAATGGAATTTACCAGTTTATACAATAAAGACGCATCGCTAAATTCAGTATTACAAGGTCATTTTAAGGGCGAACTAAACTTGGTAGGAGTCAGACTTATCTGTTTATTTAAGTTCTGATGAAAAACTCAAAACTTAACAAAAAACCATATCTGTTAGGTTAAATTTATACAAGCAAAATCTGATTAATTGTATTATTCTAAAGGTTGAAATCTTTGCCGTTTGTATTGCCAACAAACCATCGGCAAAAATCTCCTTTGGATAATATCCAAAGCGTTTTTTGTAGTTTTCTACGTAGATCATCATGTGTGATCTTTGGTTAAAAGCATCCCAACTTATCTCGTCTGAAAAAGCAAAGTCATCTACTAACCAAACATATATTTTGGCACAAAATTTTACTTTTGCCGTACTCTTTCCTCTTACAATTGGCCGTACATGTGGCTGTTGGATGCTCATAATTCGTTGTTTTACCGAATGCGTTTTGCTTTCATACATTTGCAGCAGTTGCTGATAAAGTGTATGGACTACATTAAGTATTTTGTTGTTTTGGCATTAGTGGAAACTCAGGGCATTTGTCTAAAAGTGTATCTATACTTTTTAAGTTACGACCCAAATAATTAAGTTGTTTGCGTATCGCCTTTTTAATTTCTCACTGGCTTTTTCTCTTTTTTTGTGCTTGGGGGTAATAGGGGCGATAGGTTTTTATTAAAGTACCTCGGCAGTTGCATTTCCTTTGATTGATAACACTTCTGTAGGGTATATGCTAATAATTATGTTGATAGGTTTTGCATTGCTTCCTATCCCAGTGTTTATGGATATTAGAGGTTGGGCAGAGATGCATCCACTAAATGGACCAGCTAGGTCGCTTTTATTTGAGTACATTGGTATTATTTTTATGCTCTTTTTGTACGTAAGTTTTCTAATGCTGTAGGTATACTAGTATTTTTTGCAGCATTAAATTTTAACACAATATGCTGTTATTAGCCCTAGAGACAATGATGTTGGCTGATGGTCGTTAAATAGCACCCAAATACGCATTGGTTTTACAAGATTTATGTATCCTTTTTTTGCGGGTCTTTTATTATCACGTTTATATAAACTTTCGAGTATTAAAAACGCAACGTTATGGTCTAGTGTGTTGCTTATAATCGCATTATGTTTTCCTAGAATAGGAGGTTCAACGTATTTATGGTTAAATGGATTGTATGATTTATTAACGATTATTGTAGTATTTCCATTAATAGTTTTTATAGGTGCTAATGGAAAAATAAATGGCAAAATTTCTACTCAAATTGCGCATTTTTTGGGTGAGATTTCTTATCCTTTATACATTGCTCATTATGTACTCATCTATATATTTACAGCGTGGTTACCAATAATATTCAGATGAAAGATGCGTGGCTTATATCATGCGTAGTATTTGTTAGTTCTATCATTCTTGCCTATGGTTGTATAAAATTATACGATGTACCAGTTAGGAAATGGCTTACTACTTATTTTATAAAGAAGAAATAATATTTAATAAAATTTATGGGTAGATAGAAAAATTTCCGTTTGTATAAAATTTCCAAACCCTTTTATGCAGTCACATTTTTTTAAAAGCATATTTGCTAACCAAGTTTTATTTTTTACTAAATATTAATTGTAGCTATTTTAATTGGTACTTATAAACTGCTCTACCAATATCACCATTGGCATCTACACCTTCTATTGTTACTCTATATGGCCCTTTATCGTCGCTATTGTAGTAGCTAAAACTTCCTTTGCCATCTTTATCTGTTAAAACAAAAGGTTCCCAATGTATGGTAGTTCTATAATCTTCACGTTGTAGGTTAGTTTTTGGGCCACTAAATTTGGGCACATAAAATTGTCGTTCTACGGCATAACCTTTTGGTTGTATTGTAATTACATTTGTAGGAGGGAAAAGCTCTTTTAATTGTTCGATGGTAACTTTTATTTTGGGTGTTTCTATCATATTAATAGCCAAAACACCACTGGTATTATTTCTTTTGTTAATGCCTGATAAGCCATCATCATTAAAAACTTCAATAGATTCGACACCTTTAACATCCAAACCCATTAAATAAGTTACATCAACTTGCATCCCATTTACATAAATATCTATGGGCAATTTTAATCCTTGATTATAAGATCTACTTAAAAAAAGCATATTATTAATATAAGTTAAACCAACTCCAGATAAACAGTTTACCAAAACTGGGCAACCTTGCAGTTGTGTACCAGGCATAACCCTATCGGCAATTTGGTTTAAACTTGATAATGCAGGATAATCTGAATGGTTTTTAACTTTTTTTATTACCTTACTTGTAACAACTACTTCTTTTAGCAAAAATGCGCTTTGATGCTCCAATCTACTACTTTTCAAATAAGTATCTAAAGTACTGTCGATATTTAAAACATCGGTGGCAGAATTAATATTTTTATAAAGGGCTGGAAAAAGCTCTCCATCTATATTAATTTTTAAATCATTAGAGTTATAATTATTTTTAGCATTTATAATCACATTTGAAGAATCTCTAAATACTAAATTTTTAAATATAAATTTACCTTCTTTATCTGTTATGCCTGTTGTGCTAAAGTATTTAGAGGGTATTTGAAATAATATACGGCCATTATCTAAAGGCAAACCGCTCGATTTTCTTATACTACCAGATACGTCGATGCCTTGCTCGGGTAATACGGTAATTTTTAACGGGATACCATTTGCAACATCTTTATAATTAAGTTTGCTATAGCCTTGTGTAAGCATTAATATATCTAAATCAGCTATTTTTTTTGATGTGATATTATTAAAATAATAGTTAGGTTTTTCAATAAAGCCTTGTAAATTAGTGTTTAATAATAAACTACTATAAATGGTAATTTCATCGTCTTCATTTATTGGCACATATTTATCGTTTACTACTGAAACAGAATAATTTCCTTCTACAGAGTTTAAACCAGAGGTTTGCATTCCAAAAGTAATTTTTTGTCGGCTGGTATAATTAGCCAAATCAGGTTTCAAAACAATTTTTAAATCGTCGTTTCTTTTTATAAATGTTAATCTTTCTGTTAATGGTTCGTAATCGGCATTTAACAAAGAAACTACTAATATACCCGTGGGTAATTTATCTAATGGAATAGTGATTTTATTTTCTTTAATACGTAATAAAGTTTGAGCCGCATAACATAAATTTTGGTTGTTTTGTGCCACTATATATATAACTTTATTCTTATTCTCTTTTAAATAAGTATCATTAGTTTTATAAGATATATAAAGGCTATCTTTTGATTGAGAGGTTTTAAGCGTAATACCATTAACCTTTATTTGTGGTAGTATAAAAGTTTTTTGTTCTCCGTTTTCAAACGTAGCATTTACAAAATATTTATTGCCGGCTTTTGGTGTAAAATTAAAACTACCCATGCCTAAATGGCTAGAGTTAATATTAGCTATTATTTCGCCAGCTTGGTCGCTTATTTTGCCTTTAAAATTAACTCCTAAACCATCACTTCGTAAAGCTTTAAAGGCCACAACCGAATTTAAGCCATTTATTAAATATCCCCCTTCAGGAAAAAACTGTAAATCATTTTCTAAAATTGCTGTTTTTAAGGATAATTGGCTTTTCAACGTTCTACCGTTCCCTGTTTGTAATTCTACCAAAATATAGCCCCCATTAATTGCAACTTTCTTAGATGCGGTAAAATCTATATTTATATTTCCTTTTTCATCGGTAGTGGCTTTACCTTTATCAAATCGTTCATAATCGGCATAAGCCTCCCAGTTTACTTTTTTATTTGAATAAGGCTTACCAGTTTCGTCTTTAAAAGTTATTTTACTGTTAATTTTTTGCTCTTTATTGGTAATAATGCCGTTATAAACTATATTAGTTTTTAAATACTTATTTAAAGCATTACCCACCACAATATTTTTTTTAAAAAAGTAGGCTTCGTTGTAATTAAGCATCCATTTGGTGTAGGCTCTTACATGATAGTTTCCTTCTTTAAAATCAGGATAGGATAAATTAAAACTACCCGTTGTTACTGAATTCGTAATTGGTAATTTTAAACTTGTAATTAAAGAATCTTTTTGATTAATAAGATCTACACATAAAATTTTACTTAGCGGCGATGGGGTAAGATTTTCTAAAGTTATATACGCTTTAAACCAGATTGTATCGCCCACAGCATAATAAGGTTTATCAAAATGTAGATAAACTTTTTCTGATGGGAAGTCAAAAGCCTGTTTGGCATTTTTTTTAGCCATATCTGCCAACGAAATTTTTTCTTGAGCCCAGCTATTGACAAGTGATAAATTCAAAATTAAAATAAGACACAGAACTTTGAAAACTAGTTTCATGATATACGATAATGTAAGATTTTTTAAAAAAGTTTTTTTATTATTCACCATGCTAAATTAGGTAAATTTAGTTTGGCTTATAAAGTAGTATATTTTTTATTTTGAATCTTTGTGTTTCTTTAGAATTACTTAAACATTCAGTTTTTAACAGAGGGAAATACGAACTAATTTTATGATGTGATAAAAAAGGATGGTCAATTTATTTTTTTAAACTTTATATTTATCATTTGAAACTTTTATGATATTAAAACAAAATTTTTGACCCAAATTTTTATCTTAAAAACTGAAATTTATTAAGCAAAAAAAAAGCTGTCATTTCCGACAGCCTCTTTCTAAACTAGTTTAAACTAATTATTTAATTGTAGCAGTATCAACAGCGGCAGTATCAACAACGGTAGTATCAACAACCATAGTATCTGCAGCAATTGAATCAACACCTACTGAATCAGTTGCAGTTTCAGTAGGTTTGTTAGAAGAACAAGCAGCTACTGATAAAGAAATAGTTAAAGCTAAAAAGCTAAGTTTGAATAAATTTTTCATTTTTTTTGTTTAAAGTGTTTAAGTTTATTTTAATAATTACTTGCGAAAGTACGTAATTTTTTTGTTAAAATTATTCCTTTATTGCATCAACTTTACCATCAGCAACTGAATCAATTGTATCAGTTTTAGCTTCCGAAGTTGAGTCAATAATATCAGTAGTTGCGTCAGCAGTTGAATCAATAGAATCTGCAGCGTTATCCGTAGCTTTGTTTGAGTTACATGCAGCAACTGACAAAGAGATTGTTAAAGCTAAAAAGCTTAATTTAAATAAATTTTTCATAATTGTTTTTTTTAATTTAGTACTTAATTCCGTGTATTAATACCAAATGTACAAAAAGGTAACCCACTATATAAAAAAAATGCAAAAAACTTTTAATTACCAATAAAGGGTTACATTTTTGCATAAACTGTATTAACATTGAACGTAAATAATAATCATATAAATTTAAGTGATAATGAAATTGTTTTAGGTATTCTAAATAGTTCATCAACTACGCTAAATTATCTATACAAGTTACATTTTCCGATGATTTTGCAACTTATCATAAATAATAGCGGCAACCAAGATGATGCTAAAGATATTTATCAAGAAACAATTATTGTTTTACACGACAAAATAAAACGTGGAGATTTTGAATTAAACAGCAAACTTAAAACCTTTATTTACTCGGTAAGTAGGCGTTTATGGTTAAAAAAATTGAGTCAAAAAAGCAGATATTTTGGTGATATTAACGACTATGAAGATTTTGTTGCAGTAGAAACTGATATCGAAGAACATGAAGAAAAAGATAAGCAGTTTTTACTAATGAATTTATCTTTAACGGGTTTAGGTGAACCCTGTAAAACCATTATTGAAGATTTTTATATTAATGGGTTGAGCATGCAAGATATTTGTACAAAATTTGGCTATACAAATGCCGATAATGCAAAGACTCAAAAATACAAATGCCTACAACGCTTAAAAAAATTATTTTTTAATAACACACAATAACATGGAAAGTGAAATAGACTTGATAAAAAAAATTGAAGCTTATCTTTTTCAAGAATTAAATGAAAAAGAAAAAGCCGATTTTGATAACCAACGCAGCACCAATCCAGCTCTCGACCATAAAGTAGTTGAGCATTTAAACTTTTTAAAAACTATACAATATTACTCAGAGAAAAAAAGTTTAAAAGCTGAGATGAATAGCATTCATCAAACACTAGACATTAAGGATATTACCCATAGCATTACAGAAACATCATCAACCATTATTAACTTATGGCACAAATATAAAACCAATTGGGCAATTGCGGCCTCTGTGGGTATTATTTGCACCATAATAACTTTATTTAGCACAGGTCAGTTTTCCAAAAATACGCATACCTCTAATTATAGTGCTTTAAAAAGAGACATGGAAAATATTAAGAAGTCTCAAAATGCTTTAATAAAAGGTTACGATATACCTTCACCAAGTACAAATACTAATCAAAGTCAAATTGGAGGTAGCGGTTTTGCATTAACTAATAATGGGTATTTTGTAACCAATTACCACGTTATCGAAGGTGCAGATTCAGTATACATACAAAACAATAAAGGCCAATCATTTAAAGTAAATATTATATATATTAACCCTACTTACGATATAGCCATTTTAGGCATATCGGATTCCAGTTTTACCAATTTACCTAACCTACCTTACACGTTTAAAAAATCATTATCCGATTTAGGCGAAGAAGTTTATACCATAGGTTACCCACGAGATGAAGTAGTGTACGGCAAAGGTTATCTAAGTTCGGCCACAGGTTATGGCGGCGATAGTACAGCTTACCAAGTTTCAATACCTGTAAATCCTGGCAATTCGGGAGGTCCATTGTTAGATAGCCGAGGAAACGTAATAGGTTTAATAAAAGGAAAACAAATGCTAACAGATGGTGCGGCATTTGCCATAAAATCAAACTACATATTACAATCAATAGAAAATTTACCCCAAGATTCTTTAAAAAAGAAACTTAATATTAGTAAGCAGAATAATATCGCAGGATTATCTCGCACCCAACAAATTAAAAAAATTCAAGATTTTATTTTTATGGTAAAGGTGTATAATTAACTCATTTTAAATATATACTACCTAACTTTTAAAAAATTATTTATTAGAAGTTAAAATAGATATTACAAAATAAAATTAATACGATGTTAGCATACTATTTAATTAACAAAGTGTATTTAAACGTGTAATTAGCTCTATTTCGTGGTATATTTCAACACAATTATATAAGTATATATTCAACCTGAAATCTCTAATTTTAAATCTCCATAAAAAAAATCATATTTGTAAATGATTAAAATTACACTTCCCGATGGTTCTGTTAAAGAATTTGAAAAGGGAATTACTGCGCACCAAATTGCATTATCAATATCCGAAGGTTTAGCTCGAAATGTATTAAGTGCTGAAATTAATGGCCAAATATGGGATAGCAACCGCCCAATTACCGAAAATGCACAAGTTAAATTACTTACTTGGAACGATGCTAGTGGAAAAGCCACATTTTGGCATTCGTCGGCACATGTACTTGCCGAATCCTTAGAAGCCTTATATCCAGGCACTAAATTCGGTATTGGCCCCGCTATTGAAACTGGTTTTTATTATGATGTTGATTTTGGCGACCATGTAATATCGTCCGACGATTTTAAACGTATAGAAGATAAATACTTAGAAATTGCCCGCACCAAAGCTGAATTTAGCCGAACAGCAGTAACCAAGGCTTATGCACAAGAATATTTTACCCTTAAAGGGGATGAATATAAGCTAGATTTGTTAAAAGATTTGCCCGATGGTAGCATTACTTTTTACCAACAAAGTAACTTTACCGATTTATGTCGTGGTCCACACTTACCCAATACCAGTTTTATTAAAGCGGTAAAATTAACTAATATTGCTGGTGCTTATTGGCGTGGCGACGAAACTAAAAAACAACTTACCCGTATTTATGGCGTAACTTTTCCTAAGCAAAGTGAACTTACCGAGTACTTGGCAATGATGGAAGAAGCAAAAAAACGCGACCATCGTAAGTTGGGTAAAGAGTTGGAATTGTTTATGTTTTCGGAAAAAGTGGGTATGGGATTGCCCATGTGGTTACCAAAAGGTACCGCTTTGCGGGAACGATTGATATCTTTTTTGCAAAAAGCACAACAAAAAGCGGGTTACCAACAGGTAATAACACCACATATTGGGCATAAAAACTTATATGTAACATCGGGACATTACGAAAAATATGGAGCTGATGCTTTTCAGCCAATAGAAACGCCTCAAGAAGGGGAAGAGTTTTTTTTAAAACCTATGAACTGCCCACACCATTGCGAAATTTATAAATTTAAACCACGTTCGTACAAAGATTTACCTATTAGGTTAGCCGAGTTTGGTACCGTTTACCGATATGAGCAAAGTGGTGAATTACACGGGCTTACTCGTGTACGAGGATTTACACAAGACGATGCACATATTTTTTGCCGTCCAGATCAAGTAAAAGACGAGTTTAAAAAAGTGATAGATTTGGTATTATATGTTTTTAAAGCCTTAGGTTTTGATAATTATACGGCACAAATATCCTTACGTAATCCCGATAACAAAGCAAAATATATAGGTAGCGATGAAAATTGGGAATTAGCCGAAAATGCAATTATTGAAGCAACACAAGAAAAAGACTTGCATACAATCACTGTTTTAGGTGAAGCAGCATTTTACGGACCAAAATTAGATTTTATGGTAAAAGATGCGTTAGGCCGAAAGTGGCAACTGGGCACTATACAAGTCGATTATAACTTACCCGAACGTTTCGAACTTGAATATACAGGCAGCGATAACTTAAAGCATAGGCCAGTTATGATTCATAGAGCACCTTTTGGATCGCTAGAGCGTTTTATTGCTGTTTTGATTGAGCATTGTGCAGGCAATTTTCCGCTTTGGTTAACTCCAGAACAATTTATTGTGTTGCCAATTTCAGAAAAGTATGAAGAATATGCAAAAAGTGTTTTAGATTCATTAAATAATAACGATATTTGCGGGCTTATTGATTTGAGAGACGAGAAAATTGGCCGTAAAATTAGGGATGCCGAGATTAAAAAAATTCCTTACATGCTTGTAATTGGGGAAAAAGAAATGTTGAGTGGTGTAGTTTCGGTACGAAAGCATAGTGTGGGCGATATAGGAGAAATGACAATTAATGCGTTTGCAAATCATTTAGAGCAGGAAATAAAAATTAGTAATTAGAACTGGAGGAATTATTATCAGACCAAAATTAAACCCGAATAGAGCAAGAAGAGTTACCGAACCATTACATAACATTAATAAGCGTATTAGAGCTAAAGAGGTTAGAGTTGTTGGTGAAGATGTTGAGCAGGGAGTTTATCCCATAGAAAAAGCCTTAGAAATGGCTATTGAAATGGATTTGGATTTGGTAGAGATTTCGCCTAATGCTGTTCCGCCTGTATGTAAAATTGTTGATTACAACAAGTTTGTTTACGAACAAAAGAAAAAACTAAAGGAAATTAAATCTAACGCCAAACAAACAGTAATTAAAGAAATTCGCTTTGGCCCCAACACCAGTGATCACGATTTTCAGTTCAAACTAAAACATGCAATTGCATTTTTAGAAGTTGGTGAAAAAGTGAGAGCTTACGTTCATTTTAAAGGACGAGCAATTGTTTACAAAGAGCAGGGTGAGATTTTATTATTAAAATTTGCGCAAGCTTTAGAAGATGTAGGTAAAGTAGAATTACTACCTAAATTAGAAGGTAAACGAATGTTTTTAACCGTAGCACCTAAATCATTAAAAAAATAAATAACAGGTAAATTAAAAATTAATTGTATGCCAAAAATGAAAACCAATTCCAGTGCAAAAAAGCGTTTTTCGCTTACTGGGACAGGTAAAATTGCTAGAAAAAGTGCTTATAAAAGCCACATTCTTACCAAAAAAACCACCAAACAAAAACGTAACTTAACTAAAACTAGTTATGTATCTGATGGTGATATGGGCAATGTAAAGCGTATGCTTTGCATTGGGAAATAACAAATTTTTTAACCAGGTATCCGGTTATAAGTTCCTTTTAAATAAGGACACCGTACACCAAAAAACTTAATTACTATGCCACGTTCGGTTAACGCAGTAGCGTCAAGAAGAAGAAGAAAAAAAATCCTAAATATGGCCAAAGGCTATTGGGGATCTAGAAGCAAGGTTTATACCGTTGCTAAAAACACAGTCGAAAAAGGTTTACAATATGCCTTTAGAGATAGAAGAGTTAAGAAACGCGAGTTTCGTTCGTTATGGATTCAACGTATTAATGCGGCAACTCGCCAATATGGTATTTCGTACAGCCAATTTATTGGTAAAGTAACAGTTAAAAATATTGGTTTAAACCGCAAAGTTTTAGCCGATTTAGCTATGAATCATCCTGAGGCTTTTAAAGCCGTAGTTGATGCAGTAAAATAAACGAAATAAGATTTAGGGAATAAAAAAGGGTTCGTAATTGTACCCTTTTTTAGTTTAAAAATTTTACCGAAAAATATACTGTATTAAAGTTTATTTAATTCAACTAACAATTTATCGCGGGTTGGCTTTGTAACATTAACTAAAGGCAAGCGCAAATAGTCGTTACAAATATGCAAGTGTTGCATGGCTGCTTTAACACCAGCAGGGTTACCATCGGCAAAACAAAGTCGGGTAAACTCTAAAAATTTATAGTGTGCTAATTGGGCGTCGGCAAGGTTACCATCTAAACATTGGCGCACCATTAACGAAAATTGAGAAGGTATAGCATTAGCTATTACCGAAATTATACCCACCGCACCTAAGGCAATCATAGGTAATGTTAGTGGGTCGTCGCCCGAAATAAGTTGAAAATTTTGGGGTTTATTAGCGGCAATAAAATTTATTTGCTCGAAATTACCCGAAGCTTCTTTTATCCCAATTATATTTTTAAACTCGTGTGCCAAGCGTAAGCTAGTTTCGGCACTTACATTCATGCCTGTACGAGGAGGTACATTGTATAAAATAATAGGCAATATACTTGCCTGTGCAATAGCTTTATAATGTTGATATATACCTTCTTGCGTTGGTTTGTTATAGTAAGGTGAAACCGAAAGAATTGCAACATATCCTTTTATATTAAATTCACTTACTTGTTTTACAATTTCGGTGGTGCAGTTGCCACCTATGCCTGCTACCAATGGAATTCGATTATTAACTATTTTGGCAACATAATTAAAAATACTTTCTTTTTCAGTAGCGCTTAATGTAGCTGTTTCACCTGTGGTACCTAGCACCACAATGTATTCGACATTACCTTTTATAAGGTGTTCGATGGTAAGTTCTAGTGCTACATAATCAATTTCTAGGTTTGCTAAAAATGGAGTTATTAGTGCTACGCCAGTGCCTTGTAAATTAATCATTTTTTAATTTTGTAATTTGGGGTTGTAATTTTGAGTAATATTAAGAAAAAAATAATAGTTTGTGAATATTAGTCCCTAATTAATCATTCTCAACAAATCAATTTCACTTATTAACGGTATTTTAAGTTTATTGGCTTTTTCTAATTTAGCGGGTCCCATGTTTTCGCCAGCCACTAAATAGTTTAGTTTAGTAGATATGCTACCCAATATTTTACCATCGTTTTTTTCTATCAACTCTTTCAACTGCTCTCTACTATATTTTTCAAAAGTACCCGAAAGTATAAAGTTTTTTCCCTCTAATTTGTTGCTTTCTAAAATCTTTTCTTCTTCGTTACTTGTAAATTGTAAACCACACTGCTTTAATACTTCAATTTGTTGGGTGTGGTTATTATCTAAAAAATATTTAGTTATGCTTTGGGCGATACGTTCGCCAATTTCATCAGCATCTGTTAGTTGCTCTACGGTTGCAGTTTGTATGTTTTCAATGGTTTTAAAATGATTTACCAATTTACGGGCAACTGTTTCGCCTACATACCGTATACCCAAACCAAATAATACTTTTTCGAATGGGATTACTTTAGAAATTTCTATACCCGCTAACATATTGGTTATAGATTTTTCGCCAAAACGCTCGAATTTTGTTAATTCGCTTTCGTGATTTTTTAACAAATAAATATCACTAATGTGCTTTAAATAGCCTTTTTGATACAATTTTTCTATGGTTTCGGCTCCTAAGCCATCAATATTCATTGCTTTTCTGCCAATAAAGTGCTGCATTTTGGCCACTATTTGTGGGGGGCAGGCTTCATCGTTAGGGCAATAATAAGCCACTTCACCATCGGTACGTATTAGTTTTGTAGCACACTCGGGGCAATGTGTAGGAAAAATTATTTTTTGTGCATTAGGCAATCTTTTATTTTGGTTAACAGATATTATTTTAGGAATAATTTCTCCCCCTTTTTCTACTAAAACAGTATCTCCTTCATATAAACCTAAACGTTCTATTTCATTAGCATTATGTAAAGTAGCCCTTTTTACGGTAGTGCCAGCCAGTAAAACGGGCTTTAAATTAGCTACAGGCGTAACAGCACCTGTACGGCCAACTTGGTAAGTAACTTGCTGTAAAAGAGTTTCTACTTCTTGTGCTTTATATTTATAACTTATTGCCCATCGGGGCGATTTGGCCGTAAAACCCAATTCTTGCTGTTGTTGATAATTATTTATTTTAATAACAATGCCATCAATATCGTAACTTAATTTAAAACGGTGGGTTTCCCAATGCTTAATAAAATCTAAAACCTGGCTAATATTTTGGCAAAGCCGATTGTGCTCGCATATCTTAAAGCCCCAATTTTGCACTGCCGAAAGACTTTCCCAGTGGGTTTTAAAAGGGTTGTTATCACTGTAAAGAAAATATAAAAAACAATCTAACGGGCGTTTGGCAACCTCAGCCGAATCTTGCATTTTTATAGTGCCCGATGCAAAATTTCGAGGATTGGCGTAAGGTATTTCGCCATTTTCAATCTTTTCTTGATTTAGTTTTTCAAAAGCGGCTTTGTGCATAAAAACCTCGCCACGTATATCAAATTTATCCAATATACTATCGCCCTTTATTTGCAACGGAATAGTGCGAATGGTTTTTATGTTTGCAGTAACTACATCACCTTTTGTACCATCGCCACGGGTTACAGCTCGTAATAAATGCCCGTTTTGGTAGGTTAAACTAATTGACAGACCGTCAAATTTAAGTTCACAAACATATTCAAAATCATCGCCTATTGCTTTTTTAATACGCTGGTCAAAGTCTAATAAATCTTGTTCGTTATAGGTATTGCCCAATGAAAGCATAGGCCAATAGTGTTGAAAATTTTCAAAATTTTTGGTAAGCTCCCCTCCTACTTTTTGCGTTGGCGAATTGGGTAATATTAGTGTTGGGTTTTCTTTTTCGAGTTGTTCTAATTGTTTTAATTTTTGGTCGAAATCATAATCAGAAATATTGGGCATTGCCAATACGTAGTAGTTGTAATTATGCTGTTGCAATTCGGTTACTAAGTTTTGTATTTCGGATTGTGGGGTGGGTATCATTCAGGATTTTGATTTTTTGATTTTCAAGATAAGTGTAATTGTATGAATCTTGATTTATTTTATTTTTTGATTTATAAGTTAATTATTTAGGAATTTTAATTTATTTAAATTTAGGCATTATTGGATGTTTTACATGATGATAGATTTTCTTGAATTGCAAGCTTGTTGCGCCAAAATTAATTAGGAGTCCTATTTTAAAATCGTAAGCAACTACGTAGTTTTTTGCTTGTGCTAAATGCACATTTTCTAAATTAATTACCGCTTTTAGTTCAACAATAATTTTTTCTTTTACAATAAAGTTGACTCTTCGTGAGCCTACTTCTAGTTCTTCATAGAATATGGTTTGTTCTTTTTCTCTAACAAAATTTAAACCAACTTTTGATAATTCAATAGTCAAACAGCGTTGATAAATTACTTCTTGAAAGCCATTTCCTAATGTATTATGCACCCTCATTGCGCAACCGTTAATTTTATAAGTTATATCATCTAAGAACATAAATATTTGCCTAATATTTTAGAATCTTGCTCATCGAATAATCCTTAAAATTCAAAGCTAAGATAATATATTAACGCATTTAGTTCATTAACCCTGTGAAATTCGACATCTAAAAACATAAATATCTGAATTATATTTTAGAATCTTGCTCGTCGAATAATCTTAATAATCGAGATTCCGACAGTTTATACCCTAATCATGCCTTTTATTACTAATTTTCCCTGTCATTCTAATACGTTCTCTGGCCGAGTAATTTTCGGTTTTTTGGTTTGATAGTTTTTTTTCATGGAACGCTGGTCCGCGGGTTGGGTCAACTTCTTCGGCAACGGCTTTCTTTTTAGGGGTTTCGGTTTCTATATATAAATCCTCGGGCAGGTTTATTAAAGCCATTCGTTTACCTTGTATTTGTTCTAATTTGCGAATTTGAGATAGTTCTAAATCAGTACAAAAATTAATAAATAAGCGCTCGTTATCATTGTTGTTGCCTAATAAAACCCTGCGAATATAAACATCATTGTCTTCGGTAATATCGAAATGTATTTGGTTTGGGGCTTTAATTTCGTTAAGGTTTTCGGCATCTTCTTGGGCAATAATTAAAATGTTTGCTTGCGGATTAGCCATAAAATCGGGAACTGTATCGAAACTTTCGGGCACCATACCACGGGCTTTAAAAACGGCGACTTGGCCTTTACGGCTCAACTGTAATTTTTTATATACGGTTTCGGCCGTAAACCTAGAGTTTACATACACAACAGCTTTATCAAATACTTCAACATCGGCCAATAATAAATTTAGCAGGTTAAGTTTGGTTTTAAAATTAGGTACATGGTATAATATTTGGTCGGCAGTTTGTAAATTGCTATCACCCAAATCGTCCACTTCAATAATATCTGGATTAACCAAAAAGTAATCATACATTTTAGTAAGCCTATCGTGAGTTACAGCCGAGAATATTAAAAATTGGCCTTTAATAATTCCTCTAGCAATTTCTACAGTGGGCAATTGTAATCCGTTTTTAATAATAACATCGGCATCATCAATAATTAATAGTTGTATTTTATTAAGATTTAAACCTAGTTTTAAATAAGCGGCTCGGGCTCTATCAGGTGTGGCAACAATAATATCTACACCATCTGTAAGCTCTAAAACTTGGGCATCCAAACTTGGACCAGCAAATAAACCCATTATGCGCAAATCGCGGATGCGGTTAAGTTGGTGGTATTGCTCAATAACCAATTCGCCACTAGCAATGTCGGGTACTAATACCAAGACCCTAGGAGCAATTTCTTCAATAACCTTAATTTTATTTAACGATGCTAATATATAGGCAGTAGTTTTCCCACAACCCTCGGGGCCTATAGCAACTACATTTTGTCCGCCATGTATGCGAGGTAATATTTTGGCTTGTAGCTTTTTAGCGTTAAAATATCCCGCATCAAGCATGGCAGCTTTAATATTTTTATTAAGTTTTAAATTTTCTATTGCGCTCATAATTATTTTAATATAGCTTTTATTTTTATAATTATGCCAATTTAATTATTGCTTGTATAACCGAAAAATAAAATTTTAATTATCATAGCCATCCTCATCACCAAATTCGTTTTTAAATAAACTGCCAAACATATCTTTAAACTCGAAACCTTTTTCTAAAAAGCCTTTGCTAATTAATGAAAACTCGGCAAGGCCATGTAAAACAAATTCCATATATAGCAATTCTTGGTTTTTACTAATGCTCGGGTAAAACGATTTTACAACATTATTTAATGAGGGAACACTGTAAATAAGGGCTTTATATTCTTTATCGGTAATGTCGTCTAATAAATTTAATTTATTTCCAGCACTAAACCAATTTGTTATTTCAAGATATGGGTTTTTAATTTTAGATTTTTTTATCTTTTCGGGATCGGGGAAATAAGTTTGTAGTAATGTTTTTATGGCTTTCCCAATCATAATGTTAGCCACTTTTGCTGGACCTTCTAGTTCGCCTTCATAAACCAACTCTATTTTACCCGTTATTGCAGGTATCACACCCAAAAAATCGCTAATACGAACAGACGTATTTTTTTCGCCATTAATTAACATTCTACGTTCGGCATGTGAAATTAAGTTTTCGTAGGATGATATGGTTAGTCTTGCCGAAACCCCTGATTTTTTGTCGATATATTCGGAATTTCTAGCTTCAAAAGCAATTTGTTCTATCAAATCTTTTACCAAACCGTCGGCTTCAATATTTTGCTTTTGCGAAGCTGTAATTTGTGCTTCTTGTTGGGTAATTTTCCTTGAAATGGCAATAGATTTTGCATAATGTGTTAAAATCTGACTTTCAATTCTATCTTTTAATGGCGTAACAATGCTGCCTCGATTAGTATAATCTTCGGGATTAGCCGTAAAAACAAACTGAATATCCAAGGGTAATCGCAGTTTAAAACCTCTAATTTGAATATCTTTTTCCTGCAAAATATTAAACAATGCCACTTGTATTCTCGCTTGTAAATCGGGCAGCTCATTAATTACAAAAATACCTCGATGCGCTCTAGGGATCAACCCAAAATGAATTACTCTTTCATCCGAATAATTCAGTTTTTGGGTAGCGGCTTTTATTGGATCAACATCGCCAATCAAATCGGCAACGGTAACATCTGGTGTGGCTAACTTTTCGGTATATCTTTCGTTACGGTGCAGCCAAGCTATAGGTGTATTATCTCCATGAATTTCAATGGCATTTTTGGCAAACCAACTTATTGGGTTTAGTGGGTCGTCAAACAGTTCCGAACCTTCTATATAAGGAATATATTCATCCAATAAATTAACCATTAGGCGGGCAATACGTGTTTTCGCTTGCCCTCTTAAGCCTAAAAATAATACATTGTGGCGAGATAAAATCGCAGTTTGTAAATCGGGCAAAACCGTATCCTCGTAACCAACAATCCCATCAAAACCTAAATCGTTACTTTTTAAACGTATAATAAGGTTTTCTCTTAACTCCTCTTTTACCGTTCTGCTTTTATAATCGCTTGCTTTTAATTGTCCTAATGTTTTTATTTTATTCATGTTTTTTCTCTGTGTAATTAAAATATGTTTTATTATAGATGTATGAATGAGTATTTTATCTAACTGTTCGTCGCCTGTTGTTTATATAATCTTCAAAAATATACTCGCCCAATCCTTTAAGCGAGCTGTAAAAAGCTCTACCTCCATTTACTTCGGTAAACTGGCGTACAAATTGCTGTAAGTAAGGGTCTTGCGCAATCATAAACGTAGTGATGGGGATTTTTAATCTTTTGCATTGTGCAGCCATAGTTAGGGTTTTATTAACCACTTTTCTATCCAAGCCATTGCTATTTTTATAATATTTTAAGCCTTCTTTAAGGCAAGTAGGTTTACCATCGGTAATCATAAATATTTGTTTGTTGTGGGTTTTTCTACGGCGTAAAATATCGGTAGCCAACTCTAAACCTGCGTAAGTATTTGTATGGTATGGGCCAACTTGTAGGTAAGGCAAATCTTTAACAGTTATTGGCCAAGCATCGTTACCAAAAACCACTATATCTAGTGTGTCTTTAGGGTATTTTGTTCTTATTAACTCGGCCAAAGCCATAGCTACTTTTTTTGCTGGCGTAATTCTGTCTTCGCCATATAATATCATCGAATGCGAAATATCTATCATTAAAACGGTGGAAGTAAGGGTTTTAAAATCTTTTTCTTCTACTTCAATATCCCGCTCGGTCATCATAAAATCGGCAATACCGTTATTTATCTGTGCATTTTGGATAGATGCAGTCATGTCTATCTGATCCAAACTATCGCCAAACTGGTAAGCTCTTCTATCGGCATTTTTTTCTTCACCTAAGCCCGAGTAGTTGGTTTTATGGTTTCCTTGGCCCGATTTTTTTAGCTTACCAAAAATTTCTTCTAGGGCGCTTTCGCGGATTGTTTTTTCGGTTTTAGCCGTAATTTTAAAACCTTCTTTCGGGTTATCATTACTTAAATATCCTTTGTTTTTTAAGTCTTCGATAAAATCGCCCATGGCATAATCATCGTTAGTTAAATTGTATTGTTTATCTAACTCGTTCATCCAATCTAAAGCTTCATTTGCATCGCCAGCCGTATAATTTAGCAACTGCAAAAAAAGTTTCAACAATTCATCAAAGCCCCCCTTGGGTAATTCGTTTTCAATAAACTCACTAAAACCATATCCACGCATCGTATTTTTGTTTTATTAAGGTATAACGCAAAGTTAATTTAAAAGTTTGGAGTTAGTTATAACCAAACCGTTTATTAAATTCATTAAAATTTATTAATAATTTATTAACCTTATACTTTACAAAATACATTTATCCTTAAATGCTTAAAGTGTATATTTGGGAATTCATTTTAAAAAAATTCCACATGTTTCCATCCATAAATTTTACCCAAACACAAGCCTATCAATATCTTTCGAACCATTTAGTTGATATAGCCGATAAACACATAGCCGAATTATATAAAATTGACCCCAAACGATTTGAAAAATTTTCGGTTCTGTTTAACGATATACATCTTGATTATTCGAAAAACAGAATCGACGATACCACAATGGCTTTATTGTTTCAGTTGGCTAAAGAATGTGGACTGTCTGACGCTATAAATGCAATGTTTGTGGGTGAAACTATAAATAAAACCGAAAAAAGAGCGGTTTTGCATACGGCTTTACGAAACAGAAGCAATACACCCGTTTTTTTTGAGGGTAAAGATATAATGCCTGATATAAATAATGTGTTGGAGAAAATGAAAGAGTTTTCGGACACTATAATTTCGGGTAATTGGAAAGGTTATACTGGCAAAGCCATTACCGATATCGTAAATATTGGAATTGGTGGATCTGATTTAGGGCCTGTAATGGTTACCGAAGCACTAAAAGCATATAAAAATCATTTGAATATGCACTTTGTTTCTAATGTTGATGCTACCCACATCGTGGAAACACTAAAAAACTTACATCCCGAAACTACTTTGTTTTTGGTGGCTTCAAAAACATTTACCACACAAGAAACCATGAGTAACGCACTAAGTGCTCGAAATTGGTTAATTAAAAATGGTGCAAAAAACACTGATGTTGCGCAACATTTTGTTGCCTTATCTACCAATGCAAAAGCTGTTGCCGAGTTTGGTATTGATACCAAAAATATGTTTGGTTTTTGGGATTGGGTAGGTGGCAGATATTCGATTTGGAGTGCAATTGGTATGCCCATAGCGCTATCTATTGGGTTTGATAAGTTTGAGGAACTTTTGCTAGGTGCACATGAGATGGACAACCATTTTAAAGATTCTCCCTTTGAAGAAAACATTCCGGTTATTTTAGCATTATTAGGTATTTGGTACAATAATTTTTTTGAAGCCGAAACCCAAGTAATTTTGCCTTACGACCAATATTTACACCGTTTTGCAGCCTACTTTCAACAAGGGGATATGGAAAGTAATGGTAAATGTGTAAACCGAAATGGCGATAAAATAAACTATCAAACTGGCCCAGTAATTTGGGGCGAACCAGGAACCAATGGGCAACACGCTTTCTATCAATTAATACACCAAGGAACCAAATTAATTCCTTGCGATTTTATTGCTCCGGCTCAATCACACAATCAATTAGGAGAACATCATAATATGTTGCTATCCAATTTTTTTGCACAAACTGAAGCTTTAATGAATGGTAAAACTAAAGATGAGGTAGTTAATGAATTAATTAATGCGAATGTAAGTGCCGAAGAAATAGAAAACTTAGCACCATTTAAAGTTTTTGAAGGCAACCGACCTACAAATTCTATATTAGTTAAGAAAATAACGCCTCGTACTTTGGGTTCGCTAATAGCCATGTACGAACATAAAATATTTACGCAAGGCATTATTTGGAATATATTTAGTTTCGACCAATGGGGAGTTGAACTAGGCAAACAATTAGCCAATAAAATTTTACCCGAATTACAAAATGATGCTGAAATAACTACTCACGATTCATCAACCAATGGCCTAATAAATTTATATAAAAAATGGCGGTAGCGGAATTTAAAATTAGCTAACATTTGTTTTTAAGCATATAAGTTATTTTCTTTTTTTGAAGTGCTGGAATTATTATAAATTAATTTTTCTTTGGTTAGCCTTTCCATTTGCAAGTATATTATTGTTTTAATTCTAAACAAAAATTTGTTTTATATCAAAACAGGACTTAACTTTGTCCCATAAATAGAATAATATAAATTGGTATGGATATAAAGTTGTCGCAAAAACAAATAGGTCAAAGGATAGCCGAACTTCGTAAAATAAAGGGGTTTTCACAAGAGGAATTAGCTAAAAATATTAAAATTTCTCGACCATCATTGGCCCAAATTGAGCTTGGAAATAGAAGTGTTAATATTTTGGAAATGCAAGATCTATCGTTGGTTTTAAAATTTTCGTTGGATGATTTTATGTCTAAAGATTTCTCCCCCGACAGGTATCAAAATCAAGATGTTTTTGTAAAAGAAGAAATAAAATCAAAGAAAGAAGAGGAGCGTATTTCGGTGCCAACGTTGCAAATAAATAAGTTTAAAAATGTATTGTTATATATTCTTGAACGTTGTGCGGGAAAACCCAATGTTGGCGAAACAGTTCTTTACAAATTGCTTTATTTTTCTGATTTTAATTATTATGAATTATATGAGGAGCATTTAACGGGTGCTAAGTATCGTAAATTACCATTTGGCCCAGTGCCACAAATGCTAGATACAATTATTAACCAAATGATTGACAATGGGAAATTGCAAAGAGTAAAAACAAATTATCATGGTTACCCTCAAACCCGCTATTTACCACTAGAGAAAGCCGATTTAACTCTATTAAGAGCAAGCGAAAAGGAAGTTATTGATAGAGTAATTGAGCAAATGGGTGATTGGTCTGCAAATATGATTAGCGATTATTCACATGGAGATAAACCTTGGAGAGCTTCGCAGTTTAATGAAGATATAAATTATGAATTAGCCTTTTACAGACGGCCACCATATTCAATTAGAGTTTATGAAGAAAATAAACATGATTGAATACAATGAAATCTCAGAGTTTAAAAAAGATTTAAAAAATCTAGTGAAAAAGTATAGATCTCTCAAAGATGATTTAGATGTTGTAAAATTAGATTTAAACGATGAGTCTGGAGAAAGCCCACCATTTAGTTTTCGTATTGATAATTTGGGTATAGAAACCTGTATTGTAAAAATTAAAAAAATAGCTTGTAAATCATTAAAAGGAAGAGGTGTAAATTCAGGATTGAGATTGATATATGCTCATTTCCCTAACGAACAAAAAATTACATTCATTGAATTGTATCATAAAAACGATAAAGAGAATGAAGACAGGAAAAGAATAATGGATAATTTTAAATAATGAATTTGTATTAGAAAATTAACCGTTTAATTAACAAATAAATTTAAAAAACGATTCTTTAAAGATTTCAATAATCCTTTTTTGATAGTAACTTTAATTTATATAAAACATACTTATTTCCGTTTGCACTTATTAAAATTTACATCTTACCAAAAACCCCATAAAATAATTTATTTAACATATTTTTTACGTTAAATATACCGCATCATTTTCGTGGGCTTCATCTAATATCACTTCTACATGTTCTTTTAAAACGGTTGATAGCTGTAAGCCTGTAAAATCGGTGGTAAGTGGAAAAAGTTTATGACTTCTATCAATCAATACAACCGAACGTAATTTTTTAAGGGGAATTTTTAAAAACTTACCCAAACCGTAAGCTAAGGTGCGGCCACTGTTTAAAACGTCGTCCACTAAAATTACAGTTTTATTGGTACAATCAATGTGCGAAATATCAAAAGTATCTTCATAATTTTTCAAATCTTTATCTAACAAAATACTGGCAACACTAATTTTAATGGTGGTTATAGTTTCTAAAACATTTTTAATTCTTATGGCAAGCCTATAACCTCTGGCCCACACGCCCACTATTATAATTTCATCTTCTTCAAAACTGTCTTCTAAAATTTGGTAAGCTACACGGTTTATTTTTTGTTGAACCTGTACAGTATTAAGTATTAATTCTCGTTTCATTATCTAAAATTTTTAATAATTTTTTCAACTAATTTAATTTTAGTGCAAAATATTTATCTATGCAAAATGGTAAGATTAATAATTATTTAATTACAATTACACAGCATTTTTGTATATAAATCCTACTGTTGTATCATTAAAAAAATAAGCACTATCAAGGTTTACAACATGGCCACTATTGTTTACAATTACCAAAGTGGAAAAACAATTTTGTTGAATTACCAACTTTTTTATACAAGGTAAAAACATGGCATCTTGGTCTCCCATAATGTACAGTGTTGGCTTTGGTAATTCCCGTTTTCTAAATATTTTTAATACAGGGTTTACTTCACTAGCTAAACCAAACCATTTCACAAACTCCAACTGATTTAATTTTTTGGCTTCGTTAATAAAAATATCACGCGATGTTTTATGGTTTTTGCGTGGCATAATTATATAAGCAAAAAAAGTGTAAAGGGTTATATAAGGCATAAATCCTTTAATTGTGTTTCCCAATTTTACCAACAACCACGACCGTAAGTTCAACTTCATAATGGCACCTGCAAGTATTAAGCTACTTACTTTTTCGGGTTTTAATTGAGCCAACTCTCTAACTATTATAGTTCCTAATGATATGGCAACAAAATGCGATTGTTTAATTTTAAGATAATCTAAAAGGTGTATAATATCGTTAGCAATAAACTCAAAAGTGTATTTTACATCTTTTAATGTTAGGCTACCTTCCGAGTTTCCGTGGCCTCGCAAATCGAGTAATAAAATATTGAAATTAGTTTTAAATATTTTTATTTGTTTAAACCAAGTGTTGTAACTACCCCCAGCGCCATGTACAAATGTTACCCATTGGGTTGATGTAGGGTGTATATGTGTAACATGGTTTAACAAAGTAAAAATAATTATATCAATGGGTAGTTATTAAAACCTGAATTAAAATTGAAATTTAGTAACTTATAAATTATGATAGCATATCTAACACCTGTTTCGAAGCATTTTTGGTATCTACCTTATCAATAATTAAGGCAATAATCCCATTCTCATCTATCACAAAAGTTTTGCGTTGTGTACCCATATAGGTTTTGCCATACATACTTTTTTCAACCCATACGCCATAATCTGTAACAATACTTTTATCGGTATCGGCAATTAAGGTATAAGGTAGTTCAAACTTGGTTTCAAACTTTTTGTGAGATTTTTCATCATCAACACTTACGCCTAACACTTCAAATCCTTGGGTTTTTAAGGCTTGATAATTATCTCTAAAATCGCAAGCCTCTAATGTGCAGCCGGGAGTATTATCTTTAGGATAAAAAAATAAAATAACTTTTTTTCCTATATAATCGCTTAAAGAAACAGTATCGTTGTTTTGGTTGGTTGATGTAAACTGAGGAGCTGGATTACCTGTTTGTAAATTTATCATAATCTAATTGTGTATGCTTAGCTAATTTAGTTGCTTGTACTTGTTTTAGGCTTTTTTTTCCACTTATGTGGAGATTTCCCGTGTGCTTGTCCGCCGCCACTTGATAAAGGATTATATACAAAAGTATCGCCTAAACCTTCTGGCAATACTATTTTGGGCACTTCCCTTTCTATCATTTTTTCTATTCGAGCAAATTTTCGTTGGTCTTTTTGATTGATAAAAGTAATAGCTGTTCCGGTAGTTTCGGCCCTAGCAGTACGGCCTATTCGGTGTATATAATCTTCGGGGTCGGGTGGCACATCGTAATTAATTACCAAACTTATGCCCGCTACATCTATCCCTCTAGATAATACATCAGTACCAATAATAACTTGTAATTGTTTACCTCTAAAAGCCATTAATATTTTTTCGCGTTGGGCTTGGTCTAAATCCGAATGAAAAGCTTCAACTTCTATTCCCGAACGCTCTAAACTACTGGCTAATTTTTTAACAATCTCTTTACGAGATGCAAAAACTATCACGCTTTTATACTCCTTTTGTTTTAAAATTATTCGTAACAATTTGGGTTTTTGTTCGTCGAAAGTTAAATACGCTTGTTGCAAAATGCCTACCGATGGTTTCGATACCTCAATGTTTACTTCAGCTGGTTGATGTAAAATCTTTTTGGTAAGTTCCCTTATTTTGTGAGGCATGGTTGCCGAAAATAATAGATTTTGTCGTTTTTCGGGCAAATAACTAATAATTCTTACAATATCATCATAAAAGCCCATATCCATCATACGGTCGGCTTCGTCTAAAATAAGGTGCTTTAACCCTGTAAGTTTTATGGTTCCCGAGGTAAGGTGTGCTATTAAACGTCCTGGTGTTGCCACAATTATATCAACACCATCGTTTAACGACCGACGTTGTTGTTCGTAGTTAAAGCCATCGCCACCACCATAAACAGCTATGGATGAGTTTCCTGTAAAGTAAGCCAATCCTTCTATCTGTTGGTCTATTTGCTGTGCCAACTCTCGCGTAGGTGCAAGTATTAAGGTGTTTATACCTACTGTATTTTCTTCGTTTATTTTATTTAAAATAGGCAATAAATACGAAGCTGTTTTGCCTGTACCCGTTTGAGCGCAAGCTATTAAATCTTTGCCTTCTAGTATAATTGGGATGGCTTGTTTTTGAATAGGTGTGGGTTCTTTATAACCCATGGTATCTAACCCGTCTTGTAAAAGTTGGTTAAAGTTAAAATCTTTAAAAGTCAATTTTTTTAAAATTATAAAATGTTAAGTTTACAAAGGTAAGCTTATTATTATAAATGAGTTGGTTAATAAAAAAATTAAGTTAATAGAAATGAATTCCTCAACCTCATCCTCAACCTCATCCTCAACCTCAACCTCAACCTCATCCTCAACCTCAACCTCAACCTCAACCTCATCCTCAACTTACCTCATCAACCAAATAAAATAACGACTGGTAATTATGTTCTGTTGCTTCGCTTAGTGCCATTTCGCAGGTTTTTGCCGACGAATAATAACCATCATATTGTTTTTTATTTACTTCTTCGGCTTCGTATTTTGTTGCTGCTTGTGTTAAACCCGGGTAATAAAAACCTCTATCGCCTGCCATACCACAACAGCCAGCCTGAAACGGGATAGTATAGTTATTAGCACAAGTTTTGCCAATTTTATTTAATTGTTGTTGTAAACCCATTTTAGTAACACTACACACCGGGTGAAAAACAATGTTATTTTTAGGATAATTTATTTTTAACTTAGGCAATAACATTTCTGAAATGTAAGTGATAGAGTCCATTACTTTAATTTTATCAAACCTTTGTTGATTTTCAGGCGTTAAATAAATCCTAGCACCATGTAAACTTTGGGTGCATGAAGTTACATCCATTAATACAGGAATATTTCCTCCATCAGTCCAAAGCCATAATTTTTCAAAAATACTATTGGCACTGTGCTTATAGGCCGAGCCAAAACCTTTGGATGAAAACGGTTGCCCACAACAATTACCAGTAATATCTGTTGGTATCAGCACTTTAAAACCCGCTTTTTTCGAAACAGATAATACAGTTTCTATTAACGATTTTTTATTTTCGCTATCGGCACCCATAACCCTAGTTATACACGATACAAAATAAACTATGTTGGGTTTGGCTGGCGCCGATGATGGTAAGGCTATTGAACCTGTGAGCTCTTTAGACCATAAAGGCATAAAAGGCAATAATTTTTTAATACCTGCCGTAAAGTTATACAAGGTATTTTTACCTAAAATACGATTTATAAATGTGCCAGCTTGTATGCCAAATTTTAAAACAAGCTCTAATTTAAAAAAATTTTGAGCTATTACCAAAGCCATTTTATTAGCCCTATCCGAGTGGTTTTCGGCCCGTAACCTTTTTACCAGATCGCCCGTATTTATACTAACTGGGCAGTCGGTAGCACACATACCATCAACAGCGCAGGTATCCAAACCTGCATATTGGTATTGTTGCAGTAACAATTTTTTCTCTTCATGCTTGTTTTCAGCTGTTAATCTTTGTACTGCTCTTCGCAATACAATTCGCTGCCGGGGTGTAAGTGTAAAATCTTTACTTGGGCAGCGGTTTTCGCAATAACCACACTCTATACATTTATCAACTTCTTCTTCTACTACGGGTAACGATTTTAGGTTTTTAATGTGGCAATTGGGGTCGTTATTTAATATTACATCGGGGTTAAGCATTCCGTAAGGATCTACCGCTTTTTTTAATTCTTGCATTATTTCGTAAGCCTCGTTGCCCCATTCGTCTTTTACAAAAGGGGCAATTTGCCTGCCAGTACCATGTTCGCCTTTTAACGATCCATTGTATTTATGTATTACCAGTACCGCTAGCTCTTTTGAAAACATATCAAATAATTGTATTTCGCTTTCCTCATTCATGGCTTGCGACATTACAAAATGAAGGTTTCCCTCTTTTGCATGACCAAATATAATGCTGTTTTCATACCCATATTTTAGCATTAATTGCTGCATATCTATAACGCCTTCGCCCAATCTTTCAATTGGCAAAGCAATATCTTCAAGCATTACTGTTGTTCCTTTTTTACGGGCGGCCGCTACCGATGGATACATACCTTTCCTTAGTTTCCAATAAGCAGCTTGTAGTGCCACATCGGTTGTAAAGTTTAAAGGATGTAATAATTCTAAATTTTGTAATACAGATTGTGCATTTGAAAATTTTATATTTAATAATATTTCATCTTCTGCTTGGTATTCAACCAATATGGCCGTTACATTTGGGGGTAATAGTTGTATAAGTGTAGGCGCATCTTTTTGGTGTTGGATAGATTGTAAGGCTGCCCTATCCATTAATTCTAATGTTTCGGCATGCGTTTGTTTTAATGCTGGGATGGCTTTACAGGCAGCAATAGGGTCATTAAAATAAAGCAAACCCGTAATTTTAAATGCATTATCAGGCAATGTATTAAAAACGGCCTCTTCAATAAATGCCAATGTACCTTCGGCTCCTATTAGCAAGTGGGCTAATATATCTAAAGGATGTTCATAATCTAAAAAAGCATTTAAACTATAACCAACCGTATTTTTAATTTTATATTTCGATTTAATTTTATCAACTAAAAAGTTGTTGCCTAATAATCGTTGCTTTAACTGTAAAAGTTTATCATGTAAATCAGCTGCTTCAGTCTCGAAACGTAAGTAATCTGCTTTTACTTCGGTATTAAAAGTAAACCCATTGGGTAACATAAATTTTATATACCGTAAAGTATGGTAGGTATTGTGTTGCACTCCACAACACATTCCGCTAGAATTATTAGAAATAATACCGCCCATCATTGCGGCATTTATTGAGGCTGGGTCGGGCCCGATTTTACGTTGATATTTTTTTAATTGGTGATTTACTTGTGCAGCAATAATTCCCGATTGTACCCTAACTTGTTGTCCGTTATTTTCGACAACACAGTTGCGCCAGTATCTGCTTAAATCCACCAATATACCATCGGTTATTGCCTGTCCCGATAAACTTGTGCCACCTGCTCTAAACACCATCGGGATACTTAATTGTTGCGAAAGCAAAAACAGTTTCTTTATTTCATCGGTGTTTGATGGCTGTACAACAACTTGCGGAATTAAATAATAAAAACTTGCATCGGGTGCAAAAGAGTACCTATCTATTAAATCGGATTTAATTTTTTCGGGTGGGAGGATTGTTTGTAACTGTAAAATTAGTGTACTCATTTATAAATTGGTAGCTTAACTTGGGTAAGGTGCAAATTTATTAAAGAGATTTTATATTTCAATTTTAATAGGATTTTATTGCTGCTATTAATTCATATACTTTAATTTTTGATAATTTTATAACCTAAAAGCGAGTTTTGATTTACTCAAAACTCGCTTATTACTTGTGTATAAATTATTAAAACTGCCTATTTTTTACTTTTCAGATTTTACTATTCTACTTACCCCTATAATTTTATTGGTTTTTTCGCTGATAAGTTTAACTGTGTACAATCCGTTTAATAAACCGCTTAGGTTGGCTTTAAAGTTTCCTTTTAGGTTGTTGTAAGCAGCTACTTCTT
>Ga0335395_10000151_pt1 | contig 44720 bp, 56 predicted proteins | sample MAT02_FD_205744 | JGI IMG/M metagenome (GOLD analysis project Ga0335395, IMG submission 205744) | Freshwater microbial communities from Lake Fryxell liftoff mats and glacier meltwater in Antarctica - MAT-02 (spades assembly) (version 2) ... | reverse complement strand
CTGGGCGCTCGGTCCCGGCACCACCCGGGTGCATCCTTCCCGCTGGCACGCGGCGATTCTAGCATCATTATTTCGACCTGTCCAAACAACCTTAAACCGGTGTCCAATTTTGCGGGGGAAGATCATACCAGTTCCGCTCGGCCAGGACGTTTATGTTCCTAAGCCGCCGCTCCTTCCAAAACCGTCTCTTTCATTTAATTTCTCGCGCTTCAAACTCTGACAACGATCCAATGTCCTCCCCGCCCCCGTCCGCCCAATCTGCTGCCACGAGAACCCGCGCCATCCGGTGCGACGAGTTGCCCAAGGCGGTGGGTGCCAGTCAGGCTCCCATTCATGGCGTTATCAAAAAAACCTGCCAGCTTTACGGAGAGTGGCTCGATCTCATTCCGGTCATGGCACCGATAAACGCTGCTAGAGAATGGATGGCAATGTATGCTACTTCCGATGAATTCTCCGGCGACTTAGAGCACGGTTCCTTCGACTTTTTGGAACGCGCGGCTGAGCGAATTATCGGGGCTCTCACCCACGTAGCCCAACGACTACCGAAGAGCTCAGAGTACATGACGGTCTCTCTGAAATGGATCGTGAGCGACCCACGAGGTCGATCGCGGACGCGAGGTGGTGCCACTCCGTCATTCGGCAGCGCTTTCCTCGAATGTCGTGCCCCTCTTTTACTAAAGCCCTTCTTCGATCTGTGTGTTGCCAGTGAAATTAATTCACCAACGGTGCTCAGAACCCTGCTCTCCGGGCAAGGGCACGATGCAGTCCTCGGGAAACTGGTTCCACTCGCCGAGGAACAGCCAGGAAGTTCAGACGATTGGTTGGATCTTACGCAAGCAGCGAAACTGATGGGCGTTAAAAAAGATACCTTCTCGAACTGGGTATCCTCTGGAAAGATTCCCCCTTCGGTGATTCAGGCCAAGCCCAATCGGCACCGGCGATTTAGCCGAAAAGGACTCCTTCTGCACAAGGGCAGCAAGGATTAGACCATGCGCCATTTCCAACCATGACCGTCACTTGCCATCGATTCGACTGACGGCGCGCAATCCCTCTTCGTCTTGATAGTGCGCGTACATCATAGTTTCCTTGATGTCAGCATGGCCGAGTAATTCCTTAACCGTCTCCAAGGCTACGCCCGCCCGCCGCAGCCGGGTCGCGAACGTGTGTCGAAGATCGTGGGTGCGGACAACCGGCTCAATTCCTATTTTTTTACTCAATACCGTCATAACATGTGGCTGCTTCCACCGCCAAGGAAGCCCGCTGATATCCGGGATCAACCACGGCGGATCCGCCAAAGACCGCTGAGCCCGAAATCGCGACACTACGGAGTCATTGGCGAGGAGGCGCTTCCGTTCTGTGCGGATGGCCTCGATCACGGCTACCGCTCCGAGAGCTAATGGAATTCGCCGACTTGTCGTCTTCGGACGCCACGCAACGCACACCTCTCCATACAAAACTTGGCCGATTTCATCGAATCGTAAGGAGCGAGCATCTAGGTGCCGCACTTCGGCAGGAAGATCCACTGAGGGTATTTTTGAACTGCCCGATCTCATCTGCTGATAGGCCTCGGAAGTCATAGGGATAATCACCGTGACGTTGATTTCTTTGGGCTGGACAAGCACATAGGTCGCACCCGAGGGACCTGTCACCAAATCGTCGCAGGTTAGGTAACGCAATTCGGCGGATCGCATTCCCGTCCGCAGATATAATTCAATGACCAGCCGAAGCAGGGCCCGTTTTTCTTGGTGGGATCGATGCCAGGTGTCCCATGTTTCTGCGGCTTCAAGGAGGCGCTCTACTTCACCATCCGTCAGCCACCTCACCCGGTGCTGATAGGCACCACGAGCACGACCGACTCCACTTTCTGGATTCGTCGCCAAGAGGCCGCGAGCCACCGCACGGCGCATAAATACTCGGATCACATCAAGTTCGTTTGCGACCGTGCGAACGCTCGGAACCTTGGTGGGCCCCGTGACGTGCCCATTCCGCGTTCGTGGAGTGCGTTGCGCTTGGACCTTATAGTCTTGGACCAGCTGATGGGAGATGTCGGAGACCCTGGGCTCCCTTCCCAAGGCCTGGCGAAGGAAAACCCCGAACCGAGCCATGACACCTCGATACTTGGTGAGCGTGGTTTGAGCCGCGCGGTCAGCTTCCAGTTCAGCAAGCACATCCGCGACGAGCCGCGCGAGACTGACTTGGGGCTCTAAGAAGGCCGGCCTGACCCCGGTAATATCTGCGATACGCAGGGCACCTACTAGGATATCGAGATGCTCCTTTGCCTTCCTCGGGTCGACGGTCCCGGCGCTGCGGCGGATGCGGCGACCGTTAACCCGTACGCAGAGGTGGATGGAATCCCCCCTCCGTACGAGACCGTCTGGTAGGCTTGAGCGTTTGGGTAGCGAGGACATGCGTGGCCTTTCGGGTCAGACCACGTCCATTCTATGTGTCCACTGTGTGTCCAGGAGGGCGTGAATTCGGGTGAATTCAGGCTTCTCAGGCGCACTGCGGTTCACCGGAACTTCATGCTCAGTCCAGCTCCTTCAAGCTGTTACCAACAGAAATGCCCAGGACGGGTGGTCCTGGGCATCTTACTGGCGGAGAGGGGGGGATTCGAACCCCCGATGCCCTTTCGAGCATATCGGTTTTCGAAACCGACGCGTTCAGCCGCTCTGCCACCTCTCCAGGGGGATGCGGGGGCGCAAACGTAGCGGCAGAGGCGCATCCGGCAAGAGGCTCTCAGGCGGGTGGGACCTCGGGCAGAATTGGGGCAACCGGACGCGGAATCACGCGGAAATTGCAGCCTTGACCTCTTGCCAATGGACCTTGGGGTCGACCTTGGGCCAGACCGCTTTCAGGTGGCCGTCGGGGCCGATGAGGAAACTGCTGCGGCTGGGGTACTGACCGCCTTGGGGCAGAGTCCCATAGGCCTTGGCCAAGGCGCCGTCGTGGTCGACCAGGAGATCGAAGGGTAAGGAGAACTTGGCTTTGAAGGCTTTATGGCTGGCGGCGTCATCCAGACTGACGCCATAGATAATGGCATCCACCTCGGCGTGGTGATCGCGAAAATTGCACGCTTCGATGGTGCAGCCCGGGGTGTCGTCCTTGGGATAGAAATACATCAGGACATGGCGACCGGCATGGCTGCGGAGGTCGACGGCTTTGCCATCTTGAGTGGTGATGCCGCTAGGGGCGGGGGCAAGAGTGCCAACAGTGGGCATGGACATGGGAGGCTCCGCAGGATGAGTGGCAATCGGTGCAGCGCACCCTAGGTGCCGAGAGTCACAGGGAAACCTCTGGTGGCTTCAACCCGGACGCCCGTGCCCCGGCCGGCATGGCGATCCACAACCAGCGCCGACCCCAACGCCGGGCCTGTTGGTGCGTTTTAAAACGCAGATCCAGGTGCACGACCCCCTGCTTAGCGCTCTGGCGCATGGCGCCTCCTGTATCGTCAACCCGCGCCTGACCATAACCGGGAATATCCAGGGTCAGCCACGGCGTCACCAGACCGAAGTCGCTGGCGATGCCAAACGGATGCTGCCGCACCGAGCGTCCCCGCGCGGTAATGCCATCCGCATCGGCGCCGCAGCAGATGGCGCACGGGCAATATCCCGTCGTCAGCACCCGCACCCAGGCGTGGCCTTCGGGAGGTGGTGTCACCGGTTTGGGTAATTCGCCGCTGTCGCCATATAATACTTCACGCACCGCGCCGACATGCCCAGTCGCCCATAAGGTGAAGATGCCGACGAGAAATCCGCTGATGACCGCAACCGTGATTAAGCGCATGCCACCGGCAGCAGTTGCGCGGCCGTGCCAGGTGCTTCGCAGAAAACGGCCGCTCCACGTGCACGCCGCAACTCCGGCGCCACCCAGTACCGAGACTGCGGCCCACCACCATGATTTTTTTCGCCGGGCACGAGGCATGCGCGATGGTCGGCGCTGCGAGACAGGCCGCAATCATCGCCTCAACCAACATGTACAGCGCCCCTTCATCCTTCGACTCAGGTTGACCTCAGCATGTTCGCCAGGGCTCTGATAAGCGATAATTCCGGAATTTCACCGCTGTCTGCCCTTCGTGCCACCGGGGAACAGAATTGCGCCGCGTAGGCATAGCGCACCGTTTTGGCCTCATTGCGCAAAGAACGATGCAGCGTGTTGCGATCGAAAATGGCCACGTCCCCCTGGCGCAGGGCGGGAAGGAAAAATCCGTTAGCGGGCTCGTGGTGTACGGTGTGATGACCTGCGCGATAATCACTACTGGGCACCCCACGCAGATGAGTTCGCGGCGCCAGCCACAACATGCATTGCTCGACAGCGATAACACGCAGCGCGATGAACACATTGAGCGTCCTGCCCAAAATGTGGCTATACATGTTGTCCTGATGCCAGGGCAATCCACGCCCGCCTCCGGCGGGAACCACGGCGACCATGCCGTATAAAAATCGCGGTGGCAGACCGAAAATGGTTTGGACCGCACCTACCACCTGAGGATCGACCAGTAGGCGATGCAGATCCGCATCCACCTGCGGCTGGCGCGGATCAAAACTGGTCGGAGTCCACAATCCCCCGGCAGCGACGCGGGAGTCCTTCCGTTCGATCACCGCCTGCGCAACAGCTTCGCAGGCGGCCGGATCGACCAATCCCCGTGCAAGGCAATATCCTTCGCGCCAGAAATGAGCAACGTCAGGGGGGTCAAGGTGTGCTCGGCAGCGGCGAGCGCAGGCAGCAGGGCAGAGGGTTCGGCAGAGGATGATGCGGAAAGGATCATGGTTGCTCCGCCAGACCGCATGCCAACAGGTGACGGCGTACGCTTCTCGGCGGACGTGGTCCAGTTATGATGATCCGACATGCGCGCCCTGCCCCCGCCCTGGCAAGAACATTTACACCTGCCCGCGAATTCCCCGGGCGCGGCGTGGCCCGGACGCCCGCGAGGCAGTAATGGAGCCTAGCGGCTCTACCATCATCGCCACGTGAATTAGAGACCAATGTAGTTCTGCACGGCAGCGGCACCTATCTTATCGAAGGCCGCCAAATCCCCCTGCGCGGTGGCTCGCTGATGTGGCTGTTTCCTGGCGACGCTCACTGCTTGGTCGATACCAGTCCGGATTATGCACTCCACATTGTCGTATGGCGGCCACGTCTGATGCGGCGCTGGGCCACGGACGATGTCGCCCCCCTGCGCCGTCAACACCACCACGGAATCGGCCACCGCAATCTCACCCTGGCCCGCAGTCGGGTCCTAGCGACATGTCTGGAGACCTGCGCTGAAGTCAGCGCCGACACCACGGTGCCCACCCATCTCAGCGCTGCGGCTGAGGCCGAGACCGGGTTGGCCTGGCTGCTGCAATTATTGTGGCGCGAATGGCAGGCGGTGATGTCGCGGGTCATGCCCTGCACCCGGCGGTGACCTTGGCCCTGCATATCCTGCGCGATCCAGAAATGGGCCGCACCGCCACCGTGACCAGCATCGCCCGACGCGCCGGACTTAGCAGCGATCATGGGGGCCGCGTATTTCAGGAACAGGTCGGCTGCACCCCAGCGGCTTTTCGCAATCGGGTGTGCCTGGAGCGCGATCTCGCCAACCCGACGGTGACGGGCGATCGCTTAGCCGCGGCGCTGGCGGCCGGTTTCGGCAGCTATGCGCAATTTTATCGAGTACACAAAGATTTAACCGGCGTTCCTCCAGCGCGGAGCCGACACAGCTGATCAGCGCGGACGCAACACAATGCGCTCGCCTGCTGCGAAGTCGTGGCGCCAGCGCGCGTCGCCACACGCACCGCCAGCCCAACGGCATCCCTGCAGGAATCCATGGTGCAGACAGATCGCCCCAGCCACGGTGGCGGTGACGCGAACTTCGCTGACGGTGGCGTCGGCCACGGTGGCGCCAATCAAAAATCCCCCATCGACGCGAATGCGATCAAACGACGCATAGCGCCAGCGCCGCGGTAGTCCGCCTGGAAACAGGCGTATTTCAGCGCCGACGCTCTGCACCAGCAGATCGGCAATCGCCGACAACATGCCCATGGCTGCATCCATTTGCATGATTTCGGGTTCATCGCTGTGCAGACGGCTGACCCCCGGCATATCCGCATCGTGCAGGGTGCCGCCGCCGACGTTGGTAAAACCGTGGTGCCACCAATGCATCCACGCCACCGCGGCGTCGGCACGACCACAGCGGATATTGATGCTCGCCGCCCACGGCAGCGACCATCCGCTCCACGCGCCGGGACCTTGCAGAACCCACCACGCCAGTGATTCTTGAATGATTGCCGCGTGCTGAGGATCCGCAGGATCAATGGTCCGGAATGGATGAATGGCGGCGAGATGGCTGTGATGGCGGTGACTTTCCGGCAGATCACGGTCCTGCCACAAACCGATGCGATCCACCTGACGTTCCGGATATTCACGCAGGCGGGGGCCACGGACGATCGTGTAGGGAGGCAATTCCGTGCGCACCCGTTGCCAGCGCGGATCGATCCTGTGGCCCAGCACCGCCGCAGCCTGGGGCAGAATCTGGGCCAGGGCGTGACAAGCCGCAAGCTGAAAACTGGCGTCACAGCCCCAGGCATCACTGCGACAGCCACCAAACTCCGGACTGACTGACACCGGCAGCGATAATGTGCCAGCAACGCTTTCCAACATCGCCCAATAGCCATTGAAAGCGCCGGTTAATAACGGCCACGCCACGCTGTTCAGAATCTCTTGGTCCATGGTCGCGCGGTAGTGCTGCCAAGCGAGCTGGGCCATCCACGCCGTACACGCCTGATCGATCATCCCGGTCCAAAAAGAACCGACGGCCTGGCAGCGGTCATCGACCGCGTGCGGCAGCAGCAGTGCATCCGCACAGCCGAAGAATCGTTCCGCATTGGCGCGCAGAGCCGGCAGCCAGGTGCGGATCAGCCGCCACAAGGGCTCCATATGGCGCGGGCAATTGGTCACCAGGCAGGCACCGTAGATCAATTCGATGTTGATATTGAAATGGTAATCATTCGACCACGGCGGAATCTGATACGATTCCATGAACGGGCCTTGCAGGGTGGCAGCTTCGCCGTGCGCCGGGGTTAATCCCGCTTGTTTGAGGAGACCCAGATCCCAGGCCTGCTGGACTACGGGATCGGGGATCCTGATGGTGGCCACGCTGTCGGCATAGTGCTGCCACCACTGCCGAACCGTCGCCGCGCGGCCACCCGCATCCTGCTGCATTGCGGTCATCCGCGTTGCGGCAATAACCGCATCGGCAGCTTCACCAGCTGACCCCAGGCGCACCGAAAGAGTCGCCCCACTTTCGCGCTGGTTCCACGCGATCGCCAGACAGCCATCCGCGGGCAGCGTCTGGCACATGCCGCCGGCGCAGGTCTCGTGCCAGGTCTGCGGCGCCGGGATCCCGCGCTGAGTCAATTCACTCTGGATCCAGGTCGCGCTGGGAATCAGTACCAGCTCTGGGGCGCGGGGTAGACCGTGCCAGGTGAGCCAGGCCACATCGTCGTCAACGCCCAGCCCGATGCTCAGATCGGCGCGAGTGCCATCGCTACCGCGACAAGCGATGTGGATGAGCCCTTCAGAGAGGCAGAAGTGGGCGTCGGCTAGTCGCCATCCTGCCGGCAAGGTGCAGCGCAGATCGCCGCCACCGAGCTGCATGGGGCGCATCCCTGCAGACCCTGTCGTGGCGTCTGGAGCCGCAAAAGCAGCGTGTAGCGCGGCCGCATCGCCTTGTTCGAGCCACCCGCGCACCTGACGATACGAAGTCCGACTGGTAAACGCATTGCCGCCGCGATGGTCCCAGAAACCAGCCCGAGCAATCGTGATGTGAAGCGTCTGGGCGTCGCCCCAGATCAACAAACCGACCCGCCCATTGCCCAACGGGATGCCGCAGTGCGGCCGCGGCAGCGGGAATTCCCAGTGCAATGTGGGTACATCGACAGCCACCGGCGCATGCATGCCCCATGGTGACGGCTTCGATCCATCTCGGTATGTGCGGCTCCCGCACCCGGTCGCAGGTTACGCGCTCAGCGCGGGGGCGCCTCCGGGCGGGTCGCTGGCGCCGCGTCCGCCGGCGGCTCGAATTCTAGCTGCGCCGCGGGCGCATCGGCGGGAATGGCAATCCAGATCCAGCGCCTACCCCAACGCCGTGCAGTCTGATGATCACCGAAGCGCAGGTCGAGGTGCAGGATGCCTTTTTTCGCGCTCTGCCGCATGGCACCGCCGGTGTCATCAATCATCGCGTAGCCGTAACCCGGCACCGACAGATAGGTGCGATAGGACAATAATTTTGGTTCGACGGCGATGCCGAAGGGTTCGTGCAGAACATTGCGGTTTATCGCAGTGCGTCCGTTCGCGTGCGTGCCACAACAGATGGCGCAGGGACAATACCCTGTGGTTAACGCTTTTGCCCAGATCATGCCTGGCGGCGGCGGCGTTACTGGCTTGGGAAACTCGATGGATTTCTCGCCAAAGACAAAGGTGCGCACGCGCTCGACCACCGCGACCTGGCTGAAGCGCATATCGAAGAGCACGCCGATGATAAAACCCATCGCTAACCCGTACGCGAGGAGCCAGGCCGTTCCCGGTTTCGTCGAGCCCCCCCACCACAACCACAACAACACCCGGACTGGCCAGGAATGCGGGGTTGGATCGAGGGCGGACATCATCGGCACTTTCCGACCCGGATCAGCTAGGCAACCCTCAGCTGGCGGGACGAGAAGCAGTCCCGCGATATGCCGCGGCCTATCGCGGGACTGCTTCGAGCAGATTGCGCACCGCCAGGGCAAGCTGAGCGGTAGTGAACGGCTTAGGCAGGAAATCTTCCCGTGCCTGCGGCATTTCCGCCACCATTCCTGGGCTGGCCCCGGCGGTCATCTGCAACGGCAAGGGATCACTATCGCCACGATAGCCCGACACGTAGAGGACCGGCACCTGCACCCCACGCTTGCGCAGTTCGGTCACCCATTCGCGACCGCCCATGGTCGGCATCAGCAGGTCGGTGATAATCAGGTCTGCGGGCTGCTGCAGCCCTTCCCACTGGACCAAGGCATCCCGACCGTCACTGGCGGTGGCGACGACATATCCCAGGTCGCGCAGCGCAAGACTGACCAATTCCCGGATCGACGGATCATCCTCTGCTAAAAGAATGCGTTGGCCGGTGCCGCGCACGGCGAGGTGCACTGCGCTTTCATCCGACTTGCCGCGGCCAACTGCGGCGGGGATATCCAGAGTAACGGTGGTTCCCCGACCCACTTCCGATTGAATGCGGATCACGCCGTGATGCTGACGGACCAGGCCGCGGCTGCTGGCCAATCCCAATCCGGTTCCCTTACCGACCGCCTTAGTGGTGAAGAAGGGTTCAAACAAGCAGGCCAGCGTCTGGGCGGACATGCCGGTGCCAGAGTCCCGAACCGCAATGCGCACGAAGCGTCCGGGCACCGCTTCCTTGTGACCGCTCAGATCGGCGGTGGTCAAGTCCACGACTGCGGTGGAGATACATAAGTCACCGCCATCCGGCATCGCATCCCGGGCATTTACCGCCACATTCACCAAGACCTGCTCCAAGGTCGTGCTGTCGGCAATCACCTGGGGTGTTTCCGGCGCGAAATCGGTGACAAAAGAGATCCGTCGCCCCAACAACGGCGCAATAAGCCGACCGACGCGTTCAATCAATCCACACGGATCCAAGGCCTGCAAGGCCACCGGCTGACTGCGTGCGTAGGCCAGCAATTGATTGGTCATCGCCGCACCGCGCCGACCGGCTTCAAGAATACGTTCCAAGGCTTGGGTGACCCGCGCGGGTTCTGCCGCATGGTTCAGGCCCAATTCGGCGTAACCCAGGATCGCGGTGAGCAGATTATTAAAATCATGCGCGACCCCACCCGCCAAACGACCGACACTCTCTTCGCGAGCGGCGCGGCTCAGCTGGGTCTCTAAACGCCGCTGATCGGTGAGGTCGAGATCGAGCCCTAAAACACCGATGATTTCGTCGCCATCACGCACTGGCGCCATGATACTTTGCAGATATCGGGGGCCCAAAGCCGTTGTCGCGGTAATGTCTGCCCGCACTACTTCGCCGGCGTGACAAGCGGCTATATTACCTTCGGTCATTGTCAATAATTCAGGTGGTATCGGGAGATCGCGTACTGATTTTCCCAGCTGATCGCCCCATTGGGCCAGGGATTCAGCATTTTGAACCACCAGCACATTATTGGCATCGCGCACCCAAAACGGGAACGGCAAACTATCGGCCGCCGCCCGCAAGCGGGCTTCGCTGGCCCGCAAGGCGCGTTGCGCGGCAATGCGTTCGCTCTGCTCGGTGGTGACCAAATACACCCCGGAACACACATTTTCGTGCCAGATCCCACGCAGACTGGTCAGATAAGGCTGGAACTTACCACCCGTGCCGAATCCTTCGACTTCGATTTCCAACGTGACCGGTACTGCCATCACCCGGTCCAGCGCTTGCTGATAAACGCCTCGGCTGGCCGGAGCTACCCAATCAATCGCCAGGGAGCCCAACACCGCCGCCACATCGAGGCCATCCAGGATCTGATTGACGTAGACAATGCGGCCAGTGCGATCTAATTGCACGATGCGGGCGGGCACCGTCGCCAGGAGATCACGCAAGGTTCCTGGGTGCTTATCGGTTCCCAGATGTCGCGGCGCCTCAGGTTCCATGCCGACACGGTAACGAGTCCACTAGCGCCGACCATGCCTAGCCTCTAAAATGGCGCAGAGGTTGCATCTGCTCTGAGCGTCCCTGCCGAGTCTGCCTCCCGCACGGCATTGCTCGAACCGCTCACGGCATACCCTGGCGCCCTCCGCATGCGCCCCCTCCTTGAAAATTATGCTGACGACGCCCGCACCCAGACCCTGCGCGAGGCCCTGATCACCGTGGCGCCCGGCGCCGACGTGGTGATCGGCAGTTGCGCGGGCAGTCTGGCCAGCGTCCTGTTGGCAGCCGCCTGCCCGGGAATCACCTGGCCACGCCTGATCGTGGCTGGCGACGCCGCGCAGGTCGTGGCCGATTGTGAAGAACTGGGCCTGAGCGCTGCCCTGCTCCCCGAAAGCGATCGCTTTGGCGCGGGCGATGAAGAGGCCCCAGCCAGCGATCATTCCGCGCACCAGCGCCGCGTCGCCGCCATCGAGGCCTATGCGGCGGGGGCCATCCTGGTCGCCACCCCGGCGTCGGTTAGCCAACCGGTGCCCGATTTGGCCCAGGTTGCAAAACAATCCATTATTGTTCGCCCCGGTGAAAATCACGACTTGCAAAAATTGGTCGATCGTCTGGTCGACGCTGGCTATCGGGTGCGCTCGGTGGTCGAAGGCCGCGGTGAATTGGCGGTGCGCGGCGGCGTCATCGATATCTATCCGTACATCGGCAACGATCCACTGCGCCTCGAATTCTTTGGCGATGAGATCGAATCGATCCGCCGCTTTGATGCGTTCACCCAAGAATCCGTGGCCAAGGCGCACGAAGCGGTTTTGGCCAGTACCGTCGGCAGTCTGGCGACGCGCAATCTCTGGGAGCAATTACCGCCCGGCCCGGTGGTGGTCTTTGCGGATCTGCCGTTACGCGGACGGTTATCTGCACCGCATGGCCGGCGGGAAGTACGTCTGGCCCGGCAATTAGAAAGCGACGCGGTCGATGGCGCCAGCGTCGGCGTCGATCGCCTGCGCGGCGATCTACAGCGCGGCATGAGCGAATTGCAGCGCATGCTCGGCGAAACCGCGGGAACACGGGCGTTATTTCTCGCCCGCAACGAAGAAGCAGACACCGAGCTGCGCCACCATTGCCAAGATCATGGCATTGAGGCCACCATCGTGGTCGGGCGCCTGGGCGCCGGCTGGCGCGATCTTGAACGCGGCTTAGTCGTCGTCCACGATTTTGAACTCGCCGCGCGCCAGGCCGCTAAGCGCCGGGTCGGCACCCGCGTCGCCGGCGGCTCGCCGCTGACCAGCTTAACCGATCTCAAACGCGGCGATCTGGTGGTGCATGTCAATCACGGCATCGCTTGCTTCCGCGGCATGGCGACCTTGGAGAAACGCGGTTATCTCGAAGATTTTCTCGAACTCGAATTTTCCGGCGGGACCAAATTGTTCGTCCCCGTCGATGTCATCGAGCTGGTGCAAAAGTACGTCAGCGCCACCGGCTCGCGGCCGGAATTATCGAAGATTGGCGGCACCGCCTGGGCCAAACGCCGCGCCAAGGCCGACAAAGCGATCGAGGACATCAGCGCTGAATTGCTGGACGCCCAGGCCAAACGCATCGCCGCTGGCGGCATCGCCTTTGCCGCTGACGGTCCATCCCAGCGTCAATTCGAGGCGGCATTTCCCTACGAAGAAACCGAAGACCAACTTTCGGCGACGCGCGAAATCAAAGCCGACATGGAACAGGCCGTGGCCATGGACCGCTTGCTGTGCGGCGATGTCGGGTTTGGCAAAACCGAAGTCGCCATGCGCGCGGCGTTCAAGGCGGTTGCCGATGGCCGTCAGGTCGCGGTGTTGGCGCCGACCACCTTGTTGGCCGAACAGCACGTGGAAACTTTTAGTGAACGTTTTGCCGGCCACCCCGCGGTGGTCGCCGGCTTAACCCGCTTTACCACCGGCTCTGATCGCAACGCGGTGCTGGATCGGGTTGCCAAAGGCGAAGTCCACATCCTTATAGGCACCCATGCTCTGCTGACCGATGCCCTGCGCTTTGCGCATCTGGGCCTGCTGATTATTGACGAGGAACACCGCTTTGGCGTCAAACAAAAGGAAAAGCTCCGCCGCCTGCGCACCGACGACGGCCTGCCGCCGGATGTGCTGACCCTGTCGGCGACGCCGATTCCGCGCACGTTGCATTTGTCACTGCTCGGTATTCGTGATATTTCCGTGCTGGCCGAACCGCCGTCAGAACGCCTGGCGGTCGAGACCCGCGTCGCCCCATGGGATGATCGACTATTGCAGACCGCGATCCGCCGCGAACTGGAGCGCAAAGGCCAGACTTTCGTCGTGCATAACCGGGTCCAAGATATTGATCGCATCATGCACAAGGTCGCAACCCTGGTGCCAGAACTACGCATCGACGTGGTCCACGGCCAGATGGAGGAAGGCCGCATCGCCCGCACTATGGATGCCTATAAGCGCGGCGAACTGCAATGCCTAGTGTCGACTTCGATCATCGAATCGGGCATCGATATCCCCAACGCCAATACCCTGTTCGTCAATAACGCCCACTTTTTCGGCTTAGCCGAATTGCACCAAATCCGCGGTCGTATTGGCCGGCATCACAATCAAGCCTATGCTTACTTTCTGGTCCCCGGCAACGCCGAGCTGACCCAAGAAGCGCGCGAACGCCTGGATGCGATTCAAGAATACGCCGATCTCGGCGCCGGGTTCAAATTGGCCATGCGCGATCTGGAATTGCGCGGCGCCGGCAATCTGCTCGGCGGCGAACAGTCCGGGCACATCGATGCCATTGGCTATGAATTGTACACGCGTCTGCTTGGCGATGCGGTGACGCGCAATCGCAACAAGGCCGCACAGTCGGATACCGCCGCCGGCCAAGCCCCACGCCCCGTCGTGAAGTCGCGCATCGAAGCGCGCAATACCCTAGGCTTGGCGGTCGATGCCTATGTCCCCGACGACTACGTCGAAGCCGCGGCGCTGAAATTCGAATTGCACAAACATCTCGATGGCTGCCGCCGCCCCAGCGATGTGCAGTCGCTGGAACGGACCATCCGCGACCGCTACGGCGCCCCGCCGCCGCCGGTGCGCCGCCTCTTCGCGGTGCGCTTACTGCGCTTGCGCTGCGCGGAACTGGGCGTCTTGCGCATTGAAGTCGGCGATCGCCAATTACGCCTGCATCTGGACGGCCCACTGCCGGCGACCTTGGCCAAGGCGAATTTACCGGAATTGGTCCATGTCCAACTCGACGGCGCGGTCTTGGTGTTGTTCGTCAAGCCGGTGTTGGAGCCCGATGTTGCGATCAATCTGCTGACGCGCCTGTTGGGCATTGAGACCGCGGCGCGAAGCGAGCCCGCCGCGCAGAAGCCGCCAGCTCCGGTGGCTGCGCAGGCGCCGATTTCGGGACACACAAAGAAACGCTAGAACGAGCACAAAATTCGGCGGCGGGGGCGGATTTTGCGCCTGGATGGTCCCCGGTGACCCAGCGGGTCGCCATCCAGGGCTGACCCTGCGGGTCCATATCGGCCTGGGTATTGTGGAGCCGATTTTACTGATCACGCATCTGTGGTTGGAACGGCGGACCCGGCCCGATTTCTTCTCCCTCGGAGGCCAGCCCAAAGCAGCCTTGCGTTCGGAAAACGCCTCCTATGCTTCGCCGCCCGCAACCCCGGAATCGGAGTCCCATGATTCGCGTTGAAGCCCGTAATGGCGAACCCCTCGAGAAGACCCTCCGCCGCTTCAAAAAGCGCTGCGAAAAAGAAGGTCTGACCAAAGACATCAAGAAGTGTCTCTATTACGACAAGCCCAGCGAGAAAAAGCGCCGGGAGTCGCGCAAGCTCGAGAAGCGCATCCTTCAGGAGCGTTCCGAAGCGAACAAGGGCTACCAGACCTTCTTCTGAAGCTGGCTGGTACCTGTCGCTAAAAAGTGCCGTCGCCTCATGGACGCCCCTTCTGCACGACGTGACGCAAGACTTGGGACCATGCCAAACCCTGTTGATCCTGCCCATCACCCAGCCCTGCCCGGCTGGGTGATTGCACGTAGCAGCTGCCCCTCGACCAATACCTGGGCCCTGGACCATCTCGACGAACTGCGCCACGGCGACTGTGTGTGGACCGAACAGCAGACCGCTGGGCGCGGCCGCGACGGGCGCACCTGGCGCAGCCCACCGGGAGTTCTGACCGCCAGTTTCATCGTCGACGCTGGCTTTCCTGAGACCCCCCGCCACGTGCCGCTCACCCGCCTGAGCCTAGCCACCGGCCTAGCCGTCATCCACGCCGTCAGCGATTTCACCGACGCCAGCGCCCTGCGCCTCAAGTGGCCCAACGACGTCGTGGTCGGGAACCGCAAACTGGCCGGCATCCTGTGCGAGACGCGGCGCAGCCACGGCGGTCGCCACGCCGCCGTGATCGGCATCGGCTGTAACCTCGCCCCGCGCTGGGACCAAGACGGCGCCAGCCTGCCATTTGCAATCGGCCCTGAGGCCCCGATTGGCCTTGACGAATTGGCAGCTGAATTGGGAGTCACGGCCACCCCCATCGCCTTTCTAATAGCTCTGCGCCGCTATCTGCTCGAAGCCGTCGGCTTATTGGCCGCCGGCACCTGGGATCCTCTGCTCAGCGAACTCCGCCAGCGCGACGCCCTGCGCGGCAGTCTGGTGCGCCTAGAAACCGGCACGGGTTTGGTCACTGGCACCGCGCAAGGTTTTGCCGATGACGGCGCGCTGCTGATTGAAAACGCCAGCGGAGTGCGCGGCTACGCGAGTGGGCATATTGGCCGCGGGTAGACCGGAGCGAGTCGGAAATTAATCCGTATCCGTTCGAGCAGGTCGTTTTTCCAGCTGTTTCACCTCAAACTGGCACACACCGGAGCGTACCTTCCACGTCGACCACAGTCAGGGCACGCGCAGGAGGCGCTTGGCCAGCATCCTCGCGGGAATGCAGACCATGAGGCAGACCACGAGGCACACCAGAATCCAACCCATATCCCAATACCAGGCGGCCCAGGCGAAGGGGCGTAGGAATGGCGGTGGCTTGGCATTCCTAATCGAAAATAACGATGCGTTGCGGCTCTACCGGGATTAGCGTGGGTATGTTCATTTCCAGTCAGGCATGCGTTTGAGCTTCCCGCAGAAGAACATGATGGCCATGCCGAATGTTTCTGCGTGACGATAGCCGCGACCCGCTCTTCAGATGGCCATGATGATGCTGTTCATCCCTTCCAGTGGTCCAGTCGAGAGGGGATGACGGCAGAAGGAGATGACGCTCTCACGTCATGATTCGATCATGTCGACGACTTTGATGATGCGCGGGATGGGCGAGCGACGGCACCAGGTCGCCCATTGTTTGAAGTGGTGGCGTGCTTCGCGAACGCCGTCACCGTCCCAGAGGCGCCGCAGGACTTCTTTCTGGGCATGTACGGTCGCGGTCTTCAATTCGCTCGGCTTGAATTTGGCGAAACTCTTCCGGTATTTCTTGGGCGGGTTCTCTTCTCTGGAGAGCGTCATTTGTCGGGCGCCGATGAGGTCGCTCCTGCCTTTGCTGCCAGCTCGCGTGCCTCGTCATTGCGGACGTCATTGAGGGCCTTGTTCCTATGCGCCACGATAGGGAAACGGTCATGGACGATGTCGGGAGCAGGCACCGGGAAGACCGACTCAACCGCCAGCCGGTAAGGATCATGCATGTCCAGGGCGATGGCTTCGACGCTCTGAAGCTGTGGTTGTGTCAGTGCTTTCAGCAAGACTTCTAGGCTTTCGCGACTGTTGCCGGGAGCCGTTCCATGGATGCTTCCGCGATCGAGGTCCATCAGCACGGTGACAAAGTTCCGACCCTTCCGGTAGGACTTCTCGTCTGCTGCCAGGTGCGGCATCGGCATCTCTTCGCGCAGCTTGAGTCCACGCGCCACCGCGCGCTCCATGATCCCCCGCGCTTCATCCCATGAGATCTGCATGATCGCACGTGCGTCCTCCACCGTCTTCGTCGATTGCAGCGCTATGATTGCCCGCGCCTCAAAGGCCATGGTCAACCGAGTGTTCGGCTCCGCCCAAGGAACCGCCACCGTTAATACCCCATGCTCAGGGCAATCGGTCCGCGGCATGGCAGTGTGAAGGAAACTCTTGGCCTGCCACAAATCCAGATGCCGCCATACGCGTTCGCCTCCGTGATCACGCACGTTGCACGACTTGCCGCAGGCCGGGCAGGGCAACTGTCCATGATGATGAGTGATAATGAACATAGACGGGTGCAAACGTCAGTCGCGCACCACAGGGCCATGCGCGGTCAGGGTTCGGTCAGGCTCCAGTCAGAAGTCAGCCGCGGCTGGCCTCGTAGGCGCGGCCGCTGCGTTTTTCCACCCAGTTCACAAAAGCGCGATTGGCTACCGCCGAGCCGCCAGGGGTCGGATAATCACCGGTGAAATACCAATCACCGGTGTGGCCGGGAATGGCCCAGCGCAGGCCTTCGACGGTTTGGAAGACGACCTCGATTTCACCAGCCCAGGTGGTGCCCTGCGGGCGCACCAGTTCGGCGATCTTGGCCGAGACCTGGGTGTCGGTGAAACCCGCGTAGATGCGTTTCACATGATTGGTCTGCGGCACCGGCGCATCGTTGGGTAAGCGTGCGGCTTCGGAGCGCGCCATTTCACTGACGCAATCGCGATAGACCTCGTCGACCAACGACATTTGTTCCTGATCGCGCAAGAGACTGATCGTCGCTTCGAAGGCGATGAATTTTCCCATCTCGGACATGTCGATGCCGTAGCAGTCCGGATATCGGATCTGCGGGGCGCTGGAGAGGACCACGATCTTGCGCGGATTAAGCAAAGTCAGCATACGCAGAATCGACTGGCGCAGAGTAGTACCCCGCACGATCGAATCGTCGATAACCGCGAGATTATCCAGGCCAGGCCGCAGAATTCCGCGCGAAATGTCATAGGCATGCGCAACCAGATCGCCGCGATCACGGTCATCGGCGATAAATGTGCGTAATTTTGCGTCTTTATGCGCTGCTTTTTCTACCCAGGGCCGGATTTGCAGAATCCGGCGCAAAGTATCCGGTTTGAGTTCGCCATGTTCCTGCAGGCGCAGAATTTCGCGTTCCTTCCATTCCGCCAACCAGCTTTCTAAGCCTTCGACGAGACCGAAATAGGCGACCTCCGCCGTGTTGGGCACGTAGCTGATCACCGTATGTTCGAGGTCGTGATCGATGGCTTTGAGCAAAGCGGGGACCAATTCCTTGCCCAGTGCTTTACGTTCACGGTAGATGTCGCGGTCGTTGCCGCGAGAAAAGTATAAGCGTTCAAATGAGCACGAGCGCCGTTCGAGTTGGGGTAGGATTTCAGTTTCACGCCCGACGCCGTGATGATCGATGATCAGGGCACAGCCCGGAGTCAGTTCGCGCACCTGTTCATCGTTGACTTCAAAGCAGGTGACCAGGGCGACGCGCTCAGAAGCCGCCGCGATGACTTCGTCATCTTCGTACCAGAACGATGGACGAATCCCGTTGGGATCACGGAAAACAAAGGAGAGCCCGTGACCGACGATGCCGCCGAGGTGGTAACCTCCGTCCCAGGGCCGCGAAGCCTTTTTCAAGACCTGGGCGAAATCCAGTTCGTCGGCGATGCGCTCCAGCAATTGTTCACCATCCTGAATCGAGTGGCGATGTTTGCGCACAATGGCTTCGTTGGCTTCATCCAGGAAATGGCCTATTTTCTCCATCACCGTCGAGGTGTCGGCGCTGCCTAAGGGATGCTGCCCCAAGGTCACCAACATGTCGAAGATCTCATGCGAATTGGTCAGATTGAAATTGCCCGCCAAGGTCAGATAGCGGCTGGGCCAGTTGGACACCCGTTCATACGGATGGCAATTGTCGATGGTTTGACCGCCATGGGTGCCATAGCGCAAATGGCCGAGATAAATTTCACCCAGCCAGGGATAAATGCGTTTGAGCTGTTCGGGATCCTTGGGCACCACGCCATCGCGGTGCAGATGTTCGAGATCCTGATGAATACTGCGCCACACGCGATCCAGGCAGTTCGGGCCAGCTTCGCGGATGCGATGATGATACCGCGCACCCTTGAGTGCCCCCTGTTTCAACACGCCAACGCCCGCGCCATCTTGACCGCGATTGCGCTGTTTTTCCATCAACAGGTACAACTTGCGCATCCCCCACAACGGCGATCCATATTTTTCATCGTAATACGCCAACGGCTTCTTCAACCGCACCAAAGCTAAACCACATTCATGCTTGATGGAATCACTCATGCTGTAACTCCATGTGGGCTTACTTGGCAGTAGCTACCTCGTCGTTGTCCGAGGTCCGAAGTCCGAGGTCCTAGGTCCTCGCATTGCGGCCAAGGTAACGACTGGCGTGATCCGTTCGGCACCGCCTCAGGCGATGACGCCTTGAACATTTCGCATGTGAACGATAACGACATCGGATGACATTCCATAACGGGTATGCGAGGACTTTGGACCTCGGACCTAGGACCTAGGACCAATGACGCAGTCATTCTCACGAAATAACCTCTCGTCCACCGACGTATGGACGAAGAACCTCAGGAATGCGAATGCTGCCGTCGGCTTGCTGATAGGTTTCGAGCAGCGCGATGAGGCAACGCGGCAGGGCCAGGCCGGAACCGTTCAGGGTCGCGGCGGGGACGGGTTTTCCTTTAGGTTCGGGGCGGTAGCGCAGGCCCATCCGGCGGGCTTGAAAGTCGGTGAAATTGGAACAGCTCGATACTTCGAGCCAGCTCGACGTACCGGGACTCCATACTTCGAGATCGTAGGTATGAGCAGAACCGAAGCCTGTATCACCCGTACACAATTCCAAGATGCGATAATGCAGACCGAGTTCACGCAGCAGGCCTTCGGCGTGGCCGCGCAGGGTCAGCAAATCGGCCTCAGCGCGATCTGGGGCGGTAATCCACACCATTTCGACCTTGTCGAATTGATGCACCCGGGTCATGCCGCGGGTACCGATGCCGGCGGCGCCAGCTTCGCGGCGGAAGCACGGGGTATGGGCGCAAAATTGCAGGGGCAGATCGGCGGCTTCGATGATCTGGCCGCGATACAGATTGGTCACCGGCACTTCGGCGGTAGGGATCAAGTAAAGATCGTCATCGGCGCATTTATAGAGCTGGTCAGCAAATTTTGGTAATTGCCCGGTGCCGGTCATGACCTCGGGGCTGACCAGATAGGGCACCGCCAATTCGGTGTAGCCGTTTTGTTCCGTATGACGGTCGAGAAAAAAGCTGATCAGGCCGCGCAGCAAGCGGGCGCCGGCGCCGCGCAGAGCGACAAAACCCGAACCGGCCAGACGCGCGCCGCCATCGAAATCAATAATGCCCAGCTTGGTGCCGAGATCCCAATGCGCCGCCGGGGTAAACGAAAAGACCGGCGCTTCACCCCAGGTTCCGGCAATTCGATTGGCGTTGGCGTCGGCACCGACCGGCACGCTGGCGAGGCAGATATTGGGCAAGCGTAACAGGGCATCGGTCAGCCCGGCTTCGACACGGATACGCTCGGCGTCGATGGCCTTGGCTTCGTCGCCCAGTCGGCGCGCCTCGTCTTTCGCCGCGGCGAGATCACCACCGGCGCGGGCGACCTGGGCGATGGCTTTAGAGGCGGTATTTACCGCCGCTTGCAGGCGTTCGCCTTCGGTTTTGAGACGACGCACGTCAGCGTCGATGGCCAACAGCTGGTCGAGGTCGACGGCCTCGCCACGGGCCTGCCAGGCGTTGCGGAAACGCTCGGGCTCCTTGCGGAGCAATCCGAGATCAATCATGAGACCCCCCAGGGGGATTCCGACGCCACCGACGCCGGCCAGCTGCACACTGGGGCGGCAATCATAGGAGGCCTGCGGCGTGAACAACCGCAGGGTCGCGCAACCCCAATTGCGCCAAAATTGCATTCAGGATGGTCCCGCGCCTCTGCGCCGGATCGCCCTGGCGGTCCGACCACGCCAGGACCCCTGTCGGCACACCCAAGTCAGCCTTGCCCCAGACGACCAGATCACCGGCCTGGGTAGGCACCACGGCCCCGGCATCGGCGGGATGGAGGTACACCACGACGTCTGCGCGGGCCCGCGCTTGGCGCACCAGATCCTGGCCAGCGGCTTCCAGGGCATCGTCGGTCGCGCGTAGTCCGGCGGAATCGATCAGACGCAGGCGCCAGCCCGCATGGTCGACCACGGCGGCGACCAAGTCGCGGGTGGTTCCGGCCTGATCGCTGACCAGGGCGCGCCGGTGTCCGCAGCAGGTATTTAAAAGCGTGCTCTTGCCGGCATTGGCCGGACCGGTGATTAGCACCAGCGGTTGTCGGCGCAGAAATTCAGTGGCGAAGGGCGGAGGCTGGTCGTTTTTTTGCAAGAGCCAAGCCACCGCCGCCGGTGCTGGCGCCTGGGCCAGGGCGGTCCAGGGGTCGGAATTGTCCACCTGCTTTTCCTGCCACCCGAGCGCCGTGCAGGCAGCGCTTACAGCGGCGCGCATGCCGGGCCCGCCATGGACATGCAATTCCGCTTCGGTGTCGCTGAGCCGCAAACACAGCGCTTCATCCACCACCGCATCGTTGGCATCGCGCACGACCACCAGGGCGACCCGGCCCACCTCGGGCCAGCGGCGCAGCAGGCGCGGACCGCAATCACAGCGCAGCACGGCGATCGCACTGGCCGCCGCAGGAGTCAACCAGGTAAATGAGCGCACCCGCGCATCTGACCCACGAACTGCGCCGGCGAAAGGTGTCAGCGGCGTCAGCGGTGGCGACGGGTGCTGGCGGCCTTTTTCGCCGCGGTCGAACGCTTGACCGCCTGTGCTTTCGCGCGCTTGCGCCGCGTTTCCACGCCTTGCCGCGCGGATTTGCGCCGCTTGGCGGCTTTGCGGGCCTTGGTCTTTTGGCCTTTGGTCACACGCGCCCGGGTCTTGCGGCGCTTGGCCAAGGCCGAGCCGTCATAGGTGCGGTCGCCGGTGATAGTGCCGTCGGCGGCGTGGATCACGACCTGGGATAAGGGATGCCCTTTGGCCAGAGCCGTGGCTGCTGTCACCGCTGCCTTTTTACTGGTGCAGAGTACGCTGGCCCGGCGGGCCCTGCCCCGGCGCACCTGCCAGCCCGCTTCCGCCGGTAGGACATGATATACGATACGGACCGGCATGATGGCGTCCCCCAGATAAGTCGCACGGTAGCACGCGTGATGAAAAATTCACGCGCTTCCTGATCGGCAAGCGCACGCTCTTTCCCTCAGCGGCGCTCGCCGGTGTCGAGCATGACGCCGAGCATGACGCCGAGCGCGACCGCATTGCGGCGATCTATGGTCTCATCGAGATCCGGCGTCATGTCGAGCAGATAGCGATCCAGCAGGGTAAAGCGCCGATTGAAGCGCCCGACCACGCGGCCATCCGCACCCAGGAACAGATAATTCCGGCACAGGATGCCCAACAAAGGACCCAAGAGCCGGCGCACCAAGGCCAGGACCACGTGGTCTTCGACCACCGTACATAAAATATCTCCATCCGGGGCACGACAAGTCCAAGTCCGGCGCAGCAAATTGCCGAGATAATTCTTGCGCAAGCGGGCGAGCAATTTTCCATCGTGGTCTTCGATGGTGAACGTCGCGATGATCGGCTGGAAATCACGGTCCTGACGTACCCGCACGAGGATCCGGTCATCAGCGGCCGCCTGTAACGAAACATCCCGACGGCCTGCGAGCATGCGCCCGATCAGAATCGCCACCGATGTCGCCGCCATCATATCGGAAAAAATGATCGCCATCACATAATCCTCGCCCAGGGACAAATCCAAGGCGACTAAACACGCCGCAACCACTAGAAAACCCGAGGCCGCAGCACAGGCAACGATGATTGTCGCCATCACCCGCGCTGGCCGTTGCACATGCAGCAGCAGGACATCATCGGCGGAGCGTACGTCGTAACGTTCATTCCACGCCAAGTGGCGTTGCCGGAGCAAAAAACGGTCATGCGCAAAAGGCTCATTGGCTCGCCGCCGCACCACATCCGTCACTGCCACCCGTTCGACCTGACCAGTCGGGGCGCTGAACAGATTCGGCTCGCCAGATGAGGCCGTGGACGCCATGGGGAAACCCATGCGCAGGGGGTGACGGGGGACAATGGTGGTGGAGGCGCCGGGCCGTTTCGTGGCTGGATATGCAACGTTCGAGTCCGCAGCGACGCAGAGCGTCACGTACCGGGTGGGCTGCAGGCTAGGCGCATCGCCGAGGATTGCGCGATTGCGTGATTGCGAGATAGCCAAATCCCGGTGCGCGATGCTCTGCGTCGCCCGGACGGACAGCGATCACGATCGCGTTAACACCACACGTCGGCCCAAATGTGACCGCATATGCTCGCGCTCAGTGGCTACACCACGTGCAGCATAAACCGCTTGGGGCTGTCGACAGGCGAAGCGGGCAGCAGGCCGCAACGCGGCCTGCTGGTGTTTCCGCAATGGGCTCAATGAGCCATTGCGGAAACACCTCCCCCTTTGCCTTTTTCCTTCTTCCACGCGGCGTCGGCTTTGGCGTTTTCGCCATATTTGCCGGCGGCGTACGCGGCGGCCATTTGCGCCAGGGTCACGGTGGGGACGCCGGGGGCGTGACCAGCTTGGCCGAATTGACGCATGCGTTCTTCGACAATGACCTGCATCGCCGCGCGGGCCGGGGTGAGATAGCCGCGGGGATCGAATTCAGCGGGGTTTTCGACCAGGAATTTGCGGATGGCGGCGGTGATGGCGAGACGGTTGTCGGTATCGACGTTGATCTTGCGCACGCCGGCCTTGATGCCGCGTTGGATTTCTTCGACCGGAACGCCGTAGGTTTCCTTGATCTTGCCGCCGTATTTATTGATCTCATCGATCAAATTCTTGGGCACCGAGGACGAACCATGCATGACCAAATGACAATTCGGGATCTTGGCGTGGATTTCTTCGATGCGCTTCATCGCCAGGACGTCGCCGGTGGGCTTCTTGGAGAATTTATAGGCGCCGTGGCTGGTGCCCATGGCGACGGCCAAGGCATCGATACCGGTGCGCTGGACGAAGTCGACCGCCTGATCGGGATCGGTGAGCAGCTGATCCATGGTCAGCTTGCCTTCGGCGCCGTGGCCGTCTTCTTTTTCCCCTTCGCCGTGTTCGAGCGAACCGAGCACACCGAGTTCACCTTCGACGCTGACGCCGAAGCTGTGCGCGATATTCACCACTTCGCGGGTAACGGCGACGTTGTAGTCGTAGCTAGCCGGAGTCTTGCCGTCGTCTTCGAGCGAGCCGTCCATCATCACCGAGGTGAAACCCATGCGGATGGCGCTGATGCAGGTGTCGGGCGCGTTGCCGTGATCCTGGTGCATGACCACGGGGATTTCCGGGTACAGTTCAATCGCGGCTTCCATCAGTTTGGCGAGGAAGACATCGTTGGTGAACTTGCGCGCACCGCGGCTGGCCTGAACAATGACCGGGCTCTTTGTGGCGCGAGCGCCTTCCATGATCGCCTGGATCTGCTCCATGTCGTTAACGTTCAAAGCGACAACGCCGTAGTTGTTAGCAGCAGCGTGATCAAGCAAAGGGCGGAGCGGAATAAGGGCCATGGATAGTCCAACGGGCTGAGGTTTAGGCGGGCGGGTACACTAGCAAAAGGTTGTGGGTTCGGAAGTGATGAAGTTCACTGGACTACTCGCCTGTCCGAAGTCCTAAGCCGCAGGTCTGACAGAATGTCCGACGTCCGAGTCCGAGGTCCTAGGTCCCGCAGGGAGGCAGAGAATCTACGTGGTTAAATAATAGTGCGCGCAGTCAGCGCCGAACAATGCAGCATGATGCGACAAAAAACTTCCGCGGCCGATACCGGTTTTCGCCGCGATCCTACAAACTGGACCGAGGCCTTCGGATAATGGACACAGGGCCACCAGTTATGATATCCACACAATTTACCTACCCGGCCTGGCACAATAGACCTAGGACCTCGGACTTCGGACTCCGCAAAATAGACGATTCTTTGGTTCGTAAACCCAAGGAAAGAAAAAGCAGCAATGAAACTAGGACCTAGGACCCTTCACAAAAAAGAAGCCACCGTCAAAAAGACGGTGGCCCCATACTGGCACAAGGCCAACGACTGATATCAGACCAGTTCGAAGAGCGCGATCGGCGAGCGGTCGCCGAGGCGATAACCCGCTTTGTAGATGCGGGTGTAGCCACCGGAACGTTCCATGTACTTCGGGCCGATCTCGGCGATCAGCTTTTGTACGGCCCCGACGTTGTGCAGCTTCTGCATGGCCTGGCGCTGATAGTGCAGCTTGGCGGCCGGTTCGGTCGCGAGGTGCGCTTTCTTGGCCAGGGTGATGCAGCGTTCGGCGAGGCGGCGGGCCTCTTTGGCCTTGGGAACGCTGGTCTGGATGCGACCGTGCTCGATGAGCGAGACCACGAGATTGCGCAGCAACGAAGCGCGGTGCTCCGAAGTGCGGCCCAGTTTACGGTGATCGACGAGATGGCGCATGACAGGTGTCCAGTGTTCGAGGGCGTCGTGGGCAGCGGAAAGCTACCGGAAGCGTGAGAAACCCGAAGTGGTTCAGACTTCGGCTTTTTGGGTGAGGCGCATGCCGAAGGAGAGACCGCGGTCGGCGAGCTTCTTCTTCAGTTCTTTGGTCGCGAGCTTGGTCAAGTTCCGGATCGCCGAAACTTCACCTTCGTCCATGACCACCAGATCACCAACCAACTTGATGTTGGCGGCGCGCAAGGCGTTCTCGGTGCGAACCGAGAGATCCAAGGCAGTAATCTGCTTGGCAAGCAGCGTGGTGCGTTCGATATCGCCTTCGATGACCATGTCGCCCAGGGCACTGACTTCGAGGTCGCGGCCGAGTTCGAAATACTTCACGAACGGATTCAAATGCTTGCGCAGGATGTTGGTCGCTTCGACCAAAGACAACTCGGGGGTGATCGAACCGTCAGTCCAGATTTCCAGATCGAGCGATTCGAAGTCGGTCCGCTTGCCGAGGCGAGCAGGGTTAACGTCAAAAGCAACGCGCTGGACGGGGCTGTAGATCGAGTCGACCGCGATGGTGCCGACCGGGGCGCCATCGATGCGCTGCGCTTCGGCGGGCACGAAACCGCGACCGCTGCCGACATCGAGTTCGAGCACGAAGCGGACGTCTTTAGTCAGCGTCGCCACGACCAGATCGGGATTAATAATCTCGACGTCCTGGTGCGGGGTGATGTCGCCGGCAAGCACGGGGCCCGCCGATGATTTTTCGAGACGGATAACCACGTTCTCGTCGCTATGCAAACGCAAGCGCAGACGCTTGATGTTCAACACGATCTGGGTGACATCTTCGTAGATGCCGTCCAGCGTGGTGAATTCATTATTCGCACCTTGGATGCGGATCGAGCGCACAGCTGCGCCCTGAATCGAACTCAGCAGGACCCGACGCAGGCTGTTCGCGATGGTCGTGGCGAAGCCGCGTTCGAAGGGTTCGGCGTGGAACTTGGCATAGTTAGCCAAGCCCGAACCGTCGACTTTGTCGACCCGAGTTGGGAGTTCGAAACCGCGCCAGCGAATACGCATGAAGGCCTCCGGAGGGAGTTCAGAGAATCGTGAGAGAAAAGGGGCAAGTCGGGGGCTACAAGTCGGAGCTCAAAGCCCGACTTAGACGCGACGCTTCTTGCGCGGACGGCAGCCGTTATGCGGCAAGGGGGTCACGTCCATGATCGCTTTGACGGTAATACCGCTGTTGATCAGGGCACGGATGGCGCTTTCGCGACCAGCGCCGGGGCCGCGGACGCGGACTTCGGCTTCCTTGAGCCCCATCTTGCCGGCCTTGTCGGCGGCTTTTTCCATCGCCAGCTGGGCGGCGAAGGGCGTCGACTTACGACTGCCCTTATAGCCGATCGAACCGGCGGATTCCCAGGTTGCGACCTCGCCATTGGCGTCGGTAAAGGTGATGATGGTGTTATTGAAGGTCGAATTGATATGGACGATGCCATTACGCAACGTCTTCTTCGCCTTCTTCTTCGCATATGCCATGGAGTGTTTTCCGTATTCCGATTACTTGCGGAGGATCTTTTTGTTGGCGACGGTCTTGCGCTTGCCCTTGCGGGTACGCGCATTGGTGCGCGAACGCTGACCGCGGACCGGCAGGCTGCGCGCATGGCGGAAGCCACGGTAGCAACCGATCTCCTTGAAACGCTGGACGTTGGCCTGGATCTCACGGCGCAGCGCGCCTTCGATCACATAGTTGGCCTCGATGTACGACACCAAGCGACCAAGCTCTTCTTCGGTGAGCTGGTAGGCGCGCTTATCCTGGGGGATTTCGCACTTATCGCAGATGATCTGGGCCTGATGCAGCCCGATACCATAGAGATACGCCAAAGAGTAAGGCGTTTTCTTGTTGTTCGGGATGTCGACGCCGAGGATACGAGGCATGGTGGATTATTCCTGTGCAGAGAAACGGGGACGATCAGCCCTGGCGCTGTTTGTGATTGGGGTCGGAGCAGATCACGTAGACCTTACCCTTGCGGCGGATGATCTTGCAGTTTTCGCAACGACGCTTGACGGACGATTGGACTTTCATGAGAGACTCCGCTTTCAGGCTTCTCGGTAAACGATGCGACCCTTGCTGAGGTCGTACGGTGAGAGCTCGATGGTGACTTTATCGCCGGGTAGGATCCGGATGTAGTTCTGCCGGATCTTGCCCGATATGTGGGCAAGGATGTCGTGCGTGGCGCCGCCGGGCATCTGCACGCTGACTTTGAAGCGTGCGTTGGGCAGGCTTTCCTTGACCACTGCTTCGAGCCGGATGTTGTCTTCTTTGGCCATGGGTATCTCAGAACCGCTTTGCGGTTTTCTTGGAACCGGCCATCAGACCGCCCAGGCCTTTGCTGGGACCACCAGTGGCGGGCGCGCCAGCAGCGGCGCCGAGACCCTGGTATTGTTGGGCAAGGAAGAACGAGGCGACCTTTTGCATAATGTCGAGCGAGACGCCGACCACGATAAGCAGACCGGTCCCCTGCATCAACGAGTGTCCCCCTGCGCCCAGGATGCCTTCACCGATCAACTCCGGAACAATTGCGATCGCAGCAAGAAAGACGGCGCCGACAAAGGTGATCCGCAGCATGTGAAAGCGAAGGAATTCGACCGTATTGCGACCCGGCTTAATGCCACGGACGAAGAAACCCGCCTGCTTGAAGTGATTGGCGAGATCGTTGAGGTCGAAAGTGATGCTGATGTAGAAAAAGGTAAACGCGATGATCAGCGCAGCAAAGACATAGCGATAACCCGGAGTGCCATACCCGAGAAAGCTGCCGGCCTGCAAGAGCGGAAGCGCAGCGACATAGCCGAGGACGACCATGACCGGCGACGCGAAAATAACCGGGATGACGTTGGCCTGGTTCAACTTGAGCGGCAGGGTGGTGGCGGCACCGCCGTAAACTTTATTGCCTTGGATGCGGCGCTGCTGTTCGAGCGGGATTTTCCGTACCGCTAGCACCACGACCACGATCGCGGCGATGATGGCGATCGACAGCGCGATCACGAGCAGGTATTCGGGCAACTGCCCCTCAAAACCGGAGAATGCGCGGGGGATCGAGGAGAGAATGCCGATCATGATAATGATCGAGACCCCATTACCGATACCGAACTTGGTGATCTGCTCCGACAACCACAGCAGGACCATGGAGCCCGTGGTGATGACCAGCGTACTTTGGATGATGAACTGGAAGCGGGTGTAATCCGAGCTGACCAAGGTACCTTCTTCAACATTGTACAGCGCCATGGAGGCCATCGCAGCTTGGATCAGACAGAGGACCAAAGTGGCGTAGCGGGTATACTGGTTAATCTTGCGACGACCGCCCTCGCCTTCCTTTTGCAACTGCTTCAGCGCGGGGAAACTGGTCGTCAAAAGCTGCATAATAATGCTGGCTGAGATATACGGCATGATGCCCAGACCAAAGATCGAGGCATTGGCGATGGCGCCACCGTTGAACATGTCGGCGTAGGCGAGGATCTTGCCGAGGGCGCTATCGTTATCGCCACCGACGAGATGACTCAGCGCCTGGAATTCGACCCCGGGAATCGGCACGAAGACACCCAATCGGTACACCACCACCCCCAGAAGGAAGGTGATGAAGAACCGTCGCATGAGCTCGCGCACCGGATTCGAACTGAGATCGCGATCAGCCATGGAATCAGGCGACCTTGCCGCCAGCGGCTTCGACCGCGGCCTTGACCGAGGCGGTAGCCTTGACCTGGACGTCGAGCTTACGCTTGAGTTTGGCGTCGGTTCCGGCAACCAGCTTAGGCAGCTGATTATTGCCGATTAAACCGGCGGCTTGCAGGGTGTCGGCCGAGATCACATCACCTTTGACGCGCTTGAGCGCATCGGTGAGCTGAATCGCGACGTACGCGACGCGGGTCGCCACGTTGCTGAAGCCGCGCTTGGGCAGGCGCATCCAGAAGGGAAATTGACCGCCTTCGAAAAGCGGACCCTTGTTGAGCTTACCGCCCGTACGCGAGCCTTCACCCTTGGAACCGCGACCACCGGTTTTGCCGGTGCCCGAGCCGATTCCGCGAGCGAGGCGGATCTTGACCTTGCGGCCGGTATCCGTCGAAGTGATGTCTTGCAAATTCACAGCTCAACCCCTCGCATTTCTTGGACCTGCTGGCGCGTGCGCAGACGTTCGAGCGCATTGATGGTCGCGCGGATCACGTTGATTGGATTCCGGCTGCCGTAGGACTTGGTCAAAATGTTATGCACGCCCGCTTTTTCGAGCACAGCGCGCACCGATTTACCAGCGATAACGCCGGTACCAGGCGCAGCCGGGATCAGGCGGACCTTCGAGGCGCCAGCGTGACCTTCGACTTCGTGCGGCACGGTGCCTTCGATGATCGGGTACGGCTTGACGTTCTTTTCACCATCGCGGACGGCCTTGTCGATCGAAAGGGCGACGTCCTTGGCCTTGCCCTTGCCGAAGCCGACTTTGGACTTGCCGTCACCCAGGACGACGAAGGCCGCGAAGCTGAAACGCTTGCCGCCTTTCATGACCTTCGCGCAACGATTGATCTTGACCACGTCCTCGGCGTAGAGCTTGGAACGGCTCTCGCGCTGTTGGGGGCCGCCCGTGCGAGGACCGCGCCGGCCGCGATCATTTCCACGATCACCGCCTTCGCCGCCTGTGCTGGTGCCGCTGTTGGTGTTACCGGCCTGATCTTTGCCGCCGGTTGCGGGCCCACGTTGCCTAGCCATGTGATCAAACGTCCTGGTGAAAGGGAAGAAAATCGAAACCGCCCAGAATCTGGAGGGCCCGACACGTTAAGGAGAAGGTTAGAATTGCAAGCCCTGGGAGCGCGCGCCATCGGCGAACGCGGCCAGACGGCCACCGTATTTGCGGCCATTGCGGTCAAAAACGACGGCCTTCAAGCCACCCGCCACGGTCTTGGCCGCGAGGGCCTCGCCGATGGCCTTGGCCTGATCCATAGGACCCAGGTCCTTGACCTTGTCGCGCAGGTCCTTGGAGACCGTACTGGCGGCAAACAGCGTCTTGCCGGAGAGGTCGTCGATGACCTGGCCGTAGATGTGTTTTTCGCTGCGGTACACCGACAGCCGGGGACGGCTGGCGTCGCCCGAAACGGTCTTGCGGATACGCGCCTTTTTGGTCGCGATCGCTTCCCATTTTTGGAATTTCTTTTCCATGACTCGCTGCTTTCTCGCTGTGGATCGTGCTGGGGGACTTCGCTAAAGTCCGACTTACTTCTTGGCGCCGCCAGCGGCCGATTTGCCAGCCTTGCGGCGGACGACTTCGTCGCTGAACTTAATGCCTTTGCCCTTGTAGGGCTCAGGCTTGCGCACGGCGCGGATCGCGGCGGCGATCTGGTGCACGCGCTGCTTATCGATGCCGGTCACGCTGATCTTGGTGTTATCCGCGACTTCGACTTTGACGCCGTCGGGAATGGCCACTTCGATGGTGTTGGCAAAGCCAACGTTGAGAGCAATGACTTTGCCGCGGATCTGGGCTTTGTAGCCGACGCCAACGACTTCGAGGCTCTTTTTATAACCCTTGGTCACGCCTTCGATCATGCCGGCGACGAGCGCGCGGGTGGTGCCGTGCATGGCGCGGCTGAGCTTTTCATCGTCCTTGCGGGCGATGGTGAGCACACCCTTATCGATCGACGCGGTCACCGCGTCGTGGATGGCCAGACTGAGACTGCCCAGGGGACCCTTGCAGGTCAGGCTCGTGCCGGAGACCGACACGTCGACGCCCTTGGGGAGGCTGATAGGTTGCTTGCCGATACGAGACATGAGTGTTTCCTTTATGCCTGCTCACTGCACCTGGCAGAGAATTTCGCCGCCGAGGTTCTGCTTGCGACAGTCCCGGTCGGAAAGAATTCCATGCGAGGTGGAGATGATGGCGATGCCTAAACCACGAATGACCGGACGGATCTGACTGCGACGCGCATAGACCCGGCAACCCGGAGTGCTGATTCGCTTGATTTCGTTGATCGCGCGCTGGCCGTTGGGGCCATAACGCAATCGGACCTGAATAGTGCGGCCCGGCTTGGTATCGAGGGCGTCGAAGCTATTAATATAGCCCTCGCGCTTCAATACGTCGAGAATGCCGACTTTGATGGCAGAATGCGGAATGGTCACTGTTTCCTTGTTGGCCATAAGGCCATTCCGGATAACGGTCAACATATCGGCGATGGGATCGGTGCAGCTCATGGATACATCCCTGAATTTCGGTTACCAGCTGGCCTTGGTCACGCCGGGCAATTGGCCGGCATGAGCAAGAAGGCGAACCTGATGACGGCAGATGCCGAAGCGGCGGAGGTTGCCGTGCGAGCGCCCGGTGATGGCGCAGCGGAAGTGCAGGCGCGTGGGCGAAGCGTTACGCGGCAGCAGCGAGAGCTGCGCGCGGGCTTCCATGCGCTCTTCAAGGGAGAGCGTCATGTTTTTGCTGCGAATGCGCAGGCTATCCCGAAGGACTTTGTGCTTGGCGCATAGCTTGGCGCGCTTCACTTCACGGGCGAGTTGCGAGGTCTTTGCCATAGGGGATCCTTATTTCGCCGCCGCTTGTTCGCGGAAGGGGAAATTCATCAGCTTGAGCACATCGTGCGACAGCGCGGGGTTCGAGTTCCGCAAGCAGATGGTGATGTTGAGACCTTGGTTATGTTCCAACTTGTCGAGAGTGATCTCGTGGAACAAAGCCTGCTCACGCAGACCCAGGTTAAAATTGCCCTGCTTGTCGAAAGCCTTGGGGCTGATGCCGCGAAAGTCGCGAATACGCGGGATGGCGATGTTGATGAGCTTGTCGAGGAAGCTCCACATGCGTTCACCGCGCAAGGTGAGGCGGGCGCCAATCTTCATGCCTTCGCGGGATTTGAAGTTGGCGACTGACTTTTTGGCCTTGGTGATGGCAGCGCGTTGGCCGGCAATCAAGGACAGATGTTCAGAGACCACATTCAGAATCTGGCCATCCTGGATGGCGCGGCCGACGCCCATGCTCAAGCAGATTTTCTCGAGCTTGGGGGCGGCGAAACGATTGGTGATGCCATGCTGATCACAAAGGGCTTGTAGGCCTTCGGTGAATAGCTCTTTGCTGGACTTTTGCAGGGTCAGGGTAGCCATGGGAACCTCAGACGTTGGCGGACACAAAGATGTGGCCGCTCTTCTTGCTTACTCGCACGGTTTTGCCCTTTGCGTCTTTTTCATGACGGACGCGAGTGGCCTTGCCGGTGGTCGGATCGACCAATGCGAGGTTGCTGATGTGGATAGGGCGCAGCTTTTGGGTGCGACCGCCGGCGATTTGCGCCTGCGGATTTGGCTTCACGTGCTTGGTGTCGTAGATGGCAGCTTCGCCATCCAACAAGACACGCTGCTCAAGCGGGAACACCTTTAAGATGGTGCCCTGCTTGCCCCGGGTCTTGCCGGTCAAGACAACCACGAGGTCGCCTTTACGGACATGCGCCTTGGGGGCGTGGGTCGGAAGATGTTTTTTCACTTTGCTCGGCATGACACAGTCCTCAGACGACTTCGGGAGCGAGGGAGACGATCTTCATGTAGTTGCGCGCACGCAACTCACGGGCGACGGGCCCAAAAATACGGGAGCCAACCGGATTGCCGTCCTTGTCGATCAGGACGACGGCATTCGAGTCGAAGCGAACGTAGGATCCGTCTTCGCGGCGAATCGGCGCTGCGATGCGCACGATAACCGCCTTACGGACTTCTTTCTGCTTCACATCGGCGTGGGGAATGGCCTTTTTGATGGACACAACGATGATGTCGCCGATCGAGGCGTAGCGGCGATGCGAACCGCCGAGCACCTTGATGCACATCGCTTTCTTGGCACCGCTATTGTCGGCGACATCGAGCATGGTCTGCATCTGAATCATGGTGGCGTTCTCTTTGACGGATCTTTGAAAAGGGGATTGAGCGGGATCGGATGCAGCAGCAGCCGGCTCAGATGGCGCGGGTGATCACTTTGACCAGGCGCCAGCGCTTGGTCTTCGACAAGGGCCGGGTCTCGATCAGTTCAACCGTGTCACCGGTCTTGGCGTCGTTGGTTTCATCGTGGGCGTGGAACTTCTGGTTCCGCTTGATGAACTTGCCGTACATGGGATGGCGGACCTGATCGGTGACCTGGACCACTATCGACTTGGTCATCTTGTCGCTGACCACTTTGCCGATGACGCGCTTGCGGGCGCCGCGGGTGTCAGTGGCGGCCGGGGCCGAAGTGACCGAAGTGGCCGAATTGTCAGTAGCGGCGGTACTCATGCCTTGACCTTCTTCTCGCTGATGATGGTTTCCAGGCGCGCAATCTGGCGCCGGACTTGACGGCGCTTGCCGCCCAGGCCCTTGCCTTCGGCGACCGAAGCGATGCGACCCTGGAACAGGGTGGCTCGCAAATCGGCCATTTCTTTACTCAGGTCTTCAACAGACTTGGCGCGGATCTCTGCCTTAGCGGTGCGCTTCATACCTTGACTCCTTGACGCTTGATCATCCGCATCCGCAGGGGAAATTTGGTGGCTTGGCGACGCAAGGTCTCACGCGCCATTTCTTCGGTAATACCGGCGAACTCGAAGATCACCGTACCGGCGTCGATCTGGGCTGCCCAGAAGTCGACTTCACCTTTTCCTGAACCCATGCGTGTTTCAGCAGGCTTCTTAGTGTGCGGGGTATGGGGAAAGATCCGAATCCACAGCTTGCCCATGCGGCCCAAGTAGTGGGCAGCGGCAACGCGGGCTGCTTCGATTTGGCGGGCGCTGAGCGTTCCGCTTTCGAGCGCCTGCAGACCGTATTCACCGAAGGCCAACTTATTACACGTCTGGGCGACGTGATCAAGCCGGTGGCTCCGCGTGTGCTGCTTGCGGAATTTCACATTGGAGGGAAGCATCGCCATGACTGTTTACCTCAGTCCTGCTTCTGGTCGGCATAGCGACCATGGTTGATCCACACGCGCACGCCGATACTTCCGGCCTGGGTGTTCGCTACGGCATAACCGTAGTCGATCTTCTTGTTCAAGGAGTTCAGCGAGACGCTGCCCGCTTTTTCGGTTTCGGTGCGCGCAATTTCATTACCGCCCAAACGACCGCTGACCTTGATCTTGATCCCCAGAGCGCCTTCGCGCATGGAGTTCTCGATCGCACGCTTCATCGCCCGGCGGAAACTGCCGCGGCGCTCGAGCTGATCGGCGACATTTTCGGCGACCAACTGGCCAGACAGGTCGGGCTTGCGCACTTCCTGAATATTGACCTTGATCGGCTGCCCAGCTTTTTCTTCCAGGCTCTTGGTCAGGGCGTCGATTTCGGCGCCGCGCTTGCCAATGATCACGCCGGGACGACCGGCATGCAGGGTGATCGTGGTGCGATCGGTCTTGCGTTCGATCTCGATCTTCTCAATGGCCGCGCTCTTGAAGCGGGTTTTGAGGAAGGTGCGCAGTTCGTAGTCCTGCTTGACGAAGGCCGCATACTGGGCGTTGCCATGCGCGTACCAGGTGCTGCGGTGCGGCTCGGTGATCCCGATGCGGAAACCCAGCGGATTGATCTTGTGGCCCATATCAGGTTCCCTTCTCCGCAGTGGTGTCCGTCTTGGCTGATTTCACAGCGCCCTTGTCGGCAGGCTTTTGGTCAGCCGATTTGTCCGCCTTCTTGGTGCGGGGCTTGACCACTTTCGCTTCACCACGGGCAACCGTGATGTGGAAGTGGCTGCTGCGCTTTTTACGGCCAGCAACGCGACCGCGTGAGGCGGGGCGCCAGCGCTTGATGGTGAAGCCGCTGTTGACGCGGGCTTCGACGATGACCAGGTCCATGGGGTCGAGCCCGCCCTGATCCGCCGCATTGGCGACGGCGCTTTCGATCACCTTTTTGATGATCGCGCTGCCACGACGCAGCTCGAAGCCGAGGATGTTCAGAGCTTCCTCAACCCGCTTGCCGCGGATCAGGGTCGCCGAAAGGGCTGCCTTACGTGGGCTGATGCGCACGTTCTTGGCGACGGCGGTGAAGCGCATGGCGGAACTCACTTGCTCTTCTTGTTGCCCGCGTGACCGCGGAAGGTGCGAGTAATGGAGAATTCACCCAGCTTGTGCCCGACCATATTGTCGGTGATGAACACTTGACTGAAGGTCTTGCCGTTGTGGACCGCAAAGGTGTGGCCGATGAAATCGGGCACCACGGTACAGGCACGGGACCAGGTCTTGATGGGTTGCTTCTGTCCGTTCGTCTTCTGGGTCTCGACCTTGCGGAGGAGCTTGATGTCGACGAAGGGACCTTTGCGGGAACTGCGGCTCATACGATCCTCACTCAGGCTTTCGGTGCACGGCCATCACGGCGGCGGATGATGAAGATGTTATTGCGATTCTTACCGGTGCGCGTCTTGACGCCGTCCACCAAGCCCCACGGCGAGCAGTGGGCGCGACCACCGTTGGTGTGGCCTTCACCACCACCCAGCGGATGCGCGATCGGGTTCATGGCGTTGCCGCGAACGGTCGGGCGGATACCCAACCAGCGGCTACGACCGGCCTTGCCCAAGTTACGGGCGCTGGCGTCGGAACGACCAACCTCGCCGATCGTGGCGCGGCAGTCGGCGTGGACCTTGCGCAACTCGCCCGAAGGCAGTTGCAGAATGGCCCACTTACCATCGAGCGCCATTAACCGCACGTAGGTGCCGGCCGAACGGGCGAGCTGGCCGCCGCGTCCGGGCTGGAGCTCGACGTTATGCACGTTGAGGCCCTGCGGGATATTCTTCAGGAGCATGGCATTGCCGACATTGGGGTCGACCTGCAAGCCACTGACGATGTGCATGCCGACGTTAAGATCCTTCGCCGCGAGGACGTAGGCCTTTTCGCCATCGGCGTAATGGATCAGCGCGATGCGGCAGTTGCGGTTGGGATCGTATTCGATCGCCTTGACTAGGCCCTGGACGCCATCTTTATTGCGCTTGAAGTCGACCATGCGGTAGAGACGCGCGTGGCGTCCACCCTTATGGCGGACGGTGATGCGGCCGTGATTATTCCGGCCAGCATCATAGCGAATGTGTTCGCAGAGCGACTTTTCCGGCTTGCCTTTGGTGATCTCGGCAAAATCCGGGATCGTGGCAAAGCGGGCGCCGTTCGATGAGGTATGAAGTTTGCGGTAACCCATGACTTAGACCCCTTCAATCTTTTGGTCGGCAGCAACGGTCACGAGGGCCTTTTTCCAGGGCGAGGTTTCGCCGATGGATTTGCCGCGACGGACCGCTTTCGAGGGCATGATGAGCGTGCGCACGGCGGAGACTTTGACTTTGAACAAGGTCTCGACCGCTTTGCGGATCTCGGTCTTGTTCGCCCGACGGTCCACTTCGAACGTGTACGTGTTGTGTGCGTTCTGAAGGTACACCGACTTCTCGGTCACCACGGGGCGCTTAATGATGTCGTAGATCTGCATGATCAGGCCTTCTTCAGCTCGCCGACCAGGGCTTCCAGGGCGGCTTTGGTGAAGACGAGGCGGGCGTTAACCAGCACCTCGCCGGCATTGAGATCCTGACGCGAGGCGATCGACACCCGGGGGATGTTGCGCGCACTCAGGTACAGGTTGGGCTGATGCCCTTCGCTGACGATCAAAGCCTTGCGGCCGGTCGCACCGAGCTTGCCGAGCAGGCCAGCCACGGTTTTGGTCTGGGGCTTGTCGAGGTCGAGACCGTCGACGGCAACGATGCCACCCTGTTCCAAACGATAGCGCAGGCTCGACAGATAGGCGATGCGGCGCTGACGTTTGGGCAGTTGATAGGCGTAATCGCGGGGATCGATGTGATGGGCACGGCCACCACCAACCCACTGCGGACTACGGGTCGAACCCTGGCGGGCGCGGCCGGTGCCCTTTTGGCGCCACGGCTTTTTACCGCCGCCGGCAACCATAGCGCGATTTTTGGTCGCATGGGTGCCCTGGCGTTGGCTGGCCAGGTGGGCGATGAGGGCCTCTTTCAGGAGGCCGCGGCGCACGGTCTTGTCGAGCAAGGCGGGATCGAGTTCGATCTCACTGAGCTTAACGCCGGCAACATCATAAACGGGAATGGCAGTCATGTCAGATCCCTCAATGCTGCTTGATGGCAACGAGGCCACCGTTGGGACCTGGAATAGCACCCTTGAGCACCACCAGGTTCTTGTCTTTGTCGACCGAAACGATCGTCAAATTGCGCACGGTGACTTGTTCGTCGCCGTAATGGCCAGCCATACGCTTATTCTTGAAAACCTTACCCGGATCCATGCGGCAACCGATGGAACCAGGACCGCGATGCTTGCTGGTACCGTGGGTAGCTTTGTGGCCCGAGAAGTTATGACGCTTCATAACCCCGGTGAAGCCGCGACCCTTGGTCTGGCCAACCACATCGACGATCTTACCGACTTCGAGGATTTCGACGGTCAGCTTGCGGCCGATTTCGGCGCCTTCGACGAGCGGGATTTCGCGCAGGAAACGTCGCGGAGCGACATCAGCCTTTTTGTATTCGCCAGCCAACGCCTTGGTCGGCTTGCGCTTGCGCGGGCCAACGGCGACTTTGAGTGCCGCGTAGCCGTGTTTTTCGCCGGTTTTGACTTCGACGACATCGTTCGACTGGACTTCCACCACCGTTACGGCGATGGCGGTGTCACCGTCATAGATGCGGGTCATGCCGACCTTGGTTCCGTAGAGAGCGAGCGCCATGGCTTACCTCACCGTCTGCTTGATCTGGATGTCGACGCCGGCCGGGACATCGACCTTGGAGAAGACTTCGTTGGTCTTGGCCGTCGGTTCGATGATCTCAACCACGCGAGCGTGGGTGCGGATCTCGAACTGTTCGCGCGACTTCTTATCGATGTGGGGCGAGCGTTGCACAGTGTACCGTTCGATCCGGGTCGGGATCGGAATCGGTCCGGCAACTTGGGCGCCGGTGCGCTTGGCCGTATCGACGATGTCGAGTGCCGCTTTATCGAGGATACGATGGTCGTATGCCTCCAAGCGAATCTTGATCTTCTCTTTCACATATCCCCCTGGCGCGATGTCTGCGAGGTCAGCTGCACGGTCAACGTGGTGCGAACTGTTGCAGCCCGTGTTATGCCTGGGGTACGACACGGTCCCTGCACGCAGGGTGGTCTCGCAGTCCCTTGCAGCGGTAGGCGGGCCGGCCTGTCCGTTGCTGCCCTCAGAGGTCCCAAAGCCGGCGTTGGCCTGGTACGTGAGTGGAGGGGCGGAGGTTAGAAGACTTTCTGCTAGCGCAAGACCTTTCTTACGCTGACGAGGATCCTCGCCGCCAGCGCGCGGGAGAGAGCCCATGCATCCGGGTGAAGATCCGGGAAAAATAGCGGACATCGGTGAATCCCAGGCGTTCCGCCACACCTGCCACCGACAGGGCCGACCCACGCAAGAGGTCCGCCGCCCGCGCCATGGCCGCCTGCTGGCGGTAACGGCCTGGGGGACAGCCGTAGCGGGCGGTGAAACGGCGGATCAGGCGCTTGCTGGGCCAGCCGACCGCGCAGGCAAGCTCTTCGGCGCTGGGTGGATCGTCCAGACGCTCCTCGAGGATACGCCGGGCTTCCGCGACCGGATCGGTCCGTGCAACCGCGTCTGCGACTAAAAAGCGCCAAATGGTGGCCAATACGGCCAAAATCGCGGCACGTGCGTGGCCCTCGGCGAAGGGATGTCCGGCCAGCCCTAAGGCCGCCAGATCCGCGATCTCACGATCAAGCGCCGCCACGCAGGCAGCCGGGGCCGGTCCATGAATGGGCACCGGACAGGGTCCCTGGAACCAGTCTTCCAGCAACGCCGGCCAAGACAGACGCAGGGGCCGCCCTGGACTACTTTCGCCACGAAACGTGCATTCTGAATAGATGGAATCCTCGCCTGGGCCGCCAGTGAACGAATGCGGAACTCCCGGTGGAATCAGGAAAAGGTAGGGCGCCGCCACCGCGATCACCTCCGTACCGACCACAAACGTCCCCGTGCCGCTGATGATGGGGACGACGTGATAAACATCGTGGACGTGCGGCGTCCGTTCGCGGCTGGCGATGCGGGCATGCAGACGGTCTTGCCAGGTCGCATGCAGGAGCTGGAGGTCGCCCAGCCCGCCGGCCCGGTGCGGGAAAGCCGGATGCCATTGTCGATCTGGTTGGCGGATCGCACCCATGGTGGGAATTTCGTCCACCTTTGTGGGCATACAAGGCCCGAAGGGCCGCTCCGGGCAGGTACCATCATCGGCATGACCACTGCCTGTTTTCCTGCCTCCGCCCCGGCTACCCCCCTTCCCCTCACCCCCGCAGATCGGTCCCAGTTTGGCCGCGATGGATTTCTCATCGCGAGGGGCGTCCTTGACCACGCAGCTCTGACAGGCGTGCAGACGGAACTCGCCGCAGCGATTGAGCACCGAGCGCAGGCCCTGCACGCTGAGGGCTCCTTGCCTGATCTCTACGCCGACGAACCCTTTGCCCGCCGCTTCGGTTTTCTGCTCGCCCAAAACCCAGCCATGCAGCACGGCTTCGACATCAATTCCCTGCGTGGACGGAAATTGTTCCAGACCCTGCATACGCCGCGCCTGCTGGACGCCGTCGAATACCTGATCGGCGGCGAAATAAGCTGCAATCCCATTCAGCATATTCGCGCTAAGCCCCCGCAAGCGCAAACACCCGACAGCCATAAAAGCTACTTCAGCGTGCCCTGGCATCAGGACAGCGGCGTCAATGTCGCCGCGGCGGATACCAGCGATATTCTCACTACTTGGATCGCCCTGGTCGATATCGATGACGGCATGGGTCCGGTGCAAGTCCTGCCCGGCGTCCATCACCATGGTCATCTCGACCACGATACTGGCGCCGGCTACGGCACCGCGATCAAAGCTGCAATTTTACCACGTGTCACCTCGGTTCGTTGCGTGATGCGCGCCGGCGACGCTTTGATCATACACCGTCATTGCCCGCACCATTCCACGCCCAACCGCAGTGACCGCTGCCGCTGGAGCCTGGACCTGCGCTATCACGTCACCGGCCACAACAGCGGCCGCCCCTGGCAACCCGAATTCATCGTCCGCAGCCGCAGCGGCCGTCACCCAATCATGAACGATTGGGCGACCTGGAATCAGCTGTGGAAGACCTGCTTGGCCTCAGCAGACGGACGTCGAGTTGAACACAGGGTTTCTCCATCCTCGTAAATCCCCGTATATCTGATGTAAATCATCACGTCGTCCTGCGTCCTGCGTCGCGAAGGTCCGAGGTCCGAGGTCCGAAGTCCGAAGTCCGAGGTCCGAGGTCCGAGGTCCGAGGTCCTCGCATAGCTGGAGAGAATAGGTACAATTGCTAGATGAAATACTTGCGAAATCAGTGGTCCCGATCCCCATTCCAATCAAGAGCTAAATACACTCCTTCGAGGACATAGGACATAGGACATAGGACCTTCGCGACGCAGGACGCAGGACGACGCATGCGTACGCTTTTCCATAGCAAGAGAACCTGACACCTCTCGCAAGTCATCTTGTGTTGCAGAGGAGAAGAAGCACGTTCATTGGCCATATGCGCACCCTCCTTCTTGCCTGTGCCCTGGCCACCGTTGGCTGGGCCGCCGATGAACGCTTTGTGACCAATCCCGCCGGAGAGATTGTGCCGGTGGCGCTGCCGGTACCCGCAAAGATGCGGAATCCCTGGCCCGAAGCCTGGGAACAAGGGCTGGTGACCCGGTTCAACCACCTACTGGAAGTATCCAAACCAAATGGCAAGTACGGCAGTACCTACTTCGAAAACGAAAAACAGTCCTACCCCAATGCCTTCATTGATTTCGCCAAGGGCAATCGAGAACCAGCACTGAAGTTTCTCCAGGCCAAGGACAACGAACCCTGGAGTGAGCTGACCCTGGGCGTTGACTGGTTTCCCGGCTTCACGATCCGCAGCCAGGTGCGCAAGTATTTCTTTTTTGGTCAATATCTGGATCAGGACTACCGTAAGCTGATGTTCGATTCGGCCAAACTGTGGACCGAGGTCGACCCCCTGCGACGCTCCAATCCGCATTGGAAAAAAGAGAAGGCGGGTTGGACCCCGGCAACGATGAATTCCTGGGTCGATGTGCGCGCCACCGACAATTTGCGCGCCATGCGCGAGGTCGCCGTGTATCTGATGGCAGAAGAAACCGGCAACGAGGACGTCCGCCGTATCTATGCCCAGCGCATTCAGGCCTATGTCACCGCCTTGTATACCACCGGAATGGGTGAATGGGACAGTGCGAATTATCTCGCCCATACCATGAGCGCCTATCTGCCCTTGTACGACTTTGCCAAGGACCCCGAGGTCCGCATGCTCGGCAAAGCGGCATTGGATTACCTCAGCGCCATGGCCGCGGTGAATTATTACCGTGGCTCAGTCTGCGGCCCCAATAAGCGTGATTACGATAATCTCGGACCTTATTCTGGGATGGCCGGCGAGGTCGCCTTGTGGTTCGACGATTGTCCGGTCCCGGACAGCAAGCCCTACCGGGATTTTATTCATTTCGCCACCAGCGGGTATCGCCCGCCCCAGGCCGTGGTCCATCTAGCGCAGAAACATTTCCCCAAGCCGGTTGAAATCTGGTCGTCCAAGCCCAGCTATGAGGGCTGGTTCAAAAAGAACGGCGGCGAAGATAAGCCTGAAACATTTCTGACCTATAGCTTTGGCGACACTTGGCAGATGGGCAGTGCCCCCCGGGGCCATCAGGGCGACATGAACGGATTCCGCCTGGGCACGTATTCATCGACCCGCGGCGCCGATACCTGGGTCATCGCCTCCAGTCTGAAAGGCTACATAGGTATCTCCACCGGCTCCAATGGCGCCGATAATGTTGCCCAATTTGGCAATCAACTCATCTGGCTGAACCGCACTCCCGGTACCACACTCTTTCTGCTGATGCCGAAAGAGGCGGCGATTTCCGAACAGGATGGCATCGTCTTCTTCCAGGCAGAGAAAACCTGGCTCGCCTTGCGGCCGATCAACACCGCCCGCCACGGTAATGATACGGAAGCCACCGCGGCCATCTGCGAAAGCAAAAATCGTTTCCCCGATTGGCAGATTTGGTCGCTGACCGGGACTGCCGACGGAATCACCGGCCTGACCTTGGAGATCGGCGATACAGGAAGCCACGGATCGTTTGCCGATTTCCGCACCGCCGTGTTGCAAAAAAGCGCCCTCGATCTGACTGCCCTGGGCACGGGTTCCGTTATCAGCACTGCCAGCACCGGAAAGAAACTCCAATTGACGGTGGCCAACAGCGGACTGCCCACCGTAACCCGTGCCGGTAAAGTGCATGATTGGGCGGATCACTGGGCGCTGTGGCAAGGCGCCGATGCTGCCCCCACCCCCATCCGCCTGGATTGGAAAAGCGGCCTCCTGCAGGTCGACGCCGGCGGCGCCCAGTTTGAAGGAAGGCTCCAGGATGGTCGGTATCAATTCAGTGAGAAAGGTCTCGCCAAATAACGCGGATCTGCATGACATGGGCGCAAACCGTTGCCGACGGATCGCCACGAATTCAGCTGAAATGCCAGGTAAGGCCAGTGCTTCCTGCAAGGAGTCCCAGGCCGCCTGCGGCGGACCGAAAAAGAGGCGATTATATGCGCTCAATGGTTCAGGTCGGATAGGGGCTCTCACTGACCCCGACCGCCATCCCGGCCTGGATTTTCCCCGGTCTAAGGACGCGAAAATACCAGCCGAGCCGACCATTCGCGATGGCCAGGGCGGGCATGGTCGGCAGCCGGCAGCGCCGCGCCAATGTCCAACACGGCTGCCGGGGTTGAGACACCTCCAACAAGACCTCGCCGATACGATAGCGATCACCGATGGCGACAATGTCCTCATCAATCCCGGTCAAAGTGAGGTTTTTGCCAAAAGCGCCGTCGGAAAGGTCGGTACGCCCGAGTTCAGCCTGCCAACGCGGATAATGGTCACCGCAGTACGCAAAAACCGCTTTCTCGGCGCCACTATGCACGGTGCGGTCGGCTTGCCCATCCCCGACGATGTGCTCCTTTTCCACGGCGACCGGTCCGGCCACCGGTATTTTGACGAATCCCGAGAACTACGGTTTCGCGGGTTCGTGCTCATCCTGAATCATGGTCGGCATGCCGACTGAAATCGTCCGCAGGCGGATGTCCATGCTGCGGTCGTAGCGCTGACCTATCCCATCGGCAAGCTGCATGGTGCAGCAATGTCACCTGCCCCTATTTTTTGAGGCGATAGACGGCAGCCAGGATCCCTGCGACGGCCTCGTACCATTTGCCGGGAATCGCTTTGCCGATGTCGACCTCTTTGGCCAGAGCGCGCGCCAGAGGTACGTTTTCCACCTGGGGAATACCGTGCTCGGCAGCGAGGGCCTTGATCCGCTGCGCCACGTCATCGAAGCCCTTGGCCACCACCACCGGCGCATTCATATTTTCTCGGTCATAACGCAGGGCGACTGCCACGTGGGTGGGGTTGGTGATGATCACATCGGCCTTGGGCACTTCTTGCATCATCCGGCGCTGCGCCATCTGGCGCTGGATTTGACGGATCTTGGATTTGATCAGCGGATCACCCTCGGCCTGTTTGAATTCCTGTTTTACTTCGTGCTTGGTCATCATCAGGTCGCGGCCGTGTTGCCAGCGCTGATAGAGGGCATCCAGCGCGGCAATCACCACCAAAACCAGGATCAATTTGATCGCCAACCACCACATCGATGCGCAATCGGCGGCAAAGCGGGTGGCGACGCGCAGGTCGACGTGTAAAATGCGCTGGAGATCGCCCGATATGACCATCCACGCGATGGCACCGACCAAAAACATTTTCGCCGCGCCCAAGCCGGTGCGCACCAAGCCGCGCACGCCAAAGATACGTTTGAATCCAGACAAGGGGCTGATGCGTTGGGCCTTGGGCATCAGCGGCTTGGCGGTGACATGCAGCCCGACCTGGGCCACGGACAACAATAAACCGGCGCCAAAGGTCAGGACCAGAAAGACGCCGAGTCCGCTGAAGACGCCGCCATAGGCGGGCAGCAGGCGCAACAAGCTGGCCCCATCAATCAATTCTACGGTCAAGGTCTCACTGAAGGTCCGGCGCATGGCATTGCCCATGCCGTGCCACCACCACGGAGCCAGCAGGCCCAGGCCGATGAAGCCCACCAACAGCAGCCCGACCGTGTTGATCTCGGTCGAGAACGCGACTTGGCCTTCGTCCCGCGCATCCCGGAACTTCTTTGGCGTGGCGTCTTCGCTCTTTTCGCCGCCTGATGGGTCGTCAGCCACGACACCTCCGTTGCGCTTTCCAACGCCACGAGCGCCAGAAAGCAGGGTTCAACCACCTGGAGGCGGATTGCGTGCCATTGCGGCGGCTGCGAACGACTCGTCCCACCCATGGCGGGACCGCCGGCAAGGCCGGCGACTGGGCCTAGGGCCCAGGGAGTCGCGTTGTTTCGGGGGCTGCGCCCCCAATCCGCTCCGGGCCGGCGGCCCTCCGCCCCCCAGCAGCCTGCGCTGGTTTAGCGACTCGTCCCACCCATGGCGGGACCGCCGGCAAGGCCGGCGACTGGGCCTAGGGCCCAGGGAGTCGCGTTGTTTCGGGGGCTGCGCCCCCAATCCGCTCCGGGCCGGCGGCCCTCCGCCCCCCAGC
>Ga0335395_10000150_pt1 | contig 44865 bp, 43 predicted proteins | sample MAT02_FD_205744 | JGI IMG/M metagenome (GOLD analysis project Ga0335395, IMG submission 205744) | Freshwater microbial communities from Lake Fryxell liftoff mats and glacier meltwater in Antarctica - MAT-02 (spades assembly) (version 2) ... | reverse complement strand
CCGAATGGCCCCGCGCGCGGCACCCATTCATCGTAAGGGTGGCATTGGCGACTTCTGCATAGGTTGCGTCGATCTGGTTGTTGGTGACAGTCCATGCTGCCGGTTGGCCGCCATTGAAAACGATCGTCCGCATCCGGTTCTGCGTCACTGTCACGTTGGTATCCTTGGCGTTCAGCAGCACACCATATTTGCCGCCGATGGCGAGATTGTTGCGATAGGTGACACCACCCGTAAACGCGCCCCAGCTTGCCGATGCATGGGCGCCCGTCGGTGTGGAGATCAGGATGTTGCCGATAAACTGCAGGTTGTTGACCATCGGTGTCGATTTGTTTCCATGCCATGTAAGCGGACGGGTAGACCCGAAGACGCAGTTGTTGGTGACCTGGATATTGGTGTTTGCCAGATAGAAGGACATCGCGTTTCCATGTACGCCGCGAAGATCGGCCAGGATGTTCGATCGCACGGTCCCGTTGATCATGCCGCCCATGTAGATCCCGGTCCGACCGATACGCTGCAGGCGGTTCCGTTCCACCGTGAAGTTGCGGCCAAACAACCGCATTCCGGAGCCAAATTCGATATCGGACAGGCTGTTATCCCGGATGGTGACGCCGTCAGACGTTCCAAGGTGGATGATACCTCTCCCGGTCTTCAAGGCTGCGTGCGCGAACCGGTTCCTCTCGACCACGAGATTTTTGACCACATTCGATGCGTGATTGGCGATGGCGACCCCACGATACCACTCTTTGGAATCAGCTGTGCCACGAAGGAACTCGAAGCCCCCAATCACGATGTTCGACTGGCCGTTCATGTTGAAGGCAAACCGACCCGAGCCGATAAAGAACTCCGTGCCGCCGTTATTGCGCGGGTAGACGATCGCCGTACCAGGCGAAAGTATGGCATAGAGACCCGGCTTGGTTATCGCTTTCAGCGATCCGATGATCGCGCCGCGGCTGTCCCGGTCCGTGTAGGGCGTCAGGCCGGTCGCATCGAACAGGATCGTGCTGCCTGAAATCGACAGAATCTTGTATTCGTTCACCACATTGCCGGATTCCCAGAGGAGAAGACGGGTGTTCTGCTGTCCGGTCGCTGCGGCCGCCAGCTCAGCATTTTCGAGGCGCCCCGTCCGCAGAGCACTGGCTTGCGCCACGGGTAGCACGGCCATTTCGCTGACGTTGTCGCCCCAGAAGGGGTCGGATGCCACTGGTGCCTTTGCTTCGAACAATGCACCAGCTTCATCGAACAGCTTACGATAGCCTGTCCCGGTAGGCTCGGTGTACTTCACCAGCCGCAGGCTGCTCCAGTTGGAGGCGCCGCCGCATGCAGATTGGCTGGGGCACGGTACAGAGGAAGTGACTGCGTCCGCGCCATCGAAGATTGCGCTGCCGACCCCATAACCCGTGCCGGTGAACACGATTGGCTCCTCGGCGGTCCCGCTGAACTTCAGACGCAATGCGCCACGGTAGCTTACGCCGCCTTTAAACCGAACGGTATCGCCGCCCTTGAGCACAGCCGACGCCGGAATGCCGGTGGCCTCGGAATCGCCGGGAACACGCTTCCATGGCTTGCTTGCCGAGGTACCGCTGTTGGCATCGTTGCCATTGGCGAAGTCGACATAATAGACCGTGCCGCTGCCCACACGCGCCTCATAGTCCGCATGAGGCGTCTTGGCCGGCGACACCTGCACATCAGGGACCGGAGCAGGAGCGGGAGCCGTGTCAGGCGCAGGTGCCGGGACCGGCAACTGGCTCCTCGGAGGCGTGCCTGAAGCCGTGTTCGTCCTGCTGGTCGCATCGACCGGGGCCTGAACCAGCGAGACCACGGCTGCGGGATGGCTCGAAAATTCGGACGAAAGATCAAGCTTGCCGACTGTTGCCGTCACTGTTTCGACGGTAGCCTCAACCACATCGGAAACCGAGTTCAAGACATTCTCGGCCACGCCGGAAACAGATTCGGCGACAACCGCAGCCGCAGCGGACACTGTTTCCACCAGCCTGCCACTGAAGCTGGCAATCGCCGCATTCACGGCCGCCATCATCGATGCGAACGATGGGTCGTCCCCAGCGAAAAGGACGGTACCCGAAGGGGCCCTTGGGGCCTGCACCATCCGGCTATTGGTGGAAGAAGGCCGCGCAACGGCGGATGCAGGTGTCGAGGCACCGACCGTGCGCGACGAAAGGGCAGTCGGCTGCGCAACAATCGACGGCACCTCAGGTGCCTTCGTGGCAGCAGGCGGAACCCAGACTGGCGGAGAAATTGTTGGCGCAGCGACGACAGGCGCTCTCACCTTCGGCGCGACGACGGCAGGCATGTTGTTTGCCAGAAAGGATGTCCGGGTCAGCGTTGCCGGAGCGACGGCACCATCGATGGTCCTGATCGGGTTGGCCGCAATCGGCTCATCGCCGAGCTGGGTACGGAACCGATCGTAAGTGCCCTTCCAGTTGGTGAAGTCGAAGGCAGTAACCGGCGTGGCTGTCGTGAGAATCAATCCGCACGCAGCAAGACTTTTTATCAAAGTCATTGTGCAACCCTTTGTTTTTTTGCGACCCACAGCCGGGATTCCGGACAGTCGTTAACGAAACAAGGGCAAAAGCATTACGGATCCGACGAAACGTTCGTTTTCGACGGTGAAACGTTCATTGTAGATTAAATTCTGTTAATTAATTGGTGACCACAGTGCCGCCTGGGAGAATCGGTCGGTCAGATCCGACTCGAAACTGTAAAAAAATGTAGCGTGTTTTCCGCTACTTCGAATCGGTCATGAAACCTTCTTGTCATGCACTTGGCCGTCGATAACATTCGCTTTGTCGCGGTTGTCCGGTCCGGGAAAACGGGGTGGCGCGATCGATGCGCTGCTCACCGTCAAACCGCCAAGCCAGGCGAGCAGCCCCAGAACGCCCGCACCGATCAGCCACACCAGGACGACCAGAAACTGGGCGATTCCGCCAGCCATGGAAAAGCCGTCGGCAATCCACTGGGTGCTTGCAGGCTCAAGGTCCAGCCAGCGGGACATGCCCACAACCGCAGCGCCACCTGACCCCGCGATCGAATACAGCGCCCAGCCAAGGCCGGTCCAGGCCAGGCCCGCGATCCCCACGACGCTCCACACGAAGCCCTTCATGCCGCACCCACCTTCGCTACCATGATCTTGTCGATCTTCCGTCCATCCATATCCACAACCTCGAACCTGAACCCATGCGCCTCGAAGACCTCGCCCGTAACGGGAATACGCTCCAGCTCCGCCAGCGCAAGGCCCGCCACAGTCTGGAAATCGCGCTCGTCATCCAGCACGAAGCCCAGCCGTTCGGCCAGCTCGTCGGCGGGCAAGCTGCCCGAAACAAGGTAGGACCCGTCCTCGCGCACGACGATGGCGGGGTCATGGCCCTCGTCCATGTCAGACCGGAACTCGCCAGCTATCGCCGCCAGCAGATCGGCAGGGGTCACCACGCCTTCGAAGTGGCCATACTCGTCTACCACGATCGCCATTGGCACAGCAGCATCGCGCAGCGCCGCAAGCGCAACGGTTGCATCGGCCACATCGGGAAGGACCGGCGCCTTTCGCACCAACGCTGCCAGATCGATCGGGCGGCCTTCCAGCAGCGCCGCAAGCGCATCGCGCGCCTGGATCACGCCGACGATCCGGTCGATCGACCCTTCGCCGACCGCGAGCCGTGTGTGCGGCGTGGAAATCAACCGCATGCGCACGTCCTCCTCGGACGCTGCAATATCGATCCAGTCCACTTCGGGGCGCGGAGTCATCACGCCCCGAACCTGCCGATCTGCAAATCGCATGATCCCGGAAATAAGCTCCCGCTCCTTGCCCTCGATGACGCCAGCCGACTCGGCCTCGGCAACCACATGGCGAAGCTCTTCCTCCGTCACCGAGGTATCGCCATCGCGCGAGACGCCCAGCAGCCGGAAAATCACGGCCGTCGACGCGTCCAGAAGCGTCACGAACGGCGACGTGATGCGTGTCACCAGGTCCATGATCGGCGCGACAGCCACGGCAATGCGCTCGGGGGCGCGAAGCGACAGCTGCTTGGGAACCAGTTCGCCTATGATCAGCGAAAGATAAGTGACAATCACGATGACAAAGGCAAACCCGGCCTCGGAAGACCATTTCGCCGGAACACCGAGCCCTTCCAGCCAGACCCCCGCAGGGCCTGCCAGGCTGGCACCCGAAAACGCGCCGTTCGCCACACCCACCAAGGTGATGCCGATCTGCACCGCCGAAAGGAAACGCCCCTGGGCGGCCTGCAGCTTCAGAGCCGTCCGCGCACCGCGCACATGCGCCCGCTCCATGATCTGAAGCCGCGCCCGCCGCGCAGACACGATCGCAAGCTCGGCACCAGCGAAGAAGCCGTTCAATGCAATCAGCGCGAGGATGATCGCAACTTCAGTCCAGGGAAATGACATGGTCCTTACCTCTATGCCGGGAAGCGGGACTGGCCTCAAGCCTTCTGCATGCCGCTATGCTATCGCCCCTGCATGTTTCTCCACACACATGGCATTGGCGGCCCCCGCGCGCTACCCATGCTCCACATCCACGGCTGGTGCTGCGATCACGCGGCCATGCGACGCTGGCTACACGTGCAGCGCATTGCGCTTGGAACAAGCAGGCAAGATTCCTAGTTACCCTGAAACAGAGCCTTACGCGAAGCGAGGCGCAACAGATCGAACCCGAAGGAGCACTCCTATGCAAACACCATCGAAACTGGTCCTTGCCGGCGCCATGACCGCCCTTATTTTCACGACCGGTTGCGCAACCGATCCGGTCACTGGCCAGCGGACCGTGACCCAGGGCGGCAAAGGCGCGCTGGCAGGCGGCGCAGGCGGGGCCCTGCTGGGCGGGCTGTTCGGTGGCTCCACCGGCGCGCTGATTGGCGCTGGCGTCGGCTCCATCGCCGGCGGCGCCGTTGGTGGCTACATGGACAAGCAGGAGCGCGAGTTACGGGCAGCAACAGCCGGCACCGGGATCGAAGTCGAGCGTGCAGGCGATGACATCCGGCTTACCATGCCCGACACCATCACCTTCGATTTCAATTCGTCGGTCGTGAAGCCGGAAATGCGCGCGCAACTCGGTCAGGTTGCCAAGGTTCTCAACGCCTACCCATCTACCGTCGTCGGCATCTTCGGCCATACCGACAACGTCGGCAGCGCAGCAGCAAACCAGCGCCTGTCAGAACAGCGTGCCGAAGCGGTATCCGGATCGTTGCAGAGCTTCGCCGTTACTCAAGCCCGGATGCGGACGCGCGGCTTCGGCTATACCCAGCCGGTCGCGTCAAACGACACAGCCGACGGCCGCGCCCAGAACCGTCGCGTAGAAATCCGCATTGAACCGGTCACGCAAGATCAGGTCCGGTAACAGGGCTCGAGCCTTCTGGCGAACAGACGGGGGCGCGCGGCAACGCGCGCCCCTTTTTCGGTCAGCCCCTGAGCGTTGCCCCGATCTTGCCGGCGGCCGCAACCACCACTGCGGCTACAGCTTCGATCTCGGCATCGGTCAGTGTCTTGTCCGTGGGCTGCAAGGTTACCGCAACAGCAAGGCTCACCTGGCCATCCGGCACACCCCCACCCGCGAAACGATCGAACAGCGCAACATCTGCAATCAACGCCTTTTCCGCCCCCTTCACGGCGCGCACCAACGCTTCGGCAGCCACGGTCCGGGGAACTAGGAATGCAAAATCGCGCCGCACCGGTTGCAGGGCAGAAGGGCTGAAGGCAGGTCGCGCCCGCTTCGCGCGCCGTTCGGGCACGGCGTCGAGGTATATCTCCGCCGCCACAGCATGGGCCAGGTCGCCCAGCACGTCTGGATGCAGCTCGCCGAACTCGGCCAGAACGGCCTTGCCCAGCACCAGCTTCGCCGACCGGCCGGGGTGATAGTGGGCCGATGCCGGCTGCATGGTCTGCAACCGATCCACAGGGGCGCCGGCGGCCGACAGCGCAGCCACCACATCGGCCTTCACGTCGAACGCATCGAAGCTGCGCGCCTTGCCCTGCCGCCAATCCCTGGGGCTTGCTTCTCCGGTCAGCAGAATCGCAAGCGTCGGGCGCTCACCATCGGCCAGATACCGCCGGCCGTGCTGAAACAGGCGAACAGATTGCACACCGCGCGCCATGTTCCGCCCGGCGGCGGCAACAAGGCCCGGCAGCAACGAGGCGCGCATCACCGCAAGCTCGGCAGACAGCGGGTTCTCCAGCCGCCAGTAGTGCCCGCCGAACCGGGCGGCTTCGCCCGCGGCGATGAAGCTCCAGGTGATCGCCTCATCCAGCCCCCGCGCCGCCATCAGCCGCTTGCATCGGCGCTCCAGCTTCTGCGCAGGGGTCGCCGTTGGCGTCGCCACGCCTTCGGCGCGCGGCAACGGAACCGACTGCACCTTGTCCAGCCCATGCAGGCGCACGATTTCCTCGACCAGGTCGGCAGGCCCATCCACGTCCCGTCGCCAGCTCGGCACCGAAACGTTCCAGGGGGCGGCCCCACCCGATACGCCAAAGCCCAGCCGCACCAGGATCGCCCGCTGCTCGGCCTCGGGAACCTCCAGCCCGCCCAGCGCAAGCGTTCGCGCCGGATCAAAGGCCATGATCTTCTCCACGATCGGCGGCGACCCGGCCTGCGCCCGCGCCGAAATCGTACCACCACAGAGCTCGGCCACCATGGCGGCCGCCAGGTCCAGCCCCGGCCCGACAAAGGACGGGTCCACGCCGCGCTCGAACCGCGCCCGTGCGTCCGATGTCAGACCCAGTGCCCGACCCGTCGCGCCGATCCGCGCAGGGTTGAACCAGGCCGCCTCGATCAGGACATCGGTAGTCGCCTCTGAAACGCCCGAGGCCGCCCCGCCCATGATCCCGCCGATGTCATGAACACGGACCGCGTCCGCAATCACCGTCATGCTCTCGTCCAGCGTGTAGATTTTCCCGTTCAGCGCTTCGAGCGTCTCTCCCGGAACGGCCCGGCGCGCCACAAGCCCGCCCTGCAACTTGGCCACATCATAAACATGCAGCGGCCGGCCATGCCCAACCGAAAAATAGTTGGTGATATCGACCAGCGCCGAAATCGGCCGCATGCCCGCCCTGGTCAGCAATTGCCGAAGCCACTGCGGTGAAGGTCCGTTCACAACGCCTGCAACGGAACGCGCCAGAAATGCCGGGCAGCCTTCCGGATCCTCGGTCGATACCGCCACCAGCGAAGGCGGGCCCTCGGGAATGGCGGGCGATACCAGCGGCTTCAAGGCCCCGAGGCCCGCCGCCGCGAGATCCCGTGCGATCCCGTAAACCCCCATGCAATCCTGCCGGTTGGGCGTGATCGCCACTTCGAACACCGGGTCGTCCAGTCCAGCCCAGTCGGCATAGCGGGTGCCGACCGGGGCATCGGCTGCAAGGTCGATAATGCCTTCATGGTCGTCGCCCAATTGCAGTTCGCGCGCCGAACACATCATGCCGTTCGACTCCACTCCGCGGATCGCCGCCACCTTCAGCGTCACGTCCAGCCCCGGCACATGGGAGCCGGCCGGCCCGAACACGCCCACCAGCCCGGCGCGTGCGTTGGGCGCGCCGCACACCACCTGCAGCGGCTCGCCAGATCCCGTATCGACGCGCAGCACCTGCAACTTGTCCGCCTGCGGGTGCCGCTCCGCGCTCAGCACCCGGGCGATCACGAAGGGCGCGAGCCTGGCTGCGGGGTTCTCGATCCCCTCCACTTCCAGGCCCAGCCGCGTCAGACCGTCGGCAATCGCCTGCGTATCGGCCGCTGTATCCAGATAGCGCTTCAGCCAACTCAGCGGGAACTTCATGCGCCCACTCCCGCCGAAAGGGTCGGCACGTCCAGCGCTCCGAACCCGAAATGCCGGGTCCAGCGAAGGTCGGCGTCGAAAAAGGCGCGCAGGTCAGTCATCCCGTATTTCAGCATGGCAAGCCGGTCGATCCCGCAGCCGAACGCAAAGCCCTGCCACTCGTCGGGGTCGAGCCCGCAGTTCGCGATGACCTTCGGATGCACCATCCCCGCGCCGAGGATTTCCAGCCAGGATGCGGACGGTGCGGAGCCACCGACCACAGAAGAAGCAGGCCCCCCGACTTTCAGCGTGCCACCCTCCCAACTGCATCCGACATCGACTTCAACGCTGGGTTCCGTGAACGGGAAGAAGCTGGGCCGCAGCCTCAGTGTCACGTCGTCCACTTCGAAAAAGGCCTTCACGAAGGTCTCCAGCGTCCACTTCAGATGGCCCAGATGAATACCCCGGTCGATCACCAAACCCTCGACCTGGTGGAACATCGGCGTGTGCGTGGCATCCGAATCCGAACGATAGACCCGGCCCGGCGCAATGATGCGGATTGGCGGCTTCTGCGCCATCATCGTGCGGATCTGGACTGGCGAGGTGTGTGTGCGCAGCACCATGCGTTCACCGCCCCCTGCGGGGTGAACATAGAAGGTATCATGCATAGCGCGCGCCGGATGCTCGGGCGGAATGTTCAGTGCCGTGAAATTGTGCCAGTCGGTCTCGATCTCAGGCCCTTCGGCAACCGCAAAACCGAGGTCGGCGAAAATCTCGGAAAGCTCATCCATCACCTGGCTGATCGGGTGGATGCTTCCTGGCGTGGAGAGCGTTGCCGGCAGGCTCATGTCCATCCGCTCGGCCGCAAGGCGGGCATCGAGCACCGCGCGGCTCATCGCAGCCTTCTTCGCCTCGATCGCCGCCGAAACGCCTTCGCGCAGCGCCTGGTATTGCGGGGCCACCCGCAGCCGGTCCTCGACCACCATTGCGCCCAGGCTCTTCATCAACTGCGTGATCGAACCACTTTTACCCAGCGCCTGCACACGAACGGCCTCCACGCCGTCGGGCGTGTCGGCAGCCTCAAGCGCAGCCAGCAATTCGCCTTTCAAGGCTTCCGTCGTCATGTCCAAATCCCCACGGGTTTCATCTTCAAGCGCCTAACGGTCGTCCCCTGAAAACAAAAGGCCTGCAAACGAAAAGGGGCGCGAAGCCTGCAGCCTCGCGCCCCTCGATCCGGTCGGCTAGCGCAAAGGCTCAGGCCGTGGCCATGCGGCCCGCCATCACCTGTTCCACGATCGCCCTGAAGCTTTCCGGCTGGTTCATGGCCAGATCGGCCAGAACCTTGCGGTCCAGCTCGAAGCCGGCATCGCTGTAGGCATGCATGAACACGCTGTAGGTATAGCCCATCTCGCGCACACCGGCGTTGATCCGCTGGATCCAGAGCGCGCGGAAGCTGCGCTTCTTTACCTTTCGGTCCCGGTATGCATACTGGCCTGCCTTTTCGACAGCCTGCCGTGCAATGCGGATGGTATTCTTGCGACGGCCATAATAGCCCTTCGCCTGTTCGAGAACGCGCTTGTGGCGCGCATGGGACGTTACGCCCCGCTTTACCCGTGCCATGGTTCCGCTCTCCTACTTCAGGCCGTAGGGGGCCCAGAGCACGATGCGGGCCGTATCGGCCTCCGCAAGCACTTTGGTTCCGCGGTTCTGGCGAATATATTTTGCGTTGTGGCTGATCAGCCGGTGGCGCTTTCCAGCGACCCCGTGCTTGACCTTGCCGGTGGCGGTGAATTTGAAACGCTTTTTCACCCCACTCTTGGTCTTCAATTTGGGCATTTTCGGCTCCTTTTCAGCCCCGGTTCCCCAGGAGGGCGCGAAGAGGAAGCAGCCACGGCAGCCCACACTGGCCGGGCAACTTCTCGAATCTCTCGCAGATGAAGCAGCGGCGGTTACAGATGTCAGGAGCCTTTGGCAATGTTTGTTTGGTCCCTGCGGGCGCGGGCATTCGCCCGCAGGGACCAAGAAAGGCTACGCTCTTCCTGCCTCGTGGTAGAGCATTCGCGCGTCCACGCCTTCGCCGGCATAGGCGCGGGTCCATCTGCAAAGCGCGTCCGTTTCCCAGATCAGGCCCGTAGTCGCTGGTGCGGGGAACCAGCCGTGCTGTGACATTTCGGCTTCCAGCTGGCCCGCGCCCCAGCCCACATAGCCTAGCGCTGCCACCCAATGGCGCGGGCCGCCCCCCTTGGCGATGGCTTCCAGCACGTCGCGCGTTCCCGTCAACGCCCAGCGGCCCGCCACATGGCGGGTATCCTGCCCGCCCCAATCCGGCGAATGCAGCACAAAACCGCGCTGCGTATCCACCGGCCCCCCCATCAGCACGGGGAGGTCGGGTGTCTCCAGCGGGTCGATCTCCAGCTGCCGCATCAGGTCGGGAACAGTAAGATCGTCCAGCGGCTGGTGCAGGCAGATGCCCATGGCACCCGCCGGGTCGTGCACGCACATCGCAATGACGCTGCGGTCGAAGCGCATGTCTGCTATACCGGGCATGGCAAGCAGGAATTGGCCGGAAAGATAAGGCGTCTGGCTCACCGGGCAGCTTGTATGCCCAACTTCCTGTCATGAACAGGCGCTAGACGAGTCCTCCCGCTCGCATTAACGTCGTTTGTTGCGAAACCTGAAATAAAGGAAGATATCTAATGACAATCAAGGCTGGTGACAACGTCCCGCACGCCGTGCTCACGAAGATGACAGCGGACGGTCCCGCTCCTGTCGACACGAACGACCTGTTCGGCGACCGCACTGTCGCCGTGTTCGCCGTTCCCGGGGCCTTCACGCCCACCTGCTCGGCCAAGCACCTGCCGGGCTTCGTCGAAAAGGCCAGCGAATTCCACGACAAGGGCGTCGACGAGATCGTCTGCCTGTCCGTCAACGACGCCTTTGTCATGGGCGCCTGGGGCAAGTCCGCCGGCACAGAAGGCAAGATCACCATGCTGGCAGACGGCAATGGCGATTTCGCCAAGGCGCTCGGCCTCACCATGGATGGCTCGCGCTTCGGAATGGGCCTGCGCGCGCAGCGTTTCTCCATGCTGGTAAAAGACGGCAAGGTCGTCGAACTCAACATCGAAGAACCGGGTGCCTTCAAGGTGTCGGCTGCCGAACACATGCTGGCACAGCTGTAAGGGAGGCGATCGATGGATCTCGAATATTTCGATGGCACGCAGCGCTGCTCTGGCGTGCTGGAGCTTCCAGACGAAGCGATTTTCCCCGGGCCGCGCCCCGGGGTCATTGCAGTGCACGAAGCCTGGGGCCTCGGCGCCCAGGTGCAGCGGCGGGCGAAGATGCTCGCCGAACTCGGCTATGTCGCACTCGCCGCCGACATCTTCGGCGATCGCCACATTCCGGCAGATCCGCCCGAAGCCTTCGGGATCATCGGCGGCTTTCTGGAAGACCGGCCCAGACTCCGCGCCCGCGCCGCAGCAGCCGTATCGGCTCTGAAAGCGCATCCCCGCTGTAGTGGCCAGATCGCCGCCATCGGTTACTGCTTCGGCGGATCGACCGTTCTGGAACTTGCCCGATCCGGACATCCCGACGTGCTGGGCGTGGTCAGCTTCCACGGCGCGCTCGACACACCAACCCCGGCCGCAGCCGGCAAGGTGGGCGCGAAAATCCTTGCTTGCCACGGCGCGGAAGACCCGCTGGTCCCGCACGAGCAGCTGAACGGCTTTCTCAGTGAAATGGCGGCTGCCGGCGCGGATTGCCAGACGATCGCCTACACCGGCGCCATGCACAGCTTCACCAATCCCCAAGCCAAAGGCGAGCTGATGCCGGGCATCATCTACCATGCGCCGACAGACGAGCGTTCATGGATAGCGATGCAAACCTTCTTCGCCGAACTGTTCGGCTGACACGGAACCGATGCGCCCGGGGGGCAACCCCCGGGCCATCTATATTCGTGCCAACGCCTCGGCGTGCACCTTGCGATCCCCAGCGGCCAGCACCTGCCCCTCGCAGTTCAGCCCAAGCGGCATTCCGGCCCAGTCAGTAATAATCCCGCCCGCGCCCTCGATCACGGGGATCAGGGCGGCCCAGTCATAGGGCTTCAGCCCTTCTTCCATCACCAGATCCAGATGGCCTGCCGCAAGCAACCCATAATTGTGGCAATCCCCGCCGAACAGCATGTCGGTGACAGATCGGCCGATCCGCTGGAAACTGGCATGCCCCGATGCGGAAAAGGCAAGCGGGTGCGTTGTCGCCGCACGCGCTGCCCGAAGCGTACGGCAGGCCCGGGTTCGAACGACCCGTCCGTTCAGCGTGGTGCGCGGTGTGCCCACGGTGCAGCCCAGCCAGCGGTCCCGCGCGGCCCCGGCCGCGATCATGCCAACAATCGGCCGCCCATCCTCCACCAGCGCGATCAAGGTGCCATAGATCGGGCGCCCGGCCACGAACCCGCGCGTGCCGTCGATCGGATCGAGGATCCATATCCGGCCCGAATTGCCGCCGGAAACGCCAAACTCCTCGCCATATATGCCGTCGGTCGGCCGGTCCCGTTCCAGCATTCGCCGCATGGCCGTCTCGGATGCCCGATCGGCGGCTGTCACGGGCGAGAAATCAGCTTTCTGCTCGATCGCCCCACCCTTGCGGAAATAGGGTGCAATCGCCTCCTCCGCGGCGTCTGCCAGCCGCTGTATGAGGATGATGTCGGCTTCGATGGTCAAGATGACGGCAACCCGAGCGCTGGCAGTTCGGCGAGAATGGCAGCGCGGGCGGAATCGAGCAACGGTGCCTGCGGACGAACGGACGGGTCCGGATGGGCGGACATCTTGATCGGGTTTCCCGCAACCTTCAGCGGTTTGCCCGATGGCGTGCGGGTATCGACGAGCATGTTCCGCGCCGCCACTTGCGGCATCGCCAGCGCCTCGCCCACCGTGTTCAATGGCCCGGCCGGAACACCAGCCTCCCCGAGCGCTGCAAGCCATGTGTCGGCGGTCTTAGTGCGCAACCGGCTTTCCAGCGCGTCCACAAGGACGGCTGCGTGGGTCGTGCGGCTGTCGTTCGTCGCAAAGCGCGGGTCGGCCATCAGCGCACCCAGCCCCAGCGCCTTGCAGCAGGCCTCCCAGAGCAGATCGTTTCCAGCGGCGATCACGATCGGTCGATCGGAAGTGCTGAACGCCTGAAACGGCGTGATGGACGGATGGCGTGTTCCCAGAGGACCGGGGCTGCGGCCCGAAACCTGAAAGCGCGCAATTGCATTTTCCAGGATTGCGATCTGGCAATCCAGCATGGCCACATCCACTTTCTGGCCAAGCCCGCTGCGATGCCGCTCCAGCAGCGCCGCCTCAATCCCGATCACTGTGAACAGCCCGGCGGTAATGTCGCCGAGCGACGTGCCCACCCGAGTCGGCACGGGGCTTTCGCCCGGCCCGGGCTCGGCCCCGGTGATGCTCATGATCCCACCCATGGCCTGCACGATTACGTCATAGGCGGCCCGCCGGCTTTCCGGCCCGCTGTGGCCAAAACCGCTGGCGGCAGCATAGATCAGGCGTGGGTGTCGCACATGGAGCGCTTCGAAACCATAGCCCATACGTTCCATCGCGCCGGGCCGAAAATTCTCGACCAGGATGTCGGCGCGCGCCAGCAGCCCTTCGAAGATCGCGCGGTCTGCATCGGTCCGCAGGTCCAGAGCAAGACTCTCCTTGCCCCGGTTCACGCTGGTAAAGTACGCGCTGTCCCCGGCCTCGCCCGTCTCCGGGTCAGCCGGCAGGAAGGGGCCGATGGCGCGGCTGTCGTCCCCGGTGCCGGGTGCTTCCACCTTGATCACCCGGGCACCCAGATCGGCAAGCAGCATGGTGGCATAGGGGCCCGCAAGCACCCGGGTGAGATCGATGACGAGAAGGCCGGACAGCGGGCCTGCCCGACAATCTGCGACTACGGGATCGGATGTCTGATGGGGACGCATCCGGGCATCGGTAGCGGGTCGCGGCGGCCGCAGGAAGGCTCTTCTTGCCCCGGACACCATATCAGCCGGTTCGACCAGCAGCGGACATGCTTCGGCGTTTGCCATCGGCCTGGACGAACACCCATGTCTGTCGATGTGCTGCTGCGGGCAAGGCCTGGCCGAACGGAACCCGGTCAGGTCCAGCCGGGTGCAGCCGGAAGATTGCCGGCATCGGGAACCGCGGCCAACTTTGCACTGGCATCGGGAACCGAGGCCAACGTCGCACTGGCTCTTTTCCCCCCGCCCCCAAGCAGGTAAGGGACCGGGATGAAGAATGCCCCGCCGCCTGCCACACCGATTGCACCGCCACCGCCGGAAATTCGCACCGTGGCATCGCGCCGCGTGGCCTGCGATGGGGACGAAGGCGCGCTCGGCCACCCCCGCATCTGGCTGCAGATCGATGCGCGCGGCTATGCGGATTGCCCCTATTGCGACCGGCGCTTCGTGCTGCAGGATACTGCAAGCGGCGATCACCTTTAGGCTCCGCGCCAACAGGCTGCACTAGCCATCCCGCCCGGAAGCCCTATGTTCGGGCGATGGACAGCCTACTCTATGCCGAACTTGATCCGCATGCCGCCGAACGCCTCACGAAGCAGGCACTCGATGGGCTGGAGGACGGGGAACTCTTTTTGCAGATCGCAACATCGGAAAGCTTCGCTTTCGATGATGGCCGTCTGAAATCCGCCAGCTTCGATCAATCCAAGGGGTTCGGCTTGCGCGGCGTCGCTGGCGATGTCAGCGCCTATGCCCACGCCAACGAGATCAGCGAAGCCGCCATCCGCCGCGCTGCCGAGACCATCGCCGTGGTGAAGGCCGGCCACGGTGGGATTGCACCCGCACAAGGCCCGCAAGGCACCAATCGCCGGTTGTACACCGATGCAGACCCGCTATCGGCCGTGCCTTTCGCCCGCAAAATAGCCCTGCTGCAAACCATCGACGCCGCCGCGCGCGCGCGTGATCCGCGCGTCGTGCAGGTCACGGCAAGCCTCGCCGCCAGCTGGAGCCTGATAGAAATCATTCGCGCCGACGGCGTGAAGGTCCGCGATATCCGTCCGCTCGTCCGTGTGAACGTGGGCATCGTCGCCGAACAGGATGGCCGCCGGGAATCCGGCAGCTGGGGCTTTGGCGGCCGTATTCTCTACGACCGGTTGTTCGAAGAAGCCGGGTGGAACCGCGCGATCGATCTTGCCCTCGGCCAGGCGCTCACCAACCTTGAATCGGTGCCGGCTCCAGCTGGCGAAATGCCGGTCGTGCTGGGCCCCGGCTGGCCCGGCATCCTGCTGCACGAAGCCGTCGGGCATGGCTTGGAGGGGGATTTCAACCGCAAGGGCACGTCTGCCTTTTCCGGCCGCGTCGGCCAGCGGGTGGCCTCGCCTGGCGTTACAGTGATCGACGATGGAACGCTTCAGGATCGCCGCGGCTCGCTCAGCATCGACGACGAAGGCACGCCCACCGAACGCACCGTCCTGATCGAGGACGGGATCCTGCGCGGCTACATGCAGGACCGGATGAACGCCCGGCTGATGGGCGTGGCGCCCACCGGCAACGGCCGCCGCGAAAGCTTCCGCCACCCCCCAATGCCGCGCATGACCAACACCTTCATGGCAGGCGGCGGCGAAGACCCGGGCGAAATCCTGCGCGGCGTCAAGAAAGGCATCTACGCCAGAAGCTTTGGCGGCGGACAGGTCGATATCGTTTCGGGCAAGTTCGTGTTCAGCTGCACTGAGGCCTATCTGATCGAGGACGGCAAACTCGGCGCGCCGGTGAAGGGCGCCACCCTCATCGGCAATGGGCCGGACGTAATGAAACGGATCGTCGCCATCGGCAACGACATGGCGCTGGACGAGGGCATCGGGACGTGCGGAAAAGGCGGCCAATCCGTGCCCGCCGGTGTCGGCCAGCCCACGCTGCTGATCGAGGGGCTGACCGTGGGCGGTACCGGTTGAAAACCGCCCGCGCCGACCACAGCACAGGCCCGTCCCGCAATGATCGGCTGCGCATGAGACTGACCGCATGAGCCTCATCGAACTCGTGACTGTCCATGATGTCGCGCTGGCGGAAATCCTGCGCGGGCGGCTACGGTCCGAAGGGATCGAGGCGCATCTGTTCGACGCCGGCTTCTCGGGCCTGCTGGGCGGCGGATTTCCCGGCATTCGCTTGATGGTTCCCGAAGAACGCGAGGGCCTGGCACGTATCATCCTCGACATGCCCGAAAATGAGGCAGGCTCCTGATCTTGCGCTACCTGCTGCCGGGATTCTAGGCAGACACATCGCGCCTCTGCTGCACTGCACCCAAGCGGCCCACTTGGCACGATCCGTGCATGGCTACCCCGACTACCTTGCAAGAAGGGGCAACCGATCGTGAAGCTGATTGTCGCAATCATCAAACCGTTCAAGCTGGACGATGTGCGCGAGGCGCTCACCGCGCTTGGCGCCACGGGAATGACGGTTACTGAAGTCAAGGGCTTCGGCCGCCAGAAGGGCCACACCGAAATCTACCGGGGGGCCGAATATTCGACGAACATGGTGCCCAAGGTCAAGATCGAGGTGGCTGTCACGTCCGATCTTGCCGCGCGCGTCGTGGAAGCCATCCAGCAAGCCGCCCACACCGGATCCATCGGCGATGGCAAGATCTTCACGCTCGATATGTCCGGGGCGGTTCGCATCCGCACCGGTGAAACCAACGATACCGCAATCTGAATGCCGGCACCCCAATCATCAGCCGACAACAGAAATTTTCAGGAAGGGTCCTAGATGAAACTGAGAAATCTGACCTGGGGGATAGGATTGGCAGGCCTTGCGCTTGCTGCCCCCGCCTTTGCCCAGGATGCCGCAACCGTCGGTGCCCAGGCAGCGTCCGTCGTTGCGGAAGCAGCGCCAACCGTGCAGGCGGCCGCAGCGGCCGATCCGGTTCCCGATAAGGGCGATACTGCCTGGATGATGATCGCGACGGTTCTCGTCATGCTCATGATCGTGCCTGGTATTGCCCTGTTCTATGGGGGCCTTGTCCGCACCAAGAACATGGCGTCTGTCCTTACGCAGATTCTTGCGGTGGCGAGCCTTGCGATGATCATGTGGATCACCTTTGGCTACGGCCTCTCCTTCGGTGGGGATTTCAACCAGTTCATCTCTACCGGCAAGTTCTTCCTCGCCGGCATTACCGCAGACAGCAACGTCGCGACCTTCACCGATGGCGTCGTCATTCCGGAGTTCGTGTTTGTCGCTTTCCAGATGACCTTCTCGGCCCTCACGATCGCGCTCGTTGTCGGCGGCCTTGTGGAGCGGATGAAATTCTCCGCCCTGATGGTCTTCGCCATCGTCTGGCTTACCATTGTCTATTACCCGATCGCGCACATGGTCTGGTATCTCGGCGGCGATGATGCCTCCACCGGCCTGATCTTCGGCTGGGGCGCATTGGACTTTGCTGGCGGAACCGTCGTCCACATTAACGCTGGCGTCACGGCTCTGGTCGGCGCTCTCATCCTGGGCAAGCGCATCGGCTACCAGAAGGAACTGATGGCACCGCACTCGCTCACGATGACGCTGGTCGGCACCGGGCTGCTCTGGGTGGGCTGGTTCGGCTTCAACGCCGGCTCCGCGCTCGAAGCCAATGGAACAGCCGGCCTCGCTCTTATCAACACCTTCACCGCAACCGCTGCCGGCATCCTTTTCTGGATGCTGACGGAAAAGCTGCTGGGCCACTCCGGCTCACTGCTGGGGGCCTGCTCAGGCGCCATTGCCGGCCTCGTCGCCGTCACCCCGGCAGCCGGCAATTCGGGGCCCTTCGGCGCTGTCCTGCTAGGTGCTCTGGCCGGCATCCTGTGCTGCCTCTTCGTCATGAAGGCCAAGCCCAAGCTCGGCATCGATGACTCGCTGGATGTATTCGGCATCCATGGCATCGGCGGCATCATTGGCTCCATCGGCACCGCCGTCACCATGCTGGCCGTCCTGGGCGGCCCAGCCGGAGACGATTATGAGCTCGGCGCACAGCTGTGGATCCAGATCAAGTCGGTGGTGGTCGCCATCGTCTGGGCCGGGGGCGGCGCAGCCATCGCCTTCTACATCGCCAAGGTCCTCACCGGGCTCCGCGTAACCCCTGAAGTCGAGCGCGAAGGCCTCGATCTCGCCGAACATGGTGAGCGGGCTTACAACTACTGAATTGAGCGTGGCCCCCAAACCGGGGCCACGTCCTCCCGAGTTCCTCCCCAAGGAAAACAAACTGGCCTGACAGAGCAATCTGTCAGGCCAATTTTTTGCGCATCAATGCTGTGACCAGCGAACCACGCTGTGCCAGCATGCTCAAGACTCACCGCGTTACCGCGGTCTGGGCAGGTTCGGCCCGAACGGTCGCGATGGCCCGCCGGGGCGGTCACGGCGCGGCATCTGCGCTTGGTACGCAACCAGGCAATGTTCCTGGCAGTACGGAAAGCCGGTGTTCACCGGCTTTCCACAAAAGTGGAATCCAGCCTCGTCTGGATGGCCGATCGGCCATTTGCAGATCCGGTCGTTCAAATCCAGCAGTGTCACCTTTGCGCCCTTGGCGCGCACCGGCTGCTGCACCCGCGCGGGCACGATCGGCATCTGCGCTTCGGGTGCGGGGGCAGGCTTTGCGACCGTCGCTGTCGCCACCACAGGCCCGGTTGCTGGCTTGGGCGGTGCGGCGTCGGCGGCCGGCTTTGCAACGGCTGGTTTTGGCGCGGCCCTGCTTTCGGTCTTGCGCGCTGCGGGCTTGGTGTCCGCGCCCTTGGGTTCGGCCGTCTTCAGCGGAGATGGGCGCGAAGCCAGGCCAAGTCTGTGCGCCTTGCCGATCACGGCATTGCGGGAAAGGCCTTCGCCCAGCAGTTCGGCGATCTGGCTTGCAGAGCGGCCATCGTCCCAATGTTGCTTCAACTGCGCAATGCGCTCGTCAGTCCATGCCATGGTGGCTTTTTTCCGATCCTGTCATTCAACCAAGCTTGCGAGGCACCGGGGCCCCGTCTAGGGCATCACCACGCCATGCAAGTGCCTGCACCCCCCACAGCCACCGAGAACCTGCTTCCAAAAGCCGGACTCCCAAAAGCCGGGCCTACGAAAACCGGCCATCCGGAACCAGGCGTCCCGGTCATTCACGGTGTGAACTGGCTGGGGATACAGACCCTCTATGTGAAGGAAGTGAGGCGTTTCTTCAAGGTGCAGTTGCAGACCGTGTGGGCGCCCGCCATCACGACGCTCATGTTTCTGGCCATCTTCACCCTCGCGCTCGGCGGCGCAAAGGGCGAAGTCCTCGGAATGCCCTACGCTACCTTCCTGGCGCCCGGGCTCATCATCATGGGGATGGTGCAGAACGCATTCCAGAACTCGCTCTCGTCCATCATCATCGCCAAGGTGCAGGGCACCATTGTCGATGTGCTGATGCCCCCGCTCTCCACGGGCGAGCTCCTTTTTGCCTACATCGCCGGCGCCGTCACGCGCGGGTGGGCCGTCGGCATCGCGATCTGGCTCTCGATGCTGTTGTGGCCCGGCGTTGACATAACCATCCGCAACCCCTTCCTTGTCTTCTATTTCGGAACGGTCGGCACCCTCATGCTCGGGCTGATCGGCATTCTCGCGGGTATCTGGGCCGACAAGTTCGATCATGGTGCCGCCGTCACCAATTTCCTTATCCAGCCGCTAACACTGCTGTCAGGCACCTTCTACGCGATCTATGTCCTTTCACCCGGCATGCAGGCCGTGCTCCGGGCGAATCCCTTTTTCTACATGATCGACGGGTTCCGCTCAGGCTTCATCGGTGTTGCCGAAGCGCCCGTGATGTTGGGCGCGACCATTGTCGGCGGGTTGGCGATCGGCTTGTGGTGGGCCTGCTATGCCTTGCTGAAATCGGGGTGGAAATTGCGCGCTTGAGCCGTTAAAAGCCTGAGAATTGGCGGAGGCGGCCCATCTGCGCCGCCTTTTTTCGTTTCAGTGTTCAGCCCTACAGCACCGCAGATAGCACAGCACCCGCAACCCGGATCCAGCGACCCAGAAGAAGAGGTTTCCATGGCGATCTCCCCCCTGATGCCCGTCTACCCTCGCTGCGAAGTGGCGCCGGTGCGCGGAGAGGGCGCATACCTCTATGACGCCGGGGGAAAGCAGTGGCTGGATTTCGCCAGCGGGATCGCTGTCAACCTGCTGGGCCACGGCCACCCCCACCTCACGCAGGCGATCCAGAAGCAGGCTGCAACGCTGATGCATGTGTCGAACCTCTATGGTTCGCCGCAGCAGATGGCAGTCGCGGAACGGCTGGTAAACCTCACCTTCGCCGACACTGTCTTCTTCACCAACTCGGGCGCAGAAGCCGTGGAGTGCGCCGTGAAAACGGCGCGCGCCTATCACTACGCCACGGGAAATCCACAGAAATACAAGCTGATCACCTTCTCCAATGCCTTTCACGGCCGGACGCTGGCGACCATCGCCGCCACGGATCAGGAAAAGCTGCGGAAGGGCTTCGAACCCCTGCCCGACTGGTTCCACGTGCTGCCCTTCAACGATCTCGCCGCAGCCGAAGCCGCAATCGACGGATCAACCGCCGGCTTTCTGGTCGAGCCGATCCAGGGTGAAGGCGGGGTCCGCCCTGCGACGCCCGAATTCCTGCGCGGCCTGCGCGCGCTCGCCGACAAGCATGGCATCCTTCTGGTTCTTGATGAAGTGCAGTGCGGCATGGCCCGCACGGGAAAGCTGTTCGCGCACGAACATTATGGCATCACGCCCGATGTGATGGCAGTCGCCAAGGGTATCGGCGGCGGCTTTCCTGTCGGAGCCTGCCTCGCGACCGAACGGGCGGCTACCGGCATGGTCGCGGGCACCCACGGCTCCACCTACGGCGGCAACCCGCTGGCGATGGCTGCTTGCGGAGCCGTTCTCGACATCGTTGCCGAACCCGAATTCCTCGACGACGTGAAGGCAAAGGGTCAGCGGCTTCGCGCCGCGCTCGAACAGATGATCCCCAACCACGACCTGTTCGATCATGTCCGCGGCATGGGCCTGATGCTCGGGTTGAAGCTGACGGCGGACAGCCGCGCCTTCGTAGCCCACGCCCGCTCCAACCACGGCCTGCTGACTGTGGCCGCTGGCGACAATGTCGTCCGTATCCTGCCGCCACTCACCATCGACGAAAGCCACATCCGCGAATGCGTGGAAAAGCTTTCGGCCGCCGCCGCCGCGTTCCAAGTGCCCCAGGCAGCGTGACCAGCGCATCGTGAACAGCAGCGTAGCTGCCGGCAAGGTCCGGCACCTCCTCAACCTGTCCGATCTCGGCCCGGGCGGGCTGCGCCTGGTGCTGGATCATGCCCGCGCCCGCAAGCAGGCCCGGCGCGGCCTGCCGCAGGGCGCGCCGGATGGCGATGCGCCCCTTTCGGGCCATGTGCTCGCCAGCCTTTTCGAAAAGCCAAGCACCCGTACCCGCATCAGCTTCGAGATCGCCATGCGCCAGCTAGGCGGCTCGGCTCTGACGCTCGCAGCGGGAGATCTTCAACTCGGCCGCGGCGAAACCATCGAGGATACTGCCCGCGTCATGTCCGGCTTTGTCGACGCGGTGATGATTCGCGCCAACCGCCATTCCGATGTCGAGACCCTCGCAGCCTGCGCGTCGATCCCGGTCCTCAACGGCCTCACCGATCAGAGCCATCCGTGCCAGATCGTTGCCGACTTGATGACTGTGGAAGAGCATGCCGGCCGCAAGGTCGATGGCATGGTCTGGGCCTGGGTCGGAGACGGCAACAATGTGCTCAACTCCATCATCGAGGCCGCAGGGCTTCTGGGCTTCACCGTGCGGGCGGCCTGCCCCGTCGGCCATGATCCTGACGAAGGCTTCGTCGCATCGGCGCGAACGCGCGGCGCCCTGATCGACATTGTCCGCTCCCCCGAGGAAGCCGCCGCAGACGCGGATGTCATCGTCACCGACACCTGGATTTCCATGGGCCAATCCGACAACAAAGAGCGCCGCAAGGCGTTCCAGTCCTACCAGGTCAATCCCATGCTGATGACGCTGGCAAAGCCTCACGCACTCTTCCTGCACTGCCTCCCCGCACACCGCGGCGAGGAAGTGACCGACAGCGTCATCGATGGCCCGCAGTCCGTCGTATGGGACGAAGCGGCGAACCGGGTCCACGCCCAGAAGGCGCTGCTGCTCTGGGCGCTTGGCCATCTCGCCTGATGCCGGGCTCTCCCCATGGTTGAGGTGATCGAACAGGATGGCGACCGGGTGATCGGGTTCACCATCGCCGACCGGGGCGCACGCGGGCGGATCGTCCGCCTCGATGCCGTGCTCGGCGAAATCCTCGCTGCCCACGCCTATCCCGACCCGATCGCAAGCCTGCTTGCCGAAGCGCTGGTGCTGACCGCGCTGCTCGGCTCCCTGTTCCGCCCCGAAGACGGACAGCTTACCGTGCAGGCCAAGGGCAAGGGCGGGCCGGTAACCCTCCTCGTCGCGGACTATCGCAAAGGCGCCATCCGGGGCTACGCCAGCCAGGATCTCGATCGGCGCTTCCCGCCGGCCGAAACAGCGGCCAGCCAGGCATTGGGTGGCATGTTCGGGACCGGCCACCTCGTCATCACGCTGGATCGGACCAACGCGGCGGAGCGCTACCAAGGCATCGTTGAACTCGGAAGCGAAAGCCTCGAGGCGGCAGCGCAGGGCTATTTCCAGAACTCCGAACAGCTCCCGACGCTGGTCCGGCTAGCCTCCGCGAAAGACGCAAACGGCCGCTGGATCGCCGGTGGCATGATCCTGCAGCACATGGCGCGCGCCGAAGACGGCGCCACGCGCCTCCTCCTCGATACCGACAATGCCGATTGGGATCATGTCTCCGCGCTGGGCAGCACCCTTTCCGCCGAAGAAATCACCGATCTTGTCCTTCCGCTGGAAACGCTGTTGTGGCGGCTGTTCCACGAAGACGAAGTGCGCGTCCTTCCCCCTCTGCCCGTCACCCGTGGCTGCCGCTGCTCGCTCGACCATATCCGCCAGGTATTGGGGCAGTTCCCCGAAGACGAGCGCGCAGAGATGCGCAACGCCGACGGCATTGTCTCGGTCGACTGCGAATTCTGTTCGCGTCAATTCCTGCTGGAAATCTGACCTTTTTCCGGAAATCGGACACGCTTTTGCCGTCTTGAGCCGTTATGGATCATCAGATGCGAATAGCCCTGCCCCTCCTTATCCTGTGCCTACTCCCGGCGGGAGTGCAGGCCGGTGCGCCTGACCTCAAGCCGCTGGCCGATTGGCAGCAGGGCCGCTGGCTGGCCTCCATGGTGGGCGGGCGAACAGCGGCCCCCATCTGCCTGAAGGATCCCGAAGCCCTTCTGGCAGGCGGGCGGCCCAAGCCCGGCTGCACCTATTCCATCATCGAGGATCGCCCGACGCAGGCAACCGTCACCTATAGATGCCCGGGCGGGCGCACCGGCCACACTGTTGTGCGCCGCGATGCCGGCAATATCTACACGGTGGACGCGCAGGGCGTGGACGACGGGCTGCCCTTCGGCGACCGGGCCGAGTGGCGCCGCATCGGAAATTGCTGAGGCTGCCCGATCCCGCGTCGCTGCCGATGTCGCGGACACGGGATGGGAAAACAGGATGATAGAGCGGCCGATCTGACGCAACCAGAACGAAACTGACGCTCGAATCAGCCGCTGTTCCAGGTCCAGACCTGCGTCCGGCAGCCCATGCGTCCGGCGAGGCAGCCGCGCACTTCGATCGCTTTGGGGCCTGTCATCGTCATGCGGCCGTTGAAACTTCGGTTGATGTCGGGAACGAACACCCGGCCTTCGAAAGTGGCGGGGCCGGTTCGGGTAAAGCTCCCGAACAGCTGCATCCCAACCAGCTTGGGGTGGCCACCCCGCGCGGCGTCGGCCTTGGCTTTGGGGCTGGCCCAGGCAACCTTGCCGCAGATTTCCTTGCCGCACGGCTGAATCCGCAGCCGGGTATTGCCGCCGGGGCTTTCCCACACACCGGTCGGCGTCATCTGCTTTTGCGCCAGCGCAGGCGCACCGGCCAGCACCATGAAGGGAAAGGCAAACGCCGCCATCCGCACCCATTTCCGAACCGCATACCCCATCATGGCCCCCATCATCGCTGCACGGTAACCTTGCCCGGCGAAAGCTGCCCGAACCCGGTCAGTCCCGCAAGAGCTCGTTGATCCCCGTCTTCGCGCGGGTCTTCGCGTCCACCCGCTTCACAATCACGGCGCAGGCCAGCGACGGCCCGGGGGAGCCATCGGGCAGCGGCTTGCCGGGCAGTGCACCGGGCACGACCACCGCATAGGCCGGCACTTCGCCGATGAACGTGTCCCCGGTCGCCCGGTCCACGATCTTGGTGGAAGCGCCCAGGAACACGCCCATCGAAAGCACTGCGCCCTCGCGAACGATCACGCCCTCGGCCACTTCGGATCGCGCGCCGATAAAGGCGCCGTCCTCGATCACCACGGGTCCGGCCTGCAGCGGCTCCAGCACGCCGCCGATCCCCGCTCCGCCTGAAATATGCACATTGGCCCCGATCTGCGCGCAGCTGCCCACGGTGGCCCATGTGTCCACCATGGTTCCCGCGCCCACCCGCGCGCCTATGTTCACGAAGCTTGGCATCAGAACCGCACCTGGCGCCACATAGGCCCCGCGCCGCACCACGGCGCCCGGCACCATGCGAAACCCGGCTTCGGCAAAGCGGGCGTCGCCCCAGCCAAGCGTCTTAAGGGGAACCTTGTCCCATGCTGGCGCGCCCGCCCCGGCGGCCACGGAATTGCCGGTGAGGCGGAAGCTTAGCAGAACTGCCTTCTTCAACCACTGGTGCACCCGCCACTGCCCCCCGGCATCGCGCTCGGCCACGCGCAGCACACCCGAATCGAGCCCCGCAATCGCCGCCTCCACCGCCTGAGCAACAGCACTATCTCCCGGCGCCACGGTATCGCGCGCATCCCACGCCGCTTCAATCGCGGCTTCCACGGCAGTCCAGTCAGTCATGAAGTGAGGTCCTCCAGCCAATCTGTAAGATCGGCAATCTCGTGGTCGATGAAGTCGGGCGAATGCCCGTGGTCCCCCCGTTCGGACCCATTGTTGATCCAGCCCGTAACCATGCCCAACGCATGCGCCGGCCGCAGATTGTGCGCCATATCGTCGGCGAAAAAGGCGCGCCTGGCGTCAAAACCATGCTGATCGCAGATGCCCTGATAGGCGCGCGCATCGGGCTTGGGATGATAGGCCATGGCGTGGATGTCGTGGATCGCCTCGAACCGGTCCAGCACGCCGATCGCCGCCAGCACCTTTTCCGCATAGGGGAGGTCGCCGTTGGTGAACACGATCTTTTGCCCGGGAAGGCGGTCCAGCGCTGCACCAAGCCGGGGGTCCGCATCAAGCACCGACATGTCGATGTCGTGCACGTAAGAAAGAAAATGATGCGGATCGACCGAATGGCTTAACATCAGCCCCCTCAGGGTCGTTCCATGCTCATGGAAATATCGCTTCTGCACCGCCCGGGCTTCGTCCCGGCCCAGCCCCAGCAAATTGCCGACATAGGCTTCCATCTTCCGGTCGATCTGCGAGAACAGATTAGCCCGCGCCGGGTAAAGGGTATTGTCCATGTCGAACAGCCAGATATCCACTGCAGCCAGCCGGCCCGGAAAGCCGGGCCGCAGGCCATGTTCGCCAGCATCGGCGGAAGGGTGAGGGTCGGCATGCATGCTCATCGGCTGCCCATAGACGAGGTTGGTGTCATGAAGCCAGACAGCCCCTTCAACCTGGGGGGGAATCGCCCGGCTCCGGTGCTCGGCCCAGCCCCGATGCTCGCCGTACCTCCGGCCCGCCTTCCGCCTCCGGCCCGCCTCCTGCTGCTCTGCGCAGGGGCCGTCATGCTGGCAGCCTGCGGCGGCAGCGGTGGCCCCGGCCCTGTCAGCGTCGGTTCGGCTGCACCTCCGCCACCACCGCCCACCCCCCAGCCCGGCATCAATTACGATACGGCCGAATATCGCCGTTCCACGGCGGCCACTGCCGCCAATGTGCTCCCCGCCTGGACTGCGGGCGCAAGCGGTGCCGGCGTGGTCATCGGCTTCGTCGACAGCGGAATCGCCAGCGCCAACCCGGAATTCGCTGGCCGCATCCTGCCGGCCAGCCGTGATGTCACAGGGGAGGGCCGCAGCATCGTCGATGTATCGGGCCACGGGACATCGGTCGCCGCCATCGCAACGGCGGCCCGCGACGAATCCGGCCCGGTCGGGATAGCCTTCTCGGCCACCCTCGCTGTCATGCGTGCAGACAATGGCAATTGCACAGACGGTTGCCGCTATGGCGACACGGCCCTCGCAGCCGGAATCGACGCCGCGGTGGCCGCAGGCGCCCGGGTCGTCAATATTTCACTCGGCGGCTCCAGCGGCTCCTCCACGCTCCGCAATGCCTTCGCCCGTGCTACCGCGGCCGGGACTGTGCTCGTGATATCGGCTGGCAACGATGCAGCCGCCCAGGTCGACCCGCTACCGGCGGCCGCCCTTGCCGCCACCAACCGTGGCGCAGTCATCGTGGTGGGTGCGGTCGACGAAAAAGGTATGATCGCTGATTTCTCCAACCGGGCGGGCACTGCACAAGATAATTTCATCACCACGGCTGGCGTCAGGGTGCGCAGCTTCGACGAGCGGGGAACCGCATTCCTCTATTCGGGCACCAGCTATTCCGCACCCGCCGTCGCCGGCGCTGTCGCGCTTCTGGCGCAGGCGTTCCCCAACCTCACGGCGACGCAACTCGTCGATATCATCCTCAGGTCTGCGCGCGACGCCGGGGATATGGGGACCGACGCGATATACGGCCGCGGCGTTCTGGATATCGGGCGGGCCATGGCCCCGTCCGGGCCCACCAGCCTTGCCGGCACGATGATCCCCGTTCCGCTGGCGGCAAACGGCAACCTCGGCAGCGCCATGGGGGATGGACTGTCGGGTGGCACCGGCCTCGCCGGCGTTCCCGTAACCGATGCCTACAACCGGCTCTACAAGGTCGCACTGGGCCAGACTCTTCGCCCCGCATCCGCAGGGCGGCTCGCGGGGCGGCTGGAATCGGCAGGCCTCGGCACCGCAACCACAGGCGCCAGCGTCGGTGCGCTCTGGGGCCACCCGGTCCGTGCGCGGCTGGAGCTGAAGGCTATCGGTCAGTATGATCGCGCAGGGCAGGATCATTTCCGCAACGATGACAGCGGGCAGGCCCATCTCGGCCTCGCGTTGCGCGGCGTCGATGCGCGCGCAGCGCAACGCAACCCGCTGCGCGAAACCCGGCTGGCGCTTTCAGCCGGCCCGCTTGCGTTCACCGCCGCCACCGGGCGGCTGGCAACACAAAGCCTGCCCGGGAGCGCCGCAGGCGGGTTCGTGGCAGATGATGGGCTCGCCGCAGAAGACGGCACGGGCACAGATGGCCGCCAGCTCCTGATGGGCGAAATCCGCACCGGTCCGCTTACTCTGGCGCTGGCCGCCGGCAGCGTGCTTACTAGCCTGCCCCGAACCTTCGACCTCAGCCGCACAGCCCGGCAAGACAGGCTGACCGTCGCGGTTGGCTGGCAGCAGGGCGCCCTGCACCTGGCCGCGCACCTTTCAGACATACAGGATGAAGGCGCGCTTCTGGGCACCCGGCTTGCACCCGCCTTCGGCCTTCTCGGCGGGCGGAGCAAGCAGCTCGGCCTTTCTGCGGATATCGGGAAGGGCGGCTATGGTCTGCGGCTGGCCGCAACCTTAGCCCGGCACACGCCACGCATGGCGGCGTCCGGTCTCCTCCTCGCCGATGGCGTTCTCACATCGCGAAGCTGGTCCGCCACGGCTCATGCTCCGATGGTTGGCGGCACCCTGCGCCTTCGTCTGGCGCAGCCGCTCGCTGTCATCGAAGGCCGCTTCCGGCTGGCAAACGGCACCCCGCTGGTCGCTGCGGTCACGGCGCAGGAAACCACCAGCGAAATCGGTTTCCATCATGGCGGACTGTCGCTTGCGGCCTTCCACCGGCAAGAGGCCGGCAACATCGCCGGCCTGTCGGACAGCGGAGCCGCCTTTACCATCCGCACCGCCTTCTAGCGCCGGGAGAGGCTCACCGATTGCATCAGGGCAAAGTCCGCCGCTGTGATCCCAGCGGACCGGACGATGCTTCAGTCGATCGAAGCCTCGATCGCGTCGATATCGTCATCGCTCAGCCCGAAATGGTGGCCTACCTCGTGCACCAGCACATGCGCTACCAGATGCTCCAGGCTGTCTTCGCCATGCGCCCATTCATCCAGCAGCGGCCGGCGATACAGGAAGATGGTGGGCGGCAGCGCGCCGGTCATCTCCGCGCCCGGGTCGCCGACATGGTGGCCCCAGTAAAGGCCCAGTATATCATAGGGGCTGTCCAGCTCCATCGCCTGCATCACATCGGCATCGGGAAAATCCTCTATCCGCAGGATCACACGGTCCAGGTGCTGGCGGAACAGGTCGGGAAGCCGTTCGGCTGCCGCTTGCGCCAACCGCTCGATATCGGCGAGAGAAGGTGCATGTTGGGCCATGCGCCCGCCCCTAGCCGAAAGATGCCCCCATGGTCGAGAAGCTTGCAGAAGAAGCCCGCGCCGCCCTTGTCGCCGAACTCCCCGCTTGGACAGTCGAGGGCGAGCATCTGAAGCGCAGTTTCCGCTTCGGGAGTTTCGTGGAGGCCTTCGGCTTCATGGCCAGCATCGCCCTGCTGGCCGAGCGCGCGGACCATCATCCCGAATGGTTCAACGTCTACAACAAGGTGGATATCGCGCTGACCACGCACGACGCTGGCGGCCTCTCTGCGCTCGACGTGAAGCTCGCGAAGGAGATCGATATCCTGTTCGGCGCATAAATCGCCTTCACCTCTCGGTTGGTCCTGCACACGCGGCACCCTGTCGCGCCTCTCATCGGCGCTAGGTTGTGTTCATCTTCACCGACCTAATGTGCGACATGGCCGCCACTACTGCGGCTTGCAACCCTGGAGAATTCCCCGATGAAAATCCTGTTCGCTGTTGCTACAGCCGCAGCCCTCGCGCTCGCTCCCACTGCTGTGTCGGCCATGAACCATGGCGACCATGGCAAGAAGGACATCGTCGACACCGCCGTTGCCAATGGCAACTTCAAGACGCTTGCCGCAGCGCTGACGGCTGCCGACCTCGTCACCACCCTGAAGGGCACCGGCCCGTTCACCGTGTTCGCACCCACCGATGCGGCCTTTGCCAAGCTGCCGGCCGGTACCGTTGAAAACCTGCTGAAGCCTGCAAACAAGGCCCAGCTGCAAGCCGTGCTGACCTACCATGTCGTTCCCGGCAAAGTTCCGGCCTCGGCCGTGGTCGGGAAGGTCACCGAAGCCACAACGGTGAACGGAGCGACCATCAGCATCAACGGCAACAAGGGCGTGATGGTTAACAATGCGACCGTCACCACGGCCGACGTCATGGCATCGAACGGCGTAATCCACGTGATCGACACTGTGCTGATGCCGCCCGCCAAGTAAGGCGCGCCAAACGCAAAAAAATGAGGGCGGGCGCCATACAGCACCCGCCCTCATTTTCGTGGTTGGCATCAGGCCTCAGCGCGGCGCCATCCGGATCGCACCGTCGATACGCACGTCCTCGCCGTTGAAATAGCTGTTCCGGCACATCTCCAGCGCCAGGCTGGCATATTCCTCCGGGTTGCCCAGCCGCTTGGGGAAGGGAACGGAGGCACCCAGCGCATCCTTCACATTCTGTGGTGCCGCCTGCAAAAGCGGCGTGTTGAAGATGCCCGGCAGGATGGTATTCACCCGGATACCCTCGCCCGAAAGATCGCGCGCGATCGGCAGGGTCATGCCCACAACCCCGCCCTTCGATGCCGAATAGGCCGCCTGGCCGATCTGCCCGTCCTCGGCTGCAACCGAAGCGGTGTTCACGATCGCGCCGCGGTCTCCGGTTGCGGTCGGCTCAAGAGTCATCATGCCCGCGGCGGATTTCGCGATGCAGCGGAAGGTGCCGATAAGGTTGATCTGGATGATCATGTTGAAGGCATCCAGCGGGAAATGCTTGATCTCGCCCGTTTCGCGCGAACGGCTTGCCGTCTTGATCGCGTTGCCGGTGCCGGCGCAATTCACCAGAATCCGCTCCTGCCCGATAGCCGCGCGTGCTTTTGCAAAGCCTGCATCGACGCTGGCTTCATCCGTCACGTTCACATGGCAGAACAGGCCGCCAAGCTCTGCCGCAACGGCTTCGCCCTTTTCCGCGTTCATGTCGAAGATCGCGACCTTCACGCCTTCCTTCGCCAGCGCGCGCGCGGTCGCCGCGCCCAAACCCGATGCGCCGCCCGTGATGACAGCTGCCAGACCCTTCAGTTCCATGATGCTCTCCTGCTTTCCCGATTGCCGGTTTGTTTTGTCGCGGTGTGCGAATGCCTTGCCTTACGCCCCCGGGGCGCAAGCCCCACCCTGTGATACTATCAGGTATCGGGAGACCGCGTCTGCCCCGGCTTGCTGGAAATAATGCGCTCCCGCAGCGCCAGCGAGATGCTCGCCCCAAGGATGATTGCCCCGCCAATGATGGTGATCATATCATAGCGTTCCCCGAACAGCAGGATTCCAGCCGCCGTGATCAGCGCAAAACGCACGAAATCATAGGGCATGACGGCGCTGGCATCTGCAAGGGAAAATGCCTTCGAAAGGCTCAGCTGCCCGGCAGCCGCACAGGCGCCCAACCCGATGAGCAAGGGCCATAAATTCGCCGACGGCCAGCTCCAGAACGGCAGCGCCAGCACGAAGGATACCGGCGTCGTCAGGATGAAACTCCACGCCGCCACGGCGCGGGCATCGTCCACGCCCGTCAACGCCTTGATGGCGATCAGCGAAAAAGCGGTCGCCAGCGCGGAAACAATCGCTGCCCACAGGCCGGGCGTCATCTCCGTCGCACCGGGCCGCAGCACCAGCAGCATGCCAAGGAACCCGACCACCAGGGCCGCACCCCGAATCCAGCGAACGCGCTCTCCCAGGAACAGTACGGCCCCCACCGTCGCGAACAGCGGCGCGGTGTAGTTGATGGCCAGCACATTGGCGAGCGGGGCATAGGCTACCGCATAAAAGGTCGCGAAGGTTGCAATCACGCCCGATGTCGCGCGCCGCATATGGCCCGGCAGCAGGTTCGTCTTCAACAGCCCCGGCGTCAACAGCAGCATGGGCAGCAGCCACAAAAGCCCGATGAAATTGCGCCACACCACAATCGCGAACGGGTGCATTTCCTGCGAAATCAGCCGGATCAGCACCCAAAGCCCGGCAAAGGAGATGCAGCTGGTCACCATCCAGAAAATGGCCCGCACATGGGCCGGGATCGCTGGCATGGCTGGCTGCAAACCCTAGTGGTTGAAGTGGCGAAGGCCGGTGAAGGCCATGGCCAGCCCGCGTTCGTCGGCCGCTGCGATCACGTCGGCATCGCGCATCGAACCGCCCGGCTGGATCACCGCCGTAGCCCCGGCTTCGGCGGCAGCGATCAACCCATCGGCAAACGGGAAGAAGGCATCCGATGCCACTGCACTCCCCTGCGTCCTGGGCTGAGCCCACCCCGCCGTCTGGGCGGCATCCCGCGCTTTCCAGGCGGCGATGCGTGCACTGTCCAGCCGGCTCATCTGCCCGGCACCGATTCCGGCGGTCGCGCCATCCTTCGCATAGACGATGGCGTTCGATTTGACATGCTTGGCGACCGTCCAGGCAAAGGCCATGTCGGCCAGCTCGGCCGCTGTCGGCTGGCGCTTCGTCACCACTTTCACGTCGCCCATAAGCTGGTTGTCCCGGCTCTGCACCAGCACTCCGCCCGAAACCGTCTTCAGCACCAGCCCGGTGCGGGCCGGATCGGACAGCGCTGTCAGCAGCAGCCGAAGGTTCGGCTTCTTCGCGACGATCGCGCGCGCCGCCTCGTCAGCGCCAGGCGCAATGATCACTTCGGTGAACAGCTCGGTGATCACCGCAGCCGTCGGCCCATCCAGCGGTCGGTTCATGGCGATGATCCCGCCAAACGCCGAAACCGGGTCGCAGGCCTTTGCAGCGCGGTAGGCATCGGCCAGGCTGGAGGCAGTCGCCACGCCGCAGGGGTTTGCATGCTTGATGATTGCGACCGTGGGCGATGCGCTCTGGAATTCACAAATAAGCGAAAGCGCTCCATCGGCATCGCCGATATTGTTGTAGGAAAGCGGCTTGCCCTGCACCAGCTCCGCCCCCGCCAAGCCGGATGCCACAGCCGAAGCCGCATAAAGCGCCGCCACCTGGTGAGGGTTCTCCCCGTATCGCAACGCTGAAATGCGCCGCAAGGCAATCGGTAGGATGGCAGGAAACATGTCTCCCTGGTCGGCAAAGGCGAACCAGCTGCCGATCGCCGCATCATAGGCGGCGGTCGCCTGAAACGCGCGGGCAGCAAGCCGCCGGCGCGTTGCCAGACACAGCCCGCCCGTCGCCAGCTCGGCGGCCAGCGCGGCATAGTCGTCGGTATTCGTCACGCAGGCGACAAAGCCGTGGTTCTTCGCGGCAGACCGAACCATCGCAGGCCCGCCGATATCGATGTTTTCGATGATATCGGTGCGTGGCTTGCCCGCCGCCACGGTTGCTTCGAACGGATACAGGTTTATGACCACCATATCGATGGGCGCAATCCCGTGCGTTTGCGCCGAGGCTTGGTGGGCTGCATCGTCGCGCAGCGCCAGCAAACCGCCATGCACCTTGGGGTGCAGCGTCTTCAGCCGCCCGTCCATCATCTCGGGAAAGCCCGTATGGTCCGAAACGTCGGTCACACGCAGCCCCGCTTCGCGCAACGCTCTGGCTGTCCCACCCGTCGAAAGCAACTCAGCCCCATGCTCCGCCAGAGCGCCGGCAAAATCGACCAGACCGGTCTTGTCTGAAACGGAAAGAAGGGCGCGGCGAACGGGACGGATATCGGTCACGGGTCTCTCTCTGGCTGATCGCGCGAGCCGCAGCCCGGGTGTTGGGGCTCGGGTGCCCCAGCGTACGCATGAAGGCAAGCGCTGAGCCATGATTGGCGGCCATGCCGCGCGCCCTATTTCGGGCCGGCAGACCGCTTCAGGCTCCACGAGACATTGCCCCTTGCCCCCGGCTCCACCAGGCTGGTCAGCAGGATCTGCTGGATTTCCAGCATGCCCCCCTCGGCATCCACCAACAGGCTCGGCTCGATCGCCAGCACACCCGGTGCATGGTTGAATCCGGCCCGGAACGACCAGGCCGCATCATGGGCCGGCCGCGCGCCCGGCAGGCGGATCAGCGCGCCCTTGCCATCCTGGGTGATCGTAGCGCTGGCTCCTGGCCCCAGATGAAAGCGGATGGCAATCGATAGCGTTTCGGTCTTGCGCGGCATCGGCAAGCCGGATCTGGCCGGGATGATCTGGTCCTCTCCGCGCAAGTCGGCACCATCGGGCGAAAGCCACAACCGCCGCAGATGATCAAAGCCAAAGCGGCGGCGCCAGCCATCGTGCCGCGCCTCCAGCCACTGCCCCTCGGGCGAGGATCGCGCCTCAACCAGAACTTCCTCCACGCCGCCCAGCTTGCGCGGCCCGCCATCGGGAAGCCGGCTGGAATTGGTGTCCGCTAGAACCAGTGCCGAATGGCCGGCGGTCGAGCGCAACCCCATCACCAGCTCTGCCGGCAGGCTGCGCGGTCCACGCTCGCCCCGTTCACCACCGCAACTCACGATCAGCAGCCGTTTGCCGTCCGTCATGGTGAAACCGAGCGTAGAGGCATGGCCCGTGGGCGACACACGCGCCGCCGGCGGTGGCCCGGCATCGACAATCACCTTCACCGATCCGGCGGCCAGCCGCTGAAAACCCGATTTCTTGCCGGGCGCTGTGTTGGATGGCGCGGCCCCCAGCCGGGCCATCTGCGCAGCCGTCGGCTGCCCGCCATGCCAGGGTGAAGGCAGGCCATCTCCCATCGCCAGCGCCGACAGCGCAGCCCGCACCTGGCCAAGCGCTGCGCAGACAGGGTCTGCCGGTCGAAGCCCGCGGCCAAGGTAAAAGGCCTCAACCAGCAGCAGCAGATCGCCCAGCATGGAAAGATCGAGCGGCGAGCGACCAACCGCAGACCCATCGGCCTGCAGAACACCCCCCAGCGCCTCGTCCAGCTGGGCTTCGGCCTTTACCCGGCGGTCGTCTCCGCCCGGCAGCGATAGCGCGCTGCACAACAGCCCCGCAACCGCCTCCACCTTGCCGAACCCCGGTTGCAGGCGCGGCGCGGCACGCTCCAGGTGCCGCGCCCAGCGGGCCACGCCGTTCAGCACGGCGGATCGATGGATATGATCATGGCCAGGCATCACCATCGGCGCATAGGTTATCGCCATCATGATGCGCCGACCTGTGATGGCAGGCGCCCAGGCCTCTTCGTCATAGTCGTGGAATTGAATAAGCCAGCGCTTTGCCAGCGCTGCGGCGCGCGCGACTTCGGCGGCGGTCAGCGGCTCGGCGGCCGACAGATCGCGCAGCCATCCCCAGCCATGCACCCAATGGCGCCAGCCTTCCGGCGCATCGGGCGTGTCCAGCCGGGCGTCGGCCATGCCCTGGCCATAGCCTGCGCGAAACAGCCGTCCGCCCTTCAGCCGCGCACCGATCGCCGGATCGCCAGGCACCGGGTCCTCCGGCACGGCCAGCAGTTTAAGGGGATAGCGCCCCTTCAGCCGCATGCGGTGCAAAGGCGACTGGAACGCCAGCCGGTCCAGCCGCTCGGCCAGCCGCTCGGCCAGCGATGGCCCCCGGTCGCCAAGGTCACGGGTCAGCCGCAGGGCTTCGGGATCGCTCTCCTCTGCCATCAGCTGTTGCCCTTCCGGCCCGCGATTCCCACAGGGTCGCCCTTCAAGGCAGCAATGTTCGCAGCATAGCATGCCGCCCCGCCCTTGAAGCTGGCAGTTCCGGCAACCAGAACACTGGCCCCTGCCGACACAACTCTGGCCGCATTGTCCGCATCCACGCCACCGTCCACTTCCAGCTCGATCACCTTGCCGCTGGCGTCGATCCGCCGGCGGATGGCCGCAATCTTGGGAAGGGCGCTTTCGATGAAGCTCTGCCCGCCGAACCCCGGGTTCACGCTCATCACCAGCACCAGGTCCAGCAGGTCCATCACATGGTCAAGGCAGTCCAGCGGCGTCGCAGGGTTCAGAACCACGCCCGCCTTCTTGCCAAGCGCGCGGATCCGCATCAGCGTCCGGTGCAGATGCGGCCCGGATTCCGGGTGCACCGAAAGGATATCGGCCCCGGCCTCGGCAAAGGCTTCCACCAGCGCATCCGCCGGAGAGACCATCAGATGCACATCGAAGGGCTTGGCCGAATGCGGCCGAAGCGCCTTCACAACCATCGGCCCGATGGTGAGATTGGGCACGAAATGGCCATCCATCACATCAACGTGAATCCAGTCGGCGCCCGCCGAATCGATGGCGCGAATTTCATCTCCCAACCGGGCAAAATCAGCTGAAAGGATGGACGGCGCGATCTTGATGGGCTGCATGGTCGATCTCTAGCGACTGCTCTGCCCAAGGCCAAGGGAAAGCACTTCGGGAATGCGATGATTCCGCCTTGCAGCAGGCCAGGCGAGGGAGAAATCAGCCAGGTGTCGGTCCGCGGGTCAGTCCGCTGTTCCGCGGCGATCCGCCGCCAGTGCGACAATTGCACGCCGCAGATCATCCGGCGCCGTCGGCCAGGCGCCGATCTCGTCCAGTGTGCGAAAGCAGCCGGTGCACAGCCCGCGCGAAACCCGGCACACATTGATGCAAGGCGAAGGAACCTGCGAAGGAACGAGTTCTGGCATACGCAATGTCTGCCGTCTTGCTGCTGTCATGTGAAGAGGGCATGGCGCCCCATGGCGTAGCGGAGAGAAAAATGAAGGATGGTTCTGGCAGCCGGTTTATCGGCAGGCGGCAAGTTCTGGGCGGCATAGGCCTTCTGGCCGCCGCGCCCCTGGTAGCGCAGCAGCGCACGCCGCCGCGCATGCCGGGCTTTCCCTTCACGCTGGGCGTTGCATCCGGAGACCCCGAGCCCAACGGCTTTGTGCTGTGGACCAGGCTTGCACCCAGACCCACCGAGCCGCTCGCCGGGCTCGATCAGGTGCCGTACACGGTTCGCTGGCAGGTGTCCGAAGATGAAGGGTTCCGCCGGATCGCGGCCGAAGGCGAGACGCTGGCACGGCCGGAGCTGGGCTATTCCGTGCACGTCACGCCCACGACGCTTCGGCCCGGTCGAGCCTATCATTACCGCTTCATGGCCGGAACGGAAACGTCGGCAACGGGCCGGGCCCGCACCCTTCCCGCCGCAGGCGACGACGTCCGCCGGGTCCGGCTGGGCGTTGCAGGCTGCCAGGATTACCAAAGCGGACTCTACACGGCCTTTGCCCATCTCGCCGCAGAAGATGCCGATGCGATCTTCCACTATGGCGATTATATGTACGAATACGGTCCCCGTGCGAGCGTGTTCAGCTGGGAAACCGGTGAGCAGATCCCCACAGTCCGCCAGCATGATCGCCCCATGGTGTTTTCACTGGATGATTACCGCCGCCGCTACGCGCTCATACGGCTTGATCCCGATCTGCAGGCAGCCCACGCCTCGGCTGCGTTCCTGTGCAGCTTCGATGATCATGAGGTCGTCAACAATTGGGTGGGGGATATCGACCCGGCCAACACTCCGGTCGAATATCTGCGATTGCGCCGTGCCGCCGCAATGCAGGCCTGGTACGAGTTCATGCCTGTCCGGGAGGATGCCTTCCCGCGCGATGGCTTTTCCGGCCCCTGGCGGCAGTATCGCTTCGGCCGTCTCCTCGATGCGCGCAAGCTGAACACCCGCAACCACCGCACGGACCAGCCCTGTGACGACAAGTTCGGCGCCTGGTGCGAAGGGGTGAACGACCCGGCCGCCCAGGTGCTGGGCACGGCGCAGGAAGACTGGCTGGTGTCTGGCCTCACGCGCGCGCCCGCTCGCTGGAACGCCCTGCTGCAACAGATCATGATGATGGATCTCGACCGCGCCCCCCAAACGGCAACGGGGGCGCAAACCCGCGGAATCAACACCGACAGCTGGGCCGCTTACACTGTCCCGCGCGACCGGCTGCTGTCGCGGCTAGCCCCGGTCCCCAACCTCATCGTTCTCACGGGCGATGAACACCAGCACCACGCCGGCGAAATCCGCCCGACAGGTGCTGCGCCGGAAACCCCACCCAGCGCCATCGAATTCGTCACCACCTCGGCCACGAGCGGCTCCGATGGGCCCGGCGTGCGCAAGCAGCATGCCGAAATCCTGCGGCGCAATCCGGGCCTGAAATATATCCGCGACGAGCGCGGCTACAGCCTGATGACGATCACGCCCGATGGATGGACTGCCGACATGAAGACGGTGTCGACGGTAAGGGCGCCGGGTGGCCGGGTGGCGACTGCCGCAAGCTGGCGCATACCAGCAGGGGCGGCCCGGCTGGAGCAAGCGGGCTGATCTGCCCCAAGGATCGGGCTGGCTTGACTTGCAATCGCAACAATTCTGCAACATCAGTCCCGACTTCCGGCAGCGAAGCCGATTTGCCATGGAAGATGCTGATGTCCCGAACGGTTAAACTACAGCTGCTTGTGCTGTGCTGCCTGCCCTCGCCTGCAATGGCTGAACAAGATGCGCAGCTCTGGACAAGCATGAGCGTCACGGCGCCTCTGGGCAGCAGGTTCGAGGTGCAGGCGGATGCGAACATGCGCTGGTACGACAACGCGACCGATATGGCGCGGGTGCAGGTGCGCGGGATGCTCGCGGTCAAGTTGGGTTCGGGCGTGCTGCTGGGGGGCGGTTACAGCTATATTCGCAACGAAGAAGACGACGGCAGCTTCGAGCATGAGGACCGGGTGTTCCAGCAACTGAGCCTGCCCTTGGCGAAGATCGGGAAGGCGCAGCTTGTCGGCCGCACCCGTATGGAACAGCGGATGTACCGGGGCGAGGGGACGGTCTGGCGGTTTCGCCAGCAAGTCCGCCTGAATATCCCGCTGCAGGGGCCGGAAGGCCTGCGGTTCAGCCTGAGCGTCGAACCGTTGTTCCTGCTGAACCAGCCCGACGCCGAAGACGACCCGACCGGGTTCGACGAGTTCCGAACGGCTGCGGCGGTCTTTATCCCGCTTGCCGGTAGACTCGGGGTGGAGGTCGGCTATCTCAACCAGTACTCGTTCCCGGGCGAAAACGAGATGAATCACATCCTGAACATCGGTTTTTCCGCCCGGTTCTGATCGCCTGCGAGCAGGCTCAGGGCAGAAGAAAGCTCGTGCGGTCGACACCTGTAGCCCCGGTTTTCGTGTCGAAGGCGGTGACGGTCACCACATAAGCCCCGCGCCCGGCCAGTGGAATTTCTCCGGCGAAAAGGCCCGTCCGGCCGGCAAAAGCCAGCGTCACGTCGGATTGGCTGCCATCCGGCTGGCGAAGCCATGCGCGAACGTCGAAGCCCTTGGCATCCCACATGCCACCCGCCGTGATCGGGCAGCCGCACATCATCGCGACGTTCACGGCAATGCGGCGACTGGTGGTTCCGGGCGCAAGCTGCTCATGCGCGGCGGGTTCGATGGCATCGACGACGAGGCCGGGCAACTCCAGCAGCCATCCATCGCCGATCGTCACCCCTCGTCCGGGCAACACCCACTTCTGGCTGCTCACGCTGACCATCGCCTGCGGTTGCGCCAGAGGCCCTCGTGCCACCACTTCCAGAAGACGGGGTTCGGCCAGATCCACAACGCCCTTCCAGACACCTGAGTCGGGTGTGGAAACCGGCCCGCCGCGCAGCGCGCCCTTCATGATGCCGGCCGTATCCCCGGTGGATCCTTCGACCCGGCCGCGCGCCAGGGTCTCGCCGCTGTCCACATCGCGCAGGATGACCTCGACCCCGCCCATGGAGCTTCCCACGAACTTCGCGCCTTGCGATAGCACGCGGACATGGATGCCGGTTTCCGCAGCCACCGCGGGAAGCGACAGGACGCAAACCGCAAGCAAGGGCAGCAGCAGGGATAAACGTGCATAAGTCCTCATTGCCCGACTTCTCCTTCGCCGCTGCGGATCACATTCACGCGCGCATCCTGAAATCCCGCCGCCGCCAATGGCATCCGGAAGATCGTCTCCAGCGCAGCATCGGCCGCGCCATTCGCCATGGCCAGCAGTTCCGCGGCGGACGCCTGTTTGCGAAACTCGGCCGGAGCCTTTGCGTCATTGTCCCGGCGCAGGTTCTGGCCCACATCCGTCAGCACGGTCGCCCAGCCGGCGTCCTCGTAGATCTGCGCCTTTCCCCAGTCGATGGTAGGGTCCATCACTGTCACGCGGGGGCGCTTCACGCGCAAGGTCCGCGTAGCGACGTTCCAGTCCAGGTCATCCTCTCCCATCGTCGACAGGTCGATCGCATAGTTCACCGTCGCCGGAAGGATCGCAGTCTGCCGCGTTGTCGCCAACGTCACCGGCCCGATGGTCGTTTCACGGGCAGACGTGATCGGAGCCACCAATCGCGCGGTCAGCACGATAAGCGCCTGCTGGCGCTTCACCGAGACCAACATGGCACCCATCATGGAATCGACATCCTCGCAGAGCCCCACGGCAATGCAGGCCTCGCGCCGCTTCTGCGGTCCGGCGATGGCAGCGACAATGACGCCGACAAGCGCCAGCACCCCTATCCAGGCGAAGATGCGCCTCATGCCGCCACCCAATCCTCGCCATCGCGAACCACCTGCCCGCACGCTTCCAGATCGATCAGATGCGCCAGCACGCTCCGCCCGGCCGCCGGCCACAACCGCTGGTCGACAGACGCGTACATCAGCTCCACCATCGGCGAAATCGATTTGGGGCCCGCCGCCAGATGCTGCAATATCTGCGTTTCCCGCTGCCGCCGGTGGGCGATCAGCCCCCGCACGAAGCGCTGCGGCTCCTCCACCGGTGCGCCGTGCGTCGGGTAATATCGCTTGTCGGGCCGCTCCAGAAGCCGCTTCAACGATCGCACATAGGCCGCCATGTCGCCGTCCGGCGGGGCAACCACGGTCGTTGACCAGCCCATCACATGGTCGCCGGAAAACAGCGCAGCCTCTTCCTCCAGTGCATAGCAGAGGTGGTTCGACGTGTGGCCTGGCGTGTGCACCGCACGCAGCGTCCAGTCCGGTCCGCCAATCGCCTCGCCATCGGCCAGCACCCGGTCGGGCGCATAGTCCGGATCGAAACCGGCATCGGCGCGCGGGCCCTCATCGCACAGCATCAGCGCCGCGCACCCCATGATTGCGCCGCCCAACAGGTCGCGCAACGGAAGCGCTCCGGGCGAATGGTCCATATGGGTGTGGGTGATCACGAGGTGGGAAACGGTTTCCCCTGCGACGGCCGCTGCGACGGCCTCCAGATGCGCAGGGTCGGTCGGCCCGGGGTCGATGATTGCGACAGTGCCGTTGCCCACGATGTACGTTCCCGTCCCGGTAAACGTGAAGGCAGACGGGTTCCGCGCCAGAACGCGGCGAACAAGAGGCGATAGCCGCTCAGCAACACCATAGGGCGCCTGGTCCACCAGCTGTTCGAAATCGGGCGTCACCCCCATCGATCTAGCGGCCCGGCTGTCGGGAAACAAGGCCGACGGGAGGACCGTCGATGCAATGATGCCTTGGCCAGCAGGGCGCGTGGCTGGCTATAACTGGCTAGCAACGCGCCTGAACCAGCGCCGGTCGTGCGCCGACATGAAAAGAACGCCGGCGCATGGTGCGTCGTGCTGCATCCCCGTTGCGTGTCTGGCCGGGTTTCCGATGCAGGTGATTGCGCCTGCATCGGACCATGCCCTAGTTTCGCTGGCGTCGCATGAAGGCCGGGATCTGTGTCTGGTCCTCGGCTTCGACCTCGGGCTCGGGGGCAAGCGTTTGCGGCGCTTCGTCCTCCACCTTGGGCCCGCGCGCGCGCTCCATCATCCGCTCGAACAGGGTTTGCCGGCGCTGCGGGGCGGCGGCGCGCTCTACCACCGGCTCCTCGCGCACATCCGATACCGGTCCGGCAGCAACGGGCAGCGGCAACGGCAGCTCGGCGATTTCCGGAAGTAGCGCTTCCTCGATGGCCTCCTGCGCTGCGGCCGCGATGGGCTCGCCCAGTTCCAGGATGTCCTCATCCGAAAGTCCGGCATTGTCCGTCTCGTCCAGCGTGCCCACAGGCGAAGGGTCGGCAGACGACGCAGCCGGGCGGAACGTGCCGCCGGGCGTGCCGAAAATGCCGGCCGCCATTGGCCCGCCGGCAGGCGAGGATTGGTGGAACCCGCCGCCGCCGCCGCCGCCACCGCCACCGTTCGGTGGCGTGGGTTCGGGCGGCGCTTCGCCGATGCCCGGACCGGCCGCTGGAAGAACGACGCGCGGGCCGAACATGCCGCCGGTTGCAACCGTCCTGGAAGATTGCGGCTGGCCGGCCTGCATCGCGGCCTGCTTGCTTTCTATCCCGGTCGCCACCACGCTCACGCGCATCTTGCCGTTCAAGTCGTTGTTGAAGGCCGAGCCGACGATGATATTGGCATCGGGATCCACCATCTCGCGGATGTGCTGGGCGGCCTCTTCCACTTCCATCAGCCCAAGGTCATCGCCGCCGGTGATGTTGATGATGACAGCCTTGGCACCGCGCAGCGAAACTTCATCCAGCAACGGGTTCGAGATCGCCTTCTCGGCTGCCTCGATCGCGCGGCGGTCACCTTCGGCTTCGCCTGTGCCCATCATCGCCTTGCCCATTTCGCTCATCACCGTGCGGACATCGGCAAAGTCGAGGTTGATGAGGCCGGGCAGGATCATCAGGTCGGTAATGCCGCGCACGCCCTGGTTCAGCACTTCATCGGCCATCGCGAAGGCCTGCTTGAAGGTCGTCTGCTGATTGGCGATCAGGAACAGATTCTGGTTCGGAATTATGATCAGGGTGTCGACATGGCGCTGAAGCTCGGCGATTCCCTCTTCGGCCGAGCGCATGCGCTTCAGCCCCTCGAACGAAAAGGGCTTGGTAACAACGCCGACGGTCAGCACGCCACGCTCACGCGCGGCGCGCGCCACCACTGGGGCTGCGCCGGTGCCGGTTCCGCCGCCCATGCCAGCGGTGATGAAGCACATGTGGACGCCTTCCAGCGCCTGATCGATATCGCCCAGCGCTTCCTCGGCGGCGGCCGCGCCGATTTCCGGCCGCGCGCCAGCACCCAGCCCCTGCGTGATCTTCAGGCCCAGTTGAATGCGGGTTTCTGCCGGAGACAGGGCAAGCGCCTGCGCATCGGTGTTGGCGACGACGAAGTCGACGCCCTGCAGGCCATCGTTGATCATGTTGGCGACGGCATTGCCGCCCGCCCCACCGACCCCGATCACGCTGATCTTCGGCTTCAGTTCCACAAGCGTCGGTTTTACAAAATCAAAGGCCATGGCTGGGCTCCCTCATCAAATCTGGCGTTTAAGTTGGTCAAAAAGGCGGGCTAAGGCGGATTTGGGCCCCGATCTGCCCCCTCGGGCGGCGGGCAAGGGCATCCGGACAAGGTCGAGCCGGGGCTCCGCACCATGCAGGATTAAGCCGGTCAGCGTGGCGAACGCTGCCGATGATTGGGCTTCGGGCAGGCCGATCAGGCCGCGTGGACGGCCGATGCGGACGTTGCGGGCAAGCGCTCCTTGCGCGAAATCCGCAATGCCGCGAAGCTCGGCCCCACCGCCGGTCAGCACCACCTGACGGCCGGCTGTTCCGGTGAAACCGATATCCTTCAGCGCCTGCTCCACTTCGCCGAAAATCTGGTCCAGCCGGTTGCGGATCACCGCGATCAGCTCTGCACGCGGCACCCGGCGGGGCTCCTGGCCGTCGTCCGGGTCCAGCGGCGGCACCTCGATCATGTCATGGTTGTCACGCGGAGAGGATGTTGCTGCGCCCGAAAGCGTCTTCAACCGTTCGGCTGCAGCCCGGCGGGTCGCAAAGCTCGCTGCAATGTCGGCGGTGATGTCACCCGCGCCGATGGGAATGGAAACCAGCCCCGCCAGCATCCCGCCAACATGCACCGCCACCGTCGTCACACCAGCGCCGATCTCGACAACAGCGACGCCAAGCTCGCGCTCCTCGGCATTCAGAACGCTGGCCGAGGCCGCAACGCCTGAAGCAACGATCGCCACCACATCGAGGTGCGCATTGCGAACGGACAGGTCGAGATTGCGGCACGGCGGCGTCGCAGCCGTCAGCACATGGATGTCCACCGCCAACCGGTCCGCGTGGAACCCACGCGGATTGGTCACGCCCTCGAGGCCGTCGATGGTGTAGAGCGTTGGCTCGGCGTGCAGTGTCGAACGGCCCGCCCCGCCACCACGCGACTGGGCAATGGTCTCGTCAATCCGCGCCCTTCCGGCCTGCAACAGCGTCGCCATGTCATCTTCGGAAATGCGGTGGCCGGCAATGTCGATCTCGACCGAAGCGACTTCGCTGTCCAGCCCGCCGGCCGACAGGTTCACGAACACCGATTCGATTTCCACGCCGGCGGCCTTCTCGGCCTGCATCATGGCCGAACGGATCGCCGCCTCGGTCTTGCCCATGTCGGCCACCAGCCCGCGCTTCAGCCCATTGCAGGCGCGAACGCCCGCCCCAATCACGCGCGGCATGTTCTCGCCATCGGCCATGGCGATCATCGCTGCCACCTTCGCTGATCCGACGTCGATCGCCGCGATCACCCGCTCGGCCCGCGGCTTCAGCAGTTGCGTGGGGTTGAGCACGGCGACTGCCATCAGATTACTACCTCTTGTCTTTCGCCGGGGGACCGCACGAGTTCATTTCTGGCTGTTGGAACCGCAGCCGGCGCTGCTTCGGCCGCCGGTGCCGGCACGGGCACACTGCGCGGCTGCAAAGAATTGGGGTTGGGGTTGGGTTTTGCCACACCCCCAGCCTCGCTGGAGACACGGACCACCATTTTCTCGGGGATCCTGAGGTCGAACCGAACGAAACCGCGGCCCAGCAGCGGTGTTTCACGATGAATTTCGGCAAAGCGCATCAGCGCGCCCTGCGCCGCTGGCCCTTCGGGTAGCGATATCGTCTCGCCGCTCTTCATCCTGATGTCCCAGCGGCGCTGGCCTATCCAGATCGCGGCGTCCATGCCGGATGCGATCGCGGGCTGGCTGGCGACCAGCTTGAGGATCGCCGGCACCTGCTCCTGGGCATTGGCTCCCACCAGCAACGGCAGGGTTGCAAAGTCCGCCAAGTCGGCTGCGGGCAGGACCACGCCCTCGGCATCGACAAGGCGCAGACGCCCCCGGTGCTGCCACAGCGCGGCCGGCTTCCGTTCGATGATCCGCACCTCCAGCCGGTCTGGCCAGCGGCGATGCACAGCGGCGTCGCGCACCCAGGGCAGCGCGATCAGCCTCTCGCGCATTGACGAAAGGTCCGCCAGCAGCATCGAATCGCTGCCGCCCTCCAGCACTTCGCGATAGATGGACAGCTTGGGCTGGTTCACCGTTCCCGTGATATCCACTTGACGGACCACGAAACCCGCGTTGGATGTGGTGGTCGCAAGCGACATTGTGGCCTGTTCAGGCACGTTGGCTGCAATTGCCCACACGATCGCCGCCGTCGCGCCAAGGATCGTGAACCCGCCGATCAGCAGCCGCCACATCATCTGCGGCGCCAGCGGCAGAGCCACAGGCGCAGCCTTCCCGGCATTGCTCTGGCGCACCAGCGCCCGGCGAGCAGTGCGCCTGCTCATGCCAGCGCGCCTTTGGCTGCGGTGGCGCACACAAGGGCGCAGGCGATCAGCCGACCGACCAGCGCCTGATAGGATATGCCGCGCGCCGCAGCCTGTTCTGGCACCAGCGACAAGGGCGTCATGCCCGGCTGGGTGTTGATCTCCAGCAGATAGAGCCCGGAAAGCCCGTGTGCCGGATCATAGCGGAAGTCCGCACGCGAAACGCCTCGGCACCCCAGCAGCCGATGACCCTCGGCCGCCTGCTCCATGCAAGCCGCCGCAACGTCTGCCGGAATGTCCGCCGGGCAGACATGCACGGTCAGCCCTTCGGTGTATTTCGCAGCATAATCATAAAAGCCACTCGCCGGCTTCAACTCGGTCACGGCCAGCGGCTCGGCGATCCCGGCCTCATCCTCCAGCACGGCAACCGTCAGCTCCAGCCCGGCAATGAAGGGCTCGGCCAGCAGCGCGGCA
>Ga0335395_10000148_pt1 | contig 45083 bp, 49 predicted proteins | sample MAT02_FD_205744 | JGI IMG/M metagenome (GOLD analysis project Ga0335395, IMG submission 205744) | Freshwater microbial communities from Lake Fryxell liftoff mats and glacier meltwater in Antarctica - MAT-02 (spades assembly) (version 2) ... | reverse complement strand
TCGTGGCTTCCTGCCCCGTCAGCGCCAGCAGCAGCAGCGGGTCGAACGGCGTCGCCTTCGCGAACCGCTGGCGCAGCTGCTCGAGGACGTAGCCCTCGGGCAGGTTCATCTGAAAAATTGGGTGGAGTGTCGCGTGTGAGTATTGGGCGGCGCGAGGCGGCATCAGTAGGCTTACGGACGCGCTCGGCGGCGTGTCGGGTGCATAGGTAAACAGGTACTGGCCCTGTGCGCGTGCAAGGCTGCCGCTGGGGCCCTGCGGTGTCGAGACCCTCACGTGGTCGGATGACGTCGGCCTAAGCATCGCGCATCAGCTCGCGGATCTCATCCAGGGTAGGCAGACGCGCTGGCACCAGCTTGCATTCCTGGCCCAAGGCTGCGGCGAGTACGGCGTAGGCGCGCATCGAGAGCGAGGGATCGCCCTTCTCCGCCTTGATCACGCGGCCGCGCTGCAGCCCGGCGCGCTTGGCGGCGTCAGCCTGAGTGAGCCCGCGGCGTAGGCGCGCCTCACGTAGTGCACCCCCGAGGCGGTAGAGCATGGTGTCGGCGTCCATGTGCGTAATTCAGCACATGGACGGGTGAATGTCCACAATGGAGAACATCTCGGCGCGCAGAAAGTCGCCCTTGTGCTTGCCGTGCCACTGCCAGCCGTCGCACTCGATGGCGAGTTTTGCGGCCGGGAAAGCGACATCCAACCTGAATCGCCGGCTTGGGACGGCGCCGGCAAACTCAGGCTGAGCCTCACTCGGCCAGTGCTGAGTCAGCAGGGCCTGAAGTGTGTCTTGTGGGCTGTCCTTGCCGGTCTGGGCACGCCGCGGCGCGGTCTTCAGGCCGTGGACGACAATGCCAAGCCTCACGGCCTGGGCAATGGACAGCCGCAAGGTCATCGGCGTACCCGGTACTCCTCAAGCTCGTGGCCCTTCTCAAGCAGATCGCGGAGCCACTTGGGGCGAGAGCCTCGGCCGCTCCAGGTGAGGGTGGAATGCTCGGGATGGACGTAGCGAGGGGCAAGCGGCTGCCGCGTCTCGCCCCGCAGTCGGGCGACGATAGCTCGGCGCAGCTTGGCCTTCGGCAGCGTCAGGAAGTCCTGCGCAGACAGGCCGTAGGGGGCCATCGCGTTGTCGATGCGGTTAACGACCGCAATGTAGTCGGTGCGCAAGCCGGCAGTCTCAGCGAGGATCTTCTCGGCCAGCGCGAGATTCGCTTGCTCAACCACCAGCTTCAAGGATTCCTTGTCCATCGACTCGTAGTTCACGGGCTTGGGGGCCTTCGTGGGGGCGGCGTTCTTGTTGTTCGACTTGATGGCCATTTTCGGGGGGTTCTCGGTTGGGAGGTAATATAGTCGCAAGGACTTAGAGAAAGCCTATGGAAACCACGCCGAAAGATCAACCAATACCCCTTTTATACCGTGTTTTGACTGTGGCCTTTGGTCCTTTCGACGCGCCTGAGATTCGCCGCCACGCTTACCTGCGTGCTGGCGACTCCACGAAGCTGTTCGCGCTGCTGGTTCTCCAGCTTTTCATCCCTCAGCGCGGGCAGTCTTTGGAGCAGGTTTTCGCGCCGGCCAACCTCGTTCTGAACCTGCTGGTTATCGCCCTGTACCTCTCCTTTTTGACGTATTCGGCGAGGTCGATTGCCGTCGAGGAGGCAGCTCGATACCAAGCAGGATTGCTGCTGTTGATGGTCGGATGCCTCTACGCAAGCATGCCGCTTCTGATTTTTCTGGCGCCTCCAGCAAGCGCCGTCATGATGGCCTTCGTCATTCTCTGGATCGTCCTCCGGGTGAGGTTAATCATGCGGGCCGGGACGTGAGAAACGCGCTTCGCCGAGCCAACGCTTCGCCGGCATTCAGCCCTTTATCCTCACATCAAGGAAGACCTATGAGCGGCGGTATATTTGGCAATTTTTGGCGACGTCTTCCCGGCTTTGGAGATGACGTGCGTTCTGCCATCGAAAAACGCGACATGGAGCCGGCGACGGCGGAGGCTGTCCTTCGCATTCTCGATCGGGTCGAGGCGTTGGCTCCGCAGGTGAAAGCTGTCGAATGCCTGTTCGACGGCGACATCGTGGATGCGGACCTGGTTCGCCTGGAGGCCCGCTACGGCGGCAAGGACTAGGCGATGGCCGCAACGCGGCCGTGAGCCCAGCGGCGCATGTCCTCTCGCAGCACTGACGCTGCGAGCAAGGAGTCATTCAAATGACCGTGAACATCAACTACTTCGACCGTGCCGAGGACGGCTCGCATCCGTCCGTCACCCACCTTCCGGTGGTCGAGGTCCAATGCAGCATTGACGCCGCGTGGGGCATTTTGGACGCAGCTTCAGGAACGCGATTCGCATCGGCTGCCGGCATCGCGGCTCTTGCCATAATGCTTGGAGCAGGGGCGAGGGTATGGGCGGGTTCTGCCTCGTCTGATGAGATCGCTTTTCGCGCACAGCAGGGCGCGTTCTTCATCGAAGACGGCGGCAGAACTATCTACCGGAAAACTCCGACAGCGCGATTGCTGTCAGCGGCGGAGGTGCGTGCTGAGGCCGAAAGCGCCCGCAGCAGCGAGGCTTGGGCCAACGCCCGGAGCTTTCTGGCTCTGGCGACCAAGGCGCTTGAAGATTCCAGGGTGATCTACGAGCAGGAGCTTCGTCGTGCCGGTTGATCCGGTGGTGATGCAGCCTAGGGTGGACACTGTTCTGGCAAAGTTCGAGACGTGTATGCCACGCCCGATCTCAGCGGCCAAGAAGGACGGTCGGCCGATTCTGGGCTTCTGTGTCCACGACGCCGATCCATACTTCGACCAAGAGCGCGATCGGCTCACGAGCTACGGTGCTCACTGCGAGGGGCTGTCACACGTTCCCGACGGCTGGCATGTGGTCGAGTGGTCGCCAGGTGGTTCCGAGACCTCAGATAGCGATGGCCGCGTGATTGAGTTTCCGGACTGTTGGTGCCGCTCGGGCTCCGACGGCGAAGAAGTGGCGAACCCGACGCACTGGCTTCCGGTGCCGGTTGGTTTCGATCCGAAAGCGAAGGACTTCGCCGCGGCGAATGGTCCGTCGTGAGTTACCAGATCGTTTGGCTGGGCCAGTGGCCGAAGCGGAAGCGAGTGTTCCACCCTGGATCATTCTCCAGCCGCCAGAAGGCACGTCAGTGGTGTTTTAACCATGCGCATCATCGCGGACTCATGATCCTGCATCCCGACGGGACTGAGGAGCTCTACAAGGCAGATTCGTCGCTTCAGCGAAGCTGATCAAAACACCCCCGGCCCAAACGGTCGGGGGTTTCTTTTTGCCTCCCGGCGCTGCTCGTTCTGCTTGCAACCCTGCATGCTGGCGCCGCGTGCATCTCCCTTCGCAGCCGCTCGGGCTGCGAATCGGAGCAAACGCATGGAACTCAACATCAACACCCCAAGCCCGCAAGCCTCCTACGAGGCGATGGCGGTGCTCATGGCACGCATCGAGCTTTGCCGGGCACTGCGAGGCCAGCCAGGCGTGCTGGCGGAGCTGGAAGCTACGCACGTGGCGGCCGGTCGCATCGTGGCCGAGCACGGCCTTACCATTCTCTCCGCGTTGGCGAAGGTCAGCCGTGCTGAGACGGAGATCGCTCATGGGTAACAAAGCGATTCTCTGCTTTGGGCTTTCGGATGAAGTGAAAAGCACATCTGTGCTTTACATGCACTGGAACGGCGGTCCGGCCAGCGTCTACGCGCTGATGGACGTGGCGCGGGAGCACGACATGCTGACCCTCACCGGGGTGGCGTTCCTGGCTCGCATGGCTTGGCCTGACGGTAAAACCGCCTACATCGACTCGGGCTACGAATCGGAGGAGGCGATGGCCAAGTCCGCCCAAGACAATGGGTGTTACTTCATCACCTACGGGATCTCGTTTCCGCGACGGCTCAAGGAGTTTCATCTGCAGGGCGTTCATCACCTGAACATTCAGGAGGTCATCGAAGAAGGCAAGGCAGCCCGTGAGACTGCGAGCTATCAAACGACGACGATGTTCCTGCGCGAGAGCCTGTCTGCGGTACAAAGGATTCGCTATGCCTGGGAAGAAATGGGTGCAGCGGCATGACCACACAGCGCCCAGGCTTGCCTGGGCGTTTTCAATTTGGAGATTCAGAATGGCGGGTGCGTCGATTGTTCATGTGCCAATAGATCAGTGGGAAAACATCGCATCGAAATCATCGGTGATGGCGCTTTCGGTGCAAACGGACAAGGCGAAATGCGTGTCGGTGAAGCCCTTGACGATCCAAGGTCGTCCAGCACTGGTGACGAGCGTGACCTATGGGGGGCTGGAGCACAGCGAGGTAACGGCCTACTGGCTGGTCGCAGAATCCGATTACGACGGTGTGGTTCCGTCGACGACTGCCTGGATTGACGAGCAGGCGATCAAAGACGGCTCCCGCAGGCGTGGAGACTCGCTTGGTATGAACGTACTCTGGAAGGGGCAACAGGTTGTATGCCAGGAGAAGATTCACGTGCGTATGGTTTTGCCAGCGCGCTTCACAGGGCTCGATGCCGCGATGCGCAAGGACGCTGAGCTTCTCAGCCGAGGAGGCTGGTGTATTTTGCCGACCAAAACGCAAAGCCCTGCTGTCTGGTGGCTGATGGATGGGCACCCGGTGGTCGAGTACGAAGGGCGGCACGGTAGTCGCATATTTGCGCTCTACTACCCTTCCGGCCGTGACATTGGCTGCGTGACATTCAGCGAAGGAGGCGATGCTGCGAAGCGTCTTCTGCCGGCCCGCGAGTCAGTTGGCCACGTCATGCGGGCACCACCAGCCAAGGCGTGTTCCGTTGCTCCTGCTGCACCGGAGATCCAGTTCGCTTTCAGTTTCTGACCCCACACCCCCCAGCCTTGTGCTGGGGGTTTTTCGTTGCCTGGTCAGTCGATCTTCGGCCAGACATAGGCGCGCTTCTGCGTGGCCTTGCGGGTGACGATACGCACCCTGTCGATCGGCACGCCGTGCTGCTGGTAGCTCTGCAGCACCGACGTGATCGCGGCGCCGGCAGCGGATTCGACATCAACAACGATCAGAGATTCTCCGGACTTCTCGATGGTCTCCACCGGCCATTGCCAGTCGGAGCTTGCGAGCAGTTGGGTCAGCGCGCCGGGCAGAGCGTCGCGCATCGCTGCAGGGTTCGATGCGAGCTCAGGCGAGTAGACAGTGCCGTTATCAGTTTTTGGCTCAAACCCGTTAGTAAGCGCCTCGCGGGGTTGATTCGTGTCGAACTGAGACAGAGAATCTGCGCCCTGCGCCGGGCTCGACTTCTTGGACGGAATCTCATCGTCGTCTAACGCTGCTGGTTTCTCATCACTCCCGGCTGGTCGGATCGCCACGAAAGACGCGCTGAAATCCCTTTCCTGCGCGGGTTCCTCGGGCTTGGGGGGTGTTTGAACGGGCAGGTCGAACGGGAAGTCGCTGTCGTAACTGGACGGCGGAAGGGTGCTTGGCGGAACGGGCTTTGCCGGGCTTGCGACCAAGGGCAGGGATTCCGTGTCCTCGTCGGACAGGAATCTCTGATCGATTGAGCTGCCCTGGTCTTCGGGGGCTTCGTCATGGACTTTGGGGCGTTTTTCACCCCACAGCGGGCGGCGAATCGCCATAGGTTTCGCGTCCGGGATCGAGCCTGCGCCGGGCACCTTCGTGGTCTTTACGATGAAGACCGCCATCTCGCCGCCCTTGGGGCTCACTGACATGAACACGGCTCTGGCGGGAGCGTAGTCCTGGCCATCAAAGGTCGTCACCAGCGCCTTGCGTGACGCAAGCTGCTCCAGCAGCTTCGCGGTGAAGGGCGCCGCGTTGCCGTTGTTCTCAGAAAGGTCGTCAGCGATCGCTGTAGGGGGCAGGCCGCCGTAGGCGGCGACCTGGCGGCGCAGGACTGGCTCCATGACATAGACCCGATCCGCCACCTTCCAGGCGATGCGCTTGGACGCATTGCGGCCGTTGATCGCACCGTCTTTTCGCACGAGTCGCAAAAAGGTGTCGAGCTCGTAGGGCAGTTGCTCCGTCTCCATCGCAGGCGCCGCGGCGGGAGGACGGGGTATTGGAGCCGCCGATGGGCTCGCGTTCGCTGTGCGCGACGCTTGGGCGCTCTGCGTGGGCGCCTTTGGGGCCGCGCCGAAGAATCCGCTGTCGTCATCGTCATCCATTGGAATCTCGATGACGGGTGCTGGGGCAGCGTCCTCTGAATAATCACCCTCCCCGAGAGCGTAGTCGTGGGTGAGCGTGTGGCCCTCTTTCCTTCCGGTCTCGACGTCTGCGAGGATCAACAGCTCGGTGAGGGAGCGCATCCGATCGGTGATCCAGTCGGCTCGCGGCAGCGCGTAGGGATGGTGGTAATAGCCCACGGCCGTCAGCAGGGCCAGGCGATCCGCGTAAGGGAGCTCCATGACCTCCGGTACCGTGCGCAGCAGGCGTGCCCCCGCTGTGTCGTGGTTGGGCTGTACCTCGCGCACGATCCGGCGCCGCTGCGAATCGTGGCCTGCATCCTGGTAGCAGGTGAGTTTGCCGATGTCGTGAGCCAGGCCGGTCAGGATCAGCAGGCCGATGTCCTCGGAGCCAAAGCGGTGCGGATCGCCGTTGAGAGCCACCCGCACTTTGCCGCGGCGATCTTTTTGCCCCTCGTACACCCACGCTTTTGCCTGCCCTATGATCTCGCGGGCAACGGCCATCGAATGCGCTATCAGCGTGCGGCCCCCGTGCCCGCCCGGCACGGGGGATGCGGGAAGATCGGGGCGCGTGTGCATCACCTCCAAGACCGCTTTTACCGCCCGCGCATGCGCCGGGAAGTTCGCTTCCAGCGTGTTCCACCAGGGCTGCCCACTCAGCATGTCGCGGGGAAGGCTCTTGCGAGCGGCTGAGGGCAGGGTCGGCATCCTGCCTAACAGCACGTTGGCCTGCCGAAAACGCCCGCCCGTTGAGATCGCGGATTCGGTGGCGCGGCTGACGAGGTTTCGCAGTCCGAGGAAGATGAAGAAGCCGAGCATTGCGCCCGCCGCCATGACCGCAAAGCCGTACAGCAGGTACTGAGGTAGCAGGAAAACATGGGCTCCGAACAGCCATGCGGGAAGAAATAAGATCACGTACCAGAACAGAAATACCGTCGCCAGCGACTTCAGGAGAGGGTTGCGTTGGATCACTCGTCTCTCTCCATGCCCGTGAGGGATCGGTCACTGGCGAACGCCAAGCCTTTGGCCCGTCGGATTCGACGCTGGGTGATCGCCGGCTGCCCTACGTCAGCCGTAAACGTCGGATCGAACTTCACGAGCGGGATTCGGACGTGATAGATGCGACTTCCGTCATAGGTCACGATGCACTCGCCCTTGCCCAGCTTGGTCAGCTCGCTGGGAGTGATCCGGTACATCTCCTCGTTCGACTCTGAGAAGCTCGTAGCGCCGCTGTCGCCCTCGCCATTGGGCGAGCCGGACACGAGCGAGGCTTTCTTGGAAAGGCTGGTGCCTTTCATGGCGCTGATCGAGTAACTGGTGGTCATTTCGGTCCCGATCATGTCGGCCATCCACTCAGCGGTCTCCGGCTCGCCGGGCTTGAAGAAAATCTTGGTGGTCGTGTTTCCCGAGACCATTGACCGCAATTCTTCGCCGACGACCTCCAGATTCGCCCGCGTTTGGAACGCCGGCATCATGACCAGACGCGCCGATCGAGATTGCTCGAACGGTCGAGCCCACGATTGGGTGACATAGGAGCCCGCTTCGTCAAAAAAGCCGAGGAAGGGCGGGTCAGGGCGCATGTGCTTGGGGAGTTCTTGCACCTTTGCGATTGCGGTGCGGAAGTCTCCAAGCACGATTTTGCCGAAGTTCGATGCGGCCTCGGCCTTGCCCATCGTAGGCAGGGCCACGTAGATGATCCGGTTCGCCATGATGTCGTCAGTCATGCGCACCTCGGGCGAGTAGCTGTTGAGCACTTGGCCGAACTTGCCGGTGCCGAAGGTGTGCAGTCGGCCGCCGATGCCGCCGAAGGTGTCCTTGAGCTTCTTGATGTCGATCTTGCTGTCGCCCTCGCCGTGCTTGGAGGGCACTCGGAACTGGTGCAGGAAAAGCTGCAGGGCCAATTCTGACTCGCTCCCAGGTGGCACCAGCCGCTCCAATTTTGCGAGCGCATTGGCGTTCGTGAGCAGGATGCCGAGGTCGGCGCAGTTGTAGGCATACCCCGTGGATTGGATCGCTTGGGTGAGCGTGGTCAAGCCCTGGTTCGCGGCCTGCCGGTAGTAGTCAGCGCCGGCGTTGCCTTCGGTCGAAGGGATCACGGACATCAGGCGCGAGGCCACTTCGTCGGCGTCGCCGTACAAAACCGGGTTGTAGGTGTTGGAAAACTCGGGCGTGCCGGGCGAAATGATCCGCAGATCATCCAGCCGGCCAGCGTGGGCGCACATGGCGTACAGGCCGGCCAAATTGTCAGGGTCGAGCTTGCCGTCGATCCACAGCAGCCCGCCGCCGCGCTCGATTTGCTGAAGCATCGCCCAGTTGCCAAACACCGTCTTACCCACGCCCGATTGTCCGACGATCATTGCGTGCCGCATCCAGTCGTCGATCGGGATCACCAACGGCTCGCCGGTATCAACGATGTAGCCGATGTGCATCCCATCCGACGTCGGTTTCGGCGGCGGGCTCGACCTGATTCGCAGCGAGCTGCCCTCCATCGTCTCCGGTGCGGCGGCTTGCCAAAGCCTTTGCCCCCACCAGGCACCGCCTGCAGCGGCCAACCCTGCGCCGGACAGTAAATGGGGCAGGCCAAGCCCGCCCATCACCGGGTTCGTCAACATGCCCCCAGCGGCGATAGCGAGCAGGGCGAGGGTATCCAGGGTGCCCCCTGGCTGGAGTTCACGGAGCTGTCGGAATGAAAGCATAGTGTTTGCAAGCAGTTTGGAGGATGGCTACTATAGTCCACGAAACGCCCCACCTACGGGAGGGGTATTGGGTGACTTAACCGACCAACCAAACGCGACCAAGAGAAAGCATGTCCAAGTATCTCGGCGCAGTGGCGTTCGCATGCCTCTGCTTCTTCGCTGTCTACGTGCTGATCGCGCCCCGTCCTACGGATCGGGTCAATCGACTCTGTACGCCTGCGGGCTGGACTGTGAAGACATTTTCCGCGGTTGGGTCGCTTTTTTCGGCTCGCGGCGAGGAAGTTGGTCGCGCTGCCGGTGATGACCTGCATCAGTCATGCCGATACCTGGCCTTCCGAGTGCTCTACGAAGATCTGCACGCCGAGTTGCAGCGCCAGCAGGAAAGCCAAGAGAGCCAGGCGGCGGCGACGGAGCCGACCGAAGAATGAACCGGGCTCTCAGAATCGCTGCAGCCCTTGCAGCCCTCGTGTCGGGCCTCACGCTGTCGCCCTCGGCGACAGCGTGGGAGCAGTGCTTCGTGGATGCGGGCGCACGCTACCAGGTGAGCCCCCTGCTGCTGCGGGCAATCGCGCGGCAGGAGTCGAGCTTCCGGCCGGATGCCGTGAACAAGAACACGAACGGCACCCGCGATATCGGCGTGATGCAGATCAACACCTTCTGGATGTCGACCCTCGGCAAAGCCGGTATCACCGAAGAAGCCTTGTTTCAGCCGTGTCTGAACATCCACGTGGGCGCCTGGGTACTTGCTGATGCGATCAGCCGCCACGGCATGACCTGGAAGGCCATCGGCGCGTATCACTCGCCGACAGAGTGGCGGCAAGTGGACTACGCGGCGCGAATCCAGCGCCATTTGATCCGCGAGCTGCGCGCAATGGGCAGCGACATCCCGCTGCCGCCCGCGCCGCCCCGCGTGCCGACCAAGCCAGCCGAGCTCGCGCAGGCAAGCCCTGCACCCGCGGCGAAGCCCTCGGGGGGGGTGTGGGAGTCGGCTGCCGGCGCTGAAGTCGATTCAGCGGTCAAGACACAGCCCGAATCGCCAGAAGGAAGCCGGGTCGGTGGATGACTCCAGCACTTTCGAGGTCCGCCGCGAGCAGCACGCGCTGCTGGTCTTCCGCAATCACCTGGCCCAACTGCAGCCCTACTTCGACGACCCGCTGGTGACCGAAATTATGGTCAACCGCTTCGATGACGTTTGGATCGAGCGTGGTGGGGAAGTGATGCGGATCGAGAGCAAGCTCACGCCTCTGGGCATCCGCGCCGCGGTAAAAGCCTTGGCGTCGGCCAACTCAAAAGACGTGCAGGCGGTGCTTGACTGCCGGATGCCCGGCGTGCGCGTGGCTGCGTCACTTGAGCCTATTGCGATCCGCGGCGCTGCCATCTGCATCAGAAAGCACACTTCATCCGATCGGTCCTTGAGCGATTACGTCACTGACGACAGCTTTGGGATCGGGGGATGGGACGAGTCCGCCCGGAAGTCGCCTCCCGATGAAGCTGCGATCCGGCGCGGAGGCGAGGCGCTGGCGGACTTCTTTCGCTGGGCTGTGCAGCAGCGATTCAACATCGTGGTCGCGGGGGCGACCGGCTCGGGTAAAACCACGTTGCTAAACGCCCTGCTGGCCGAGATCCCTCACGGCGAGCGCGTGCTGACGGTGGAAGACACGGCAGAACTGCGGGTCCGCACGCCAAACCACATCAGTTTCGAGGCCTCGCCCGACATTGGCGTCTCGATCCGCTCGCTGGTGAAGCTCTCCCTCCGATTTCGCCCCGACCGCATCGTCGTCGGCGAAGTGCGTGGTGCTGAGGCCTACGACTTACTCGACGCGATGAACACCGGGCATTCCGGTGGCGCGTGCAGTTTCCACGCGAATTCGGCGCGCATGGCGCTCACGCGCCTCGAGTCGATGGTTCGCATGAATCCCGACGCCGCGAATCTGCCGCTGATGAGCCTTCGACAGCTCATCGCGGACACGATTCGCTACGTCGTTTTTTGCTCCCGGCACGGAAGCCGTCGCGGGCCGGAGCAAGTTCTTGAAGTGAACGGTGTTGACCGCGACGGCAGCTATCAAACAAAGGTGATCTTCGATGCGCGAGGTGTCTATGAATAAGACGATGGGTATGACCGTCCTGATGGGTCTGGCGGCTGTAATGATGCTGATGCCGGAGCTTGCCCTGGCGCAGGCCGGGAGCGGATTTGATTCTGCAGGTCAGCGAGGCTGGCAGGCGGTCTGCAGCTTCTTGCGTTCGCCGATCGTGACCTTCGTGGTCGCGGCGGTTGCGATTGGTCTTCTGATCGCAATGATGAGCAATGAAGAAAATAAGTTGGTCGGCCGCCTTCTGCAGATCCTTGTCGGGGTGGCGGTTCTGCTCGCTCTGCCGGGCGTTTTGACGATGATCGGCCTGCCTGTGCCGGGCGGCTGCGGCTGATATGTCGATCGAAGGGCGAGACGAGCGGGTGTTCGTGGCGCTGTCGCGCCCGCCGCTGATTTCTGGCGTGGACCCGAAGCTGCTTGCGCTGAACTTCGGGTTCGTCGTCTTCGTGCTGATCTTGTTCCGCGACCCGCGAATTGTCGCGGGCTTCGCTGTGATTTCGATCCTCCTGCACTTCTTCCTCAAGAGCCTCTATCGAGGCGATCCGTTCTTGCGGCCGATCTACATGCGTTACATGCGCCAGTCGGACCGCTACGAGCCGTGGCCGGACATTTCGCCCAAGCGTGCAAAGCGGCCGATTGGCTACGGCCGGGGTGTGCTGTGACGGACGCCCGTTCAACGAGTGAGCTGGTCCCCTGGCTGCTGCCGCTGACCGAGGAACTGGTGGTCTGCAAAGACTCCTCCCTCCTGGCCTGTTTCGAGTTCACGCCGCTTGATGGCGACACGGCTGGCGAGATGGAGACCGCGCAGCTCGCGCATGCGGCCGATCGCATGCTCAGTGTGTTCCGTGATCTGCCGGTGACCTTCTGGTGGACGGTGCGACGGGAGAGAACAGAGGATTATCCGTCCTCGCGCATGCCCGATCCGATCAGTCAGTTGCTCGATGACGAGCACAAGCAGGAGTTTCTGCGCGAGGGCGCATATCGGAACAGACATTTCCTGTCGGTCATTTGGATGCCGCCGCAAAGTGCAAGCAGCTTGCCCGAGCGGGTGGGGCTGCTGATGCAGGACGGTCTGAGCATGCCGAGAGCGTTTCTGATCGCCCTGCGTTCGCTCATGGGCAGCCAAGACGCTTTCGCGTGGCGCGGCGCCGAGCTTGATGCCGCCGTTGGCGACTTTGAATCTCGTCTTGAGCAGATGGCTGCGGTTGTAAGTGCCCTGAAACTTCGTCGACTCCGCAGCGATGATCTTTTCGGCTTCCTGTGGGCGCAGGCCAATCCAGGTCTGAGGATGTGCCCTAAAAGCTGGCAGGGGCAGCAGTATCTGGACGCGCTGCTAGCCGAGCGCCCGATCGCGGTGTTCCGGGAAACCTTGCAGTTCGGCGACGGCGACGACGCCACGTATGCCAGCGTCATCTCGTTGAAAGAGCCTCCCGCGAACATCGACTTCGAGGCCTTCGGCGGGCTGCTGGCTCAACCCTGCGAGTTCGTCTTGACGCACTGTTTCCGACTGATGGGCACGCAGGCCGCGATCAGCCAGGTGAACTCGAGCCGCCGCCTGATGGACTTGTCGCAGTATTCGCTCGCCTCGTGGCTTTGGGCTGCTGTCGCTCGCAAAGGCGAGATGAACGAGCGCAACGCTGACCCCGCCAAGGCTGAGCAGGTGGTTACGCTCACCGAGGCCCTCGGCGCAGTTTCGCGCGGCTCGATCCAGCTTGGCTGGCATCACACTGCGCTGACTCTGCTCAACAAGGATCTGACGAGCCTCAACGCCCAAGTGCGCACCACGCTACGCCTGTTCCACGCATCGCCATTCGTGGGCGCCGGCGTTGAATCGCTGCATGCGCTGTCCTCGTGGGCGACCAGCCTGCCTGGCCAGTGGCAGGAGTGCCGTCGCTGGCTGGTGCTTTCAAGTGTGAATGCGAACAACATCGCACCGCTTATGGGGGTGGGCGAGGGTGAGCGGGAGAACGAACACCTGACGGCACAGCTCGGCCGCCCGTGCCCTGCGCTAACCGTGCTGCATACCCCGTATGCGACGCCGTACTACTTCAACTTCCACGCGGGCGCACTGGGCCACGCCTTCGTGGTTGGCCCCTCACGCTCGGGCAAAAGCGCGGGCATGAACTTCCTCATCTCGCAGTGGCGGAAGTACGCTCCTGATGCGCGGGTCGTGATCTTCGACAAAGACCGTAGTTGTCGCATCCCGACCCTCTTGCAGGGCGGCAAGCACATCGACCTTCGCCCGGACGGCGACATCCACATGAACCCCGTTCGTCTCGTCTCCGAGACGCGCCATTGGGCGTGGCTGGCGCGCTGGGTCGAAGGCCTGATTGCCTCTCGCGGCTACAAGGTGTCGAGCACCGACGCAAAGGCGATTTACGAAGCGATCCAGGGTGTCGCCGCGACCAGCGATGCACGGTTGCACACGCTGCAGACCCTGCAGACCCAGCTTCCGCAGCACCTTCAAGTCGAGCTCGAAAACTGGCTCGGCGAGCGCCCGCTCGGCGCGTACTTCGATCACGCAGAAGACAGCTTCGACCTGGGCACGTTCACCTGTCTTGAGATGAACGAAATTATGCGTGAGCCGATGGCAGCGCGTGCCGTGCTCGACTACGCCTTCTACCGGCTTCAGATGAGCCTTGAGGCCGCTCGTCAGGGCGACACGACGGCCACCCTGGTCTACGTCGAGGAAGCCTGGTTCTTGATCGAAGACGAGCAGTTCAGTTCGCGTTTGCGCGACTGGCTCAAGACGTTCGCAAAGCTCAACGCGCTGGTCATTTTATGCACGCAGTCCATCGAGGATCTGACCACTGCCTCGCCGACCGTCTTCGCCGCGATACGCGACAACGTGCCGACGCGGATTTTCTTGCCGAATCCGGCAGCGATGGGCGAAGACCTGCGGAATATGTACCGCCGCCAGTTCCTGCTGCGCGATGACCAGATTGCGCGCATCGCCAGCGCGGTCCCGAAGCGCGACTACTACATCGTCAAGCCCGAGCAGGCCCAGCTCGTTCGGCTGCCGCTGACGCCCCGCCAACTCGCGGTGGTCCGCAGCGACATCCTCGCTCAGCAAATCTTTGAGCACCACTACACCCGGAAATCGCCGACCTGGGCGATGGATTACATCGAGGAGATGGTACGGACATGAAGATGCGAATTCTTTCCGCGGCGCTGAAGTTGTGCTTGATGCCATTCACTCAGCCCGCCGACTCGGCGGGGGTCACGGTGTATGCGAGTGAAATCACTCAAATGCTCAACAACATCCAGCTTGGGGCGCAGTACCTGAAACAGGTGCAGATGGTTTTGAACGAAATCAAGATGTTGGAGCAATGGGCTAAATCATTGAAAGAGCTTGATTCCAGTCGCGTAGAGGCGATTCTGCGTGGCCAATTTGGCATATCCAGCATGGATGAGCTTAACGAGATCATTCGTAATTCACAAAGTCTGGCGAACACGCTTGATGAGCTACGCGGTGATGTAGTCACGATCAACTATGAGCAGCAGATTGCTGCATCAACAATGCAGCGCCTGCGAGATCGCGGTTACACCGTGTCCGCCGATGACTATGTGGGGGCAATTCACGCTTTGTCCCGCGAGCAAGTCGGTGGCTATGCCGATCGCTACAAGCGATTCTCGGACTCCCTGCAGAGCGCCCAGCACCACATTTCCCGTGCCAGCCAGCTTGCCTCAGAAGCTCCGGCGATTCAGGGTCAGGTCGAAGGGCTTGCGGCACTCAACGCCGGTCACGCGCAAATGCAGGTGCAGCTCGCAGAGCTCTCAGGAACGCTTGCCGCCACCGGCCAGCTCTCAGCAATGGAAGCATCGCGTGACGAGTCACAGCGGCTGCGCGATGAAGCTCAGAACAAGGGCCAGGTTGACGCAATCATCTACCTGCTTCGTGGTCATACCCAATGAGAGCTCAACTTATCGGGTACTTTGAGGCACTTCTCACGCCATTCTTGACGCTGGGTGTTTCAATTGCGACGGCGACACTGATTCTTCTTTCCCTTGCCGCCGCTATTCGGGCGATTCTGTTGATTGCAGAGAGTGTGCTCGATGAGAAATCCACCAGCTCGCTTATGAATCAGTTAGCTCGGGGAGGCGCAATCGTGATGTTGATGATAGCAGCGCTGGCGAATTGGGCGAGCATCCAGGATTGGTCATTGCGATTTACTTCCAATGCGACCAGCGCAATCGCCACCGGCATGGGACTGGAGCGTCCTCAAATCTATACGACGCCGGAGGCCCCGCCGCAGATGATGGCTCGGCAGTTGTCGGCAAACATTCTGCTGTCCAGCACCGATTCATTGACGACCCTCGTTTTTCGAGTTTATCGCTTCTATCAAGTTCGGACTATGGTAGCCGGATTGGCTCAAACAACCCAACAGCCTATCCCTCCTGATGTTGATATTGACGTATGGATCGACCAGCAGATTCTTGAACTTCAATCTCAGCAGGACAGTCGATCCCGATGGGATCAGGTAATGGGCTTTAGCAACGGGTTTTATACCGCCCTGACGGGATTTTTGATGCTGGGCCTTGCTGTAATTTCAGCAGGCATTTTTGCGGTGGTTGCTCTGTATCACTTGATCGGCTCTCTGCTTGTAATCCTGGTTGCGCTTGGGCTTGGCCCCATCGCTATTGCCATCGCACCCGTGCAGAGCACGTTTATTCGCAATCTAGGCGCCACGTTGATCGCCGCGGGGTTGCAGTTCGCCTTTGTCGCCAATCTTACGACGCTGTTGACTGTAGTCATCAACAACGTCGCAGCAAACATGCTCTCAAGCGGTTCGCTGAGTAGTGGTGTCGTTGCGGGGGTTTTCGAGCGAGCTGCATCGACGTTTTTGATGCCTTTGCTTTGCATCGTCTTTGCCCTCCTGATTCCGAAAGTGCTGTCGACGATCACTGAGATCTTCTCAGGCGGGAAAGCGTCCTCAATGGGCGGCGTGCTGAAAGCCGCGGCGGCCGCTGCGGGTGTAAGTCGAATTATGAAGATGACAGCAGCGGCCAAAACTGGCGGTGCGACGGCTGTTGCTGGCGCCGCAGCGGGCGCTGCTTCAAAAGCTGCAGCCGGTGGCGGCCGGCTGCCGAAACCCTGATCGATGCACGGAGATACGAACTATGCGTGACGCACAATCCACTCCAAAGCTTTCGTTTAGGGGCCTACAGACGTACCTCAAAATGGGTGAAGCGGAACGATTGCAGGGTCGTCGAGCTTTCGTGCTCGCGGTGGTCTTTGCCGCGGTTGTTCTTGTGCAGGGTTTGGCGCTTGCCAGAATGGCGCCTCTGAAAGAACAGGTTCCGTACTTTATTGAAGTGGATTCTTCGACGGGAGAAGTGCGCGCATCGGACCGCGTTGCTCAGAGATTCGTCCCGGACGAACTCTCTATTCGCTATCACCTTGCTCGGTGGAGTGAGAACCTACTCACTGTTGACCAGCACAGTCGTAATTTGCGCCTGCCTGAAACCGCAACGCTCTTGCGCGGCGACTCGGTAGAACAGTGGCAGGCCCTATTGAAGCGCGAGGAGCCCCTGCAAAAAATGATTGTTGATCCCCAATTCATGCTTCTGGCGAGAGTCGTTTCCCTGGCCTTCCTGAGCCGCGACACCGTGCTCATTCGGCTGGAGCTAACCGACAACAGAGGCGGTAATCGAAGGGTCCAGATAACACTATCATATGCTATCATTCCGCCTCAGTCGGAGGTGGACGTGATGCGTAATCCCCTGGGCCTGTGGATCACTAATTTCGGAGTCACTGATGAACGTCTGTAAGCTCTCGTTTCTGGCTCTTGGGCTCGCGGCGGTGCTCTCCACATCTGCATCTGCGCTTGCTGCTGAGGGCTTGGCGACACCCGGCGATCGAACGGACGTGAGTCCTCGGTCGCACAATACCCGCCTGGTAACGTTCGCTTACGACCCGAACGTGGCATTCTCCATACGCTCCCGCGTCGGTGTTTTCACTAACGTGGAAGTGCCTGAAGGGGAGAGCGTCACCGGGTTTTACATTAGCGATGAAACCGCATGGCAGTGGCATGTAGCGTCTGACAAAAAGCGCGTTTTGATTCGGCCCAACGCGCCGAACGAGCTGAACACTGCCACTCTTGTGACGAACCTGCGCACTTACGAGCTGACGCTTGAGAGTTTCGTGCCCGGCGAGCTGTGGCATCAGCGCGTTCGGTGGGCGGTGGCCAGCCCGGACGGGGCGCCGGCCGGCGCCGGCCGTTGGTCTGCTTTTGATGCGTCCGAGAGTGCGCCGATCGGTGCGGGTGCTTTGATGCTGATGGACGTTGCAAACCTCAACCTCTCCTACAGTGTTGAGGCCCGCCGCAAGGCCGAGCACCTTGCTCCGAGTGCGGTTTTTGATGACGGGGTGCGGACGTATTTTCAGTTCCCGCCGCGGGGCGACGTGCCGGCGATTTTTGCAACAGACAAGCGCGCCAAGCGCATGGAAATCGTCGAGTTTGCTGTCCAAGGCCCATACCTGGTGGTGCCGCACACGTCTGCTCACTGGCTGCTGGTGCTGGGCGACGATCGCGTGCTGGTCAACCGCCGATGAGCACGCCGACTGGCAAAGACGGCGGCCTGCAGGCAGCGATTAGCCGCAAGTTCGCTCTGTCAGTCGTCGCTTTTCTTGGTGTGCTGTTTGCGATCGGAATCCTCTGGATTCTGATCGTCGGGGCGCCTGATCCTGCCGCCGAAGCTGCGCGCCGTGCCGAGGCTGCGCGGCTTGAGCAGATTGCGCTACAGATCACCGTCCCGGAGGGCGAGGCCGCCCGCATGCTTGAGCAGTCGGAACGCGATGCGCGGATGCGCGCCGAGGCACGCCAGCGTGAGCTCGACGCGATCGCCAAGTCGAACGATATAAAAACGGCCGCGCCGGCAGGCCCTCCATCGGCGAATGTCATCGACAACGAGCTGCTGCGCGAGCTTGATGCAATGCAGCGAGAGCTTGGATCGCCACCAGGCTTTAACACTCCGGCCGCAGTTCCGATGCCTGGGGACACCAGCGCGAGCGGCGGCAAGGGCGGCGGGATGGGCGTCTACGAGGATACCGATGTTGTTGGGGCCGCCCTCGGCGTGCGGCAGGAGAGCCCGGTTGAAACAGTGCTGCCTCGCGTAATCCCGGAACGCACTGTGCATCGCGGTGTGATGTTGCGCGCTGTTCTGAACTCGATGATCGACACGCGCAACGATGGGCCGATCACTGCGACGATCACCCGCGATGTCTACGACAGCCGATCGGTTTCAAGGGTGTTGATCCCGCGTGGGTCGCGGCTGATGGGCGCCTACACCACTTCGGTCGCACCAGGCGTAGATCGGATCGCGGTCAGCTTCGACTACCTGATTCTGCCGGACGGCCGGGCGGTCGAGTTGCCGTCCATGCCCTCGGCCGCGACGGACGGAACTATAGGTGTCGAGGGGCGCTATCGCAGCAATCTGCTCCGCGCGATTGGCCCTGCGTTTCTCGTCGCTGCCGTCGGCCAGTGGGTTGACCGAACGCAGCAGCCCGATGGGCTTCGGATTGACCCGACCCAGCCGCTGAGTCAAGCGCCTTCGATCATGCAGCAGGTCGTTCCGCAGATTTCGGAGGCCATTCAAGAGCGCTACTCAGCCGCCAAACCTTACTTTTTGGCGAGTCCGGGCCAAGAAATCCGCATCGTCGTCACGCAGGAAATCGAGATTCCAAAATGACCATATCCCGAACCATCGTCGGGCTGCTGCTTCTACTCCCGATGCAGTCCCAAGCGCAGCAGATCAACACCGACTACCGGATCGACGGCGACGGTGCAGCGCGGCCAGTGCAGGTGTTCGACGACGAGCGCAGCGTGTACGTGCAGCTACGTGATCCTGCGCTCGTGCCCGCGCCGCTGTCGGCCGAGGGGCCGCTCCTGTTTCAGGTGCGCGGGCACTACCTGGTCATGCCGCTTGTGAGGTCTTTCCGCTTGCAGCTCGGCGATTCGATCGTCGAAGTGAGGGGCCGAGGTGCCTCGCGGCTGCCGCCTGGGGTGGTGAGCATGACGCGGCCGGTCGAGGCGGTTGATTTGCCCGTGGTGCCTGTGCCAGTGCCGGAGGCTGCGCTGGTGCGCGCACAGCCGGCAGCCGTGTCGCAGGACGAAGTGACGGGCGAGATCGAGGTCGGCGGCTCGCAGGTCAGCCTCAACAACCGGCGCCAGGTTGCGATTGGCGCTGCCGATGCAGCAATACAGAAAGTTTTGATGGATGTGCCGGCGAGCACGCCGATCGTGGTCAAGGCTGATGGGACGGTCGCCGGAGTCAATGCAGCTCGTCGCGTTGTGCGGGTCTGTGAGTGGGCAGGCCGTGCCTGCAGTCTCGTTTTCAAGGGCGCTGATAGAGGCCAGGTCGAAGTGGAGCCGAAAGCATGAAGACGAACAAAACGATCGCCTTGGGTGTGCTGGCGCTGATGATCGCCGGGCCGTCGCTCGCGTGCCCCGCTTTGTCCGCCTATCGCGTGCAGGGCATCAGCGCGAAAACCACGACCCCGGCCGGCGCGGTGGCGCTGCTGCTTGAGGGCACAGCATGGAAAGCGGAGGTTGATCCTGCGCTGGACGCGCCGATCACGCTACGGGGCGTCTCAGGTCCGCTGGATCGAGTGCTTGAGCGCGTGATCGAAGGCCTGAACAGTGACGGTCAGATTTCGATGCTGCAGGACGCCGCGACGTGCGTTGTGCGCGTATCGCTGCGACGCCCCGCTCCGCAGCCAGAGGCCGTGTCTGAGGTCTCGCTTGCTGCCGCCCCGGCGCCGACCGGGGCCCAGTACGGCGATCGCGTGATCGAGCTGGACCCCTTTGCCGAGCCTGTGGCCTTGGGTGCTCCCTCCGTGCCTGCGACGCGCTCGCACATCCTGCCTGCCGGCACGCGACTCTCCGAGGCCCTGGCGGCCTACGTGGAGCAACGCGACTGGTCGATGCGCTGGATGCTTGAGGATGACTATGTGCTCGATGTTGATGTGCCTGTGCCGCCGCTCGACGTGATCGACGGTGTGACGTGGGTGGTGACGGCCTACCAGGCGCAAGGAGGACTGCGGGGTGTTACTCCGCGCTTCGCTACTCCGAATCGGGTCGTTGTGATTGAAGCCATGAATGTCCGGGAGGATGTCCGATGATTCGTTCCATAATTTTTGCCGCAGCCGCGGCTTTTCTTGCCGGCTGTGCCAGCACCGCACCCCAGCGTGTCACCGCCTCGCAGGCGTCGATTGAAAACGACGCATCGACTGCGATGAACCGCAGTCAGGTCGTACAGCCGGTGCGCGGCCCGGTCGTCTCCGATGTGCCTTATGTCGATGTGCGCCCTGTCCGAGTGCACACGACATTGCCGGTCGCGTTCACGCGCACAGTGCGGTTCAACGAACCGATCGGCGTGCCGATCCAGATCCTCGCTCAGCGAATCGAAGCGCAGACCGGCGTGCGGGTGACGTACCAAGCCGAGCTCGCTGAGGCTGCGGGCGAGCCCGCAAGTGCGCCGGCCGCGTCGGGCATGGAAAGCCTGCTCGCGGCACTGCCCCCGATCGGCGATGCCGGCAGTTTTTCCAGCAGCACCCTTCCGCTGCGGACGGGCGTGGCGATCAACTACAGCGGCTCGCTGCGAGGTCTTTTCGACACTGTTGCCGCTACGACCGGCGCGTACTGGAAGTACGAAGCTCACACCAACAGCGTGAACATCTACCGCTACGTCACAGAGAGCTTCCGCATCGAAACCGTCATCGGAACGTCCTCGTCTGCCGCGTCGATCGGCGGCAGCTCTGGCAGCGGTGATGGTCTGTCGTCGGGCCAAGCGACAGCGGATCACGCAACGTCGGGCTCCGTGTGGGGTGACATCGAAGCCGGACTCAGCAAGCTGCTCTCACCGGAGGGCGTGTTTGCGATGAGCACAAATTTGGGCACGGTGATTGTGCGCGACCGGCCCGATCGACTTGAGATCGTGCGCGACTTTATTAAGGAGCAGAACGCTGCGCTGGCAACTCAGGTGAGCTTCGAGGTCAATGTGTATCGCGTGCAAGTGCGCGACCAGGACGTAAAGGGCCTGAACTGGAATCTGTTCTTCCAGCGTTTCATAGACAGTTCGCCGTACCAGATCAATTTCCTCAACGCGCTGGCCAACAATTCGACGAACGAGCAAGCGGTTTCGCAAACCATCATTGCAGTGAAGCCGCAAGCAGATGGTCAAGCACAGCGATGGGGCGCATCGAACGTGGTGGTGGAGGCGCTGTCGTCGCTCGGCAACACCAGCGTAGTGACTTCGGTGACCGCGGTGACCGTGAATAACTCGGCCGCACCCGTCCGCGTCACGCGCAAGCGCGCCTACGCAGCAGAAGTCACGCAGGGTGTGGCGGGGCAGGGCGGAACAGCCATTGCGACCGGCTCGCAGCTTTCGCCGGGCGAGGTTGAGACGGGCCTGGTCATGTATTTGCTGCCGCATGTGCAGTCCGACGGCAAGCGAGTGCTGGTCAAAGCGATGGCGTCGCTGTCCACGCTCGAGCGCCTGGACACATTTTCCAGCGGCGAGCAGACGATCCAGCTTCCGCAGGTAGCTAGCCGGGAGTTCCAGCAAACCGCGTGGCTCAACTCTGGCGAGACGTTGGTCCTGGCCGGATTCGAGCAAACCGAAGGCGACTCGGAAGCATCGTCGCCGTTCGACTGGCGGGCCTGGCCGGTCGCCGGTCGACGTTCAGTGCGGCACGAGAGAGAGATCGTCGTCATAACCATCACGCCCAGCGTGATGGCGGCTCGCAGCCGTATTTGAGCATTGGAGAGCCCTATGAAGAACTGCACTTACCTGCTGCTGGCCTTGATCTGCGTCGGCGCATCTGCGCACGCCCAGGACCCGGCGATCGCGCCGCAGGCCGCTGCTGTTGAGTCATCTCAGCAGCCGGCCACGGTGCCGACTCCAGTGTCGATGTCAGCGCAGCAAATGGTCGAAGCGGGTCCGGGGTCATTTTTGACCGACAGTGAGAAGGAGTTTGCAAAGCAGGAGGAAGAATTGCTGCGCCAGATTCGCCTGGCTCAGATGCAGCTTGAGCTTATTGAGATTCAAAAGAAGATGCGCGAGGACACGGCTCGGCCGGTGGACTCGGTGAACGTCGCTTTGCCTGATTCGCCAGTGATTGACGCACCCCAGCGCGATCCGTTTCACCTCGTCGGCGTGTGGGGTGATGAGACCGGCTTGCAGGCCGATCTTCTGGTCAACGGCTTGCGCGTCACCGTGCGCTCGGGAAGCACTCTGCCTGACGGCTGGCGTGTCGCACGAGTGACCGAGGAGGGCGTAGACATTGCGAAGGGGGGAGCGCGTCGGACGCTGATGATCGGGAGGTTCCAGTGAGCGACGTTTCGTCTGCTGTTGCCGTCGGCGCACTGACCGGGGGCCGGCTGTTGAACGGCCAGCTTCGTTGGACTCTGAAACCGTGCCGACGCGGAGCAATCCACACTGTGGGTCGGATGGATCGCCAGGCGCTCCTGGTGCGGCAGATCAATCTCGCCGTTCCCGAGTCTCTGCTTGACGACATTGCTCAGATGAACGAAGGCGGCGGCACGCAGGCGTGCTACCTGGCGCTGCTGGTCTACGCCGTTGATACCCTGAAGCAGAACAAATTGAAATTGCATCTTGAGCTGTGCGGTTTGGAAGTCGACGAATGAGCACGCGCATTGTGAAGCTCGGCCGAACGTCCTTCGCGTTCGGCTTGCAGTGGATCGACACGAACGCCGCGGAAATCCGTGACGTGCTTGCTGACCTGGACGATTCGAGCGGCGCGATCCACTACGTCATCGCCGGGGCGCAGCCGCGGGGTCTTTTTTCGCTGAGCCGTCCGAAGGGCGATGCAGCGAGCACAGAGAGTGTCGTCGGCTTACATCACGGTCATCTCAAGGGATCGGTGGCGTCGTATGCCGCCACGCTCGCCAAGGTGGCCGAGAACGGCGCCTACCTGATCCGCCTGGATGAAGCCGTCTGGTGGTATTGCACGATACACAACGGGCGCGTGGGCGCGTCCACTGATCTGCTCCAGACACCCAGCGGCGCGCTTGAAATATTAGGCGTCATGGTCAATTCGTCGGTCCATCCTCGGGTGTTCGCCGATGAGCATTGCCTGCCCTTCGTGCAGGAGATGCTGGCAAGCCATGGGCTGCCGGTGAACCGGTTCGACCCCGCTGCGATTGTGGCCAAAGCGAAGCCGATTCGTTTGACGCGCCGCGGCACGAGCAAGGTCGAGATTGTCGTGGCCGCCTTAATCCTTGTCGGAGCAATCGCGGGGTTCGGGTGGGCCTATCAAAAGGTCTTCCCGAAACAGATCGTGTCGAGCGGTCCTACGCCGGAGGAAATCCGCGAAATGTACCTTTCAACAATGCGGTCACTTGCGCCCACATTGTCCGCAGATCCCGCCTGGACTGTGCAGGCGTTCAAGGCAGCCCGCGCGGAGTTTCCCGCGTTCCGTTCGGGCTGGTCGTTGGAAACCGTGGCATGTTCTCCGCGTGACGGATGCAGCGGGAACTACGCGCCCGCACCGGGCAGCGTGTGGTATTCGCACGAAACTCTCGGGGTTGTGAGTCAGCCAACCGCGACCGCCTCGCGCAGCGTCTCCGTGCCCATCACGCTTTTGCAGCCCACCGACGACGAATTGCTCTATTCGTTTCCGTCTACGGGTCGGCCCGTCGGCGAGGTAGTGGGCACTTTCGGATTGCGCTTTGCGTCAGCACAGATGCAGGCCGCACCGACTGTAGACGACCTCAGTTTGATGACCGGCCAGACGATGCCGGATGGCGCTGTGACGCTGCTTGCTGATCGCGTTGTGGTCGGGAAAACTGCCGTCCTGGACGGGTTTTTGGCGACCAAGGTCTCTGCGTATTTTGCTGATGAAGGCTTCCGCGCCAACGCTCTTGTCTACGCGCATGGCTACGGAACGCAGTCAAGCAGTTGGCGAATCGAGTTTGTGCGAATCAGGAGCGACTACTAAGCGCTATGGACGTAAGTCAGCAGAACATCCTGTTCGGCAGGGCCCTTGTGCTCATCAAAGCGTGCTCCGAGGATGCGGTGTCGGTGGCTCTTGCTGCGTCTGCAAAAACGAATAAGCGGATCGGCGAGGAGCTTCTCGCGTCGGGCGTTGTGTCCCGCAATGACTTGATCCAAGCCGCGATCCGGCAGAAACAGCGCGTCTCAATCCGCACGCTCTCCGATCTGCCGGACTACTCGATCCTTCTGTCCGATCCATCAGGTGGAATCGGCGTCGCACGACGCGACACGCGCTATGCGCTCCTGGGCGACACGCTCAACGGCCGCAAGCGCATGTTTCTGGTCGTCTCCTCGGAAATAGGGGATGACCCTGTAGGGCAGGAAGCTGTGTTGCTAGGCACTCAAGCGGGGTGGGCGTTCGCGGGTCGGATCACCGCGTCAGCCGAGCTCGTGGGGCTGGTGTACGCGCAGGCTATTGCGCGTGACGCAAAAATTGAAGTCACCGACTACTCTGCCCTGCAGCAAGATTTCGACCGTATCGGCAAGGATGCGTATCTGCGGGGTGCATCCGACATTCATATGTCGGTGTGGGAGGGAAAGGCGCAAATCGCGCTGCGCATCCACGGCGAGCTGGAGCGGTACGAAGACTTGACGGAAGACCGTGCGCGATCCCTCGCCGCGACGGCTTACAACACGCTTTCCGAGTCGGGCAGCACGAAGGATGGATTCAATCCTCGCGTTGTGCAGGACGCGGTGATCGAGCGGATTTTTCCGGAAGGCATGATCCGCTTCAGGTATTCCTGCCTGCCGCTTGCCCCCGTCGGCTTCGACGTGACGCTGCGCATCATCCCGATCGGCGTCAAAGCCCCACCCAAGGCTCTCGGGACGCTCGGGTATAGCGCCGATCAAGTCGAGACGCTGGACAGGATGTTCTCCAACAGCAGCGGATTGATTTTGTTCGCGGGCACAACAGGCTCTGGCAAATCCACAACGATGTCGCACAGCTTGATGAAAGTGGCTGAAGATCATCCCGGCAAGAAAATCCGAACCGTGGAGGAGCCCGTCGAGTTCAAGATCGAGGGTGCGTTCCAGACGCCGGTCACGCGCATCAAAGGCGATAGCAGCGATTTCGTGCCTGTGCTGAGGCAGTTAATGAGATCCGACCCGGACATCATAATGGTCGGTGAGATCCGTGACATTGACACCGCCAATCTGACAATTCAGGCGGTGCGGTCGGGCCATCTGTGTGTTTCAACGATCCATGCCGACGGTGCGCCGCTCTGCTACGACCGGCTCGCCGGCATGGGTGTTTCCAGGACCGATCTTGCAAGCGTCGGGCTCGTCGCCGGGCTGGTTTACCAGAAACTCGTGCCGCTCCTGTGCCCAAGCTGCAAGCAGCCGGCTGAAGATTTTCGGGCCACTACTGATCCGCGACTGCACGGCGTGCTGGAGCGCGTCAAAAGCGTCGTCGGAGGCTTAGGCGGCATCTACCTACGCAATCCCAAAGGCTGCCAGGCCTGCAACTACCGCGGGATCGTCGGCCGGACTGTGACCGCCGAGATTTTGCGACCGACCCCGGCGATGCTTGGCTCAATCGCGGCACAGGATTCAAACGGGATCTGGCGAAAATGGAGGAGCACGATTTCTGACGCGAGCCCGGATGTGATGAGGGGCCGGACCGCGTTTGAGCACGCTATCTGGAAGATGCGAAAGGGCCTTGTGTCCCCTGTCGCTGTGGAAAGCGAGTTCCGCTATCTCGATGAACAGCCGTGGCAGGGCGTTGAGCGAATCGTCGGCGCCTGACTTCCAACAACTCCCTGGGAAACTCACGATGAAGGTCGGATACGTACTTCGCTTTCGCTTCAACACGCGCCAGCGGCGGGACTTCTATGACGACATGCGCAGGTTCGTCGAAGCGGGTCAGCCCCCTTTCGAGATCATCGAGAAAATGATCTCGGTCTATCGTCGGCGTCGCCGCCTGCGCTGGAAAGTCGCGCTGCTCAAAAAGGTCGCAGGGAAGATGCGGGACGGCTCGCCGTTCGGCCTGGCGATGCTGCCGTTCCTGCCGAACGAGGAGGCTACGCTGATGAGTGCCGGCGAGTCCACGAACCTTCGGAACGCGCTTGTGAGCCTGACTCACCTCACAACAAAGCGGCTGGAAATCCGCGCGAAGCTGATGGCAAGCCTGGTGCCTGCGACTGCCGTACTGTGCGCGGCGCTGGCGGTGATGGTGGTGGTGATGCGGATGACGTTGCAGCAGGCGGTGACGATGATCCCTGAGCGGGTGATGGATGGTTTGACCCTCGCCCCTGTGTATTTCGGGACCGCGGAGTTTCTGATCTCAAAGGGCCTGTATGTCCTTGCCGGGCTGATCGCACTCGCGGTTCTGATCGTGCGCAGCCTCACCCGCTGGCGTCCAAATGGCGTGCGGGGGTTTTTTGATTCATGGGTTCCGCCGTGGACGCTTTTTCGTCGAATGCAGGCGGCGTTCGCGCTGGTCACATCCGCTGCGATGATGAGCGCCGGCATTCCTTTCAAGAGCTCCATCGAGTCGATGCGGCGGACCGGCTCGCCGTGGATCAATGTTTACTTCAAGCGGATCAATCGCGGGCTGGGCGAGGGTGCTTCAGAGGTCGACGCACTGCTCCGATCGCGGCTGCTGCCAGAAGACGCTGCCGACAGGATGGCGGTCTACGCGCTGCTGAACGATTTCCACGAAGTGATGGATCGCGTCGCCGCGGACAGCCTTGAGATCCTGGTCAACACGGTGGACAGGTACGGCAAGGCAATGAACACGATCGTGCTCGTCGCCGTCGGCGGGTTCATCCTCACGACCCTGTTCGCCTTCGGTGAAATTGGTCTTGCGATCGACCCGAAGGCGATGCAGAATGAAGCCCTGAATCAATGACGATATAGACAACCCAAAACGATCTTTCAAACTTACCCAACGCGACAAACCAAACAGGGGAACAAAGGGCATGAAAAAGAACTTCAAGAATCTCAGGAGCAGCCAGGCCGGTCTGACCTTGATCGAGCTGCTCATCGTGCTGGTGATCGCTGCCGGCCTGCTGTTCGGCATCTTTTACCTGGTCAGCCAGGCAAACGAGCGGGCAATCGTCCGGGATGAAGTCCAGAGCTACAACACGATGGTCAATGATGCACGCACGAGTTTCAGGAAGCAGGGGAACTACCTGGGCCTCACGCCCCAGGTGCTCATCCAGCTCGGCCTCGTGCCGCCCACCATGGTCAACGGAACTGCGATCCGCTCGGGCTGGAATACCCCCGTGCTGGTTACTCCGATCAACTTGAACGGGACCGCTGGCGACGGCATGGAGTGGAATTACAACGTTCCCCGCGTGTCGTGCCCGAACTTTGTGGACGGCATCACTAACTCTGCGGCTCGAATCGCGATCGACGGCACTGTCGTCAAGAACGTGCCTGCGAATTTGAACACGGTCAACGTGGCAACCGTAGCCACCGCCTGCGACGCGGGTGTAGGCGGCAACATTGCGATTTTGTTGGCAACGGGTCGATAAGCTGTTCAGCAGTCTGGTTTTGAACAGCGCACTTCGGTGCGCTGTTCTTTTTTGAGAAGGGAGAAAAGCCATGCTTCGTCGTCCCCAGGTGCGCTTGCGCGGCAGCCAGCGCGGCGCCGCTGCACTCATTGGTCTGCTCGTGGCCTTGGCGCTCACCGGCGCCCTGGTGTCGGGCTATGCGCTCATTGCTCAACGACAGTACCGGATCGCTTTTGCTGAGATTGAAGGGCAGGCGGCCTCGCAGTTCGCGGTAGGCCTCCGGGGCTTTGTTGCAGCGGCTCAATCCAATCCCGCGCTGCTTCCGAGCAACCCGTTTGTCAACGGCGGCGTGGAGTGGCTCCGCCCCCCGACCTGCGGCGGTCTTGCAGGGAATCCTGACGCTGGCTACGTGCCGTGCAACTTCACCGGCCAAACACTGGGTCAAAACTACAGAACCAGCATTACGCGCATTGCCGCCACGAATGCCATCGAGGCGCGGCTTATTTTTCGCGTGCCGGTGCTTGACGGTGACCCTGCGACCCTGATCCTGACCGCGGAGCGCGTCGTTGAGGCATCGCTCCGCCAGCAAAGCCTGCCGGCCAACGGCATGTTCTACGAGGCGTTTGCCAACGTGTCGACGGGGGCCAACGGGCCTTCGGCCCCGGTGCCAGCGGCAACTGATGTGGGCCGGGTCGTCGTGATCGTCAACAACGCCCCCTCCAACGATATTTTCCTCCGAGTCGATGGCACGAATCAGATGCTTGCAAACCTGAACTTCGGCGGTTTCAGCGTCAGAAACGCTCGTGACGCCCGGTTCTCAGGTGATCTGCGCGTCGAGAATCGGGTGCAGATTGACAACGGGCTGACCGTGACAAATGGGCTCACGGACATCCGCGGCGATGCAATTTTTGAGCGTAACGTCGTGCTTCAGAACATTGGCCGGTTCGCGTCCTCGGGCATTTATAACGCGCAGCTCTTGACGGGCGCCGCTAGTTACAACGTAGGGAAACCCAACTGCGCGCAGGCGGGGAACGCCCCGGCGATTTACACATCCTTCCAGGCGACAGGCAGCCCAAATCATGGGGGGGTGTATCGAGCCGACGCACTTTATGACTCGCGCATTGATGTGCAGGATCTCGGCGGCTCATGGAGCGTCACGCCGGTTGTTCGCGGCACGCGCTTCACCCTGCAGCAGACGGGTGTGGCGATTTCATTGAATCGAACCCTGGACCAGACCAGCCCCAGCGATGCTCGCATTGTGGTGATGACGCGCTGCCGGTGAGCACGCTGATGAGACTTTAATTGACTCACCTATGGTTGGGAACTTAGCATTGACGGGCGAAGGCGTTTTGAGCGCCGGAAGGAGAAAGAACGTGGTGATGTCCCCTGGGAAATCCGTGCTGCTGCTCGCAAGCGCGCTGTGTTTGATGCTGCTGATGGGTCCGGTCGAGGCTCAACAAGGACAAAAGGATCTTTTTGAAGACCAGGAAATCGGGTTTCCAATTCCAGACCCACGCATTCCAGTCCAGCCCCCCGGCAGCAGCCAAGATCCGCGCACCAACCCCACGGCCGGCGTTGCGTCGCCGCGGGTCTTGCCGGTTGTGATGAACGATCGCGGCCTGGCCGATTCTGTGATCTCAGGCGCTGCAGGGGTTGCATTCCCGACTTCTTCGGTCAATTTGCCTACGTGCGGCGATCCTTCAGCCATCAATTTTGGTCAAATGGGGTTGTGCGTGTTCGGCCCTCCGCCGCCTCCGCCGCCGACCTGTGGAACTCCGCAGCCACCGCAGGACAACAGGATCGTGGCGTGCCCTGCGCCTCAGACCGGCCAGATTTTCGAGCGGCGCGGTTACAACCCTGCTCCTGCGCCGACCTGCTGGTCACCCGGCGTGTGGACTCAGATCGGGAACACATGCAGCACGCCGAGCACGTGCGGTGCTCGCCCCGCAGATGAAACGAGGAGTACGAGCTGTCCTGGGGGTCAAGCCGGGCTGATCTACGAATCCCGCAGCTTCAACGCTGCAGCCGAGCCGGCATGCTGGGTCGCGGGCGCATGGATGGAGGTGTTGCGGACGTGCTCGGTGACCTGTGTCGGAGTGCCGCAGCCTCCGTCTGAATCGCGCACTACTGGGTGTCCTGCGCCGCAGACCGGCACGATCTCTGAGCTTCGCACCTACGCAGCCGCGCCAGCGCCAGCGTGCTGGGCACCGGGCGCATGGACGCAGATCACCAGCACCTGTGCTGCGCCGTGCCCGGTGCGGCCGCCCGACGAGACCAGGACTGTAGCGTGCCCCACTGGGTTTGTAGGCGCAGGAATCCTGCAAACACGCACGTTCAATGCAGATGCTCCGCCTGTTTGCTGGGCACCTGGCCCGTGGCTACAAACGAGCTTCAACTGCTTGCCTGAAACCGCCCCCCCAGCTCCAGGTTTTTGCCCAACGGCCGGCGGGGCAGGATCATGGGGACAGGGGTGCCAAACATTTGCTGGCGGCGGGCCTTCCGATGATACGGCCTGCTCTTCTATTGCTCCAGGTCCAGCGGGCACCAACGTTCCGTATCCAATCTGCTTCTCAGGGACACACAGAGCCTCGTATCCACCGCTTTCAACCGTCGGATCTTCTGGCTGCATCTGGCGTTGCAACTAGGGATTGACGTACCCGCATCAAACCCCACCCCGGCCTCGTGCCGGGGTTTTTTTTGGGGAAGCGTCCGCCGTGGGATAATCGCCACACCTACAAAGTTAGGTTTAACCAACCCAAGGAGTTATGTCATGCGCCACTCGATCCTCGCCGCCTCGATTGCAACTGTTCTTCTGACCGCGTGCGGTGGTGGGGGTGGTGGCACCCGTCCTGACCCGGTTTCGCCGCCGCCCCCGCCGCCCCCTGTAGTTTGCAACGACCCGTCGGCCCGCAACCCTGGCCAACCCGGCCCGTGCATCCCTCGCTATCGCGGGCAGATCGACAACTCGCTGGTGAGTACCAACGTCGATCAGGTCCGCGCCCAGGGCATCACAGGTGCCGGCGTGCGTATCGGCATTCTGGACGGAGCCCCTCGCCCTGACTTGGAGGGCTTCAGCACCTACGAAGGCCGGTACAACTTCCACGGCGGCGAGTTCCTGTTCCCCGGCTTGGAAAATCGCGCTGACACATCGCATGGGCATCGGATGGCGCAGCACATCGTGGGCCGCCCGTCCGGCGAATTTGACGGCGGCGTAGCCCCCGGAGCCATCCTTGAATGGCTGCGTTTCTGCGTCGCTGGTGACAATGAAATCGGCACCTGTGGCGGTTCCTTCGCGCCTGCCTACAACTTCCTGTTCAACCGGGGTGTGACCATCGTCAATCACTCATTCGGTGGCCAGTCTCGCTTCTGGGAAGCGTCCGAATCGGATCAAGAACTGTTCCGCGGCTTCGGGTCGAGCGCATTCCCGCAGGCTGTTGAGCGCGACATGCTGATGGTGTTCGCGGGCGGCAACCGCCCTGAAGCAAGCATTTCAGTCTCAGCAGGCATGCCCTTCTATTTCCCTGAGTTCCGCTTCAACTGGCTGGCAGTTGTCGGTGTTGACATCGGCGCCGACGGTCGCTCTGCTGGGATTTCGGCGTCGCAATGCGCGGTCGCAGCACAGTGGTGCCTTGCTGCCCCTATCCTCAATGCCACGGCTACCGGAGCCTCAAACGGCACGTCGGCTTCCACGGCCGTTGTTTCCGGCATCGCAGCCTTGGTGAGCGAGGTCTATCCGTGGATGGGCGGTCGCAATCTGCAGACCACGCTGCTGACGACTGCCACCGACCTTGGTGCTGCCGGCGTCGACGACGTTTTCGGCTGGGGCATGGTCAATGCCGAGCGGGCGGTGCGCGGGCCTGCGCAGTTCCTCAACGAGTTCGTGGCTGACGTGGATCGCCAGGGCACATGGACCTTCAGCAACGACATCAGCGGCGTGGGCGGTCTAACCATGCAGGGGGTCGGATCGCTGCGGCTGGCCGGCAACAACACCTTCGCGGGCCTCACCGACGTCCGCGGCGGCAATCTGATCCTGTCGGGTTCGGTCTCGGGCAACGTGTTCAATGCGGCGACGTTCACCAGCGTGGGCGGCCGGATCGGCGGCAGCTATCAAGCGACAGCCAACAGCACCACGGCGGTCGTGGTCGGTCGTGAGTTTGTGATTGGCGGTACGGCAACGCTGGCCGGCACGCTTCGCCTGCTGGCTCCCACCGACCTGCAGTACCAGGTGCGTGAGGCCGAGCGTATCCTGCGGGCCGGCGCGATCGCCGGCACCTTTTCTACCGTCACCGTGGCCAGCGACTTTTTCTACAACGCGACCCTGACCTACAACAGCACCGACGTCATCGCCAACCTGATCCGCAAGAGCGCGGCGGTTAAGGCCATCGAGATGGGCGCTACCGCTGGCGTCATCGCGGGTGCGCGGCGGATGGACGCGCTCCTCGACTACCTGTGGACCGGCCAGGGTGATCCGGCGCTGCGTGCGGCGGCCTTCGGGATTGCGGCAACGCCCGATGAAGCATCTGCAATGGGCTCTCTGACTTCGCTCGTCGGTGAGGTTCACGGCACGGTTCGCACAATGGCGATTGAGCAGGCGCAGGGCGATGCTGCGGTGCTGGCGGATCGGGCCTTTGATCTGCGGCGGGCGAGCGAGGGCGCTGCGGCCTGGGCGCAGGTTGTTGGTCGCAACGGCAGCTTGAAGTCGGATGGTTTTGCCGATGCCGAGCTGCAGAGCGGCGGCCTGATGGTCGGTGCCGACACGGCCGTGGGCAGCAACCTGCGGATCGGTGGTGCGCTGACCAGCAGCCGAGGCACGGGCGAACTTGAGGGTTTGGCCGGCACGCTGGATACCCGCCGCACTGGTGTGGGCGTCTACGCGCTGGCGCAGGGCGAGTCGGCCTATGCCAGCCTGACCGTGGGCATGGATCGCCTGAGCATCGAGACGGAGCGCCAGATCAACCTGGGCGCAGCCGGCCTCGACACGGTGACCTCGGACCGGCGCGATCGCGTCCAGCACGCTCGCATCGAGGCGGGCTACGAGGCCGCGCAGGGCGTGGTGCCTTATGCCGCGATCGGTGGCCTGCGTCACCGCCAGGGCGGATTCTCTGAGGCGGCCGGGGGCGGCCTTGGCCTGACGGCGGCAGCCGACACCCACACGCTGAGCTACGCAGAGGCCGGCGTGCGCTTGGATCGCGCCACCGCATCAGGCGGCGCATGGGGCGGCGTGCTGGCCGGTCGCTGGACGCTCTCCGGTCGTGACACGAGCTACCTGGCGAGCTTCAGCGGGGCGTTGCCTGTCTCCTTCGAGGCCGAAGGCCAGCGTCTGCCCGGTGGCGTGCTGCGGGCGGGCCTGAACTACCTGAGCGCGGATCACAACGGCTGGCGCTGGTTTGCCGAGGGCGTGGCCGAGGGCACCAGCGACGGCGTGCGGGATGGCCGCTTGGGCTTGGGTGTTCGATACAGCTTCTGATGATTTACCCCCTCGCGGCTCGCTTCGGCAGGCCGCGAGGGCTTTGAAGGAGAGCAAGGATGAATCTGATTCAACTGTCTCGTGTTGACCTGAGTGGATCCACCAAGCGCCCCGACTCCCCTGTCTGGGTGAACGTACTGACGATTGTTTCCGTCGAGAGGGTGGCGAGCTGCGAGCACTACTCTCTGAGGATGCTGGACGGCGAGACTTTCGCTGTCCGCGAGGGACCGGATGAAATCATGGCTCTGGCTCGTCCGAAATAGCGCGCAACACCCGCCCCGGCAGTCGCCGGGGCTTTTCTTTTGAGCCAACCAAAAGCCGGCAAATGGGATAACCTTAACGGGCATGTTCTCCGCGCCCGTCAATCCCGTCTTGGCCCCGCCTGCTCGCTTCGAGTCGGTGAAGCGCGAACCTGTCTCTGAAGATGACGTCGGCCGAATCATCGACGTGTATGGCTATCAGAGCTGCGCGAGCGGCTCCGGGTTCATCGCTGGCGGCGCAGGTGCGTATTGCTACTACGGATCGCCTCATCTGGCTCGCCTGGGCGGGACGCCTTTGGAACGATGGGCGGATGATCTTTTGAATGTCGCAGCAGACGCATCAAGTGTTCGAGGCGAGCAGCGCGAGGACTACCGTGTCGTGCATGCCGGCCGGGCGTACCGCGCCCTGCGGGAGGATTCCGATCAGGGCACCCACATTTCGCTTCGTCGGCTTGCGGACGAAACGCCCAAGCTCGATGCGCTATCGACCGACACGCCGGCAATCCGAACACTGCTGGAAGGCGAATGGCTGAACGACGGCGGCCTGGTTGTGTTTGCCGGGCTGCCAGGGCAGGGCAAGACGACGTTTGCCGGCGCAACCGTGCGCACCCGCCTGGAGCTTTTCGGCGGGCGGTGCATAGGCGTCGAGGATGTGGTGGAGATGCCCCTGGAAGGCCTGTGGGGCGGCGGTAGCTGCCGGCAGATCCTGGTGGACTACGCTCATCCCGATCCCTTCCGGCGCGGTTTTGCCGGTGCGATCCGCAAAGCCTACAGAAGCATGCCGGCGACGCGGCCCGCGATTCTGCTTGTTGGCGAAGTTCGAGACAGCGAGACCGCCGAGGAAGTCGTCAAGGCGGCCGCGAATGGGATGCTGGTGCTGACCACGACCCATGCGACCGATCCAATCAGCGCGATCATGCGCCTGTGGTCCTTGGCCGAACGATCGATGGGCGCCGAAGGCGCGGCGTCGAACCTGGCGCATGGGCTGCGCATGGTGGTCCATCAGAGCATGAAACTCGACGCAGACCTGCAGGGCTGGCGCCGAGGCCGCTGCACAGTCAGCGCGCTGGTTTCTTCCGGTCCAAGCAGCGGAGTGGGTCATCTGCTGCAAGGGGGCAAGCTCAACTTGCTAGCCGGCGAGCTTGCATTCCAAACAACGCTTCTACGGCAGGCCACGTACCAGCGGCCTCTTGCCCACCAACTGCTCAACTTGATCTGCCGCGGGAAGAACACCCACACAGCTTGATTGACAACCACAATGGAGGACGTATGACGACACAAATCCTAGCGGCGCGCAGTCCCGCCACGGTTCGCCGCAGCCTGGGGCGACTCGCTCCGATTCTTCTGCCGCTGGCCGCACTGGCACTGTTGGCGCTTGGCCAACGTGCCTGCGCAGCGGATGTTGTGGACCCGGCATTTGTGGCCCAGCGCGTCGCCCCCCTTGGTCTCACTCCAAATGAAGGATCGCTGCGAGAAGTGGCACCCGGCGTCATCCAGTTCGTTGCACGCGGCGCGGTTTTTCACCTGCTCGGCGAGGGGCGCTATCTCGTTGGGGGCACGCTGATCGAGCTCGGAGCCGAAGAACCTAAGAACCTGACCCTTGAGCGCATCCTTCAGGAGCACCCTGAAGGGCTGGGCCACCTGTCAATCGAGCAGGATCGATCGACTGAGCCCGCGCCGCCAGGCGATAGCTAGCGATCGAGCACAGAAAAATAGCCCCCGAAGTCGGGGGCTATTGGTTTATGCGATCAGGGATTCCTGCACCGGCGCGACGTGCTGTTCCTGTTCGACTTTCTGGGGCTTCAGATCCTCCTGCCCACTCAGCAGAGTGCGCAGACCTTCGTTCACCTGCCGAGCTTTCATTCGAAAGCCGGCGCCGTCCATGATGCGATCGACATCCCAACCACGGCGACCTAGGTTGGCAATTAAGCGGTACTGTTGTCCGCCATAACTCATCACCAGACCCGGCTTCGCTACGGCCTGCCGTTTGCGCCTCGACTCATGGAAGTCACGGACACCGGCTCTCCAGTCCTGGGCGGATTTCGAGCTGGTCGGGCCTGCGAGAGCCAGCAATCCAAGAGGGCAGTCGTAGTAGTACGGGTGCATGCTCTCATCCAAGTCTTTGTAACCCCAGCCCAAGCCGGGTGATCCCGGCTGCATCATGGCCAGAAAGATGAAGCGTTCACCATCAGCGCGCTGGATGACCGCCCAATAGTGGTTTCCGACCACGCTGTCTTTGATGACATCGGTGCCTTGGCTCCAGAATCCAGGCTTTCGGAAGCTGGCGACGATTTCGTTTTTGCCTACCGAACGATCGTTCGCAAATGACCAGCCCATCTCGTGCTCCTCAAATACCTTCCTTGCGAAGGCAGAGGTAGATGCGGTTCAGAGCGGCGTGGCGCGTTGCAGGCATGCTTTGCCGGCCGATACGGACGCTTTTCGTAATTTACGAACATGCTGTAGGATCGCCGTAATAGTTATCCGGCTTGGTCCACGGCTTCCACACGAACCGTCTCGCTAGTGACCGCGGTTGGATTATCCGTAAATTACGAAAGCAAAAAATTGAGGCCGTAAATGCAGAATCTTGTCTTTCACCGGCCAGACCTCGCACGCGAAGTCTGCGATCTCGCGCTCGGTCGCAAGGCCTTGGGTAGAGCGGGTGCGGGTGTGTTCCTCGCTGCCCCGCGGCGCACCGGCAAAACGACCTTTTTGCTGCAGGATCTAAAGCCCTCGTTCGAGGCCGAGGGCGTACACGTGGTGTACGTTGACCTCTGGGCAAACAAGGAGATCGGCCCATCGGCGCTTATTGCCAACGCGATCGCGCTCGATCTCGCGGAGGCCCAAGGCGCTCTTGCCAAGGCGGCAGCGGTGGTCAAATCCGTCACGATCCACGGCGTGAGCTTTGACCTGGCTGACGTGGGCAAGAAGGCGGGCGCGTCGCTTTCCGACGCGCTGAAGGAGCTGCAAGCCGCTCTGAGAAAGCCCATCGCGCTCATAGTTGACGAGGCCCAGCATGTCGCTGCTGAAGGGGCATCAATGGATGTGATGTTCGCTTTGAAGTCAGCACGCGACACACTCAATGTCGACGGCAGCAGAAAGCTGTTGCTCGTTATGTCGGGGTCAGATCGAGACAAGCTGCTGCGCTTGGTGAACACGCCCCGAGCGCCCTTTTTTGGAGCGCAGATTCACGACCTGCCGGCTCTTGGGCGGGACTACGCCGCGCACGTCGCCGGCAGGCTGGTGCAGGCGCATCCGCGCCTCAGCATCACCAACCAAGCGATGAATGAGGCCTTCGAACGATTTGTCCATCGGCCTGAGCCGTTCGAGGAAGGGATTGGTCAAGCAGCCAATCCTCTTGCTGGGCTGGATGCGGACTTTCACTCTCGGTTGAACGCAGCCGCAGACCAGTACGAACGCAAGCTCGATGCAGAGCATCAGGAGACGTTTTCAGCACTATCCGCGTTGGAGGGTGCGGTTTTGCGCTGGATTTTGGAGCAGGGACCAGGCGCTCGGCTTTTCACGCAAGACGCCTTGGCCTTCTACAGCGACGTTGCCGGTCGCTCGATCGGTGCAGGCTCCGCACGCGATGCAGTCCAGGCACTCAGAAATCTTGAGCCACCCGTGCTCTGGAAATCGGATCGCGGCGACTACGCCCTGGAGGACACTGATCTACTTCGATGGCAGCGAAAACGCGAGGCTGCCGGCATGTGGCCACCGAATAACTAGGTCAGGTGTTTCCTAGAAAGCCGGACCAATCCATCGACCGGGAGCGTTCTGCGGTCATAGTGACGCCGGGTGGTTTCAAGGCTCGCATGGCCGACCATCTGCGCCGCGGTGGCAAGATCAGCCCCTTCCAACAACAAGGTTGTCACCGCCCCCGAGCGCAGGCTGTGGGCGGCATAGTGGTCGGGGTTCAGTCCGGCTTGGCTGATCCGGGCCTTGACTCGCGCCGCAATGTCTTCGGCATCCATCGCAGCACTCACTGCCCAACCGGCGCGCAACCGGCGCACGCGCCGCCACACTGAGCCCTGCGGCCCGTCATCAGATGCCGCGCACCAATCACGCCAGCGATCGAGCCTGTGCGCTGCGTCTTCGAGGATCAGCGTCCGCATCGCGCCCTGATCTGCTCGCTCTCGCCGCTTGCCCTTCACTGCAGGGATCTCCCACAGCCACCCCGCGATGCTGCGGACGCGATCCTCAAAAGGCGCCAAGTCTGACCAGCGCATCGAGGCAAGCTCGCTTCGTCGCCGGCCGCCGCCAAAGAAGCCGACCGCCAGCAGGGCGCCGTCGCGCAATCCTTCGGGGCTGTCGTCGGCATCGCAATGCCCCAGCAGCACTTCCAGCAGCTCGCGGGTGATCTCTCGCTTCGGCAGACGCAGGGTAGCGGGCGCAACGGCGCTGGCGACGTTCTGAGCTGCGCGCAGGAGGCCCTGCAGAGTCGGGTCTACACCGAGCGGCCCCGGCAGCCCGAGCAGGCCGTGCATGGCGTTCAACGTGCTGACTCGGTGCCGCAGCGTGGCCATCGTCGGTGCGTCATTCGATGCGTCGTCGCGCCGGCAGACCTGGCGCTGGATCGAGACGAGTTCACTCAGCCGAATGCGCACTGTTTCAGGCATCGACGGGACGATCTTGCCGGCCTCTGTGACCTTCGGCGCGTGATGTGCAATGAAGGCTCGCACGACGTCGGGAACCACGGCCACAGGAGGCGTAGCGGACAGCGCAAGCGGCCTGCCAAATGCTGCCAGATGCCAGGCCGACCAATACCGCAATGCGCTGCGATAGCTTCGCCGCGTGTTGGCTGCAAGCCGGCCTTCGCGCAGCAGCTTTACCAGGGTTTCGTCAGTCTCGCGCTGGACGCGCTCGGCCTCAATCTCTGATAGCGGCGCCAGAAGGGAGGAGGGGAGGGGACTCAGCTCAAGATTCACCGACGGCCCTGCCGGCGAAAGTCCCAGGGAGGAATAGGGCCTGGATCTGCCCACAGCCCGCGGCCCGCTGCGCGTGCCGATGCTTCACGCGAGGGCAGCGACGAGTCGCGGTTGTAGCGCGTATATACCCACGCATAGCCCTGCTCCACCAGAGCGGCATTGGCGTCTTGGCCGCGACATTCGACGCGGCCAACGAGGCGGCCAAATCGATCCCGATTTTCGATGCGGACGCGGGCGGCTGTGTCGCCAAAGCAAAGGGCCGAAAGCGCCTGCTTCGCCCGCTGCCCGAAGGGCTGCCGCTGTTCAGGCGCATCAATGCCGGCAAGCCGAACGCGGTGCTGCTCGCGCCCGACCAGCACGGTCAACGTGTCGCCGTCGCTCACACCCACCACGCGCCCTTCAAGAACACCAGGCTGCTCAGCGAGGGCGACGCGAGCGGCAACTGAGATTGACCCGACCAGCCAGAGGATCAGCAGTAGGGTCAGCCGCCACCTTGGCGGGGCACGGCGGGTCTGAGAAACGGTCTTCTCGCTTGCCGCGAAGATCAGCAAGATCGCGGTCCAGAACCAGAGGTCGCCATCGCCGTCATCGTCGTGCATCGCGCATTCCTTGCGTGGGTGTGGGGTTACTTCGACAGCAGCCGCTCGACGTCCTCGGCCGACATGGGCCTGCCGCTCGGCGCGGCACTCAAAGCGTCACGCTGCTTTTTCGCACACTCGGTCAGCGCGTCGAAATTGCCTGCGCGGATGGCGCGCATGATGGGGTCGTTGCGCCAGAGCAGGCTGCCGGTGAGCTCGCCACGCGACCAGCCCTCTCCTTGATTCAGCCACGACAGACGCTGATACCAGACCCCGCGGAGCGCAGCGGCCAGCATGTCGCGGGCGGTGTCGTTGTCGAGGTTGTCCCGGCCGCCCGAGCACAGCGCGGACATGCGACGGATTGCATCCACGGCGCTGCGGGCGTGCAGCGTAGCGATCACCAGATGGCCGTTGACAGCCGCCTTCAGGGTCTCGATCGCAGTGCGGCTGTCCTGAATCTCGCCGACCATCAGCATCGTGCCGTAGGGGATCGCGGGGAACTGTCGCAGCGTGCCGATCAGGGCGCGGAAAAACGCATCGCCGGGGGCCTCGTAAGGATCAATCTGCTCGACCGGCCGCTGGATGCACACGCCCTTGCCCCAGACGCCCTGCAGCGGGAGTTCGCAGGGATCTTCGACTGTCAGCCCGTACCCGCCGAAAACTTCGAGGCGGCTTCGCACCAAGGCGGAAGCCGTTGTCGTCTTGCCTTGGCCGAACGGCCCGACGATAAGGATCAAACCGCCGTCTTCAAGCGTCCGCGACAGCAGGAGCGGACGCACCTGCGGCGGCAGGTTGAGCTGAAGGATTGTCGGGCACTCGGGCGGAAGCACACGCAACGACACGTCATGGCCTTGGGCGTTGCGGCCCATTTGTGCGCGGAAAGCGAGGCCGTCGTGATCGATGCGAAAACGCTGCGCGCCGGCCGACACGCGCTCATGGGCCGCCATGATGATCGGCCCCATTTTTTCGCAAAGGGCGGCGTTATCAGGGTTCCATAGCCGGCGTGCCCCCAACTCTCCGACGAAGCAGAAGCCCGCTTCGACGAGGGTCGATGAGAGCGTCATCGCATCACCGCCCACATCTTTCTCGATCGGCAGAACAATGTCCCTCACGCGGGGCCATTCCTCCAGCTTCAGGGGGGGCAGATTGGACACATCAAACATGCGGTTTCTCCAGGTGGTTTTCCGACGCGAACAGGGGCTTCCATCGGGTTGCAAGAAGGCTTCCAGATGCAGAGCAAACGCGCAAGTCTACGGCTGCGTAATGGCAACCGCCAAGCGCGACGATCAGGCGCATGTCTTCAACCGTCATCCGGCCGAGTGTCTGCCGCCAGAACGCATCAAGGGTCGGCCCCAAGTTGCCGGTCACGGCAGGAGCGGGCGGCAGCGCATCCGCAATCAAGACGCCCACGATGTCACGGTAGGTGCGGGTCAAAATGCGGCACGCACGAGTTTCCTCAGACCCTGTTTTTGGCGGGTGAATTAAGCGCGCTTGGCCTGCTTCGAAGCATCGGAGTAGGTCGCTTGCGATGTAGGCCTGCGGTGGGCTGTTCATGCTGTGCATTCTGGTCTCTTTGATGCTGGATTCTACCCGCGATTGCACCCGCAGTCCGGGATGACCGAGCGCCAGCAGCTCGCGCAAACCCCCCGACTCAGGCAGGTTTCGGACAGAGCTTGTGCGACGGTCGTCGCGGCAGGTAGCTCCTGCAGAGCACGGAGCAGGCCGCGGAGAAGATCGAGGCTTTCAGATTGCTGATAAGTGGTGTCGCCGAGGAATCGGTTGCGCTCGCGCAGCCGGTCGATCTCGGCTTGCGCCCAAGGGTCGAGTGGCGCATCGCCGTCGCCAGGGCTGAGCCGCTCAAGCGCGAAAGATCGGTGAGGTGTGAGGTTGAGCTGTCGCATGCCGGTCCTTTTGTAGTACCGTACCAAGCGTAGCGTACTGCGGTATTGGCGCCGAAAACGACCGCTCCGGGTGATAATGCACTTCTTATCACCCGGCATGCAGCGCAGGCACCCCGCGTCCTACAACTGCCGCGTTTCCGCTGTAGATCACCCCACCGACCCACCCCCCCCCACACCAGGAGGCGCCCATGTCGATCCGCGACCAGATGCTCGAACTCGCTTACGCACTCACCCGCAAGGGCATTCGCCCCACCGCCGACGCGCTTACCGCCGAACTTGGCGGCTCCAAAACCACGGCCGTCCAGGCGCTGCAAGTGTTCTGGCAGGACTACCTGCCGCCTCGACTGTCCGAAGGCGACGCCACAGCAGATGACGCACCGCCCGAGACTATTGCGGCGCTGACGAAAGAGGTCTGGCGCAGGGCGATCGACTACGCAGACCGACAGCTCGAAGCGAAGACAGCGAGTGCGCGTGCTGAAGCCGAATCCGAGCGCGAGGCGATGGCAGCCGAGCGCACGGCTCTCGCCGACGAACACGAGCGACTTTCAGAACTCGCCCGCGAGGCGGGCGCCGCTGCAAAAGCAGCCCTCCTACAGCGCGACGACGCCGAAGCCCTGCGCAAGACCGCGGCGCTGGCCAACTCAACGCTGGAGGACAGACTGGCTGCAGCGACGTCGACCAATGCCCGGAGCGATCGGGAGGTCGATCGACTCGAACAGGCGCTTCGCGCATTCGATGCGGAGCGTGCCGAACTTGTCAGCCAGCAAGCGACAGCGATGGAAACCCTTCGCGCGTCGCATGAAGCAATTCTCAAGGACCAACGCGACAATCAAGACAAGACGGAGACACACCTGCGCGTCGAGCTCGACGCCGCACGCACCGAAGCCAAGCAGGCCCGCCAGGATGCGACCAAGGCACGTGAGGGATGGGACGGCAAACTCGAAGCCGAACGCCTGCGCGGCGAGCGAGCACTGGCGGAAGACCGCGGCCAGGCAACAGCGCGCATGTCCGCTATGCGCGCCGACCTCGATGCGCAGATCGCACTGCTCAAGCAACTCGTTTCAAACGCAGAGGCGGCGACGAAGGATGCGGCAGCAAAGCTCACCGCTTCCACCCCTGAAGGTGACCCGAAGAAGTGATTGTAGGCTGTCCCCGCGAGTTTGAACGAACCAACAGACGCACAAACGAAGAAGCCCGCCATTTGGCGGGCTTCTTCGTTTCCGTGTTGCGAAAATCGCGTCAGAATAAATCTACTGTAAATCCATTCTCACAGCGGTCGCCGTGGAAGCACGTATTCGTGAAGGGTCCGAAGCCAGGTGCGCTTGGGTCCGCGTGCATGACAGTGAGCCAATACGGGCCGGGCGGAATGTTGTGACAGCCCTGACCTGGAAAAATACGGCTGCTGAAGGAGACGCTGGATTCGGCCATCATTCCGCGGCAACGCAGGAAGACTTCGCTCGATTGTGGGTCTAAAGCGCGCAAGTCGCCGGCACAGGGACTGAGGGCGACGAATACGTTGCCCTGTCGCGGCTGGGTGTAGCCTGGGAAGTTCTCCGTGCCGGTCACGAGCGTGGTCAAAATCCGCAGCGTTCGATCAGCGGGCAACGTGACCGGGATGCTGAGGTACATGCCGGCGCTGGGCGGGGAGCTGGCTTGGTTCAGGGTGACGCTGAAGCTGCCCACGGGTGTTGGCCTGCTCTGAGTCAAGGGGTAGGCAAACCCGTTGAACACTTGTGGCCACGTGCGGACGTGCTCGGTAAAACCCTGGGGCCGGATTCGTGGGTGTGGCGGCAGACTGCACGAGCCGCTGCTGCTGCCCGATACGACGAAGCGGGCCTGTGTCGCCGCGCCAGCGGCGCCGCTGGCGTTAAAGCAGCGCAGACTCAAGGTTGCCTCACCGGCACTTGCGAACTGAACAGCGACCGAACTTGAAGCAGGCGGACTGAAGCTATCTGTCCAGCCGGTCACCCCAGAACTTGCCGTGGCAACGCACACGTGCGGGTTGTTTGTAACAGATCGAACAACACTGATTTGCTGTCCAGCATTGATCTGGAATCGGCCCTGAGCGTCTTGGATCAGGCCCGTTGCGCTCAATGTGACACTGGGAATGGGCTGGGCGCTTGGAACACCAATACCCCGACAGGCGCTGCTGCCGGTCTGAAAGAGACACGTCGCCTGAATCTGGCCGTCAACACCGACGGTGAACTGCTGGGCGGCATCAAGGGGAACAGGCGGGTGCTCAGCACCGACGAACGTCAGCGACGGCTGCGCCTGCAACGTCGACGCGCAGAGCAGAAGCGCGATGCAAGCAGGCAAGGTTCTGGCAAACGTGGTCATCGAAATCGCACCGATTGAGCGTGGAAGGACAGCTCAATCCTAGCAATTTTAAGGGTTGGTCGCCTGAGCGTATTTTGGTTGGCTTTTTGTACGCTCTGCCGCGGATTACTCAGGTGCAGGCGGAAAAGGGCGACCCCGCGCTCTCGATGCGCGCTGGTGCCAGCGCGCATTCTTACCCTGGAGAAGATCCGCGAGCTCATACGCGTCAGCGCTGAATGAGTCACGGATGACGAAGACCCCGCAGCACGAGAGTCAGGTGGAGGGTGTGTCGGTGCAGCCCTGTTTGGCGATCGCCGGCCCCGACGCTGACGGGCTGCGGCTGTTCAGCCTGTGTCTCACCCTGTGCGACGGAAAGCCGGTAGGTTGAGTTCATGAGCGAGGCGCCCACAACGATCAGCCGAGCGTATCGGATGCGTGTCTACCCGACCGTTGCGCAGTCGGCCGTGCTGTCGCGCCTGGTCGGCGCAGCGCGCTACGTGTGGAACTGGGCGCTGGCCACGCGCACGGCCGCATGGCGCGAGCGCGAGGAGCGGGTGAACTGGATCGCGCTCTCGCGCAATTTCACCGAGCTGCGCCGCGCTCCGGAAACGGCCTGGCTCGCAGAGCTGCCGCGCGAGCCGTTCAACCAGGTGCTGCGCGATCAAGAGCGAGCGTTTACCAATTTCTTCGCCAAGCGCGCCAAGTATCCGCGCTTCAAGCGACGCGGCGGCCACGCCGGCGTGCGCTTCACCTTCGATCAGCGGCGCACCCAGGTCCAGCAGGGCGCGGGCCGCTTTGCCACGGCCGATCTACCCGGTCTTGGCGCGGTAAAGCTGCGCCAGACCGAGCCTCTGAGCGGGCGCCTGCGCAGCGTGTCGCTGAGCCGCGACGGCGCCGGCAGATATTTCGCCTCGATCACGGCCGACGGCATCGCCGCGCCTGCCGCGATCGAGGCCACGCTCGATGCCGTTGGCCTCGATGCGGGCCTGCGCGATCTGCTGGTGATCGCCGCTGATGCCGGCGCGCTGCGCCGGGTGCCTGCGCCCAAGCCGCTGGCGGCCAAGCTGGCCAAGCTGCGGCGGTACCAGCGCCGGCAGTCGCGGCAGATCGCGGCGCAGATGCAGGCTCAAGGCCTCGATCCGGCCAAGCCCTGCCCGAAGGGCGTGCGCCTGGGCGTGTCGGGCCGACGGCGGCGCCAGCAGCGGCGGATTGCGCGGCTGCATGCCGGCATATCCGATCTTCGCCGTGACGTGCTGCACCAGGCCACAGCGCAGATCGTGCGCGAGGCGCAGGTCATTGGCCTTGAGGATCTGAGTCTCAAGGCGATGAGCCGCGGCATGGGCCGGCGCGGCTTTCGGCGCAGCGTCGCCGACGCGGCGCTGGGCGAGATGCGTCGGCAGATCGAGTACAAATCAGCGTGGCAGAACCGCACAGTGGTCGCCGTGGATCGGTTCTACCCGAGCAGCAAGACGTGCTCGGCGTGCGGCTCGATCAATCGCGAGCTGCATCTGCGCGACACACGCTGGAGCTGCGCCTGCGGCGCAGTGCACGACCGCGACGAAAACGCGGCGAAGAACATCCGGGCCGAGGCGCTGCGCTTGATCGCAGCGTCGTCGCCGGCTACCCCGAGGAGCGGGGGAAGTGACGCGCGGGGAGTGTCCAGCGCGGTGGCGGCGGTGCAGAACAACGCATCGCCGCAGCACCGCCCCACGAAGAACCGCGAACTCGCCGTCGCAGTGCTGCACGAGCAGGCCGACAGGCCCAAGCGTGCAACACGACCACGCAAGACCCGAATGGAACGGGTCGAAGCGGGGTCAGGGTGAGACTCCGAGCGTAGGCCGATTTCATCCGACCCGTGCGCGTATCGGCTCCGCAGGGCGCCAGCGGCAGCCTGCCACCCGCGGCGGAGCCAGCACCTGCTCACTTGTGTGCCCGAGGCGCCACCAAGGGCGCCTGTGAGGCTACTGACGCCGCCCGTCGAAAGCAGCACTGCGTGGGCGCTCCGCTCTAACCGCCAGCCCAAGGTTTCGCCTCCGTGCGGTTGGGGTAGACCCCGAGGATTCGATCCATCACTCGCCCGTATTGAAAACCGGGGCTGTGATTTCGGCCATCGAGCACGTGCAGCACCCTGCCAACGACGCCCTGCCGGCGAACCAGCCGGCCGACGCCCTGCCGCAGCGTGACGGCCGTGGCCAGCATCTCGGCGGCATGCACAC
>Ga0335395_10000146_pt1 | contig 45368 bp, 27 predicted proteins | sample MAT02_FD_205744 | JGI IMG/M metagenome (GOLD analysis project Ga0335395, IMG submission 205744) | Freshwater microbial communities from Lake Fryxell liftoff mats and glacier meltwater in Antarctica - MAT-02 (spades assembly) (version 2) ... | reverse complement strand
AGCCATGGCGCCGACACAGGTCCTTGATCGGCAATCCGGCTTCCGCCTCACGCAGGAACCCGATGATCTGCTCTTCCGAAAAACGCTTTTTCACGTCCAACCTCCGTCGTATGGGGGATTGGACTCCGAACCAGCGTGCTACTCAAAATTGGGGGGACGTCGGAACTCGGCACGCTCACACGACAACAGATCGCCAAGCTCGTCGGCGTCGCGCTCATGAACCGCGACAGCGGCCAGATGCATTGCAAGTGGCGCATCCGCGGCGGCCGTGCGCCAGTGCGTGTCGGGCTGTACATGGCGACGTTGTCCGCGGTGCGTTGGGACCCGACGCTGCGCGCGCACTAACGGCAACTGCGTGCGCGCAGGAAGCTCGCCAAGGTCGCGCTCTTTGCGTGCATGCGCAGGCTGCTGACCCTCGTCAATGCCCGGCGTCGGGACGAACTGCGGCTTCAGGCAGGTGCTGCGCTCGCCGCCTGAAACGCTCAATCACAAGAGAGTTGCTGAACAAATCCTCCGATGTCGGCGACAATGTCACACCGCTTCCGGGAGGATCTCGATGAAGCTGACGTTGGGTGACGTCGCTCAACCCCGAACGCGACTCGATCATCAACGCGCACTTGGGAGCAGCGGAGAGACAGCCGCTGGCTGTATGACTGAGGCGACAACTACCTTGACGCGTCCCGGTCAGCTCCTTATTTGTTGGGCTTAGTAATCCGGCCTACTATTTATTTCAGTGCGCGCTGTGGCTTAAGGCGAAACGTGTGGAGAGATCGAATGGGCTCTGATACGCGCCAAAGCCGGCGAGCGCCAGACCGCAGCGCCGTAGGGGCTGGAACATACTTGATGACAGTCGTACGCAACGCGCGCTGCTGCGTTGCGCCCCCACGACGTCTGTGTCGCAGTGGCATGGATCGATGCCAGTTCATCGGCCCCTGCCTCGACCGCATGCCCCAGCGCGAGTACGAATTCCGCAGGCTCGGGATAGAACGGCGACAGACTGCAGGCGCGCGTCGCGTCGTCACCGGCCCAGGCCACTGCATCGCGCAACATCTCCGTCGATGCGTGTACGCCCGGAATTTCGCGCAGATCGAGCGCCGCGAACGCGGCCAGCGCATTCGCGATCGCAGTGCAGTCGATCAGATCCAGCGCGATGCCACGCCGATGCCAGGTCGAGAACACGCCGGTGCGCAGCCACGGTGGGCGCAACACGGGCAGCTGTGCGATACGGTGTCGGCCGATTGTCAGACACGCGATACGACGCGCTTCTTCCCACGACAATCGACCGGCCGCGTGCAGCTCCACGGTCATAATCGCAGTGTCATCGGCGTCGTCGGGCAGTCGCGGCGCCCACTCCGGACGCGCACAAGAAGGCCAGAATCCATAGCCCGCGCCCGGTGATCGGCACTGCTCCAATGCATCCAACATCGCCGCAGGAATGCCGATGCCCTGGCTGCGCAGCGCGCGCACCGCCAACGCGGTGATGAAGCCGTTGCGGTCCGGACGCCGCTGTCCACCAGCGTCCATGCAGCTGTCGATGAAGCCCGCGAGAATCGGGTTGTCAATATGGATATCGGCGTCGGCATCGGCGTCGTGCACATTGGTGCGTGCGCCGATGTTCGCGCTCAACTCGGACGCAGGCCGCATTGCACCCAACTCGCGCCTTTCGCATCGATGCCGACACCGATCATGCCGTGTCGCCAGTGGCCGTCAGAGTTGCCGGTCGCCAACGCTGCGTAGACCTGTGCCGGCGTCCCCTGCGTCTGATCTCGAAGCCAAGCCGAGACCGCGCCATCATCGCGAAAAATCGCCTTGGCGAAGGTAAACCATGTCAATGCGAGCGGTGTGTTGTCGGCTGCGAGCGTCAGGCTGATCCCCGACGGTCGCGGCAGCTCGTGACCGCCGGTCAACCTTGTCGCCAGAGCGGTCAATAGCGTGCCATCGCCGCACACGGCTTTGGCCATCGCATCGATGCACCGCAGATCCAGCTCCGCGCCGCGCGCATAGTATTCGCGGCTGCCGTCGGCATTCAGCCCGATCATCCGCCAATTCAGGGTGTCCGATCGCAGCAGCGGGTGCGCGTCGCGTCCGGGCAGTGTCGCTCCGGACGGGACTTCGACGTAGAGTTTGGTCGACAGCGGCTTGCGCGCGTTCGCAGGGCTGTGACGCGCGCCGAGCCATGCGCCGTATTTCAGTGTTTTCGATCGCTGCATGTGCAGCCACGGCTGAAGATCCAGCGGCCAATCGAGCCATGCCACGGCGAGCCCGAGCCGCTGCGCATCCGCCGTTTCCGGCGCCGCGACTTCGGCCGTCCAGCGCACTGCGGTTTCGAGCGACGACCACCCGAACTCGACCGGCATGCCGGTGTTGGTCAAGCGGCTGAAACGCCATGCGGCTTCCGGCCACTGCGATGCGGTCATCGGATCCAGCACACGCTCCAGCCATGCGGCCGCTTCACCGGCCGCATCCGGAACGGCCGCATGCACACGCGACAGTGTGTGCAGCACCGCATCCGGCAAGCGTGACGCTGCCGGAGACGCGGCCTGTGGCTCGGACTGTGGCTCGGACTGAATCGCAATCCCCGTCTTCATTGCACCGGCTGCAGCTCTTCTTCGGTGTCCACCCACGGCCGCCGGTCGAAGCTGCCGCTGGGACCGACGAAAGTGAAGCGGCAGCGGAAGCTCCTCTGCTGTCTGTCGCGCAATGCGATCCTTAATTTCACCGGCTCGGTTGCGGTCCCTGCGATTTCCAGCCGCTCGCTGCGCTCGTACGCGTTGGCCTGATCGCGATACTCGATATCGATGAAGACCCGGGTGACATTGGCCGGATCGAACAGCGGGATGAATTCAAGATTCAATGCATCCTGGAACAGGTCATGCACCATGATCTGCGGAATATCCACTTCGGCCGGGTCGGTACGCTCGCCGGTGCCATCGTTGAGCCGTTGCACCAGCTGATAGGTCACGCCGCGATTTGCCGGCGCGGGCCTGGCGCCGCGCAGACGCCAGGTCTGCTGGCCGCTGTCGCGGGTGAGCAGCAGGGCCGCGCGCGGCTCGGGCTGGGTGTAGCCCCGTGCCTGCAGCCGGACTTCGATCGTATCGACCACTTCCCAATCGATATCGCCCGGAGTCGCGGTGATTTCGCGGAATTCGATGTGCTCGTAAGGATTCACAAACAAGGTGCGGTCTACCGTCGAGTCTGCGGCAATCTCATAAGAGCTGCGGTCGGCGGCCCAGGCCGACTGCGGGTCGAAATGGTATTGGTAGCCTGCGTCATAATCGATGTCGCGGGTTGAATTCATGAACACCTTGAAGGTCTTCGGCGCAGTGTCGCCCGGGACGAACACGAAGTCGGCGTGTTTGTGATCCCGTGGCTTCGCCGGGTCGCCGTAATCCAGGGCGACCTGCGCCGACAGCAGGCTGATCGGCTCGAATGCGATCGGAATGCTGGCCTCGACTTTGAATTCGCGGAAGAAGGGATCGTCCAGATCGATTTCCTTGAAGTACTTCGCCTTGTTGCGCAGATCGCCCAGCATCAATCCGAAGAAACCCTGCGGCGCGTAGGTGCGGCGCGTTGCTTCGGCACGGTTGTAAAGCAGCGTGATTTTCTTGCGCTCTTCCTGGCGCACGAATTTCAATTTCAGTGAAGCGACGATCGGCGAACCGCCAACACTCGGCGCTGCCGGTCGCTGCTGCGGCTGCGGCTGCGGTTGCGACTGCGGTTGCGGTTGCGGTTGAGGCTGTGGCGGGATCACAACCGAAGCCGGCCGGCGCAACACGCCTCGCCAGCGCGAGGGCGTGGTGCCGGCATGTTGGCCGATGATATGCGCCACGCGATTGTCGGGGTCGCCGCCCATCTCCGAATGCGAGCCCGGGCGGCTAGATGCAGGTGCATCGCCTTGCGCGATACCGCCGATGACAGTCCCCCCTGCGCGCTGCACGATCGCCAGTGCCACGTCTCTGCGCCGCGTCGACAGGGGCAGGTTGTGGGCACTGCGATTGGATTCGTTGGCACCGCTGACGTGTTCGTGGCTGGCGTAGGCGTCGATTCGCACATTGCGCGGTGTCGGCAGGCTTTGGATCCATGCGCGCAGGCGCTCGGCGCCGTGTTCTGGGCCGGTCCAGTTGCCGTCGCCTTCCATCCGCAGCGTGCCGGAGGCATCGCGGAATCGCGGGTCGGTGGTGGTGTTTTCGACGTAGGCACGGTATTCGGTCGACGGCGGTTGGACTCGCCACCCGGCCGCCGCAGGCTTGTCGAAATCGAAGAACAGGCCGAAGGTCCGTTCTTCGGTCTGCGCCGGCCATTCCACTTCGATCGTCTTTTGCGCCGCTGGATTGACGGTGAGCGTGACCTGCCCGGCTGAATCCGGCGTCACCGGTTGTCCATCCACGCGTACCGTCGCGCCTGCGCCGGTGATGGTCACCGTTTCCGCCAGCCCGGAAGTCGCCGGCACGTGCGTCACCGACAACCCCGATGGCAAAGGCGTGGGCTGCTGCTGCTCCACGGTCAACGCAGCGGGCTGGACCTGCTCGGTGCCGGGGCCTGCCGGTGGATTGGTTGCGGGTGTCGTCGTCGTCCCGCCGCCGTCGGTCCGGTTGTTGTTGCCGCGGGTGGCATCGAGCAACAGATCGCGCCCGGTCGCAATCACTTCGCTGAGCGGATCCGCTGCAGCCACATCGGCCGCAGTCTGGCCTGGTGTCAACGTCGGTTCAAACCACTTCGAGAGCAGATCTTCCTTGAAGAAATCCAGCGCCCATTTTTCCTGCTCGCGTTCGTCCGCTTCGTCGGTAAAGGTCAGTACCTTGATCACGATCGCGCCGGTCTGCACCAGCGATTCGAAGGCTGCCTCGATCCCGCCGCGCAGGAACATGTACTGCGCTTCGAGGCTGACGCTGAAATGGTTGAAGATGCGCTCGAAGTCCGCAGTGATCTCGACATTGATCGCCGGACGCATCGCCAGATATTTCATGCTGTAGATGACGCCGATCGGCGCCATGCCCTCGCTCATTGCCTGTTCCAGAATCGTCGCGCCTTCCTGCGACAGGCTCAGACTGAACGCGGCGCCGTTCTCGCTGTCCATCGACGGGATTGACGCGCCGAGGATCTTCTCGACCGCGTTGAACGCGCCTTCCGGCGCGGGGGTCGCGGTGGTGCCGCCGGCCCCTTGTAGGTTCAGAGCGATGCACTGTACCGAGCCTTCCTCGAAAGGCGCTGCGGCCAGACGCACCGGCGGCGTCACGCCCGGTTCGGCGTTCAAACGGCCGATGATGCGCGACTCCAGCTGCCGGGTAAGTTTCAGTGTCGTCTTGAACATGACGAAGCCGCCGCCTTTCTTGGCGACATCGACGATGGCGGGCTTGTACTTGAGGAACGAGAACTCGGCGAGATCCTCGTTGTCGCTGCGCCGTGCCAGCGAGACCGGTCCGGGCAGATACCAGAACTGGTTCGGATCGGCGTGATCGCGAAAGACAGTGAGGCCGTTGATCGTCAGTGGTTTTTCGAGACTCAGCATGTCGTGTTCCTTGCGCGTCGTCGGCGCATTGCGGTGCTGCCAGTGACAATGTCAAATGTCATTTGCCAGAAATCCGTGGGCGTATGACCTGATGGATCCACTCCCGTGAACGCTGCGGGGATCGCCCGACTCAACGGGAATCGTTCCAGCCGGTGAGGAATTCCGCTTGCATGCGATTGGCTTGGCCGCGCAGCTGTGGTGTTTGCGATTCGCCGGGAAAGTGACGGCCCATCAAGGCGCCAACGCCGCGACTGAGATCGTCGATCAGCACATGATGGTCGATGCTGAAGTTGCTGCTGTTGACCAGGTCGAGAAATGACTTGGTCAGGAAGCCATGTCCGATGGCTTCATGCTCCTGCGATGTCTGGGCGGCGCTGCTGGCGGCGATCAAGGTCGACTTCGACTGCTGTACCAGACGACGGGCGGTGTCCTCTTCCACGACCACGCCGGTATTGCGCGCAATGGCGTTGCGGATGTTGCCGTTCAACACCGCGCGGTTTGCGGGCGGCAGACAGATGCCGCAGGGAAACAAGGTGCGGCACTGCGTCAATTGGCGCACCAGGTCCGCGGAGAATCGCGGCGAACGCGAGCGTCTGGTGCGTTCGCTCTCGTCGTGCATGCCGCCGGAATGGCAGCTGTCGAGGATCAGAGTGAAGTTCACCACCGATTGCTCGAGTGAATCCGCGAGCGCGAAGATCTCGTGGTCGCTGATGTGCTGTCCGGAGTAGGGGATGATGGTTTCGAACATCTGCGTGGGATCGCTGGGGTTCGCGGTGCGGGCGCCATGCCCGGCGTAGTAGAGGCACACCACGTCGCCCGGCTGCGACTGGGTCAGGCAGTAGCGCAGCGACTGGCGGATGCGCGACGATGTTGCGGCGCTGTCGGCGAGATAGAACATGTCCTGCGGATCGAAGCCGAAAGCATCGCGCAGCATGTGATAGATCGACGCCGCATCCGGAACGCAGAAGCGAAGACTGTTGTAACCCTGCACGGAGTAGTCGTTGACGCCGACGATGACGGCACGTTTTGTCACGGCAATGCTCCAGAAAGTAAAGTGACTGCGGACACAGGCGCGCGCGCAGGTGCGGGCGCGAGACACCGGTTACGCGAGAATGCTGATGATGTCGTCTTCGGTTTCGACAGCCGGTTGGCGCTCGGTGCGACCATCCGATTTCACCAGCGTCAACTGATAGCGATAGCGTTTGAGCGTCGGGTCCGGTGTGGAAAAGCGCACCGTGGCTTCGGTGGTCTCCGCGGTCAGCCGCACGCGCTCCTGACGCAGGTAATGATGGGCGGGGTCTTCGTAGCGCACGTCGAGCATCGCCGCGCGCAGCACGCCGAAATCCAGTGCGGGGAAAATGGTGATGTCGACCGCGCCGGGGAAGGGGTCGTCGATCACGATCGACGTCGCCCTGGTCGTTACCGCTGGATTGGCGCGCACGCTGCCGTCCTTCAGATGATGCTTGACGGTATAGGTGTAGCTGCGAGGCGACGACAGCGATACCCGCAGCTTCCAATCCGCTGCGACCGGCGTATCGGGATCGATGCGCAAGTTCTTCTCGCGTTTCCATCCCGCCGGGTCTTGATAGCTGAGTTCGATCTCGATGAAATCGACAACGCCCGGATCGATCCTGCCCGGTTCGATCCGTACCGACATAAAGCCGATCGCCTCCATCGGATTGAGGATCAGGGTGCGGTCGTCGGTGGCGGCAACGCGCGGTTGATCGTAGGAAAACTTGTCGCCGTCCCAGCTGCTTGCCGGATCGAAATGGAATTGCGCCTGGTAGCTGTAGGTCCGGTCCTTGCGCAGATTCACCGCGAAGTCGACGGTCTTCGGTCCGCGATCTTCTGCGGCGAACACGAAATCCTGGCGCCGGTGATGGGTGGGATCGTTGATCGGACCGTAATCGAGCTGCAGATGGACTTCTTTCAGCCCGATGCTCTCGTAGTCGAACGGCGTCTTCGCCTCAATCTTCAACATGCGGAAGAACGGATCGTCCAGATCGATCTCGACGAAATACGGTGCCCGGTTCAGATCGCGCGCAAGCAGGCCGAGAAATCCCTGCGGCGCATAAGTCCGCAGCTGCGCTTCGGCCCGGTTGTATTCAAACGTCGCGATGCGGCGCTCTTCCTGGCGGATGGTTTTCAGCCGGAACGATGCGACCGTGTCGTCCGCACGCGCGTTGCCGGCAGCTGGCGGGTCTGCCGCCGCTCGTACGGCGGCGCCATCCCGATCGCGACTGGCGGCGACGCCGACCGTGCCGCTCGCCGGCGCTGGTGCCGCAACCGCCGGATGGCCCGAACCTTCGGTCGGACTCGCGCCCGGGGTGCCGGTGGTCGGGCTTGCCGGGATGCTGCTATCGGCATCGCCATTGCCGGAGCCTTCAGTCGGGCTTGGGCCGTGATCCGGCGGCTCCGTCGGCGCAGGCGTATCCGCGGGGCGAGCCGGTGCGGGTGGCTGCGGCGGACGTAATTGCAGACCCAGCGCACGGACCTGATCGAGCGATGCAGCATTCGCTGCCGTCGCGGCCAACGTCCCTGGGGTCATCGCCGGGGTGAACCACGTGTTCAATACCTGTGCCTTGAAGAAATCGAGCGCCTCCTTAATCCGCGTTTCGTTCTCCGCGGTTCCGGTCATGTCCGCGACCTCGATCTTGATCCCGCCGTTGCGGACCAGGCTTTCGAAGCCGACGTCGATGCCTGCGCGGGTGAATCCGCGCTGGCCGTCGGCCGAGGTGCTGAAATGGGTGAAGATCTGGGTGAAATTCGCAGTGATCTTGACATTGAACGCCGGACGCAAGCCGGTGTATTTGAGATCGTAGATCACCCCGATCGGCGTGGTGCCGTCCTTGAACGCCTTCTCCAGAATGGTTGCGCCTTCTGCGGACAGCTCCAGGCTGAAGACCGCGTTGTTCTCGCCCGCCAGCGAGGGTTTGGCGGCGCCAAGAATCGTCTCGACCGCGCTGAACGAACCTTCCGGTGCCGCGGTCGCGCGGGTGCCGCCCGCGCCCTGCAGATTGAGCGCGACGCAGGACACGCTGCCATCGTCGAACGCCACCGGCGCGAGTTTCGGTCGGCCTTGGCTTATCGACGCCAATCGCTCCATCACGCGGCGTTCCAGATCGGAGTCAAGGCGCAGATTCACCTCGATCATCAGATAGCCGCCGCCGCGTTTCGTTGCGCCGGGTGCGGTCTTGTACTTGAGATAGGTGAACTTCGAGCGCTGATCGGATTCGCGTCGCGCCAGCGCGACCGGGCCGGGCAGATACCAGAATTGCGAATTGTCGGCATGATCGCGAAATACGGTCACGCCTTCGATAGTCATCGTGCGGGCATCGAGCTGAAGCATGGAGATTTCCCCTTAACCCGGAATTTTCACGGCCAGATCGGTCACCGCAGTCGCGGTCCAGTTGACGGTCTTCGTCAGTCCGTTCTCGAACAGGAACGTCGCCCGATATTCGTAGCGCATGCGGCTGGCATCGATATAGTCGTATTCGAATTCCGCGGCGCTTTTGCCATTCTCGAAGATGAATTGGTCTTCCGCAGTGATGCCGGCGGCGAAATCCTCGAACCGCAGGCTGATCGTCGCCTTGCGCAATTTGCGCCGCTCGAAATCCGCCGGCGAACGTACGGTGACGATGCGATGACCCTTGGTCTCGGTCTTGATCGCGATCCGGTTCGCATTGGTCATCGACTCGGGCTGCTCGACGAAGCGGCCGTCCTTGTATTGCAGACTGATCCGGTAAAAGACCGATTTCAGCGCGGGATTGCGCAGATCGGCGGAGAAAGTCTGCGAAGACGCGCCTTCGGTGAAGTTCATCGACTGCTCGACGAGCACATTGTTGTCGGCATCCTCGTAACGGAAATCAACGAACGCTTCTTTGACCTGACTCCAGTCCACGCTGGCCACCACCTGGACGATGCGTCGGGTCGGAAACGGGTTGCGCACCGTGACCTGGGTGTCGTCGGTCAATGTCCACGCGTGTTCGATGTCGCGGTTGTCGGTCGCGCGGAACACTTTCCGGAATTCGTATGCGGTCTTTTCCGGATCGAGCACGAACATCTTCCAGTTTGCCGCCGGCGCTTCTTTGGTCAGGCGCACCATGTCGCGCTGCGCGATGTTGTTGGCCTCGTCGGTATAGCGCAGATGCACTTCGACCGAGGTGTAGCGGTCCCACGGAAAATTCTCGGCCAAGACCGGGACCGTCGTCAGCGCGTACAGATCGCGCGGCGTGATTTCGATATTGTCGATATCGTAGGTTTTTACACTGGATTTGAGTTTCGCCGGCCGCTCGGTCGTGTCCACCGTTTTGAAGGTGACTTCAAAGTCGACCTCAACCTCGCGCTTCACGCCCCCGTTCTCGATCCGGCTGAGCCACTCGAAGTTGGCTTCCAGCGCGGCCGGGGTCAGCAGCGCGTTCTGCGGCTTGTCGCCGTAGCGGGCGCGGACATTGATGCTGGCGATATCGTCGGCGGGCAGATCGTTGCGAGTCACGATCTTGACCTTGCGCTTCTTGAACCAGTCGTTGTCCAGACTCACATGCTTGACGAAGCGGTTGATCGGCATGCTGCCGTCGCGGATGGTCTTGAACAATGCCGCGAGGTGGCCCTGCGGATGGATCGATTTTTTCACCGCGACCCGCTCGGAGAAATTGACGTTCAGCTGCTTCTTGTCCATGCGTGTGTAGTCCATACGCTTGTAACTGAAGCTCGGCATCAGGCCCGCCGCCGGCCCGCCGGCCGCCGCCGCCGACCGCTGTACGGCGAATTTGCCGACCGCCTCCATCGCGCGCTCCCAGTCCGGTTTTTTCTCGGGTGTCCACGGCGGTAGACTTACGTTGAAGAACGCCTCGGTGATCATGTTACGCACCTGCGCCAACGCGGCGTCACGACGGTCGATGATGCCCTTGGTATCGTCGCTCTCGGCGACGAACGTGTCGGACTCCAGCACGATCGCCCGCTTGTCGACCAGCTCGTCCACGGCTTTGCCGATTTCAGCGGAAACGAACATGAAGCCGGCCGAGAACGATTCGTCCATATGCTTCTGCACCCGGTCCCAATCGACTTTCAGATTGATCCTGTAGGCGGGGCGCAGGCCGAGGAAGTCCAGCGAATAAATGACCGCCACCGGCAGGATTTCGCCGTCCAGACACTGCTCCATCACGGTAAAGCCGTCCTGGTCCAGCTTGACCGAGAACGCCGCCTGATTGCTGCCGTACAGCGCCGGCTTGGCGTTGTGATCGATCTTCAGCACGAAGTCCTGGCCACCGGCGGTGGTCGCTGCGGTGGTATCGCCGCTCGCCTTGCCCAGCATCATCAGCCGCACGGTGCCGTCTTCCAGCGGAATTGGCGCGATCCTCGGTGCATTGCGCAGATGCTCGCTGTTGGCGATCTCTCGGGCCAGATCGTCGATCTGTTTCTGGGTGGCGCCGATATTACAATCGAAGTTGAGAAATCCGCCGGTGCCAGCGTCGCCGCGGAATCCGATCAGCAGGAACTGCGGCACATCCAGACCTAGTGCGCTGTCGCGCATCGTGCTCAGATGCGGAGAGGTCGGCATGTAGTACCACTGTTCGGGATCGGCGTGGTCGGGGAAGACCGAGATGCCGTTGATCTCGCGGGAACGGCTGTCGAGTAGCAGCATGAGCGATCTCCTGTCAGGCCGGCACTTCGAGGAACAGGGACAGATCGCTCTGCTTGGTCGGACCGACGACGACCTTGCGTCCGCCGTCGATCAGGAAGTAGGTGATCGTCGCTTCGTATTCGGTCTTGTTCTCGTCCTTCAGCGCGACCTTCCAGGTCTTTTCGGCATCGCCGGACTTGAAGCGCAGTTCGCTGCGCTCCTTGACGCTGTTCGCGCTGTCTTCGTATTTGAGCGCGACGTTGACCAGCTTGACCTTGTCCCAATCCAGCAGATCGGGAACCACGCTAACCTCAAGGAAGTCCACGGTGCCGCTGCCGACCGTGATCGTCGAGCGTTTAGCCACGGTTTCCGGCATCTCTTTCATGGTGCCGTTGTTGAACATGATCGTGCTGGTGTAGCTGACTTGGCCGGCCGCATCGTCGATGACCGGGAACGACCAGTCGTCTGCACTGTTGTCCTTCGATAGGTTTTTTGTGACGCGCTGACGATAGTTATTGGCAGCATCGACATAAAAGCCTTCGATGGTGATCGAAGAGATTTCGTTCTCGAGATCGCCGACCGCGCGGAAACTCACGGTCTTGATCGCGATGAACGGGTCATCGATATACAGATCCTTCGCATCCTGCTCGCGCTTCGGTCCCTTGATCTCGCGTCCGTCAGCGAGCTCATACACGATCTGATACTCGAACGGACGGGTTCTGGGTTTCTGGATGATTTCGCGGATCTTGAAGGTGTTCGAATCCTTGGTCATGTTGAACTTGGCTTCGAACGGGCGGGCGCCGCCGTTGTAGCGAACCGTGATCTGGGCGCGATCCACCTGGCTGAAGTTGATGCCGCCAGGCGCGATATCGATCGCCAGGATGCCGAGATCATCGACATTGATCGTCAGATTGGTGTCGTCGGTTTCGAATACTTCCGAGTTAAGGACGAAACTGCTGCCCTTGTAATTGACGGTGTAAGAATACTTGAACTTGCGGATGCCCTGATGGACGAAGGCTTCGAACTTGGCGAGATCGTCAGGCTTGGAGAACGTGAATTCCTTGGTCTTCGCATTGGTGCCGTGCGGATAGCTGATCTTCACTTCGACGCTGTCGATCGGCAGGTTGGCGAAGTCAGCATTAACGCGCATGTTCACCTGCAGGGTCTTCAGGAATTCGTCAACGCTGATCTTGCTGTAGTAGTCCTCCCATTTCAGCGGTTTGTTGTCGCCGCCTTTGAGCGAGGTGATGGTCGGCAGCATCCCCTGCGGATTCTTGTTGATGATGACCGTCTTGGCCTCGCTCCACTCGACGCGGACGTTGGCGATCTGGCTCTTGTTGATCGTACGTCTAATGTCCTCGATGTCCTGGCCTTCTTGCAGTGCCTTGGTGTTGGGATCGACATCGGCTATCTCTTTCAGCAGATTGCGCTGCACCGCCGCTTCGAGCTGTTTGTTGATGATCGCGCGGATATCGGCTTCGAGCTTCGCGTTCTCCTCCGCGCTGAGGTTCGGCGCCTGCACAAATTCGAAATGGGTCTTGGTGACATCGTTCTTGTAACGGCTGGAGCTCACCACTTCGGTATAGCTGTCTTCGCACCAGAAGTTGTCTTCGGTGTTGATGTCCTGAAAGAAACTATAGAACTCGGACGCATTCCAGGTGCCCCACGCGCTCATTTCCGGCAAACGCACGTAATGATTGAGTTTGTAGATCACCTGCACCGCCGAGGCCGATCCCTTGCTGAGGGTTTCCTTGAAGATCGCGGTGCCGAGTTCGGATAATTCCATCATGAACGAAGCGACATTGTTGCCGTACAGCGACGGCTTGCCGGCGCCGCGGATCTTCTCGATCAGGGCGCCGTCTTCGGTGAGTAAAAGTTCGACAGTACCGTCGATCCAGCTCAGCGGCGCGAAGATTACCTTCGGCGGTTGACGGCCGCTCGGCTTGTATTTCGCATCCACCTCTTTCTGTAGATCGGCCACGATCTTCGTCTGCACGTCCTGAGGCACGATCAGTTCGGTGTCGAAAGCGACGAATCCGCCGAATTTCTTGCCGCCGTCTTCGCGCAGTTGACCGTACTCGACGAAGCGCATCGCAAGGCTGCCATTCGCCATCTTCGCGAAATTGGGCGTGTTGGGATAAACGTAGAACATGTGGTCGTTCGCATGGTCGCCATGAACCTGATGTCCGTGCAGCTGGCGGACGTTGTCGAGTTGCAGCATGATTGTGCTCCTTTGGGTGATCGTCTGGGGGCTGCATGGTTCGTTTGCGTATCTATCGCGAACCTGCGCCGTCAATCTTGGCAGAAATGAAAGCGCGCGCGTCAATCCAAGACGAACACACCTGCAAAAAATATTTTCCGATGGTAATTCAACCCGCACGCATGCTCCGCCCCGACGTGCCCGCGTCGTCAAGGAGACAGACGTCTTCCCTTTCAAATTTGAAGACGTTGCCGGATTACCTTCCGTCATGCGTTACCCGAGCGGTAATCCCCAGTGAGCGGCGTCGGCGAAGGCAAAGTCGTCTTTTATGTCCTGGTGCATGCGCTCAATGCTGGCGCGTGCGGTTTCGCTCGCGCAGACGCCGACATGCACGGTGTCGCTTTCGGAGCGCACCGACACGTCGATACTGGCGGAGGCGTCACGAACGACGGTGGCCTCGGCGAGCGCAGCGTAGCCGCTGGTCAATGCGTAGCGCACCGCCATCCAGCCGGTTTTCCCAGCGAGCGCATTGCGCGCCTTCTCTGCCTGTCCCTTATCGAGCATCAGGTTGAACGCTGCGTGATACGGCGGCGCGCCCGACGATGTCGCAGTGGAGACGGTCAGAAATGCGCCGCTGCCATCGCCGAATTGCAAGGCAGCTGCGTTCGCTTCGATTGTCGATGGCGTCAAAACGATCTGCGCAGCAGTACAACCATTCGCTGCTGCAAGCTCGGTGCGAATCGTTTCCAGAGTCTCGGCATTCACGCCCCACATCGTCGTCAAAGACAGCATCGTGATGCTGCCCGCCGCGATCATCGTGAATTGCGCGCGACCCTCTTGGGTCAGCGCGACGTTCGGCCGCAGCGCCCGGTATTGCCAGTTGCGCGGCTGGCTGTCGACCGGCGACAGTTGAACGTCGTGCAAGATCTGATCCATGGTTTTTCTTCCTGCGTTCAGGGTGCTTCGCTGCTGCGAAGCATCAGTGCATCGGCCGGATCCCGCACCTCCGACCATATGTCCCGACCGTGCCATCGCCAGCGATAGCCCGAGCGGAACGGCGATAAAGCGATCCAAGCGCAGCGTGCGGTGTCGACGAGCGGGGTCAGACGCACGAATTGCAAGCGTTCGGGCTGGTCCTCGCGGCCTTGAGGAATCCATTCGATCAACGCTTGCGGTTTGTCGTCGTCGAATACGCATTCGACGGCGAGGTCGCGACGGCCGCTGCCTTCAAAGCTGAAAGCATCCAGACGTAGATTCGCCGCCGGCACCGGCGCCATCGTGCATTCCCCGTCGCCGGCCAGGGCGATCGCGATCGCGTGGATCTGCGCATCGATCACATCAAGCGGGATTGCGAGTGCGATGTCGGGTGCTGCCGTGTCGATGAGTCCGCGGATCGACCAGGGTCGGTCGCCGCGGCGGCCAGAGCATTCGATTTTGATGCGGGCTTCCCGCAGAAGTGCGGGATCCGATTCGACGACAACGAAAGTCACGCCGAAGTCGTCCGGCCCGATCAGCAGGTGCTCGCGGTCCGATTCGCGCTGCGGGCCTTCTATGAGTTCGCCGCGCCCGCCGGCCAGTACGAATAAAGAAGTTTTCCAGCGGTATTTCAGCGGCTCGACCGGCGAAAGACGCAGGTCAGCGAATGCGGGTTCGCGGGTGTTTTCGAGTCTAATCGTCGCTTTCGCGGTGAACGCGCGCCCCGGCAGGTGCGGCGGTGCGCTCAATTCGACCTGAGCGCGCAGCATGCCGACCCGGCGGGGCGGCAGGTTCTGGGTTATGGCGATGCTGTGCCACCCGCTCTGCAGTGCGCGGACATCGTGCTGGCGGATCGTGGTGTCCGCCCATTGCGCTGCGGGCAATTCGCGCAAAGGCCCGAGCGGGTCGGCGGCGATGCCGAACATCCGCGGCGCCAGTACCGGCTTAGACAAGTCCCATGAGAGCGTGCCTGCGGGCATCAGCGCAGGATCGAAAACGACCCGAACGCCTGCGTTGTCGGCTCCGAGGTCCGGCTGTAGCGATGCGAATCGCGCGCAGAAGCGGTCGATCAACGCGTTGGCCGCCTGTGCGCGCTGCGCCTGCGGCAGCACAGCTAGGCTGTCGAAGCCGAAGGTCTGCGGAGCCGCAGCCAGCTGCGCGCGCAAGGCATCCAACGCGATCGCGGTTTCGCCTTGCGCGGTCGCGCGCACGGCGCCCAGCAGCGACGATGGGTCGAATGCGAGCGTCAGCGGCATCCGTTCGGCGACGCCACGCACGCTGATCCAGGCATCGGCGCCGATCGTCATCAGGCCGCGTTGCAGCCCGGCGACGAACAGATCGGTGGCGGTGCTGTGCAGGCGCAGCGTCATCCTCATGGAACTGATGTTCAGCGCATCCAGCGGCTGCAGCGCATGCAGCGCATCCGGCAGATCAAGTGCATTCGCTGTCGTCAGGCGCAGCCAGCCGCGCTCCGCCGCAAGCGGTTCCACATGCGAGCGTTCGCAGCTGTCGAGCATCGCATCGTGGAGCGAGCCGAGATCGAACTCCGCAGCGAAAGCGATCGACAGCATGGAGAACCGCTGCAGCCCGGCGTCGCCGCGATCCTGTCGATAGACATCTAACCGCAGCGGCGGCTCGCGGTCGTGCGCGAATGCGGTGAGCTGCACCGGAGCGATCTGAAAGTGTCCCGGCTGCTCGAACACGGCGAGCGCCTGCCGGCCCGCGATATGCGTGGGCGCATGCCAGTCGGGACGGCCGGCGAACATCTCAAAGGCTCGGGACGAACAGCATCGCGAGATCGGTTTCGCGCCACGCCGGATCGACCGCTTGCTGACCTGATTTATAAATGATCGTCTGCCGGTACTTGTACATACCTTCGGTGTCTTTCCTGAGCAGGATGTCCATCAGCGGCACCGGCACCTCGATCACCTGCTCCAACTGGGTCGTACTCAGCCGGACGCTTTTGTTGCCGCGGAATTCGAGCACGATCATGCGGATGGCATTCGCCGGTTCCTGCGCGCTTTCCAGCATTTCGGCATCGGTCATCACGGTGATGTCGCGCGAAGTCTCCTGAGCGACGCTGTTATCGAACGTCTGTCTGAACAGAGATTCGGAATCCGGAATGCTGTTGATCGCGGAGGTGTCGAAGATCGCGTCGCTTGGGCCTTCTACGCCATCCGGCCAGGGCGCGACCGGCGCCACCCGGAATGCGATTTCGCCGTCCGGCTCGATCTCGACCGGCTGGCTGAGATCGATGCCTTCGAGCTTCGCTTCGACCATGATGCCGCTGCGGCTGATCCAGACCGGTAAGGCCGATATCCTGAGCTTGCCGCCGCTGTCGTTGCGCAACGTCGCCGAAACCGCGCCGGTGGCCGCGTCGGTGACTTCGCTGTAATGGAAGATTTCGCCTTCGAGCTTGTGGAAATTCAGCTTCACCGGGATTTGCACATCGCCGCCGAGGCCGGTCGAGACCAAGACTTTTCCCTGCAGCAGGCTCGGTGCCTGACTCGCCATCAAGGCCGCGAACACGTCCTGGAAATCGTCGAAAGCGAAACGGTCGCTAAGTTGGAAACCGTTCGCAAGATCGATATCGACATCGACTTGAGTCATTTCCATGCGGCCGCTCCGCGGCAGTCCCAGGCGCAGACTGGCTTTTGCGAGCAGCGGTTCCAGACTGATACCGGCGGGCACGGCCGCTCCGGTGGTCGGCAACTTTTTCTGCAATTCCAGACGGGCCGCGAGCAGGCGTTTGCCGTCGGTGATCGGGCGCACATCGGCGGCCAGCTCGACCTCGACCTTGCCCGCGTCGTCACCTTGATCTACCACGAACGCCAGCGCAGGTGTGTGCGGCGAGGACGTCGTTCGCGCCAGAAGGAATTCGTCGGGCAGATAATAGAAACGTGCGGGATTGGTGGTGCTCTGGAAATAAGCGTGCTCGCGCTGGCGGCCGTCGGTGGGATACGACAGATTGTGCACATCCCAGCTGGCGCCGCCCGCGCTGGGGCTCCCGCCCGGATACAGGTAGCCATGCAGCGCAGGCGGAAAGACCAGTGCGATCGGCAGCTCCTGCACCTGTGCCGCAGCGCGGAAACGAGCTGCGGCCGGCGGTGGTGGTGATCGTGGTTGGATTCCGATCGATACAGACGGGCCGTCTGCGTCCTGCAGCCTTTTAAAAACACGCCGCCGCTCATGAGGCGCGCTCGTGATCGACGGACTCGCGAGCGTCCGAGGCGCCATCGCGATCGGTGCACTCACATTCCTCATTCTCGCCGTCGAGATTCTGTGCGCGCGGAAATCGGGTCTGGCCGACACTGCGGCCTCGTGGGTGGCCGCCGGTATGGCTACGGTGTATGTGCGCACGATTAAGAGCCTGGTGTCCGAGGCCGGCGACATGAACGCGCTGAGCAGTTCGTCGCGCTCGGCAAGCGTCAATCGCAGGATCGCGACCAGCCCGCGTGCATCGGTCAGCAGCTCACCGACGGCCAATCGCTGTTCGATCGTGGTGTTCGCCTGTCGATACGAGACCGATACCGCGAGCTGGTGAGGCAGCGGATCGGCATTGCGCGCTGCGTCGCCGATCTCCGGCGCCGGATATGCTTCCAGCCCCAAGCTGACCGCCCAGAGGCCGTCCTTGCCCTGCACGACATTGCTGTCATATCGTCCGCGACCGTTTTCGCGCAAGCGGTAGCGCGGCAGCCAATAACGTGTATCGCTGTTCGGATCCTCGAATAACGTCGTGTCGTTGGGTTGCTGTGTCAGGCTGATCGGATGCGGAGAATCCTTGCGCTCGAAATCTTCGCCGGATTTGTTGTCAAACAATTCCGGACGTATGAATTCTAGACTGGGCCGCATCCTGATCGCGTTGGCGGACAACAGCGTTGCCGCAGGCAGATTTACCATTGCGTCCGCACGCAGCAGCGTGCGCGCGAAAATTACCGGTTGCACGGGTTGCAGCACTGGCGGATCGCGCACGGGCGTTGGGCCCACTGGAATGGGCTGCGCGATCCCGATCAGTGCTTCGGTCCTAATCTGCGGCGCCAAGACGATGTGCTGCAGATCCAGAAATCTTCTTACCGGCATACATAGAACCTTATTTTTGCGAAAAAAAGCCGCGGCGCGCATATCGGTGTGGTTGGCGCCCTGTGGCCGCTGCCGCAGCAGATTCGCGTCAGCCTCTATCGAAGGGAAAAGGATAGGAAATCCAAACCGAATTGTTGGAAAGTGTACGCCGGCGACCGGCGAGGTCAAGAGGTGCGAAAGGCCGCGCGGCGTGCCCAGTGACGGGCATCTACCAGGGTCAATGAAACCGCGAAGTGCACAACCCTGAACTGAAGCGGCTCAGGTGCCGTAGCCTGCGCCGCTTCACCGAGAAGTGGAGTTGCACACGAACTGTCGGCACCTGAGCTTGGAACAACGCCATCAGGGTGCAGCCCTGCATTGATCGGGCCTCTCTCAGCGACAAAGCGCAGCCTTGATCGGCTGCCATCCCAGTACGATCAGTCGCGAGCTTCGGCGTAATCGTCGTGGCGCGATCTACGTGGGCTCCATGTAGCGCGAACTGATCGCGCGGCTGCACCAACAGCACAGGCCCTAGCAGATCAGAGGTCGCCCGGCCTTGCTGAAAGATGGGCAGGTCAGCCATACGACAGTCTATCGCTATGCCCTGCAGAGCGCGATGCGGCATCTCTTGCGCCTTCCGAAACGCAGGCGCAGGTAAGAACACAGTCCTCCCGGGCGCTTTGCCGATCGTCGCTCTATCCATGAACGCCCAGCGGATGTCGCCCTGCGCACCTGCCTGGGCGACCGGGAGGCGGACACGATGCGGCCGGCACGCGCTTCGGGCGTTCTGGTCACCTTGGTCGAACGCCGCACCGGCTTTGCGCGGATCGCCTGGAGTCCCAACCACGCCGCGTCGCTGCGGCCGCGGCGGCGCCCCAGTTTGGCTCATCATCCATGCGGATCAATCAGCGCATCACCGTGTTCGTCGACCCCGCGACCGGCATCGACACCTGCGCCGGCTATTGGCCCGGCGAAGCGGGCTGGCACCAGCTGCAGCAAGGCGACGAAAGCTGGCCGTCCCATGTCAGCGACAGCGAGGAGGCTGCGGGCATTCGTTCCACAGAATTGCAGGACGCGACACTGCAACTGGCCCAGCAGTCCGTTCCATCAAATAGAACTTTGCCCATCGCAGCCCCCGCGCGCCGCGGCTCACCGTGGCCGTGGTTCTTCGCCTGGCTGCTCGCCGCTGCAGCGCTCTGGTGGCTGGAAGGTACACGCCCACTTTAGGTGTGCCGGGTTACTCGCCAGGCCGGCGCCGCGTCGGCGACTTGGCCTTGGCGCACATTGCGGTTAAAACTGTCGCATGACGGAGCGCAAGACCAACATCCAATACCCGCCGCAATCGGCACCCCTCGACCGTCGCGCGCGCGTGGCGTGGGCCTTGCGCGTGGCAGGGGTGTTGCTGGTGGTGTGGATGGCACTCACCGGCGGCGAGGCATGGCTGGTCGGGATCCCACTGGCACTGGCCGGCGGCGCAACCGCTGGCTGGCTGGCCCCGGCCGACCACCATCCCTGGAAAGTGTCGCAGCTGCCGCAATTCTTCGGATTCTTCCTGCGCGAATCGCTGCTCGGCGGTCTCGACGTTGCGCGCCGCGCCCTGCGTCCGAAGGTCGACGTGGTCCCCTGCTTCGTCATCTATCCCCTGGGCCTGCCGCCCGGGCAGCCGCGCACCCTGATGGTGTGCCTGGTGAGCCTGCTGCCGGGCACCCTGAGCGCCGATCTGGATGCAGAACGCGGCCTGCTGCTGGTCCACGCGCTGGCGCCGGAAGCGGTGGCCACCGTGCCTGCGCTGGAGCTGCGCGTGGCCGCGCTGTTCGGCCTGGAGCTGCAGGCCGGCGTTGCGCAACCCTCCGAAGGCAGGGCCTTTCGATGAACCTGTTGCTGGAAGGTTTCGCCCTGTTCCTGTTGCTGAATCTTGGCGCGGGGATGTTCCGGGTGTGGCGTGGGCCCAGCCCTGCGGACCGCATGTCGGCCGCCCTGCTGTTCGGATCGACGACCGTGGCGATGCTGCTGGTGCTGGCCGAAGCCACCGGACAGCCGGCGCTGGCTGACGTGGCCCTGCTGTTCGTGATGCTGGCGGCGATCTTGAGCGTGGCGTTCGTGGGCTTGACGCGAACGCGCGGGGCACCGCCGCCCACGCCCACGCCCACGCCCGGAAAATCTTCCGGCAAGCCTGGATGAACTTCATCCAGGTCGCCGCCACGATCCTGCTAGTGCTCGGCGGGTTCTTCTATTTCGCCGGCACGGTTGGCCTGCTGCGTTTTCCGGATGTGCACTCGCGGCTGCACGCCCTGACCAAGGCGGACAACCTCGGCCTGGGACTGGTGTGCCTGGCCATGGCCTTGCTTGGGGGAAGCTGGCGCGGAGCCGCGATGCTGCTGGTCATCTGGTTGCTGGGGCTGCTGGCCGCCAGCGTGTCCTGTCACCTGGTTGCGCAGGCTGCGCTGGAGCCGGCTGCGGAACCGCCGACGCCGCGAGGCGACCCATGAGCCTGGCGCTGGACGGGCTGCTGGCGATCGCGCTGGTGGTGCTGGCGCTGCAGGTGGTGACCGGGGCCTCGCTGTTCCGCAGCATCGTGATGTTCGTGGTGTTCGGGCTGGTCATGGCGCTGGTCTGGGCACAGCTGCGGGCACCGAACCTGGCGCTGGCCGAGGCAGCGATTGGAGCGGGGATCAGCGGCGCGCTGCTGATGCTGGGCTATCGACGGCTGCGCGCGGCCGGGCCGGAGGCGACCCGGCCGGGGCCTCGCAGCAGTCGCCTGGCGGCCCCGCTCTCACTGCTGGTGGCCGGGCTGGTGGCCTACCTGGGATGGACCGCGCTGGGCCTGCCCGAGGCACTGGGAGCGGCGGGGGCCGAAGTGGTCGCGGCCATGCCCTCGCAGGCGGTGGCCAATCCGGTGACTGCGGTGCTGCTGGTGTTTCGGGGCTACGACACCTTGCTCGAACTGGCGGTGTTGCTGGTGGCCCTGGCCGGCGCACGCGCCGTGGAGGGACCGGCGGGACCGGCGGACCTTGCGACCCCGACGATGATCGGCCAGCCCATCGTCGGCGCATTGCTCGCCGCGCTGGTGCCGCTGTCGGTGCTGGTGGCCGGTTACCTGCTGCACGCCGGCGGCAACGCACCGGGGGGCGCGTTCCAGGGCGGCGCAGTGCTGGCCGCCGCCGGGGTGCTGCTGGTCCTGACCGGGCGCCTGGTTCCGCATCCGGTCCCCGGACCGGTCGAACGCTGGGGCGCGGTGCTTGGGCTGCTGGTGTTCAGCGCCCTGGGCCTGGTCATGCTGGCGGTCGGTCAGGGCATGCTGTCGATGCCGGGCGCCTGGGCCATCTACCTGGTGGAGAGCGCGATGCTGGTGTCCATCGCCACCACCCTGGTGCTGCTGCTGGGCGCAGCGCCGGGGCTGCGCCGGGGCCCAATGCCGTGAGCCAGGCGGCCATCTATGCAATGGCGGCCGCGGCGGTCATCGGCGCCGGCGTCTACGGCCTGCTGGTGGCCGGACACCTGCTGCGCAAGCTGCTGGCGATCAACCTGCTGGGCAGCGGGGTCTTTCTGCTGCTGGTGGCCCTGGCCGGACGCAGTGGCGGCGCCCCCGACCCGGTGCCCCAGGCGCTGGTGATAACCGGCATCGTGGTCGCAGTCTCGATGACCGCCTTTGCCCTGGCGCTGCTGGACCGCCTTTTCCGCGAGACCGGGCAGGCGCGCATGGACGTGGCCGACGATGACGACTGAGGCGTCGCTGGTCGGGCTGGTGTTCCTGCCCTTGCTGGCGGCGTGCCTGCTGTGGGCCGTGGGCCAGCGCGCGCCGTGGCTGCGCCAGGGCCTGGTGTGGCTGTCGCTGTTGGCGCCGCTGGCCCTGCTGCTGGCGCCGACCCTGGCGTTGACCACCCAGCCGGTGGTGGAAGTGGTGCTGGCCGGCCACGCGCCGCCGCTGGGGATCGGCCTGCGCCTGGATGCGCTGTCGCTGCTGATGCTGTGGCTGGTGGCGGTGGTCGGCGCCGGGGCCGGCGCCTATGCCAGCTTCGCCGAACCGCCGGGCAGCGATGCCGGCACCCGCTTCTGGCCGCCGTGGCTGCTGCTGATGGCCGGGCTCAACGCGCTGTTCCTGTCGGCCGATCTGTTCAACCTGTACGTGGCCATCGAACTGGTGACCCTGGCCGCGGTGGCGCTGGTGGCCTGGTCGGGCAAGGGGGCGGCGCTGCGCGCGGCCATGCGCTACCTGCTGCTGGCGATGCTGGCCTCGCTGGCCTACCTGCTGGCCGTGGCCCTGCTGTATGCCGAGCACGGCACCCTGGACCTTTACCTGCTGGCCCGCGGGGTGGCCGCCGGCAGCGACACCACCCGCATCGCACTGGCCCTGCTGATCGTGTCGCTGCTGCTCAAGGCAGCCATCTTCCCACTGCATATCTGGCTGCCACCGGCGCATGCGCGCGCGCCCGGCGCGGTCAGCGCGGTGCTGTCGGCACTGGTGGTCAAGGGCGGCGTCTACCTGGTGTACCGGATCTGGTTCTGGACCCTGGACGGCGCGCAGCCGGCCCTGGTGGCCAACCTGCTCGGCGCCCTGGGTGCGTGCGCGATCGTGTATGGCTCGATCGCGGCGCTGCTGCAGTCGCGACTCAAGCCGCTGGTGGCGTATTCCACCGTGGCCCAGCTCGGCTACCTGATGCTGGTGTTCCCGATGACCGCCACGGTCGCCTCCGGCGCCCTGGCCTGGAAGGGCGCCATCTACCAGTTGCTCAGCCATGGCCTGGCCAAGGCGGCGATGTTCCTGGCGGCGGCCAGCCTGTTGCGCGGGATAGGCAGCGATCGCCTGGTAGACCTGGCCGGAGCCAGTCGGCGCTTTCCGCTGAGCGTGTTTGCGGTCGGGCTGTCCGGCATCAGCCTGATGGGGCTGCCGCCCAGCGGCGGCTTCCTGGCCAAATGGCTGCTGCTGGAGGCGGCCTGGATCCAGCGCGGCTGGGTGTGGATGGCGGTCGTGCTGCTGGGAAGCCTGCTGGCATCGGTTTACGTGTTCCGGGCCCTGTCGGCGATGATGGCCACCCCCGGCGACGATGCTAAAACCCTGGCCGGCAGTACAAAGGGACAACCGGTGCCCTGGCAGATGGACGTGGCCGCGGTCACCCTGGCCTTGCTGGCAGTGATCGCCGGATTCGCTTCGGCTCCCATCCTCGAACTGCTCGACGCGGCCGCCCCGTTCCCGGCGGTCGAATCGGCCACGCCGATCACCGAGCGGGCGCTGCCCTGAGCCAGCTGCTGACCCTTGCCGCGCTGCCGCTGTGGGCGGTGATGGCCTCGCTGGGCGCGGCCGTGGTGATCTTCCTGCTGGGCGAACACTGGCAGCGCACCCGCACCGCGATCAACCTGGCGGCCGCCCTGGTCAAGCTGGTGCTGATCGGGATCATGCTGGTGGGCGTGCGCGCCGGGCAGACGTTCGAGTTCCGCCTGCCGCTGATGCCGGGCCTGGAGCTGCTGCTGGTGGTCGATGCACTGAGCCTTTTGTTCATGAGCCTGTCGGCCGGGCTGTGGCTGCTGACCACCGTGTATGCCATCGGCTACCTCGAACGCAGCCCGGACCGGGCCCGCTTCTTCGGCTTCTTCAGCCTGTGCGTGGCCGCCACCATGGGCATTGCCGCGGCCGGCAACCTGTTCACCTTCTTCATCTTCTACGAGCTGCTGACCCTGGCCACCTGGCCACTGGTGGCGCATCGCGGCACCAAAGCGGCGCTGGCGGGCGCACGCATCTATCTGGTCCACACCTTGGTCGGCAGTTCGCTGTTCCTGCTGGGACTGGTATGGCTGTACGGGATCGCGGGCAGCCAGGATTTTTCTCTGGGCGGCAACCTGGGCGCGGCGGTCGCCGGCAACGAACGCTCGCTGCAGTGGATCTTCGTGCTGATCGCGGCCGGCCTCGGGGTCAAGGCGGCGCTGGTGCCGCTGCATTCGTGGCTGCCACGGGCAATGGTGGCGCCGGCCCCGGTCAGCGCACTGCTGCACGCGGTGGCGGTGGTCAAGGCCGGTGCGTTCGGACTGATCCGGCTGGTCGAGGATGTCTATGGGTTCGAAACGGCGTCCTCGCTCGGGCTGACCCAGGGCCTGGCGATGCTGGCCGCGTTCACCATCGTCTACGGCTCCACCCGCGCCCTGTTCCAGAGCGACCTCAAGCGGCTGCTGGCCTGGTCGACGGTGAGCCAGGTGTCGTACATCACCCTGGGGGTCTGCATCGGCGGCCCGCTGGCGCTGGTCGGCGGGCTGGTGCACCTGGTCCACCAGGGCCTGATGAAGATCACCCTGTTCTTCTGCGCCGGGATCTTCGCCGAGCGCCTGGGCATCCACCGGATCGACGAACTCGACGGGCTGGGCCGGCGCATGCCCTGGGCTGCGACCGCCTTCACCGTCGGCGCGCTGGGCATGATCGGCTTCCCGCCGCTGGCCGGATTCGTGAGCAAGTGGTTCCTGGGGCTGGGTGCGCTGGCCGCGGGCCAGGGCTGGGTGCTGGGCGTGCTGGTGGCCAGCACCCTGCTCAATGCCGCTTACTTCCTGCCCCTGCTGCGCCGCATCTGGTTTGCGCCGGCGCCGCAATCGTGGCCGCAAGAGCAGCGGCTGGACCGCTGGGTGGTTGCGGCGCTCACCGTGCCGCCACTGCTGACCGCCGCGCTGACCGTCGGGGTGGGCGTGTTTGCGGCACTGCCGATGAGTCCGCTGGGCTGGGTGGAGCTGATCGTCGCGCGGGGCACCGGGCCATGAGCGTGCTGTTTGTCATCCTGCTGGCGCTGGCGCTCGGCCTGCCCTTGCTGCTGCTGCTGTTGCTGCGTCCGTGGCGCGGCGGCGACGCAGGCCTGGGCGCACTGGGAGCCCTGCTGCCGCTGGCTTCCCTCCCGGCCCTGGGGCTGGCCCTGCTGCCGGCCCAGGACCTGCAGCTGCACTGGATGCTGCTGGACAGCCGCCTGCAGACCGGCGGCCTGGCCAACGCCATGCTGCTGCTGATCGGCATCGCCTGGACGCTGTCGGGCTGGCTCGCATCGGCCCGCATCACCGAAGCGCCGAGGCGCTTCGCCTGCTTCTGGCTGGCCTGCCTGTTCGGGATCGTGCTGGCGGTGCTGGCGGCGGACCTGGCCACCTTCTACTTCGGCTACGTGGTCATGAGCCTCGCGGCCTACGGCCTGGTGGTGCACGACGGCAGCGACCAGGCCCGGCGCGCCGGCCGCGTGTACCTGGTGATGACCATCCTGGCCGAAGGCGCGGTGCTGGCAGGCCTGCTGCTGCTGGCCGCCGACTACGGGATGGTGCCGCTGGACCGGCTGTGGGCGGCCCAGCCGCTGCAGGGAACCGCCAGTCCACTGGTGGCCTGGCTGCTGCTGGCAGGCTTCGGGGTGAAGATGGGCGTGGCCGGCCTGCACCTGTGGTTGCCGGTGGCCCACCCGGTGGCCCCGGTGCCGGCCAGCGCGATCTTGAGCGGAGTTATCGTCAAGGCCGGAATGTTCGGGCTGGTGCGGCTGCTCCCGGCCGAGGCCTTCCCCACGGGTGCCACCACATGGCTGGTCGGGTTGGGACTGTTCACCGCGTTCTACGGGGTGGCCATGGGCCTGGGCCAGCAGCGCCTGAAGACGGTGCTGGCGTATTCCACCGTCAGCCAGATGGGCCTGCTGTTCGCCGCCGCGATCCTGGCCCTGGCGGCGCCCGATCGTAGCCTGATGCTGCCGCTGCTGGGGCTGCTGGTGCTGCACCATGGCCTGAACAAGGCCGCCCTGTTCGTCGCCGCCGGGCACGTCCCCTTGCGCGGGCGCTGGGCGCTGGGGCTGATGCTGCTGCCGGTGCTGGCGCTGGTGGCGCTGCCGCTGAGCAGCGGGGCGCTGGCCAAGCAGGGCATCAAGCTGGCGTTTGAACAGGCTGGCCTGGGCGCGGCGTTCGGCTGGCTGCTGGGTCTGGGCTCGGCGGCCACCGCGCTGCTGCTGTGGCGCGCCTTGAACCTGGCGCGCACGGGCACCCAGGCGCCGGACCGGATCCACCCCAGCCTGCCCTTGCTGGTGGCTGCCGGGATACTGGTGCCCTGGCTGTGGGCGGTGCACGCCGGCCTGGCGCAGTGGCCCGACCTGGGCAAATGGGGCGATGGGCTGTGGCCGGTGCTGCTGGCAGCGGCACTGGCCTGGGCCTGGCTGCGCCTGACCCGCACGCGCCCCGGCTGGGGTCGCAGCATCCCCGAGGGCGACCTGCTGGTGGCGGTGGAAGCCGCGCTGAGGGGCGTCGGGGCGTGGGTGCAGCGCTACTGGCCCAATCCGCGGCAGCCGCAGTGGCCCGCCGTGGCACCGACCCTCGAGCGCCTGGTGATGGATTGGGAACGACGGCTCGGCAGCGTGGCCGCAGCCGGCCTGGCCCTGATGTCGCTGCTGCTGCTGGTGTGGCTGGGCTGGGGTCGCTGAGGATGGTCGGCGTCACGCTGCCTTGGCCGCGACGCGCTATTCCCTGCGCGGGACCGGCTTGCGCGGAACCAGCGGAACAGGAGGTACGCGCACACCTCCACGTTCACCACCACCGCCTGATCTCGGCAGCCGGGCCGCCTCAGTTGTCGCGTTTGAGCAGCGCTTTGAGGTTGGCGAACGGGTTCAAGGTGGCCGCCACCGGCGCGTCTTCGGCCAAGCTGTCGCTGACGCCGGTGTAGTCGATGTAGCGGGAGTGTTCGTTGTCGTGGCAGTACACGCACAGCAGCTCCCAGTTGCTGCCGTCAGGCGGATTGTCGTCGTGGTTATGGTTGCGGTGGTGCACCGTCAGCTCCGGCAGGTTGGCGCGGGTGAACTCACGTGCGCAGCGACCGCAGATCCGCGGGTACATCTTCAGCGCGCGCTCGCGATATCCCTTGTCGCGCTGTTCGGCGTTGCGCCGCGCATCGGCCACGATGCGGTCGAGCTTGGTCTGATCGGGAATGCGAATGGCCTTGTGCGGGTGTCCGGTGGATGTAGCGGGAGGCTACACCGGTGCGGATACGCGGTTTAATTCGCGGCCTTGGCGCTGCGCCTTAGAGCCCCGCACTCACCATTTCCGCCGACGCTGCGCAAGGCGTTGCGGGTAGCCGCGCGGGTCGCCTGGCCATCCTGGCGGGAACGACGCAGTGACGGCCGATCGAAGCCATCAGATGCGGCTCGTGGGAAGGCCGCCAGCGGCGCTGGGTAACCTGTTTGCCCCTCCCTTGGCATGGCAGACTGGATTCCCATTTTCCTGTGGTCACCCGGCCCATCATGTGGATCAGTCGTAAGAAGGTCTACTGGATACTCGCCGCCGTCCTTGCCACCGTGGTCGTGGTGGTGCTCTCGCTCAACTTTCTGCGCGCGGAGAAGACGCTCGAGCGCAGCATCGAGCACGACTACGCCGTCAACGACGTGCAGTTCCGGCGGGAGATGGGCGTGCTGCTTGGCCCGGGCATCATCAGCGGCAACCTGGTCGAAGCGCTCGACAACGGCGATGAGATTTTCCCCGCCATGCTCGACGCCATCCGCGGCGCCGCGCAGACCATCAACTTCGAGACGTACATCTATTGGTCGGGAGACGTCGGCCGGGAGTTTTCCGAGGCGTTGATCGAGCGCGCGCGCGCCGGCGTCAAGGTGAACGTGGTGATCGACTGGGTCGGTGGCCTGAAGATGGAGCCCGCGCTGTTGGAGGAAATGAAGGCCGGCGGCGTGCGCGTGCAGCTCTACCGGCCGCTGGCCTGGTACAACCTGTCGCGGATCAACAAGCGCACGCACCGCAAGCTGCTGGTAGTGGATGGTCGCCTGGGCTTCACCGGCGGCGTCGGCATCGCCGACCAGTGGGGCGGCGACGCGCAAGACCCCGACCACTGGCGCGACATGCACTTCCGCGTGCAGGGCCCGGTGGTGGCGCAGATGCAGGCGGCCTTCATCGACAACTGGATCAAGACCACGGGCCGCGTGTTGAACGGCGCGAAATACTTCCCGTCTTTGGCGCCGGCGGGCGACATGGACGCGCACCTGTTCATCAGCTCGCCCAGCGGCGGCAGCGAAAGCATGCACCTGATGTACCTGATGGCCATCGCCGCCACGCGCGAGACGCTGGACGCGCACGCCTCGTACTTCGTGCCCGACGAACTGGTCGTGGGCGCGCTGCTTGCGGCGCTCAAGCGCGGCGTGCGCGTGCGCGTGCTGGTTCCCGGCGACCACATCGATTCGGAGCTGGTGAAGGCGTCGTCGCGCGCGATCTGGGGCGACCTGCTGCAGGGCGGCGCGGAAATCCATGTCTACCAGCCGACGATGATGCACGTGAAGTCGCTGATCGCCGACGGCCTGCTGGTGTCGGTGGGCTCGACCAATTTCGACATGCGCAGCTTCCAGCTCAACGACGAGGCCAGCCTGAACGTCTACGACCGCGACTTCGCAGCCCGCATGACCGCCACCTTCGAACGCGACCTGCAGCAGGCCAAGCCCTACACCCACGAAGAGTGGCTGGCCCGGCCCTGGCACGAGAAGCTCAGTGAAGCGGCGGTGTGGCCAATCAAGTCGCAGCTTTGAAGGTCCAGGCACCGACGAATGGAAGCCAAAGCTGCTGACGGCCGACGGTGCGGTCAGGCCAAAGGCCTGCGTAAAGAGCTATTCCATCGGTGAAGGCTGCAGGTCCCACGGGCAACAAGCACGCGCGGTTGCCACACCAAATGCGATAGAGCCCCGGATGCCGTCAGCTTCTCACTCATGACTTCGGGTGCTCTCGTTGGATCGCGTGCTGATCGACTGTACGACTTTCATCCAGACTTGCGAAAGGCCTCCAACTGCATTTCACTTTACAGGCCAGCAGAGCCCAACTGAGGGTCAGCAAAATCGAATGCCGGCGTCCAAGAATTGCATAGCTAATCACCGGACTTCGAAGCCTGCTCCAGCAGCTTGTTCATCGCCTCCTTAATTCGACGCGCCCTCTTCGTATTGCTCGCTGCTTCGTCCATTACCAGCGCATCGACCATCAGTGTTAGTTGATCGATGATAGATGCCCGCTTCGACTTGTCCCGATCACGTTTCAACGCCAACTCGAAGTGCAGAATTGCCTCTGCAGTAATCTGCTCGGTTGCGGGAGCGGCGGCAACAAAGAGCTTTGCAGCAAGCAAATCGCCGGGTGCTGCGAAGTCCCAGAAGTCCTCCAAATCACGTCGATTGTCGATTCGATTTTGCGCCTCAACGATCAGCCCCTTGATCTCTTTGCCCGGAAGCACGGCTTTGGTGGCCCAACCGACGGCTCCGAGCATCACGGCGGCGTTTACGAACGGGTACGGATTGCTGTGCGCTTTTGCGAGGTTTGCGGCTTGCAGGTATGCCGCAGCGGACGACTTGAGCGCGGCCAGGCGTGGTGCTCCGGTCAGTGCCATTGCCTTTCGCTTGTATGTAGAACCAATGAGGCTGAAGCGTTCCTGTGTCGGAAATTCGCGGTTGATCCGTTCGAGCAGGTCTACTGCGTTGTCGACCTGATTGAGCCATTCTGGAGTCGGCTTCTTGCCCTTGCTTGCCACCGTTTGTCCGGAGCGAACCACCAGGTTGGTCAGCTGCTCGACACCGCGCAGCGGCATGGCAGCCCTCTCATCAAGCAGAGCCTTTCTGTACCACCGGATGGCTTCCTGGAAGTCATCGAAGCCGCGAAAAGCATCGGCAATCTGGCAGCACAAATCGCCGTCATGATCCAGGCGCTGTTTTACCGCGTAGTCAACGCGATTGCGCAGCTGCTCGATGGTGTTGACGCCATGAATACCTTCCCACGCCAAGTGCCTCGGCGAGCCATAGCGCTCTTTGAAGGCGCCGGAGCCTGCGCCATCAGGTCGGGTTGCGGTCAGTCGATACGACGGGTCGCCATAGCACTGATAGGCGGTCCAGGTGTTGGTGTCGGGGTGCTTGTCGCGCGTTTGCTTGCGCGCGCTGCGGACGGCATCACCGAATGTGGCACCGCCGATAAACTCGCGATAGAAGGTTTCGGCAAACGTGCAGGCGGCGGCGTCGTCGACGGGCCAGCCTGCGGCGACGACCGCGCGCACGCCTATCTCAATGAACTTCTGGGCGAAACTCGCCGCAGTGGAAGGCTGTCGGCCTACGCCGGGTTCACTTGCTTGATCAATCTTGCCGAGATGGCAGCAGTTGATAAAGACCAGCTCGGGCACCTGGCTCATTTGCTCGATGTTTCGGTACGTCAGGAATTGACGCGGACCGATCACCATTGCGCTGATCGGGGTGTCGTCGAGTTCTTCGATGGTGAGCATCAGCTCCTTCAGTTCGACTGCATCCAACGGCGCGGAATGGTTCGAACGGTCGCCCCCGTTTCCGAGCTGCCGCCCCTCAGACGCGGCGCGTTGTGCGAGCAGATAGTCACGCAGATTCTCGATGCCGTGGCCCGCCAGATGCACGATCTGGTAGGGGCGCGCGTAGAGGCCGGTGATGATCGGCAGGGTTTCGCGCAGCACCGAATCCGGCACGCTGAAGCCCACCTCTTGGAGCACCGCAAGAACCGAATTTGCCTCGGCCTCCGCGCCGGGCAGCGGAACAAACCTGCCATGGGTTATTGGGTCCCCGACGACCAGCGCTGCTGCGTCCTCTGACATGCGCGGCTTTGGCCTGAAGCGGTCGGTGACGAACTGTCGGATCACGCCAAGTCCGGCCGATTGCGGCAGGCTCGATTCGGCCTTGTGGGAATTGGCGGCCCCGGCGTGCTTTCCAGCCAGAATCATTTCCCACGGGTAGCGCGCTGTGGAGTCGTCCACCAGCAGACGCACATTGTCGCCACCGGGCAAGCTGTCTTTAAGATCGTTGGGTATCAGCATCTCGAACAGCGCTTTCGAGAATTCATTGGTGCCGCGCCGACTCTCGACCGCCTCAATCAACAGACGGTCGATCTGACTGGCGTGCGTGCCAACGCCATGCAGCTCGGCGCGCGCTCGATCACCGATGTTCTCGAACAGCAGGCGACTGCCCTGCTGGGTAATCTTAAGTGGGTTCCACCAGCCGTCCATCTCTTGCAGCACGAGACGCCGCCGACCACCTTCGCCGACGCCGACGCCATGCGACGTGGCGTCCAGCTTGAAACACGACGCCAGCGCGCTGTCGCGACCACCACCTGCCAGTCGACCAGCCAGTCCGTACCAGAGCGTGTGCGCCCGATCTTCATACAGTTCGAGAAAATGAATTCGCGCCAAACCGAGGCGTTGCACTTCCTCGTAGCCACGCTGACGAAACAACAGCTCAAGCGCGCGATGCACGCCATCGAGGAGTGTCGTTCCGACCTCTGATATCGACAGGCCGCCCGACCCGCTGCCAATGGCGACAAAGGTCAGCCCGCGAACAGCCTGCTGGTCAGCATCTGCTGTTTCGTTCGTCTGCTTGGTTTCGAGCATGCGCGCGGCCCACTCGGAGACGCCGGCCTGCACTGCGCGACTAAGATCGGTTCGGGTCAGTCGAACGGACACCTGGCCTAAGCCGATGACGACAGCGCCCGGAAGTCTGCCGCGCGCATTCGGTATGACCAGCGCCGTGCCGAGCTCACCCGGATAGCGCCCTAGCGCCATGCGCCGACTGAGCGCGTGATCAAGAAATCCATCGAGCGCGGCCTCTGCGCTGACAATCTGATCGCCGACGTAGTGGCCGACCACCACCGGGTCCTTTGCGTAACGCAGATTGCCCCAGATGACGCGCACCTCGATGTCCGGCAACGACTGTTCAGCGGCTGGCGCAGGCTCGCTTTGAGAATGCATCGCAGCTTCGACCAGCTCGGCTTCGTCAGGCAAGTAGTTGACCGTCTCTTCGGGATACTCGAACAGCTCGCCGGGCAGATCGCGCGAGGCCGGAGGCGCGTCGGAAAGGCGCTTCGTGTTGCCAGCCGCGAGGATGTCGCGCAGGCCGGCATGAAGCGGTTTGTAGCCAGGTATGTCGCCGTGCTTAGCAGGCACATACCAGGCCTTGATCCCCGATGGAATACCGGTCGCCCACGGCACGCGGCCATCGCCTTGTCGGGTCGATAGAAACCTCAACCGTGGACGTTTCCCACCTGGCACCAGCTCGGTCGCAACGGGCGTGTTTCTGGCCTGGCCGGCGATGTAGAACGTCTCGGCGTGTGCCAACACCTGCTGCGTTAGCCGCTCGCGGAAGGCGCGACTTTCGTCAAGCCGAATCTGCTCGGGCAGAGGCCAGCGTTTGGGATTGATCTTCGCGCTGGCCAGTTCCATCCACGCCTGTTGATTGAAATAGTCTCGCTCGGGCGTGGCAGGCGCCATGTCGAGCGCACCGGGGAAGTCGGCGGCAATATCCACCAGCTCGCCCAGGCTGTTCTTCCAGTCGGCCAATGCCAGCAGCTTGAGCAACTTGTCGTTGCCGGTCAGCAGCAAGCTGATCGCGTGCGAACCCTCATTGGGTGTGCCGAGCATCACGAACCGACGGTCCGGCAGCTTGGCGAGCTCTGGCCACACGCTGTCCTGCAGCAGCATCATCGCGCGCACCACCAGCCCACCCATCGAGTGGGCGACGAAGCGGATCGGACGATTGAACGCCGTCGCATTTTCCAGACGCTCACGCACCGCAACGTTCAACCGCTGCGCGGCCGCATCGATCGACAAGCGCCAGTCGTAAGGAAACGGCACAACCTCGTGGTCCGCAGCCAGCGCGTCCGCCAACGTCTGATAGGTAGCGCCATCCAGATACGCGACATCAACGTTCTTAGCATCGACTTTTAGACGCGCGAATCCACCGCGCCTCAGCTCCCGCATGTCGACCCATACCACTTCGCCATCGACCTTGAGGTGGGTGCCCATGATGCCGGGCAGCACGAAAACGATAGGCAGGTCCGGCGTCACGTTGCGCGAGCGCGGCGTGCGCAGCGGCGAACGCAGCGCGTGCTGATCGATCTCGGCGCGGTTGAGCTCAGACACCTCACCCAGGTTCGGCGCACGGAGCGCCTTAACCACTAGGTCGGCAGTGCGCGCGTTGCTGAAGTAGCTGAAGTGGGTGACTTCGGCGCCACGCGCGAGGTAGCGGTACGCATCCGCGCGGCGGGCGCCGCCGATCATCGACGCCGTGTCCACGACCATGTCGTTGTCGCGCTCAAAGAAGCGATCAACTGCAAAGGTCTTCAAGCGGCCAACCAGCCCCGCACCTTCCGAGTCGCCGGCGATCACCGCCAGCTGGTCAGACGAGCGCGCATGCTCACTATTGATCAGTCCGCGGATGAAACCCGATGCAGGATCCATCGCGCTCAAACCGGGGATTTCACGGCTGTCGATAGCCTTCAGGGTCAACGCCTGAAGCAGGTCGACCGCCATGCGCGCGGTCGGCACCAGTGCGGCACCGCCCATGAAACCGAGCGCTGCAGCCGAGCCGGTCTTGATCAGGCGTGCAAGCAAATTCACCAGCACGGTCAGCCAGTCACGGCCGCGCTCGGACGCCAAGATTGTGCCGCGCGCAGGGCACGCCACCCGCACGAAGCGCTCGACGGAAAACGCCTTGTCCCGCAGCAGGGCGTTGAGCTCGCGGGCGTCAGTCAGGAGTGTCGAGTCGAGCTCAGCCAGCACATCAAGCTCTGCTGCCGAGAACCCGGGCGCCTTGCCGTCGCGACGACTCAGCAGCTCACCGATCAGTCCGCCGCGCGAGTGGCTAAGCAGATGCAGCCGCAAACCGCCAGGCAACGCCTGCGCAACATCCAGAGCGTTGCGCAATGGGCTGACGCTGAGCGTGCGGTGCTCCAGCGTCAGCATGCGCTGGCCGTAATGGGTGACCAGGTTGCGCCACGGATTGCCAGCGTTGGCGGCGTGCAGGCCGCCGAAGCTGCCCTCGGTCGAAGAGAACGTGCCGTGCAGCATCAACAGGCACGGCTGTTTTCCGCTCAGGCGTGAATTGACCACCGGCTCAAGCACCGACGGCCCGTCGCCGAACTGGAACAAGCCCGCTTTAACCTCGCGTTCGAGATACTCGACGAGCCGGTCGCGTGCCACGCCGCCGGCAATTTCGGCGGGCTTGAATTTGAAGACCTTAAGCAGCCGAACCGCAACTTCGCCGAATCCCCGCTCGCGCGTTCGACGCGGCGTCAGCTCAACCTGTCCGTCGCGCTGAGCGGAGATCTCAAAGTAGCCGCTTTGCGGCAACTCTTCCGGCCGCAGCCATACCAGGTTGCCATCGGCCAGCTCCAATTCGCAAAAGCTGTCGCTGCCGCTGTATTCGTCTAGATCCAACCGGACCGTGGAGACAGTGCGGTCGCCGGCGGCGAGATTTACCGCAGCGACCGGTGCCGTCTTCGACGAACTAAAGTCAACCAGCGATAGGTTGTTGAGCTCGACACCCCCCGCTGCTGAGCCACGAATGAGCATTGTCATACACGCCCCCTGCTTGGAAAAAGAGCTGCTTACAGAGACTAAGGTGTCACGACCAGGCGACTTAACGCACCGTCGCGAAAAAAATATTTTGCGCTGGAAGTAGGTGCGGGCAGGAAGGTGGGCGAATCAGCGCGACCACGGCACTGGCTGAAGCAGCCTCTGTGTGGTGATACCCGACAGCTGTTTCTGCAACTCACACAGGTGAGTGCGCCCCTCACTGACGGCATCCGAAACGCGCTGGGCCAGTCTGGCATCGCCTTTTCATCAGCGTCATCAGCCACCGCTGTTCGGCCTATTTGCAGCATCTGAATTTCAATGCCGTCGCCTGGTACGTGTTGGCCGACGCGGGCAGCTTGGGCGCGAGGGGAAGTCAGTACGCACCGGCATCCGCCGATCAAGATCGGTCAGCAGCTCGCCTGCTGCACCAAAATTGTAGGCGAGCAAGGATTCCAGGAGGCTCACTCCCAATCCCTGCGCGCTGGTGTTTGACGACTCCTGCAGGAGCTGCACCACATCGAGTAAAGGCTCGGCAGAGAACGACCACGCGGTTGCCATGTTGTCGAGGTGGCCGCCTACTTGGCCTACCAGTGCTATGCAGGTCTGCCCGATCAGCTCGGGCTCCCAGCTTTGCTTCAGCAATGACACCAGCGGCTCTATCAATCCATCTGCATTGGGTTGCCCTAGGATTGCTGGTCGTTCAATCAGCGCTTGAAGCAATTCGCGAGTGGACTGATCGGGCTCGAACATCGACTCAGATCGTGGGCGGAACAGGTCAGATAGCGCTGCGAGGACTTTTGCATCCGCGCTAGCCAATAACGCCAACCATGTTTGGTGCGCAACTTGGCGAAACGTATCTACGTGCCACAGCTCGGCGGCGGAATATGCAACCCCGGTATGAAAGCTTTCACCTAGTTTCGTCAACTGCTCTACGTCTGTCGTAGCAGTTGCCAACAAAGCCGCGATCTCTGAATCTTGTGGATGAGACGCTCGCCTAAGCATCAGGATTTCACCAGCAAGCTGCGCTGATCTAGTGCTGTCCATAGATAGCACCAAGCGCAACCAGCGAAGAAAATCTGACTCATGCGCCCCGTGTGATGCCCACGCCAGCACCCTTGCGCCTTCCCTCAATTCGAAGAGATCCGGCTGACTTTCCAACAATCGGCCTATGAGTGCGGTCGCGCGACCGCGATCGGCGTGCCCTAGAAACTGAAGCTCGAAGCTCAGGGCGGACCAAACTTTCGAGCGATCCATACGCAGTACGTGCGCCTCAAGGATCGAGATCCAACGCGCCCAGTCAATGCAGGCCTCGAAGCGACACGAGCTTAATAGCGCTTTGAGCAAGGGGTAGTTGCCGCTGGACGGAATGACTATTAAGCCTCCGTGCGACCACAGCAGGCTGCCGCTGCGCGCTTCTGAATCAGGCCTGCGGCTTTCCACGTCACTCCGCGCGCTCAGCCAAGACTGAAGGAGCGAGAACAGCGACTCTGGAAGCGGCGTACCTGGCTTGATCGTCTGTGACAAAGCACGCGCCAGATCGTCACGGAAACTCGCATCATCGAACCCGAGGTCAAGCAGCTCCTGAGCAAAGGTGAACAGCGCCGATGAATCAGCCGCTTTCGCCACTTCTTCCAGCACACGCCCTGCGTAAATGCTCGAAGTTGCGGGGTCGATCCGCCGAACCAGCCGCATGGCACGCTCTGGATCGGACTCGGCCAACTTGCCGAGCTCGCAGCTGAACTGCACCGCGCCGCCCCGCATGAAGTCGTGAGGGTGTGATGAACCGGTAGAGTTTGGTAGCTCATGAATCGTTGCAAGGATCTGCTCGTCAGTGCTCGCGAGAATTTCCTCGAAGGGCACTGGACTCCCGATCTGTTCCGCGCGGAATGAAATACGAGCGGGCGGCGCGACATCCGGCATCTCGAGTTGCTCGGCCTCAATGAGCTCTTGCATAGCCGTGCTTCTATTTGCCTCCGGCATGGCAAGCAGCAGGTGTAAGCGGGCCTCTCTGCGCCTTTTTTGGCGCCTCTCCACCACAGGGGACTCTTCGCCTTCCACCTTGCGATACGGCGACCAGTCAACCATGGCCCGTTCGACGCGTGCCATGTCCTCAGGTGCCAGGTGCGGCGCGACAGCGGCGATGAGCGCCCACGAATCCGCACAGAAGCCAGGTTGTGGCCCTAGTGCGAAACGTCGCGAATCAGCGCAGAGGAAATCTGCGACCTCGCTTGGGAACGATTCGGCAACGCCCACCAAGCTACGAGCGAATAGGCGTTGCACAATCTCAAGGTCAAGGTGCCACCACTCGCGCACATGCGCCAAAAAATTGGTCGAATCAACGGCGGCCCATCTCAGCATTGCAGTCGCCACCGCGCTCAGCAGGGTGACGCCATCCCGACCAGTTTCGGCTTCGTTCTCGTCCCAAACGTCGGTCGAAACGGATGAAGTCGGCCGGTACAATCTCATTACTTCACCCACATCGCCAGCCTGGCCCTCAAATATCCTGAGGATCACCGGCACCACGTGGACAACAAAGGGCTCGGGCGCAGCGGCTGCGACTAGATTGCAGCAATAAAACGACTCCGTTTGAAGCGCTTCTCTGCAGCGCTTGCCAACGACGAATTCAGTATCAGCAGACTCCCCGCTCTCGCCTTCAGATCCAGTACTTTCATCCGCAGCGTCAAATTCTCCGAGCCGATTTAGCCACGCGGCCAACAGCTTGGGTGCCTCCAGCGGCGCGCTCTGCGCCGCATGGTGGATGGCTTCATCGATCCGGCTTGCATGGATTTCAAGACTTGCGCCGACTCGGATGAGATCGGACACGACTTCAGCATCCCAAAGCGGGACGTGAGTCATCACCTGCCAAGCCCGTTCAGCCATTTCGGATCGGGGCAGCCAATGGCGGCGAATCAGTGCCAAGACCGCTGCCTGGTCGAAGCCGAGCGCGGCGAGCAGCGCCCTGAAAATGGGCCCCTGCGCTTGCGGTGCCTCCAGCATCCATGCCGGTAGACGCTCACGCTGGAACAAGTGGAACCAACCAGGGCTATGACTCGAGGCGTTGATCACCCGTGCGCGCCACAGGGCGTCATCCGCAGCGCGCACCATCAGCGTTGCTTCCGCGGCAAGCGGCGCTTTCTGCATCCCCATGTGCTCAATCAACAGCATGCGAAGGTGATCACGCAGGTCAGTCCAACCCAGCAGCTGCGCCAGAACGCTGGCGTAGCCCGTCGGATCAACCTGCCGAAGATAGATCAGCGCATGCCACACCTGTGGCCGCACGCGCAGTCGCCCCTGCTGCCGCTGCACCGCTTCGACAAGTGTTCTTGGATCACGGGCGAAACCCCGTGCGCGGGCATGTTCGAACAGCGTTTGATGACGAAAGCCGACGCGCTGACTTTCGCGATGCAGAACCCCGCTGGCGATCAGCTGGCTCAACGAGGGCCGATCATCGTCGAACAAGGCCTCGGGCAGCCAAAGCTCCTCCCGGCTTGCAAGTAGCTCGGTGACCCTCTGCGCCAGCCCGACGACTTTCGGATCAGAACTGTTCAAGACGCGCTGCTGCCAGAGTTCGTTGAGCAAGTCCTGGTAGCTGTTTGGGAGCGGCAGATCTGGGTAGCAAGCGCGCAGCTCAAGGAAGGTTCGAAGAGCCTGCGGGAGACGCAGCACTTCCTTCAATTCCTGATTCCAATCGGCCGCCGTCACGCCGTCCGCAGAAAGTATCGCATCGACTTCCGGCCATGCCGGGAGTTCAAGTGTCAGCGAGCTGGCTTCAAGTGTGCGCAGCACCGGATCGTGGCGCTGCTCGAAAGTGCGACACGAGGCGACTACGTGAACCCCCGCCGCGCCAGCCAGCTCACCGATCAATTCGGTGAATACGCGCAGTCGACGCGGCGATTGGACAACCAAGCTGGAAAGCGCATCCAGTTGATCAATAAGCAGCACCACGGTGCCCGATTCCGCCAGGCGTCGAACGCTGGTTGCGAGGTCAACACCTTGTGGCAACTCAAGCTCGGCCGCGAGCGTGACTCTGTCGACAGCTTCGTGCCCAATGAGGTCCACCTTGAGGGGCACGAATGCAGTGCTGTGCTCTCCAAGCGTCTGCGCGAGCCGCGCAAACAATGCCGACTTTCCGCAACCTGGCTCACCCAGCAGCAAAGTGACCGAGTGCGGCGCTTCGGCAATCCGCGACAGCAACACGTTGAGCTCCGGCCTTTCGAGCCAACTGCCCCCTGACGCCGCGCCGCTCAACTGCGGCCAGTTTCGCAACGCTAACGCTGCCGGAGTTGACGCAAGCGCCGCAACTATGGAGTCAACGTTGATCAACGCGGACTGCGAGCTGCGATTGATCAGCCTGCCAAGGGGGCCGGTCAATAGCGCCAGCATGAGCTGCTCGGCAGACTGGAAGCTGATGTTTGCATGGCAGTTGAGTCCGGCAAGTGCAGCGAGATGCGCCACACTTTGCGATTCAATTGTGCTGGTCACAGAAGTAACGGACATCAGTGTGGCAGCCGAGAGTTCCGCTCTTCCGCACACAAAGATCATTGGCCGATCGCCGCAGGTGACTTGTCGAAATTTGGCGAGGTAGACCTCCCACTGGGTGTAGCTCCATGGCTGATACGGCGCCTCACGACTTTTCAACCACGATTGCAGCGCAGGCTGCCGATTGAGGAATTCTTGGACCATAGAGGACGGGGGAATCGCACCTACTTCCCTGCCCCATGCATGGATGACAGCGTCGCAAGTGCTAATCCAGTCCCACAGCTTGTCCAAGGTCGCGAATCCGGACTCGTAGGGCAGCAGGTCCTCATTAGTCTTGAGGACTGCACCCGGCACCTGAGTCAGCCATTGGCGCAGCGTAGCGTCATAGCTGCCAAATTCAGCAGTGACGCGGGAAAAGAAGATCGCTACGGAGGGCATGAACTGGGTGCCTGTGCACAGAATTCGAAACCAGTAAGCGGACAAGCTATGAGCACTGCGACGATTCAATGCACCGCAGCTTGGCGCCGCACTTCGCGGATGGGTGTTTTGATCGGATAGCGGAACGGAGACTACTCACTATTCCAGCCTCGTAATGGTCACCCGCATCGGCCCGCCCTTATCCTCAGTCAACGTCCGGTTGTTCCAGTACATCCAAGGATGGTCATTGGCGAATAAATAGAGCTGATCGTCACCATCGGGCGGCGGCGTATCGGGGACGGTCCATGGCTGGGTGGTGTTGATGGCGAACGCCGCGCGGTCGTCCTTGCCGATGCTACCGCAGAGTCGAAAAAATGGCTGGCCTTTGACGCGATTGAAGCGCAATGGCCAGCCGCTGCCCCAGCCGCGGTGATCGCAAGTGACGAACCAATCTTTCCATTTTCCGGCGGCTGTGAAGGTGTAGCGTTCGCCGGGTTGGACGTTGATGCCGGTTGGCACGTGGCACTTCCGTGGATCGACTTCGAGGGTTGTCGATTCGGAGTGCGCGAGCTGAGGCAGGTGTTTTTCGTCTGCGTCGATGGCAAGGTAATCCATCAACATTCGTTGGATTTCCTGTTGGTCGCCAGACAACGAATCCCGATCACGGGATATCAGCCAAGCAAGGTCGGTTTCGATCAACGTGCGCCCGGCGGCTTGGTCGCCCGCTTCAGCACGGGATCGGAGTAGGTTCCAGGCGCTGACCGTCGTGTCCGGGTGCTCATCCCCCAGCACGCGGCGACGGATCGACAGCACTTGTTCCTGCAGCGCGCGTGCGCCGGCGTTGTCGCCCTGGCTTCCCAGCGTGCTGGCAAGGTTGCTCATGCTGATCAGCGTGTCCGGGTGCTCCTCACCCAGCACGCGGCGACGGATCGACAGCACTTGCTCATACAGCGCACGTGCGCCGGCGTTGTCGCCTTGCTGCCACAGCGTGCTGGCGAAGTTGTTCATGCTGGTCAGCGTGTTCGGGTGCTCCTCACCCAGCATGCGGCGCTGGATCGACAGCACTTGTTCCGCCAGCGCGCGCGCGCCGGCGTTATCGCCTTGCTGCCACAGCGTGCCGGCAAGATTGTTCATAATGGTCAGCGTGTCCGGGTGCTCCTCACCCAGCACGCGGCGAAAGTTCGCCAGTGTTTGTTCCTCTAGAGCGCGCGCGCCGGCGTGATCGCCTTGCTGCCACAGCGTGCTGGCAAGGTTGTTCATGCTGGTCAGCGTGGCCGGGTGCTCCTCACCCAGCACGCGGCGACAGATCGCCAGTGCTTGTTCCTGCAGCGCGCGCGCGCCGACATTATCGCCTTGCCGCCCCAGCGTGCTGGCAAGGTTGCTCATGCTGGTCAGCGTGTTCGGGTGCTCCTCACCCAGTACGCGGCGAATGATCGCCAGCGTCTGTTCCTCCAGCGCACGCGCGCCGGCGTTGTCGCCTTGCTGCCCCAGCGTGCTGGCGAGGTTGTTCATGCTGGTCAGCGTGGCCGGGTGCTCGTCGCCCAGCACGCGGCGACGGATCGATAGTGTTTGTTCCTGCACCGCACGTGCGCCGGCGTTGTCGCCTTGCCGCCCCAGCGTGCCGGCAAGGTTGTTCATGCTGGTCAGCGTGGCCGGGTGCTCCTCACCCAGCACGCGGCGACTGATCGCCAGCGCTTGCTCATGCAGCGCGCGCGCGCCGGCGTTGTCGCCTTGCTGCCCCAGCGTGTCGGCGAGGTTGTTCATGCTGGTCAGCGTGTCCGGGTGCTCCTTCCCCAGCAAAATGAGACTTCCGATGTACTCGACCCGGCACCATCGTTCAGCATCGCGATAGCGGCCCGCTTCAAACTCAAGCCTTCCGATCCAGCCCGCTAGGTCAAGGCCCTCCGCATCGTGCCGCCGTTCGGCCAACCACTGCGCGTGCGGCAGGATGGGGCGCAGGCGCAGGTGGTTGCGAATGTCTGTCGCCTGCCCCATCCGAACGATCAGCGCCTGCGTTGCCGCCGCTTTAAGCTCTTCGCAACGCGAAGCACCAGCGGCGTCGCAGTAGCGCAGCGTGCGGGCAATCAATGTGTGAACGGTGAATGCACCCGCCGCGTCGGCCTCTTCGGCCAGCGAGTGGTTGAGTAACTGCTGCACGCCACGTGCGGCGACGTTTTCCGCATCTGTCTCGTTCAATGCGTCCGCCGTCGCCAGGCAGGCACTGACCAGCTCGAACGGGATTGCCGCCGCGGCGAGCAGGCTGGCGATGCGCACGCAGTCGAGGGCTTGCGGGTCCAATTGCTTGACGCTGCCGAGCAAGGTGGCGGCGATGTACGGCGTGTGCCCGCTGGGCGTGTCTTGGGCGATCTGTCCGGCCAGCGCCATCGCGTCGTCGTCGGGTTTCTCCAGCCGCTTGCAAAATCGCTTGAAGCCCAAGCGGCGGCATGCGGCGCGGGCGACATCAAGGGCAAGCGCGTGGCCGCCGAGGAGTTCAAGGATGCGCTCGATGGCGGCTTCGTCGTCGGGCTGCGCTGGATTGCCGTCGGTGAGCAGGACGCGGGCGTCCAGCGGCTCCAACAGACCAAGTTCCAGCGCGGTGCCCAATCCATCGAGCCGACGGCTGCGGGTAGTGATGAGCGTGCGACCGTTGCTGGAGGGCGCCAGCCAGGGATCGAGTTCGTCTCGCCCGCCGTCTGGCAGGTCATCGACAATCCATAGATAAGGCGTGGTCAAGCAGCGGCCCAATTCGGCGCGCAGCTGCGCGTTGGACTTCTCGCGGGTATCGATGCCGATTTGCAGACAGAAGCCCACCAGCTGGCTGCCGTAGGCCAACTCGCGGCGCTGGGCGAGCGCTTTCGGCGACTCATCGGGGTTATCGCTGTTGCCGTAGGCGCGCAGCCAGAACAGCCCCCCGAGCCAGAACGCGCCAAAGCGCAGCGCGTATTCTTCGACCAGCAGGGACTTGCCGATGCCGCCGCTGCCCGTCAGCCGCGCCAGCTCGCCTGCCGCGCCGCTGGAAGGAAGGCCAGCGACGATGGCAAAGTTGCCAGCAGCCAGCGCCGAGTGGATCTCCCACAGCTTGGTGACCCGGCCGACGAAGCGCGTGGAGCCGATCGGCGTGAAGCCATAGGAAGCCGGGCGACTCAGGCGACGCACTACGCCCAGCTCGCCTTGGATGGGTTTGATGGCCTTAGCTATGCGACGGGCCAGCGCCACGTCGTCGTCTTGCGCGCTGAAATGCTGCAGGTCGCGCACCTGAAGCGGCTGGATATGTACGTTGTCGGCTTCGGGATTGATGACCAATATGCGCTTGACCGGCGCGGTTTCAGCACCCGCCGCAATCAGCGCAGCAGTCAACTCCCACTGGCAGGCGCGCGAGGCCGGGTAGTCAACGCAGTACCACGCCAGCAGCGCATGACAACCCGCCAGCCCGCCGTCGATACGCCGCTGAATGCTGGCGGCGTCTTCGATCTCGTTGCGATCAATCCAGACGTCGACACCTTCGGCTTCGAGCGCGGCCACCAAGGCATCGACGCGCGACGCCTTGCTGCGGCGATAGCTGATGAAGAGGCGAGTCATGCCCGATCCTCTATCCCGCTCGCCTCGGCCTCAGCCCGCCGGCGCATACAGCTCCGCAAACTTCTTCGCCGTCACTGCGTACCCATCCTTTCGATTGGTCTGGTTGTATACCAGATAGTCGCCCGCCTTATAGCGTGTGCTGCCTTCTTTGGTGACGATTTCGCCGGCTTTCTCGGCGCACTCGGCCCAGACCGGTGCGGTTTTTTGGTACTGGCCGGGTGCCACTTCGGAATACGTGCTGGCAAAGGTGTCGCGGTCGACGGTGTAGACGTCGTTGCCGTTGTGCACCAGCCAGTCGCCGCGCTTGCAGGTTTGGCGGGTGTCCCACTTTTGGTAGGTGAACAGCGTGCTGCCTAGGGTGTCGTTAGGCTTTGCTTCGAGATCGAGTGGGATAGCGATTACGCTGGTTTGTTCGCGACGTTGGTAGCGCTGCAGGTTTGACGGGTCGGCAGCGGGTTTAGGCAAATCGAACGTGGCTGGGAAATGATTGCTCTGCACGCCGTTCCCGGCGGCCAGCTCGCCCAGCTCCTGGAGCAGATCAAGGTTCGCCGGCTTGTCCATTTCGGGCAGGCTCGCCAGTGTCTTGTCGTCAACACCTGGCTTCAGCTCATCGACACCTTTACGGGTCAGGTCGAGCTGATAGCGGCGATAGCTGAAGCTGGGTTTGCCGGCCAGCAGGTCTTTGCCGAGGTTGCCGATCTCACGGTCGATGCTGCCTGCACCCTGGCTGCTGGACAGCCATTGCATGAGTGTTTCGACGAGCATGGCGCAGTCGTCCATCAGCGAGGTAAGCGCGTTGATGCCGGCCTTGGCCACCACCCTGCTGGTTGCCTTGGAGGGGTCGCTGCAGCCGGTGCCGACCGACACGATCAGCAGCTGGTTTTCGCCGGTTGGCCAGCCGACTTTGTAGCCGTCCAGCGTGGCGTACATCAGGGCCTGCAGCGCCGGATTGTTGTGCGGGCTGACGCCGCCGTCGACAAACTCGCCCTTAACCGTGTCCTTGCCGGCTTCGCGGGCGATGGTGATTTTCTCCGGGCCGAAGAACGTCGGCGCAGCGGTGGAGGCGCGCACGACCTGCCACAGCGGATACTCGGCGTTGGCAATCGTGTTCGAGCCCGCCTTGGCGGCGAAGTAACGCCCCTTGGGGTTGTTGCCCAAGGGCCACGGGCTGCCGCTGTCCATGCGCTTGGTGACAACAAGCAGACCGGTGCACAGGCTGGCGTCGCCCAGCAGGCGGTCGCCGAATACCTTCTTCAGCTCCGCAATCAGCTTGGCCTCGTCATAGCGATCCCGCAGCACTCCGTTGCGCCAGAGGCTGGCCTTGAACACCTTGCGGCCCAGCGTGAGGTAGTGGGTGATCAGCTCGTCGACCGACAGACCAATCGCCAGGCCGGCCGCGATGATCGCGCCGGTCGAGGTTCCGGCAATCAGATCGAAGTAGTGCCCGAGGCGGAAGTCCGGGTGATCGCCATGCCGTTCGCGTAGCAGCGTCTCGATCTCTTTCAGGTAGCCCAGCGACACGATGCCGCGCAGCCCGCCACCGTCAAGCGCGAGGATGCGCTTGGGGCCGGGCTGCTGCAGGTGCTGGTCGCGGGTGAGGATGTCGTAGGTCATGGCGAGCTCCTTGAGGCGAAGGGCATGCGGGTGTTTCAGGGTGCGCGCACGCAAAATTGATCGCGAGTTGTTTATCTCATTAACGCATCAGCTGGCGTTAGGCGACAGGTGGAACGCAGCGAGTCGCCTTTGATCGTCTCGCTCCTGTATCAGGAGCAGATCGAGATTGGCGTTTATGCCGTCGCGGTCGACGGAAAATCGGACCTCCACAATCCGGCCGGGCAGCATCGGCATGCCCGGACCCTGTTGCAGCCCAGGCAACGGTGCCGCCCCGAGGACATTGTCTTCAGGCTGCCAAGCGGCCAGCACATTCAAAAGTCCCTCCACGTATTTGTCCCATTCGCCGCCGACGGCGACGCGCTGCAGCACTTCGGCGCGATCTTCTCGCGCCACTTCTCGCGTGCTCAGCAGCCGCGAGAGAATGGCGTGCGCGCTCGCTGTGGCTGCATCGATGTCGGCCTTGCCGATGCACTGGCCCTGGGGCTGTATCTCCCCGATGCCCACTTGATGCTCGCAGCGCAGCTGCACAGCACCTGCGTCGGCGAACGTCAGGCGCTGTTTGAACCGCTGCATCGCTTGCGCACGGGCGACCTGG